>Ga0209373_10000497_pt1 | contig 63117 bp, 47 predicted proteins | sample Higcelweek5metaG_FD_187173 | JGI IMG/M metagenome (GOLD analysis project Ga0209373, IMG submission 187173) | Freshwater pond sediment microbial communities from the University of Edinburgh, under environmental carbon perturbations - High... | ecosystem: Environmental > Aquatic > Freshwater >...
GAATCACGGCAGCGACAAGACTGATAATCACGACGGTCGACATCGACATGAGCAGGAGCCGCGCGAAAAGTTGGCAAGGAGATGCGGGGCCACTGTGGGTCAAACCGCGCGCCGATGCAAGCCGCGCTGGCGGGACAGAGGGTTGCACTGGACGGAAAAGCCTGGGCAGAGTGCCTCGCTTCGCCCTCTTGTTTCGCCCGTCCGGAGATTTTCGCGATGGCTCCGTCTGTTTCTTCTACCGCAGGCTCCCCCGGTGCCGCCCGCATCGCTCTGGCTTTCTCCTGCGTTGGCCATGCTTACGCGCATATCTTCGAACCAATCTTCTTTCTCGTCGCTCTGGTCCTGCCCGGTGAATTCGGCCTCTCCTACGAAGAGGCCTTGGCGCTGATCGTCGCCGGCAAGCTGCTCTATGGGGTGATGGCGCCCGCTGCCGGCTGGCTGGGCGATCGCTGGAGCAGTGTCGGCATGATGGCGATCTTTTTCCTTGGCCTCGGGGCGGCCGCTGTGGCAACCGGGCTGGCGCCGAGCCCAACTCTGCTGGCGTTGGCTCTGGCGCTGATGGGGCTGTTCGGGTCGATCTACCATCCAGTCGGAATCGCCTGGCTGGTGGCCAATGCCACCGACAAAGGCAAGGCGATCGGGATCAATGGTGTCTTCGGCGGGATCGGCCCCGCCGTCGCCGTGGCCGCCGCTGGACTGCTGACGGCCCAATGGGGGTGGCGCGCCGCCTTCATTGTCCCCGGTCTGGTGGTGTTCGCCACGGGTCTGCTGTTTCTGATCCTGCTCGGACGTGGCGTGCTGCGCGATCGACACGGTGACCGCCGGCCCGAACCCGCCCCGAACCGGGCTGATGCGATGCGGGTCGGGCTGGTGCTGTCGGTGACAATGCTCGGGGCCGGACTGATCTATCAGGCGACCCAGCCCATCCTGCCCAAACTGCTGGCGGAACGGTTGGGCGATGGGGCGTTGCTCGCGGCGGCCGGCGGCGTGACTCTGGTTTATCTGCTGGCCGGACTGGCGCAGATTTTTGCCGGCGCCCTGGCTGACCGTTTCCCGCCGCGCCGGATCTATATCCTTGCCGCTCTGGCCCAGGCCCCGTTGTTGCTGGCTCTGGCCTTCACCAGCGGCCCGACCCTGCTCGGGGTGGCGATCCTGGCGGTGACCTTCAATATGGCGGCGATTCCGGCCGAAAACCTGCTTTTGGCCCGCTATAGCCCATCGCGGTGGAGGGGTACGGCCTTCGGCTTCAAATTCGTCCTGTCGTTCGGGGTTTCCGGTCTGGCGGTGCCGTTGGTGTCGCTGCTGCATGGTGCCACCGGCACGTTTACCCTTCTGCTCGCTCTGCTGAGCGGGATGGCCCTGATCGTCGCGGCGGCGGCCTGCCTGCTGCCGGCAGAATCGCGCCCCACCGACGGACAGGAAAAGACCTCAGCGAGGGTGTAAGCCCCCCAGGAAACTCTGCCAGAGGCCAGTCCCGAGAAAAAAAGCCGACTATCAGTAAAGATACTTAATTTTACTAAAGGAAGGGGGTGCGGGACTTGACCTTGGTGCCGAAGAGGGGGATAAGGGAATCATGACTCGTCTTCTTGTCCTGTTCGCCCTCATCGCGGTGGTTTTCTGGCTGGCAGCCCGTCGTGCGGCTGATCTGGCGGCTCGGCTGGGACTGAGGCGCTCTGACCCGGCCCGCCAGGAGGCCGAGCCCCAGGCGGAAAAATCCCCGATTGAATCGATGGTTGAATGTCCCGTCTGTGGCATCTGGCAGCCCGGGCGGCGTGCCAAAGGCTGTGGTCGGAACGGCTGTCCCTATTGAGTTCCCCCTGGGTCGAGAAAAGGAGCCCCATGTTCGGCAGGCTGATCGCAACGCTTCGCGACCTGATTCGCGGCGGTACCTCCCAGGTGCGACAAATCGCTCCGGCGGACATCCGCCGTTGGTGGGACGAGGGGGCGGCGATCTTGATCGACGTGCGCGAGCCGGAGGAATATGCCGAAGAGGCGATCGACGGCGCGATCAATCTGCCGCTGTCGCGCTTTGACCCGGCGGCGGTGCCCCGGCCCGGCCCTGGTCGTCATCTGGTCTTGCAGTGCCAGCGCGGAATCCGCTGCGGTCCTGCCGCCGCCCGGTTGGTGGCGGCCGGCTGGAGCGGTGAGATTATCCGCATGCAGGGGGGCTTGATCGGCTGGAAAGAGGCTGGCGGCCCGACCTGCCGTCCCTAGAACGCCTCAATGTTGCTCTTGAAAGCGGTAGGACTTGCTTGGTCTGGCTCTAAGGACGCGTCCGGTTTAAACTTCGTCCCCCTGACAGAGGAAAATTGAGGGGGAGCGAAATGGCGACGGAGAGTGGTCCGATTCCTCCGGGGACAGGCGCGCACGGATCGGTCAGCCCGGAAGAGCGGCGGGAGATTGTCGCCGCCCTCGAATCCGGCCGGCTCGATGACGCCGAGGCCCGGTGCCGTCCCCTGCTGGAACGGCCGGATAATCTCGATGCTTTGTTGCTGATGGCCTGCATCCGCAGTGCTCAGGGGCAGCATGATGTGGCCTTGGGCCTGTTCGGCGATCTGGTCGAGATCGTGCCCTATCGCGCTGATATTACCTACAACCAGGGGTCAGCATTGCGCCGGGCCGGACGGCTGGCGGATGCGGTCGAGGCGTGGCGGCGGACTTTAAGGCTGCGGCCGGATCTGATTGCCGCCCGGCATAATCTGGCGATGGCGCTCCGCGAATTGGGGGATCTGGCCGGGGCGATCGAGGCGTTCGAGACTCTGCTTGAACTGTCGCCGGAGTCCGAGGTCGAGGCGCTGTTGCAGATCGGCAATCTGAATTACCTCTCCGGCGATATTGAGGCGGCGATCAGCCGCTATCGGACTCTGGTCAATCATCATCCCGAGGCGGTGATGGGCTGGACCAATCTCGGTCAGGCGCTGAAGGAAGTTCATAAATACGACGAGGCCGAACGCAGCTACCGGCGGGCGCTGGAGGTCGATCCGAGCTTCGATCTGGCGGCGTTTAATCTGGGCTGCCTGTTGCTGTCGGAAGGGCGGTGGCGCGAGGGCTTTGCCGGCTATGAGCGGCGGAAATCGCGCCATAAACGGCCGGCGGTGCTGGCCGACTTGCCGCCGTGGCAGGGCGATGAACCGCCGGGCACGATCGTCGCTCTGTGGCACGATCAGGGGTTCGGCGATGCGATCCAGTTTGTCCGCTTCGCTGCGGCGATCGCGGCGCGGGGGCATCATCCGGTGTTGCTGATCGGGGCGCCCTTGCGTCGTCTGCTGGCGACCGCGCCCGGTCTGGTCGAGGTGCGGCCGGCGGAAGAGCCCTTGCCGCCGTTTGGGGCCGAGGTGGCGCTGGCCAGCCTGCCCTATCGGATCGGGCTTGAGTCGAGCGAGTCTCTGTGGTCCGGCCCCTATCTGACCGCTCCGGCCGGGCCGGTTCCGGCTCTGCCGGCAGCCCGAAAGCGGGTTGGGCTGGTCTGGGCCGGGGCGGTTGGCTATGTCAAGGATCGGGCGCGCAGTTTGACTTTGGAGGATCTCGCCCCGCTCTTTGCCGTGCCGGAGGTTGCCTGGGTCAGTTTGCAATTGGGGCCGCATGCGGCTGACCGGGAGGGTGCGCCGTGGCGGAGTCGGATTTTCGACGCTACGGCCAGTCTGAACGATTTTGCCGCCACGGCGACTCTGATTGAACAGCTTGATCTGGTGGTGACGGTTGATACGGCTGTGGCTCATTTGGCCGGGGCGTTGGGCCGTCCAGCCTGGGTGTTGCTGCGCGATGAGGGCGACTGGCGCTGGGGTCGGGAGGGGGAGGAGACGCCGTGGTATCCGTCGTTACGGCTGTTTCGGCAGGCCTCTCCGGGCCGGTGGGACGAGCCGGTTCAAGCGATCGCGGCGGCGTTGGCGGGGCTGCCGCCCCGCACCCCGCTTGGGGGCTGACGCCCCCAAACCCCTGCTTTTCAAAGGGGGTCCGGGGCATCGCCCCGGCCGGGTTCGGGCGGGAGCCCGACAAACCAGGCGGCGGCCGCCTGTCCTGCCGCCTGCCCCAGGGCAAAACAGCCGGTCAAGAGATAGCCGCCGGTCGGGGCTTCCCAATCGAGCATTTCCCCGGCGAGAAACAATCCGGGACAGTTCCGCACCATCAGCGAGGCGTCAAGATCGGCAAAATCGACCCCGCCCGCTGTTGAAATCGCCTCCGCCAGCGGTCGCGGCCGCCGCAGCGCCAGCGGCAGATGTTTGACCGCTGCCGCCAAAGCCATCGGGTCGGTCAGACTCTCCGGCGGCAGAATTTCCCGCAACAGCGCAACGGCATTGGCCCCCAGCGGTGGCAGCGCCTTGCGGACAAAGGTCGAAAACGACCGTGCCCCCCGGGGCCGGGCCACAGCGGCGTGAACGCGCGATAACGGCCAGTCCGGCAGCAGATCCACCACTGGACAAGCCGCGCCCGTCTCCGCCAGCGCCTCACGCCAAGCTGCCGAAAAGCGATAAACCAACCCGCCCTCAATCCCGCTCGCGGTCAGAGTCAGTTCGCCCCGCTGGCGTTCACCGGCAAAGGTGATGCTCACCGGGGCCAGACGGCTGCCAGCGTGACGGGCGGCAAAGGACTCGCTCCAATCGAGGTCGAACCCGCAATTGGCCGGACGCAAGGGCTGGACCGTCAGACCCCGCGCGGTCAGCGGGGCAACCCAGGCTCCATCCGACCCGAGCCGGGGCCAGGAGGCCCCTCCCAGCGCCAGCACCGTCGCCGCCGGGGCACAGCTCTGCGGCCCGTCCGGGGTGGCAAACAGCAGAGCCCCCTCCGGGTCCCAGCCCTGCCAGCGATGACGCGGATAAAATCTCACCCCCAGCGTGGCCAGACGCTGCATCCAGGCTCGCAGCAGCGGCGCCGCTTTCAGATCGACGGGAAATACCCGGCCGGAACTGCCGATTAGGGTCTCAACCCCCAGATCCGCCGCCCAGGCCCGCACCTCGGCCGGGCCAAACGCCGCCAGCAGGGGAGTCAGGAGGGCTGAGCGGGCGCCATAACGGGTCACGAACCGCTCGAACGGCTCACTATGGGTCAGATTCAACCCGCCTTTGCCCGCCCGCAGCATTTTTCGGCCAGGGGTGGCCTGGGACTCATACAGCCGCACCGGCACGCCGCGCTCTGCCAGCCGTTGCGCCGCCATCAGTCCGGCCGGACCGGCGCCCACCACCGCCACGAAAGCGTCCGGCGGCATTATTCCGCTTCCAGACCGGCCGGCAGCAAATTGCGATCAAACAGGCTGATCAGATCCTCACCGGAAACCGGACGGCTGATCAGGAAGCCCTGGACTTCGTCGCAGCCGCGTTGACGCAGGAAATAGGCCTGGGCCACCGTCTCAACCCCCTCGGCGATCGCTTTGAGGCGGAGATTATGGGCCAGAGTGATAATGGTCGAGACGATCGAGCCGCCCTCTTCGGCAACTCCGCCATCTTCGCTGAAAATATCATTGATAAAGGAACGATCGACCTTCAGCGCATCAATCGGCATCCGCTTCAGATAGCTCAGGCTGGAATAGCCGGTGCCGAAATCGTCGATCGAGATCCGAACCCCCATCGCCCGCAGGTCGCGCAGCACCTCGGCCACTTCGTCCACCCGCTGCATCAACACGGATTCGGTCAGTTCCAGTTCCAGCAAATGCGGGGGCAGGCCGGTGTCCCGCAAGGCACTGCCGACCACCAGTGGAATATCGGTTTCGTGGAATTGCAGGGCGGAGACATTGACCGCGATCCGCACCGGCGGCAGACCGAGGTCGCGCCATTGCTGACACTGGCGGCAGGCTTCGCGCAGCACCCATTCGCCGATGTCGGAAATCACCCCCAGGCTTTCCGCCAGCGGAATGAAATCGTTCGGCGGCACCAATCCCATCTCGGGATGATGCCAGCGCACCAGCGCCTCAACCCCGGACATGCGACCGCTGACCAGATCGACCTTGACCTGATAAGCGAGGCGGAATTCATTCCGCTTCAAAGCGTGGCGCAACGCCGATTCCATCGCCAGCCGTTCGAACGAGCGGGCATTCATCGCCGGGGAATAAAGCTGGAATCCGTTGCGGCCGAGATCCTTGGCCCGATACATCGCCGTATCGGCGTTTTTGATCAGCGCCTCCAGCCCGGGGCCATTGTCGGGATAGATCGCGATCCCGATCGAGGCGGTGACATACAATTCATGGCCGTCAATCAGGACCGGCTGCTTGATCTGGGACAGCAGCCGCTCGGCCAGTCGGGCAACGGATTCAATCGGCTCGATCTGCGGCAGCAGCACGGTAAATTCATCGCCACCCAACCGGGCCACCGTATCCCCCTCGCGCACACAGCGACTGAGCCGGCGGGCGGTCTCGATCAGCACCTGATCGCCCACCCCATGGCCGAGGGAATCATTGATCCGCTTGAACAGATCCAGATCGAGGAACATCACCGCCAGGGACTGACTGTGGCGGGTGGCATTGGCCACGGCAAGCTGGAGCCGATCGGTAAACAGCCGCCGATTTGGCAGGCCGGTCAGCACATCGAAAAAGGCTAGATTCTTGATCCGCTCTTCGGTGCGCTTGCGCTCGCTGATGTCGCTGAACACGGCGGCATATTGAATGATCTCGCCTTCATCATCGCGAATGACATCGATCGTCAGCCATTCCGGGAAGATCTCGCCATTCTTGCGCCGGTTCCAGATTTCGCCCTGCCACCGGTCATGGCTGGTCAAAGCGCGAAACAGATCGCGGTAGAACGCTTCATCCTGCAACCCGGATTTCAGCAGGCGGGGATTGCGGCCGACCGCCTCCTCGCAGCCATAGCCGGTGATATGGGTGAAGGCCGGATTGACGAATTCGATCTCGAAGGCGGTATTGACGATCATCACCCCGTCCAGCGAGGCATTGATCACCCGATGGGCGAGGCTCAGTTCCTGACGGACCCGCAACAGGGTCTCATCGCGGTCGAGCAGAGCCTCGTGCAGGCGGTGGACATATTCATATTGCAGGATCGCCAGAATATCGGCGAAGGACAGCAGGCCAATCCGCTGCCCGTCCGCTTCAGTCACCAGAAGGTGACGGATTCCGTTGGATTCGAGCAAAGCCCGCGCGGTCAGCAGGGTGTCATCGGCGCTGATGGTCAGGACCGGCCGGCTGATGATCGCCTCCAGTCGGAGCGGCAGCGGCTCGGCCCCGCCGATCAGGCGGACGATATCGCGCTCGGTGACGATCCCGGGCGTTCCCTCTGTCACTTCGACCAAAGCGGCATCGGCTTGGGCCTGATGTAGACGGGCCACCGCTTCGGCCGGGGTCAGATCGGGCGACAGGGTCAGCAAGGGCCGCCGTAACGCCGCGCGGACCGCATGCAGCATCAGGAAATGTTCGACCCCGTGGCGCAACACCACGTCGGTCTGGCCAATCAGGCCAATGGCCCGGCCACTGTCATCGACCACCACCAGATGCCGCACCCCTTCGAGGCGGAACAGCACCCCGGCCTCGCCGATGGTGGCGTGATGGGGAATGGTCTTGATCGGGGTGCTCATCACCGCTGCGATCGGTTGGCTCAATCCGGCCGGATCGGTCAGATCGAGGGCCAGCGCGTCATGTTCGGTCCAGATCCCGACCGGCGATCCGGCCTGCACCACCAGGATTGCACTGCGCCGAGCCTGCGACATCAGCCGGGCAGCCTCCCGCACCGCCGTTGTCGGGGGGCAGGTGAGAGGATCGGCCGCCAGAATGCGGGTGATGGTTTGATCCAGAAGCAATAAGGCAATCCCGCTCCCTGGGGCCAACGGGGGACTGGCCGGAAGGGCCTGATCGGGTTAATACTGGAGTGTAGTTTCGCTGAAGCTGGCGTCAGGTGCAACAGGCGACACAGCGGACGGCGACGCGGCGAAAAAGAACGAGACCCGCTCGCCCCCCGCGTCTACAGTGCCCGGCAGTGTCCTTCCGGCTGGGCGACGGCGGCTCGGGCAACGGAACGGACGAAAGGGCAAGGGGGAGACGGGCATGGCCGGCGGCGGCAAGGCGACCACCGAAGTCGTCGAACAGCTTCGCCAGGAATTCGTCGATGAGGTGGTCGAAACCATCCAACGGTTCGAGATGGGGTTCGATGCCGCCCGTCAGGGCCGCGACGATCTTCCCCGCTTGATTCTGGAATGCCGCCGTGCCGCCGTCGGGTTTCGCGGTCAGGCGGCGAATCTGTCCATGCATCGTCTGTCCGCCGTGGCGCACCGGCTGGAGGAATATCTCGCCCAAGTGCCGGAGGTGCCGCCGCCCCGGTTGTGGGAGGATCTTGGCGCCTATTTCGATCTGGTCCTGGCGCTGATCTCCGGCCGGTCCGACAGCGATCTCGGCGAACCGGCCCGATTGGTGCGCTCGCTGCCGCCCCGGCTTGGCTTCGAATTGGCCGATATCGAAATCCGCGCCGTCGAGGTGTTGCTGGTGATGCCCCTGGGCACTCAGACCCGTTACGTCGAACGCGAACTCCAGCAATGCGGCTACCGGGTGTCGGTGATGCCGGATTCGCTTCAGGCGTTCGCCGCCGTGATCCAGACCCGGCCCGATCTGGTGATCATTTCGGCGATGATGCCGGAACTGGATGGCCTCGATCTGGCTCTGGCCCTCTCGGCGATGACCTCGACCCGCAATATTCCCCTGGCGGTGATCACCAGCCTCGACCGCGATGACGAGGCGTTGCAATTGCTGCCGAAGCGGATTCCGGTCCTGTTTAAGGGGCCGAGCTTCGGCGATGATTTGTTCCGGGCGCTCGACAACCTGTTCCTGATCTGAGCCTGCGGTTGCGCGCGGGCTCCGGGAACCGTCGCCCGGCTCGGGGAAAAGACAGAAATGTCACATTGACGGGCTTCGTTCCGCCCCCCTACACTTCGCGCGGGCCACGGCCCCCCAAAGGGCCGCGTCCCTTCTGCGAGGGAGGGTTTTTTCGCATGACCGATTTTCCGCGGCCGGGCGTTCGGCCGAATAATCCCAATTTTTCTTCCGGCCCCTGCGCCAAGCGCCCCGGCTGGACCGTTGACGCTCTGGCTGACGCTCCGATCGGGCGTTCGCACCGGGCCAAGATCGGCAAGGCCAAGCTGGAAGAGGTGATCAACCGCACCCGCAGCCTGCTGGGCATTCCCGAGGATTACCGGATTGGCATTGTCCCCGCGTCCGATACCGGCGCGGTGGAAATGGCTCTGTGGTCGATGCTGGGCGCGCGCGGGGTGGATGCCCTGGCGTGGGAAAGCTTCGGCGACGGCTGGATCACCGACATCACCAAGCAGCTTAAGCTCCCCGACGTCCGGGTGCTGACCGCCGGTTACGGCGCGCTGCCGGACCTCGCCCAGGTCGATTGCGACCGGGACGTGGTCTTCACCTGGAACGGCACCACCGCCGGCGTCCGGGTGCCCAACGGCGATTGGATCAAAGATGATCGCGCCGGTCTGACCTTCTGTGATGCCACCAGCGCGGTGTTCGCGATGGACCTGCCCTGGTCCAAGCTCGATGTCGTGACCTGGTCGTGGCAGAAGGTGATGGGCGGTGAAGGCGCTCACGGCATGCTGGTGCTGAGCCCGCGTGCGGTCGAGCGGCTGGAAAGCTACAAGCCGTCCTGGCCGCTGCCGAAGATCTTCCGCATGACCAAAGGCGGCAAGCTGATCGAAGGGATCTTCAAGGGCGAGACCATCAACACGCCCTCGATGATCGCGGTTGAAGACCAGATCGACGCCCTCAAATGGGGCGAACAGATCGGCGGTCTGACCAGCTTGATTGCCCGGTCCGAAGCCAATCTGGCGGCGGTGCAGGCGTGGCTGGACGCGTCGGACTGGGCGGCGAATCTGGCCACCGAGCCGGCCACCCGCTCCTGCACCTCGATCTGCCTCGCGATCAAGGCGCCGTTCTTCCTCCGTCTGTCCGACGAGGACAAAGCGGCGGCGGCGAAGAAGATCGTGTCGCTGCTCGACAAGGAGAAGGTGGCTTACGACATCGGCGCCTATCGCGATGCCCCGCCCGGCCTGCGCGTCTGGGGGGGCGCCACGGTCGAGACCGCTGACGTTGTGGCGCTGCTGCCCTGGCTCGACTGGGCCTTCGCTCAGGTCAAGGCCGAGTTCGAAGCCAAGGCCGTCTGACACGATACCATATCTGGTGCGGGCGTCGTTTCCCTCGGGGAGCGGCGCCTGCCCTGTCCTCTCGGGGGAACATTGATGCCGAAAGTTCTGATCAGCGACAAGCTGAGCCCCGCCGCGATCCAGATTTTCAAGGATCGGGGCATCGAGGTTGACGTCAATACCAGCCTGTCGCCCGATGAATTGAAGGCGGTGATCGGCCAGTATGACGGCCTCGCCATCCGCTCCAATACCAAAGTCACCGCCGAGGTGTTGGCCGTCGCCACCAATCTCAAAGTGGTGGGCCGCGCCGGGATCGGCGTCGATAACGTCGATGTTCCGGCCGCCACCGGGCGGGGCATTGTGGTGATGAACACCCCGTTCGGCAATTCGATCACCACCGCCGAACATGCGATTGCGATGATGTTCGCCCTCGCCCGCGAAATTCCCCAGGCCAATGCCAGCACCCATGCTGGCAAGTGGGAAAAGTCGAAGTTCATGGGCGTCGAGCTGACCGGCAAGGTGCTGGGCGTGATCGGCTGCGGCAATATCGGCGCGATCGTGGCCGACCGGGCCCAGGGCCTGCGGATGCGGGTGATTGCCTATGATCCGTTCCTGTCGGCCGAGCGGGCCAAGGAGATCAATGTCGAGAAGGTCGAACTCGACGAATTGTTCCCGCGCGCGGATTTCATCACCCTGCACACCCCGCTGACCGAGGCGACCCGCAACATCATCGACGCCAAGGCGATCGCCAAGATGAAGAAGGGGGTGCGGATCATCAATTGCGCCCGCGGCGGTCTGATCGTCGAAGAGGATCTCAAGGCGGCGCTGGAATCCGGTCAGGTGGCCGGGGCGGCGCTCGACGTGTTCAAGGTCGAGCCGGCCAAGGAAAACGCTCTGTTCGGCAATGACAAGGTGGTCTGCACGCCGCATCTCGGCGCCTCGACCTCCGAAGCGCAGGAAAATGTCGCGCTTCAGGTGGCCGAGCAGATGGCCGATTACCTGCTGACCGGGGCGGTGACCAATGCCCTGAACATCCCGTCGGTGTCGGCCGAGGATGCGCCCAAGCTGCGGCCGTACATGGTGCTGGCCAATCAGATCGGCTCGTTCGCCGGCCAGTTGACCGAGCATGGCATCCGCGAGGTCAAGATTGAGTATTGCGGCCATGTCGCGACGCTCAATACCAAGCCGCTGACCGCGATCGTGCTCGAAGGGCTGCTGAAGCCGCTGACCGAGGCGGTGAATATGGTCAATGCTCCGGTGGTGGCCAAGGAACGCAATATCAAAGTCTCGACCGTCAAGACCGAGAATATTGGCGATTACAACACCCTGATCCGCCTCACCGTGACCACGGACGCGCGCGAGCGGTCGGTGGCCGGCACCCTGTTCGGCGGCGACAAGCCCCGGGTGGTCGAGATCAAGGGGATTGCGATCGAGGCCGAGCTGGGCCCGCATATGCTCTATGTCACCAACCAGGACAAGCCGGGCTTTATCGGCGCGTTGGGGTCGTTGCTGGGGCAGCATGGGGTCAATATCGCCACGTTCCATCTCGGCCGGGCTGCGCCCGGTGGTGATGCGATTCTGTTGACCCAGATCGATCAGCCGCTTGGCGCGGAGTTGATCGAGAAGGTGCGGACTCTGCCGCAGGTGGTGCAGGTTAAGAGCCTGAGCTTCGCCTAATCGGGAAAGGCTCCGGGGCGTCTGACGTCCCGGGGCTGCCGCCCCGGTCCCCGCTTGGGGGCGTGCCCCCAAACCCCCCTTGAAATCAAAGGGGGTCCGGGGCATCGCCCCGGCCGGGTTCGGGCGGGAGCCCGATCCTTTCACGCGAAAAGCAGCAATGGCGACCGAGCAATTACGCGCCGAAGCGCGTCGCATCTTAACAATCTGCAATATCTGTAAATATTGTAACGGCTATTGCGAGATGTTTCGCGCCGCCGAACGCCGCCGTGACTTTTCCGACGCTGATCTCGATTATCTCGCCCATCTCTGCCATAATTGCCGTAATTGCTGGCACGCCTGTCAATACGCTCCGCCACATCCTTTTGCCCTCAATCTGCCTCGCACTCTGGCCGAACTCCGCCAGCCGCCACAACCGCCGCTGGCCCGGCTGGTTCTGGTCGCGACCCTGTTGCCGCCGCTGCTGACCCTGCTGTTGGTGCCGTTTGATCTGCTGTTCGCCGCTCATCAGGGGCCGGGCGCCTTCTACCGAGTGATTCCCTGGTCGATTCTCTGCCTCGCCGCCGCTGTGCCGCTGGGCTGGTCGCTGCTGCGGCTGACACGCGGGGTGGTGCGCTTCTGGCGGGCAACCCGGCCGCCGCCGCTGACGCTAGCGGCACTGCGGCAAGCCGGGCACGATCTGCTCACTCTGCGGAATCTCGGGGGCGGCGGCGCCGGCTGTGACGAAGGTGCGGGCACGCTGTCGCAGCGTCGCCGCCGTCTCCATCACCTGCTGACCGGTGGCATGCTCGCCTGTTTCGCCGCGACGGTGGTGGCCACCTGGGATCATCACGTCCTGGGGCTGCCGGCGCCTTATCCCTGGTACAGTGCCCCGGTTCTGCTCGGCACGGGCGGCGGGGTGGCTCTCTGTGCCGGGGCGCTGGGACTGCTCTGGCTGCGGCGCGGCGCCGATCCCGGCCCGATCTTCCCGGCGGCGGCCGCCGCTGATCGCCTTCTCCTCGGGCAAATCCTGGCCATCGCGGTCAGTGGTCTGCTTCTGCTGATCTGCCGGGACGGTCCGGCCATGGGCCTGCTGCTCGCCCTGCACCTGGGAACCGTCCTCGGCTTCTTCGTCGCTTTGCCGCATGGCAAATTCGCCCACGCCCCCTATCGCGCCGCCGCTGTGTTGCGTGCCGCGCTGGAACGCCCCCACGATGCGCCCTGAAGTTCTGATCCTTGGTGGCACCACCGAAGGCTATGCCCTCGCTACGGCTCTGGCCGACCATCCCCGCTTCGCGCCTTATTCCTCACTGGCCGGACGCACCTCTTCCCCCCGTCTTCCCCGGGGCGACAGCCGGATCGGCGGCTTTGGCGGGGCCGAAGGACTCGCGGCCTGGCTGGCCCAGCGCGGCACCCGGGCGGTGATTGATGCCACCCATCCTTTCGCCAGTCGAATGGGCTGGAACGCCGCCACCGCCTGCACCCAATTGGGGCTGCCGCTGCTGCGGCTGGAACGTCCGTCTTGGTGTCCGGGGCCGGGAGATTGCTGGAATCAGGTCGCTGACTGGGAGGCTGCGGTCCGCTGTCTCGCCCAGCAACGGGCGCAGCGGGTGCTCCTGGCCCTCGGGCGTCAGGATCTGGCCCCCTTTGCCGCCTTGAAAGCGGTCTGGTTCCTGATCCGCTCGGTGGAGCCGCCTGAACCGATGCCTCCCTTTACCCAGGCGGAGATCCTGCTGGCCCGTGGCCCGTTTTCAGCGGAGGAAGAGCGCGCCCTGCTGGTCGGACGCGGCATCGACAGCATTGTCTGCAAGAACAGCGGCGGCAGCGCGACCGATGCCAAACTGACTGTGGCGCGGGAATTGGGGCTGCGGGTGGTGATGCGTCGCCGTCCGCCCCGGCCCGAAACGCCGACGGTTGCCGACGTTGCGGCGGCGCTCGTCTGGCTGGAACAGACCCTGCCGGGCTAGGAATCTATACCAAAGATATATTTGATGACGAGCCCCCCCTCCCTCTTGTCGTCGGGCATAGAGACAATTACTTGTTCATTATGTGAAGTGACACAAAAGAGCGTGCGAAAAGCCTGCCGCACCAAGAGAGGAGAAGCCTCCATGCGGACCGAACCGATTCCCGACCATCTGGTGATGACCGTCAGTATGATTCTAGCCCTCAATGGTTTTAACCTGTTCACGGCTCCGGCGACCACTATCGCGCGTGCAGTGCAGCAGGCAGAAGGCCTTTTTCGTGCTGACAGAGCCTGACCTGACTGCCTTTGCCGGGCTGCCGCCCGGGCCCGCTCGGGGGCGAGCCCCCGAACCCCTCTGTATTTTGAGAATGAAGGGGGGGTCCGGGGCTCTGCCCCGGGCGGGTTTGGGCGGCAGCCCGACATTTAGCCCAAAGCGTCGCCGCGTAAGACCACGATCCGCTCGGCTTCACTGAAGGCGGCTGTCCCGACCCCATCCAACGCCGGAGTCAGCGGCAGCGCTGGGCAATCGGTGCCGAACACCAGTCGATCCGCCCCAAACGTCCGGGCGGCCAGCGACAGGCCCGCAGCACCGAACGACGCCGTGTCCGCCAAAATCCGATGCGGGCGGCCGTCGTGGCGCGACTCCGGCAGAGCCATCCGCCGGGCGGTCACAGCAATCCGCTCGGCCATCAGCGGAAATGTCCCGGCCAGATTGGCCAGACGAATCCGGACATCCGGGTAAGAATCCAGCAGATCACTATATTCAAAGGTGATCGCAGCCGCCGTCAGGCTGTCCTGAAACCCCACCGCCCGGCGACGGATCATCGCCAGCGGACTCTCGTCCGCCGGGGGCCACGGTCGATCCGACAGTGGCCCGGGGTGAATAAAGATCTGCGTCCGCAGTCGCTGCGCCGCCGCCAGCACCGGCCGGAAGCGGGCGGCCGTTTCGTCATCGGCAAAGGCATCGGCCGGCAGGGTGCCCCCGGCCAGCCCCTGTTCTGTCACCGCAATCTCCAGCATCCGGGCGGCGTGGCCCGGGTCAGCGGTCGGCAGGGCCGCAAGAGCGCCGAACCGGCCGCCGGACTCACGACTGATCCGGGCAAAACCCCGGTTAGTCGCTTCGCACACCGCCTTTTCACTCTCCGCCGGCAGGCTGGCCGGGAATTGGCCGGCGATCACCGCCAGCGACAGGATTTGCCGGTCAATCCCGGCCTTCTCCAGGGCCGCGCGGCGGGTGTCGAGATCAAGCTGGGCCTCTTTGATCGCCGGAGCCCGGCCATCCGGCAGCAACAGGCGGCGCGTGCCGGCCACCGTCACCAGACAGGGCGGGACAGTGCGGCGGGCCAGCAGTGCCAGCGTCTCGGGCGGAACCCAATGGGCATGCCAGTCGGTCACGGCAGGGAGGGCAGGGGAGGGCATGGCGGCTTCCTGGCAGGCCGGAGAAAACAGGGACTATAATGCCGGCCCTGATGGAGAGGCGAAAGGGGATCCGCTGGTGAGCGAGAATGAGAAAATGCCGCCGGTCCCCCGGTTTCGGCGGGCAGGTCTGGTCTGGGCTTTGGGGCTGGGGTCCGCGTTTGGTCCGTTCGCGATCGACATGTATCTCCCCGCCTTTCCCACCATGGCCGCCGAATTTGCCGTGCCGGTCGGGACCATCCAATTCACTCTGGCGGTGTTTTTGTGCGGACTGGCCGCCGGACAAATGGTCTGGGGGACGCTGGCCGACCGGATCGGCCGACGTGCGCCGCTGCTCGCCGGCTGTCTGTTGTTCACCCTGGCCTCGATCCTCTGCGCGGTGACTCCCTCGATCGAAGGCTTGATCCTGGCCCGCTTCGTGATGGGGCTGGGGGGCTCGGCCGGCTCGGTGGTGACGCGGGCGATCGTCCGCGACCTCTATGAATCCGCCGAGGCCGCGCGTTTCTATGCGATGCTGATGCTGATCGGCGGTCTCGCCCCGATCATCGCCCCGATTCTCGGCAGCCTGCTGCTCGAATGGGTCGGCTGGCGGGTGATTTTTGCGGTGATCGCTGGGATTGGCGCCCTCAGTTTCCTGTTGTCCTGGGCGATGGTGCCGGAAAGTCTCGCCCCGGAACGGCGGGTCCGCCGCTCCTGGGCTGGAGTGGTCCAGGGCTATGGCACCGTGCTGAGCCGGCGCGCCTTTCTGGTGCCGGCCCTGGCCCTGAGCAGTACCTTCGGCATTCTGTTCAGCTATATCACCAGTTCGTCAGTGGTCTTCATTACCGTCTATGGGGTCGCGGCGACCCATTTCGGCCTGCTGTTCGGGGCGATTGCCCTGGTGCTGTATCTCGGCGCGGTCGCTAACCGCTGGTTGCTGGCCCGGCGTCCAGCCTCCTGGCTGCTGCCACGGGCCACCGGCCTGACCCTGCTGGCCGCGCTTGGGCTGGTTGGCTGTGCCTGGAGCGGTCTGGGCGGTTTCCCGCTCTTTTTCGCCCTGTTGCTGGTCAGTCTGTCGAGCCTCGGTCTGGTGTTCCCGATCGCCACCGCGATGGCGATGCAACCCTTCGCCGCCGCTGCCGGGACCGCCTCGGCCCTGCTCGGGATTCTGCAATTTCTGGTCGCCGCCCTGGCCGGCGCTCTGTCCGGCCTGATTCAGGATGGCACCGCCCGCCCGCTGGCCGTACAGATCGCTTTATTCGCCCTGGCAACCTGGCTCTTGCTGCGTCGCGTGCGCTGAATCCGCTGGGGTCATCGGATGCCAGCCCTCCGGGCCAAAGGCTTCCAGCGGCTGAAACCGGGCCTTGTAAGACATTTTGCGGCTGTCGGCGATCCAATAGCCCAGATAGACATAGGGCAGGCCGAGGCTCCGGGCCTGCTCGATCAGCCACAGCACCACCTGGGTCCCGAGGCTGCGGTGGTGCAGGTCCGGGTCAAAAAAGCTGTAGACCGCCGAGACTCCATCGCGCATCCGGTCGGCCAGGCAGGTGGCCACCAGCGAGCCGTCCAACTCGCGGAACTCGATCAGGAAGGTCTCGACCGGACTGTCCTCGACCATCGAGCGATAATCGTAAAATCCCATCAGGGCCATGTCGCCGCCGGTATGGCGGGATTCCTGATAGCGCGAGAACAGCCGATATTGTTCCGAAGTGGCGCGGGCCGGAACCACGCTGGCGACCAATCCGGCATTGGCCCGGGCGATCTTGCGCATGGTCCGGTTGGGGGTGAAGCGTTCGGCGACGATCCGCACCGGAATGCAGGCCGAGCAGCCGGGGCAGGCCGGGGTATAGGCAATCGAATGAGAGCGGCGGAACCCGGCCCGCGACAAGGCTTCATGCAGACCATCGGCATCCGGTCCATTCAGCTCGGTGACGATTTTCCGTTCCAGCCGTCCGGCAACGTAAGGACAGGGCAGCGGCGCGGTCGTAAAGAAAAAATGCGGACGCTTGAGGGGGAAGTGGTCCATCGTCTCGATTCCGGAAGTCGGCCTACCTCAAGGACAAGGCCCGGGGCGCTGGCAGGAGCAACCTGCTGCTCCTCGCGATATGGGGACGATCCGCGCCGCTGCAAACCGCTCTCGCATCGTTCCGCCCGGAAAAGCCGGAAAACCGGACCAGATCAGCGCCATTGCCCCGGATCATTGACCACCACCGTTCCGGCGAGGTAATCGTGCAGGGTGCGGCGGCGCGGGTTGAACAGCGCCACCAGCAGGATCAAGGATCCGGTGCTGGCCAGGGAGAGGTAAAAGGTCGCGGTCTGCACCAGCGCCTGCCACCAGGAGGGGGCGCCGTCATCGGCCTCGGCCCCCGGTAGCACCGACATCACCCGCAGCCCGGCAATCCGCATCCCAAAGGTCGCGGCGCGCGGTCCGGCGATGGTCACGGTGTGATATAGCAGCGGCACCAGCCCCAGCCCAACCACCAGCACCGGCCAGAGCAGGCCGAAACTCAGCGCGCCCAGAATCACCGCGACCACCATGGCGATCAGCCACAACAGCCCGACCACCACCAGATCAAGGCAATAAGCATAGATCCGACGCGGGGTGACGCCCAGGTAATAGATCGGCTGGCCCCGGGGATCATCCCACGCCAGCCGGCCGACAACGGGAAATGGGGAATCGCTCAGGGTTTGGACCCCCGTCCCATCGGCACCGACAGGGCCTTGGAATCCGTCGGGCCAATATCATTGTCGCGGAGCAGGATGATACTGATCCGGCGGTTGCGAACCGCTTTGGGATCCGCCTTTTCCAGCGGATCCTGATCAGCCCGGCCGACCACGCGGTCGATCCGGGATTCCGGCACCCCGGCCGCGACCAGAATCCGCCGCGAGGCCAGCGCCCGATCCGCCGACAATTCCCAGTTGGAATAGCCGGACGGATCGCGGAACGGCACCGCATCGGTGTGGCCGGAGATCGAAATCCGGTTGTCGGGCAATTGGCGCACCACCCGCGAGACCAGATCGAGCATCGCCCGGGTATGGCCATAGGGGGCGCTGGAGCCGGAGGGGAACATCGCCAGCCCTTCCTGGTCGGTGATCTGGATCCGCAGCCCCTCGGGGGTGTTATCCACCATCATGTTCCCCTGATATTGCTTCAGTTCGGGGATCCCTTTGACGGCGTTTTCCAGCACTTCCTTGGCTTTGTCGAACCGCTGCTGCTCGCGTTTCGCCATCGCCGCCTTGAAATCCTGTTCACTGACCGCGCCGCTCGACCCCTGATCCTGGCCGGGGCTGCCCGATTGATCGGGCGAGTCCGGGCCAGTCGGGGTGGACAGATCGGTGCCGTCCGGGCTGACCGAGGAGGGCGGCAGCGATTGGACCAGCGTGGGCGAGGAGGTCTGGTTGACCTGGGCGCCCTCGCCGATGGTCTGGCCGCCCAGCACGCCATTGGCGCCGCTGGTGCTGTTGGAGGCCATCGTCGGGGCGAAATAGTTCGAAACGCCGGTCAATTGCTCCTCGGTGACGGCGTTCAGCAGCCACAGCAGCAGGAAGAAGGCCATCATCGCCGTTACGAAATCGGCATAGGCAACCTTCCAGGCGCCGCCATGGTGGCCGGCGCCGCCTTTTTTGATCCGCTTGATAATGATCGGGTTGCCGCCGCTTTCGGCCATGATCGAATGCCTTCGTCGGGGTCAGTCAGGGGGGGGGAGGGAAGGGTGCCGTCCCGCCCGATTAATCGGGCGGGAGGTTGGTCACCGTCTCTTCCAGTTCCTGGAAGGTCGGGCGTAATTCATCGGGCAGAATCTTGCGGGCGAATTCGATCGAGACCTGAGGCGCATAGCCCTGCATGTGACCGAGCAGCCCGAATTTGATCGCCACCAGATAATAATGGTCCGAATCGAAACACAACTGCATGTTGCGGGCGATTGGGGCGATAAAACCATAGGAGATCAACACGCCGGAGAAGGTGCCGACCAGCGCGGCACCGATCAGGTGCCCCAGCACTTCGGGCGGCTCGGTGATCGAGCCCATGGTGTGAATCACCCCCAGCACCGCCGCGACGATCCCGAGGGCCGGCATCGCATCGGCCATCAGATTCACCGCATGGGCAATCTCATGGTAATGCTTGTGGTGGGCTTCGAGTTCGCCATCAATGATGGTTTCGAGTTCGTGGGCATTGCTGGTGCCCAATGTCAGTAACCGCAGATAATCGCATAGAAACGTGCGGATATGGTGATCTGAATTGAATTTAGGAAATTTTGCGAAAAGCGGGCTTTCATCCGGTTTTTCAACGTGGCTTTCCAGGGCGAGATCGCCCTTTGTTTTGGCCAATTTGAAGACCGCATAGAGCATCGACAGCATTTCGAGATAATCGTCTTTGCCGTGATGCGCGCCTTTGAAGATCAAGGCGATGTTGGAGGCCACCCCGCTGATGATGCTTTTCGGATTGCCGATCAGCAACGCGCCGACGGCGGCGCCGACGATGATGACCCACTCGAACGGTTGGAACAGCACGTCGAGATGACCGCCAGGTGCGGCATAGCCACCGATCACGCTGACCAGGATCACGATGATACCAATGATCGCGAACATGGATCTCCCCTGCTCCCCCACCGCACCACGGGCAGGCGACTGCCCGAATCTGCCCGAAAGAATGCAATAATTCCTTACCGCCGTCCCGAGTCAACGCACAGGATGTGAAAAAAGCGGTCAGGGATGTGCGGTTTCCTCTTTTCCGGGGCGGTCGCCCCGGTCAAACTTGGCCTCGTAAATGGGGCTCCTGGTCCCGATCCGCAAGAGAGGATCTCTCCGAGCATGATGCGCCAGTTCGAGCTGGTTGAGCGAGTCAAGTCCTATGATCCCACCGCGGATGAGGAGGCGATCAACCGCGCTTATGTTTATGCAATGAAGATGCATGGTTCTCAATTGCGGGCATCGGGCGACCCTTATTTCTCTCATCCGATTGAAGTCGCCGGCATTTTGACCCGGTACCGGCTTGACTGTGCCTCGATCATTACCGCCTTGCTGCACGACACCGTCGAAGACACCAAGGCGACCCAGGAGGAAATCGAACAATTGTTCGGGGGGGAGATCGCCCGTCTGGTCGATGGCGTCACCAAGCTGAACCGGATCGAACTTCAGTCCGACCATGCCAAGCAGGCGGAAAATCTTCGCAAGCTGGTGCTGGCGATGAGCGAGGATATCCGGGTCCTCCTGGTCAAGCTGGCCGATCGCATGCACAACATGCGAACCCTGCATTACATCAAAAATCCCGACAAGCGCCGCCGCATCGCGCTGGAAACGATGGAAATCTACGCTCCCCTGGCCGAACGAATCGGCATGCAGGAAATCAAGATGGAGCTGGAGGACCTCGCTTTCACCGAACTGCATCCTGATGCGCGGGCCTCGATCGTCGCCCGCCTTGGCTTCCTGCGCGAGCAGGGCGGCGATTTGATCAGCCGGATTTTGGAGGAACTCCGCAAGATCCTGACCGAAGCCGGCAATCATGCGACGGTCTCCGGGCGGGAAAAGACGCCTTATTCGATCTGGCAGAAAATGCAGCGTAAAAATGTCGGATTCGAGCAATTGTCCGACATTATGGCGTTTCGGGTCGGGGTGGACAGCGTCGAGGATTGCTACCGGGCTTTGGGGGTGATCCATTCGAAATATCCGATGGTTCCGAACCGGTTCAAGGATTACATCTCGGTTCCCAAGCCCAACGGCTATCGTTCGCTCCATACCGGAGTGTTTGGCCCCGAGCGCCAGCGGATCGAGATTCAGATCCGCACCCATGAGATGCATGAAGTGTCGGAAATGGGGGTGGCGGCCCATTGGAAGTATAAGCGTGGCGGCGCGGCGCGGCCGACCGATGGCCGGCAATATCGCTGGTTGCGTGAATTGCTGGATATTCTGGAACATGCCTCCAATCCGGAGGAGTTTCTGGAACATACCAAGCTGGAAATGTTCCAGGATCAGGTATTTTGCTTTACCCCGAAAGGGGATTTGATCGCCTTGCCGCGTGGGGCCTGTCCGGTTGACTTCGCTTATGCGGTCCATTCCCAGATTGGCGACAAATGCGTCGGGGCCAAGGTCAATGGCCGGATCATGCCGCTCCGCACCGAATTGCAGAATGGCGATCAGGTCGACATCATCACCTCGAAGGCGCAGACGCCGAATCCGACCTGGGAACGCTTTGTCGTCACCGGCAAGGCGCGGGCGCGGATCCGCCGCTTCATCCGCACCCAGCAACGCACCCAATATCTTGAACTTGGCCGGGGGATGCTGGCCCGGGCCTTCCGTCAGGAGGGCTATGACGTCACTGACAAGGGCCTCGACGGGGTGCTGAAGATCCACAAGGCCGCGACGGTCGAGGATCTGGTGGCGATGGTCGGCGAGGGGCTGCTGTCGGCCCGCGAAGTGCTGGTTTCAGTGTTCCCCGAACTGAAGGCCAAGGGGCAGGTCCGGCCGGATAATGTCGTCACCCTCAAAGGGCGGACCCCGGAGCGCAAGGACAAAAACGGGGCGATGCCGATCAAGGGGTTGATCCCCGGGATGGCGATGCATTTTGCTGGCTGTTGCCATCCCTTGCCCGGCGACCGGATCGTCGGTATCGTTGCCACCGGTCGGGGCGTGACGATTCATACGATTGATTGTGAGAATCTTGAACAATTCGTCGATCAGCCGGAACGCTGGCTGGATGTGGCCTGGGATGATGCCGATGATAAGGCGCATATCGGCCGGATTGATCTGGTGGTGACCAATGAGCCCGGCGCTCTGGGAGCGGTTTCGACCGTGATCGCCAAAAATATGGGCAATATCACCAACCTCAAGATCACCAACCGGACCAACGACTTTTTTGAGATGATCATCGATATCGAAGTGCGCGACGTCCGCCATCTGACCAATGTCATTGCTGCTCTGCGGGCCACGCCGGCGATCAGTTCGGTCGAGCGGGCGCGCAACTGACCATCCTCTCTTCCCCCCGATTGGAGCTTTGCCCGAGATGATCCCCCGGCGTCTTCGCCTCGGCGTGAATATTGACCATGTCGCCACCCTCCGTAATGCCCGTGGCGGGGCGCATCCCGATCCGGTGCGGGCCGCCACGATTGCCATCCGGGCCGGTGCCGATGGCATTACCGCCCATCTGCGCGAGGATCGCCGCCATATCACCGACGAGGATATCGAACGGTTGCGGGCGGAAATCACCGTGCCGCTCAATATGGAAATGGCGGCGACGCCGGAGATGGTCGGCATTGCCCTGCGGATTCGCCCGCATGCGGTTTGCGTCGTGCCGGAACGGCGCGAGGAGCGCACCACCGAGGGCGGGCTGGATGTGGCCGGCCATCAGGACAAGCTGCGCGCGTTGCTGGCGCCGCTGATCGAGGCCGGAATCCGGGTGTCGATGTTTGTCGAACCCGAGGCGATCCAGCTTGAGGCGGCGCAGGCGATTGGGGCGCCGGTGGTCGAATTGCATACCGGGGCCTATTGCAATGCCTCCGGGGCGGCGCGGGCGGCGGAACTGGAGCGGGTGGTGCGGGCGGCGGCCCAGGCCGAGGCGCTGGGGCTGGAATGCCATGCCGGCCATGGGCTGTCGTTTGACACCGTGTTGCCGATTGCGGCGATTCCGACCATCACCGAGTTGAATATCGGTCATTTCCTGATTGGCGAGGCGATTTTCGTTGGTCTGGAGGCGGCGATCGGGCGGATGCGCGGTCTGATGGATGCGGTGCGGTGATTCTCGGCCTGGGCAATGATCTGATTGATATCCGCCGGATTGAGCGGGCGCTGGAGCGTTTCGGCGCGCGGTTTCTCGACCGGGTGTTTACCCCGGTCGAGCGCCAGCGCGCCGAGAGTCGGACTCCGACGTTGCGGGCCGCGACTTATGCCAAGCGTTATGCTGCCAAGGAGGCCTGCGCCAAGGCGTTGGGGACCGGTTTTTCCGCTGGAGTGTTCTGGCGGGATATCGGGGTGGTTGACCTTGGCGGCGGGCGGCCTGGGCTGGCCCTGACCGGCGGGGCGGCGCTACGGCTGGCGGCGCTGGTGCCGGCGGGGGGGGCGGCGCAGGTCGATTTGACCATGACCGACGAATATCCAATGGCCGAGGCGGTGGTGCTGATCTCGCTGCGGCCGGGCGGGTGAGGCAGGGCTGCCGCCCCGCACCCCGCTTGGGGGCAGGCCCCCAAACCCCCCTCTTTTTAAAAATAAAGGGGGTTTGGGGCTTTGCCCCAATCGGGTTCGGGCGGAAGCCCGACACAGCCCCGCTTGACTTGCCGGCCCGCTGCTGGCTTGATCGGCGCGGCCGAATCCGGATGGATTCGCCAGTTCGTGTTTTTCCTTCAATGCTTTAGGCGGCGTGTTTGATGTCCAGAGGCAAATCCAGCGGGATGGTCGAGACGATTCGCACGATCATCTTCGCGATGCTGATCGCCGGCGCGATCCGTACCGTGGCCTATGAGCCGTTCAACATTCCCTCCGGCTCGATGATTCCCTCGCTGCTGATCGGCGATTACCTGTTCGTCTCGAAATACGCTTACGGCTATTCGCGTTATTCGATGCCGTTCGGTCTCGGCCCGAGCGGGGGCCGGCTGTTCGAAAGCGTCCCCGAGCGCGGCGACGTGGTGGTGTTCAAAAAGCCGACCGAAAATAAGATCGATTACATCAAGCGCGTGGTCGGCCTGCCCGGCGACCGGCTCCAGGTGATCAATGGGCTGCTCCACATCAATGGCGTGGCCGTCCGCCGCGACCGGGTCGAGGATTTCATCGACCGGGATCGCGACGGCAACATCATCCGTGCCTCGCAATATGTCGAGACCCTGCCCAACGGCCGCACCCATCGCATCATCGAATTCCTCGGCGATAACGGCCCGGCCGACAACACCATGGAATATGTTGTGCCGCCGGGGCATTATTTCATGATGGGTGATAACCGCGATAATTCCGCGGATTCACGCTTTTTGACCGAGGTCGGGTATGTTCCGGCGGAAAATCTGGTCGGCCGGGCCGAAATCCTGTTCTTCTCCGGCGACGGCAGCGCCGCTCTGTGGGAAGTCTGGCGTTGGCCCTGGGCGATCCGCTATTCCCGTCTGTTCCAGCGGATCGAGTAGACGATGGCATCCGATCACCCCCTGATGGCCGTGCTCGGTCATCCTTTCACCCGGCCTGAGCTGCTGACTCAGGCTCTGACCCATCCCAGCGTCGATCATGGCCGGCGCGGGCGCGGGCGCCAGGCCGATTATGAGCGGCTGGAATTCCTGGGCGACCGCGTCCTCGGGCTGGTGGTGGCCGATATGCTGTTCCGGCGCTATCCCGAGGAGCCGGAAGGCGCTCTGGCCCGTCGCTTCACCGCCCTGGTGCGACGCGAGGCGGTGGCCCGAGTGGCCGAAATCATCGGTCTCGGCCCGCATCTGGCGATGGCCCGGGGCGATGAGGAGGCCGGAGGACGCGCCAATCCCGGCATTCTGGCCGATGCCTGTGAAGCGGTGATCGGGGCGCTCTATGCCGATGCCGGCTATGACGTGGCCGCTTCCTTCGTCAGCCGCCAGTGGGGCGCCTTGATGGAAGAAGCGGCGGCCCCGCCCAAGGACGCCAAGACAGCGTTGCAGGAATGGGCGCAGGGACGCGGCCGGCCGTTGCCGGTCTATCGCGTGGTCGGTTCCGAAGGGCCGCCGCATGATCCGGTCTTTCTGGTGGCGGTCGCTGTGACCGGAGTGGCTGAGGCCACCGGCAGTGGCTCGTCGAAACGGGTGGCCGAACAGGCTGCCGCCGCCGTTTTGTTGAAGAAGGTGATGGAATGAGTGATTGCGAGACCCCGCCGTCTGACGCGGCTCCGGCCGACAGCGCCCCGACGCGGTGCGGCTTTGTCGCCGTGGTGGGGGCGCCGAATGCCGGCAAATCGACCCTGGTGAATGCTCTGGTCGGCACCAAGGTTTCGATCGTCTCGCCTAAGGTGCAGACCACCCGCTTCCGGGTGCTGGGGATCGGCTTGACCGGAGCCTCACAGGTGATCCTGGTCGACACCCCCGGCATTTTCCAGCCGCGCAAACGGCTGGAACGGGCGATGGTCGCCGCCGCTTGGAGTGGGGCTGCCGATGCCGAGCATGTCTGTCTGGTGGTGGATGCCCAGCGTGGCGCCGATGACGATACCATCGCCATCATCACCCAATTGGCCGAAGCCGGCCGGCGGGTGGTGCTGGTGCTGAACAAGATCGATCTGATCCGCCGCGACAAGCTGCTCGGCCTGACCGCCGCGCTCGATGCCAAGGGGCTGTTCTCCGACGTGTTCATGGTCAGTGCCCTGAATGGCAGCGGGGTGGCGGATCTGCTGGCCCATCTCGGCCAGTTGGTTGCGCCCGGGCCGTGGATGTTCCCGGAAGATCAGGTCTCGGACATGCCGCAGCGTCTGCTTGCCGCCGAGATCACCCGCGAGAAAGCCTTTCTGACCCTTTATCAGGAACTGCCCTACGCCCTCCATGTCGAGAGCGAACGCTGGCAAGAACGCGATGATGGCTCGGTGCGGATCGATCAGGTGATCTATGTCGAACGCGACAGCCAGAAAGCAATCGTGCTGGGCAAAGGCGGACGCCAGATCAAGACGATCGGCGCCGCCTCCCGCACCGAGTTGGAAGAGCTGCTGGAGCGGCGGGTGCATCTGTTCCTCTACGTCAAGGTGCGGGAGGATTGGAGCGAAAAGCGCGAATCCTATTCCGACATCGGCCTTGAGTTTGATGTCTGAGCCGAGTCAGCTCGGCACGGGGAGGCGATGGAGTGGGATGACGAAGCCGTGGTGCTCTCGGTGCGTCGGCACGGGGAGCATGCCGGTATCGTCGTCCTGTTGACCCGCCAGCACGGCCGGACCGCCGGTCTGTTACCTGGGGCTTGGTCGGCAGCGCGGCGGGGGGTGGTTCAGCCCGGCAACCGAGTGCGGGCCTGGTGGCGCGCCCGTCTGTCCGAGCAGCTCGGGACGCTGCGTCTTGAATTGCTCGCGGCGCATGCGGCGGCGGCACTGGGGGATCCCGGTCGTCTCGCTGCCCTTTCGGCCGCCTGTGCCCTGGTCGAGCGTACCCTGGCCGAGCGGGCGCCTCATCCCGCCACCTTTGCCGCTTTGGTGGCCCTGCTCGAAGCCCTGCCGGCCGACTCCTGGCCCAGCATCTATGTTCATTTCGAACTGGCCCTGCTGCGCGATCTGGGCTTCGGTCTCGATCTGTCGGTCTGTGCCGCCAGCGGCAGCCGGGAGGATCTGGCCTATGTCAGTCCGCGCAGCGGCCGGGCGGTTTCGCGGGTGGCCGGGCAGCCCTGGCACGAGCGTTTATTGCCCCTGCCCCGGTTCCTCAGCGGCGGCGGGGAAGGGGGACGCGACGAAATCCACGCCGGCCTGCGCCTGACCGGCTATTTCCTGGCCCGTCATGCCGGCCCGCTGCCCCCGGCCCGAGGGCGTCTGGCTGACCGCTTCGCTCCGGACCCCTGACCGATCCGGAATCGTCTGCCGTCTCGGGTCGGTCTGCTGACTCGGAACGGTTCCCCTTTTGTTTTCGTTTGATGCCGAGGAGAACGATGTCCAAACCCGCCGCCCCCATCCCCACTGGGGAGATCCGGCCCACGCCATTGGCTGAGGCGCTGGGCGAGCGTTACCTTGCCTATGCGATGTCCACCATCGTCTCGCGCTCGTTGCCGGACGTGCGCGACGGGCTGAAACCGGTCCATCGCCGTTTGCTCTATGCGATGCGCCAGTTGAAGCTCGATCCCGAGGGGGGCTTCAAGAAATGTGCCCGCGTCGTCGGCGATGTGATCGGTAAATACCATCCCCATGGCGATGTCGCGGTCTATGACACTCTGGTCCGGCTGGCCCAGGATTTCGCGGTGCGCTATCCGCTGGTCGAGGGCCAGGGCAATTTCGGCAATATCGACGGCGATAACGCCGCCGCGATGCGTTACACCGAAGCCAAATTGACGGCGGTGGCGATGGCGCTGATGGACGGGCTGGACCAGGATGCCAGCGATTTCCGTCCGACCTATGACGGCAGCGAGGAAGAGCCGGTGGTGATGCCGGCTTCCTTCCCGAATCTGCTGGCCAATGGGGCGACCGGGATTGCCGTCGGGATGGCCACCAGCATTCCGCCCCACAATGTCGGCGAACTGTGTGACCTGCTCGACGGGCTGATTGCCGATCCGGGGATTTCCGTCGAGGCGCTGGCGGCGCGGATGCCGGGGCCGGATTTCCCCACCGGCGGGGTTCTGGTCGAGGATCGGGCCGCGATCGAGGAGGCCTATCGAACCGGCCGGGGCTCGTTCCGGCTACGCGCCCGCTGGGATGTCGAGAAACTGTCGCATGGTCTGTATCAGATCATCGTCACCGAGATGCCCTATCAGGTGCAGAAAGCCCGGCTGATCGAGCGGATTGCCGAATTGCTGGCGGACAAGAAACTGCCGCTGCTCGGGGATATCCGCGATGAATCCGCCGAGGATGTCCGCCTCGTGCTGGAGCCGCGCAACCGTACCGTCGAAGCGGCGCTGGTGATGGAGCAATTGTTCCGCCAGACCGATCTTGAGGTGCGGGTGCCGCTCAATATGAACGTCCTCGACGCGCAGGCGGTGCCCCGGGTGATGAATTTGAAGGAGGTGCTGCGCGCCTTCCTCGATCATCGGATGGTGGTGCTGGAGCGGCGCAGCCGGTTCCGCCGCGACAAGATCGTCCATCGGCTCGACGTGCTGGAGGGGTTGCTCAAGGTCTATGCCGATCTCGATACGGTGGTGACGCTGGTCCGCACCGCCGACGACCCCAAAGCGGCCTTGGTTGCCCGCTTCGCCCTCAGCGAGATTCAGGTTGAGGCGATTCTCAATATGCGGCTGCGTAGCCTGAACAAGGTGCAGGAAGTCGAGATCCGCCAGGAACATCGGGCTTTGTCGGCGGAAAAGGCCACGATCGACGCCTTGTTGACCGATGAGGGACAACGCTGGCAGAGCATCGCCGCCGAGATGGCCGCCACCCGGGCCACTTTTGGTCTGACCACCCCGCTGGGCCGGCGGCGGACCGAACTCGGCGCCGCGCCGGATCCGGTGGCGGTGCCGCTGGAAGCCTGCATCGAACGCGAGCCGATTACCCTGGTCCTGTCGGAAATGGGCTGGGTGCGGGCACTGAAGGGACATGTCGACAGCCTGGACGGGCTGAAATTCAAGGAGGGTGACCAGTTCCGCCTGGCGGTCAAGACCTGGACCACTGACCGGATTCTCGTGTTCGCCTCGGATGGCCGCTTCTTCACGATTGGCGGTGACCGTCTGCCCTCCGGGCGGGGCCAGGGCGAGCCAATTCGGCTGATGATCGATCTTGGCCCCGAAGCCGAGATTCTCTCGCTGCTGATTCATCAGCCCGGCCGCCGTCTGCTGCTGGCCAGCGAGAGCGGACGCGGCTTCATCGTTCAGGAAAACGAGGTGGTCGCCCAGACCCGCGCCGGCAAGATGGTGCTGTCGCTCGGCGAGGGCGATCGGGCGCGCTTCTGTTTGCCGGTAACCGGCGATGCGGTGGCGATCATCGGCCAGAATCGCAAGATGCTGGTGTTCCGCCTCGACGAGATCCCGGAAATGACCCGGGGCCGGGGGGTGATCCTGCAAAAGTACCGCGATAGCGGCACCGCCGACATCAAGCTGTTCACTTTGGCCGAGGGGTTGAGCTGGAGTCTGGGCGAGCGCACTCGCAGCGAGACCGATTTGACTCTGTGGTTGGGTAAGCGCGCAGCGGTCGGACGTCTGCCGCCGAACGGTTTCCCTCGGAGCAATCGCTTCGCGTGATGGGCTGCCGCCCAAACCCGCCTGGGGCCAAGCCCCAGACCCCCTTGGAAAAAAAGGGGGTTCGGGGTCTCCCCGAGCGGGTCCGGGCGGCAGCCCGGCTTAGGCCCCGAGTCGGGTCCGCCACACCGCCACGGCCGCCGCCAGGGCTTCGGGCTCGTGCCGCACGGTGGGCACGGCCCCCCACACCGGTCCCGGCCAAGCCGGATCCGTGACGAAACGGCCGATCAGATGAATATGCAACTGGGGCACGACATTGCCGAGCGCCGCGACATTGATTCGGTCAGGCGAGAGGGTGGTGCGCAAAACCTCACTGGCCCGAGCAATTTCCTCGACCAGCAGGGCTCGGTCCGCTGCCTCAAGTTCGCCAATTTCAGCGATGCCGGGGCGGCGTGGCACCAGAATCAACCAGGGATAGGTGCGATCGTCATTGAACAGAACCCGGCACAAGGGCCAGTCGGTGATCAGCGCCGTGTCAGCGTCGAGCCGGGGGTGAAGCGCGAACATTTTGGTCGGTCTCCTCATTGCGCCGGATAAGCTATTCGCGGTATCAGGGGGAAAAGGCAGTCAGGTCAGTCCCGGATGCGTCGTAGCCGTTCCAGTCCGCTTGGTCGAGGGTTTTCTGTCGTCGCGACCTGGGTTCTTGCCCTGCTGATCGGACTGGCTCTGGCCGAGTCTTTGGCCGGGCTGGCGCTGAAAACCCTGCATGACAAGCGGCCGTCCTTTGTCTCCTCTTACAGCGATGAGACTCTGCGTCAGCTCTATGATACCGACCAACCCGGCCTCTACCGGCAGATTCTGACCGAAAGTTGGACCCGGGCCGAGACGGTCTACCGCCCCTTCACCGGCTTCGCCATGGCCCCCTATCGCGGGCGCTATCTGACCATTTCCGAGGCCGGCGTTCGCAGCAATGGCGGGGTTCCGCCCGCTCTGGAGGCCCCCGGTCCGAAAGTCTTCGTCTTCGGTGGCTCCACCACCCTCGGCATCGGTGTCGGCGATGACGAAACCATTCCCGCCGCGATTGCCCGTCGTCTCGCCGCTGCCGGTCGCGACGATGTGCTGGTCTATAATCTCGGCGTGATGTCCTATTACTCGACCCAGGAACGGATCGCCCTCGACCGCCTCCTGACCGCCGGGATTCGTCCTGATATTGCGGTGTTCATTGATGGCGGCAGCGATTTCTATTATTGCGCCCTGCCAGATCGCAGCGCCTGGGATGCCCAACTGACCCTCGCGGGCTATGGTCCGACCTCTCCCTCGGTGTTGGCCGAAGTGCTGCGCCGCTCCAGTCTGGCGCAACTGGGGCGCCATTTTGGGGGAGACAAAACCGTACTTTTGGGCGAGAATGGCAGCTTCTGCGCCGATGAGAGCGAAATCGCCCAGGTCGCCCGCCGTCTTGATCTCAACCGCCGCATCATCGACGCCACCGCCCAGCGTTTCGGCTTTTCCGCTCTGTTCGTCCAGCAGCCAGTGCCGACCTACAATTATGACAATCGCAAGCGCCCGGTGCCGGTCGGTGAAGAGCGGCTGGGCTATCACATGAATACCGCGCGCGGCTATCCGCTGATGGCGGAATGGCGCACTCGGGGCCAGCTCTGGGACCATGGTCTGTTGTGGCTGGTCGATCTTGAACCGGCCGAAGGCAATGCCTATATCGACCCGGTTCATTACTCGCCTCGGTTCAACCAGACCATCGGCGAACGGATCGCCCAGGCCATTTTGGCCCAGGGACGTTTGCCCCCCCGGGCCCCCGTCGGGCCGGGTTCTGCCGGAGCCGATCCTGCATCGGTGCCTTGCGAATCCGTAGGTTGCGAAGCAAACCGGGGGCGTTGAAAATTACGTGTCGGGGTCGCCCGCCGGCTCACTCCCGGCCTGACGTCGCCTCTCCCTTTCCGTCATCCTTCAAGCGGGATCGAGCCATGGCCTTGCCAAGTGTCAGTCATACCGTGAATGAAGTCTGTGGCACGGCCGGGCCATCGCGGTGGGACGAGGTCCGGGCCGAATTGGCCCCGGAGGGGGCCGGCGTTCTCAATATCGGGGCCGTTTGTAGCGATCGTCATCTCGCGGCCGGGCGGGGTGAGAAGATTGCCGTGCGCTGCCTCGGTGCCCATGGCGAGCCGCGTCTACTGCGCTATGCCGATCTGGCCGAGGCCTCCAGCCGTTTTGCCGCCGTGCTGACCGGGTTGGGGATTCAGCCCGGCGATACCGTCGCTTTGCTGCTGCGCCGGGTGCCTGAATTGTTCATTGCCACCCTGGGCGCGCTGAAGGCCGGCGCGGTGGTTTGCCCGCTGTTCCCGACCTTCGGTCCCGGGCCGATCCGCTCCCGACTCGCTCTGTCCCAGGCCCGTCTGCTGGTCGCCGCCGAGGATCTCTATGCCCGCAAGGTCGCGGCTCAGCGCCCGGCTTTGCCCGAGCTGGAGCATGTGGTGCTGGTCGGTGAGGGCGGGGCCGCCACGGCCCCTGCCGGGGCGGATGTCCTTGATTATGCTACCTTGCTGGCGGCGGCGGTTCCGGCTCCGGCCCCGGTGGCGACCCGGTCGCTCGATCCGGCCCTGCTCCATTTCACCAGTGGCACCACCGGCACGCCGAAGGGGGTGGTGCATTCCCATCGCGCCGTGCTGGCCCATTTCCTGACCGGGCGCGAGATGTTTGGCCTCGGTCCCGATGATGTGTTCTGGTGCACCGCTGATCCCGGCTGGATCACCGGCACCACCTACGGGATCATTGCCCCCTTGGCCTGCGGGGCCACCGTGTTGGCCGATGAGGCCGACGTTAATCCCCGCCGCTGGTACGGGATCCTCGCCGACGAGAAGGTCACCGTCTGGTACACCACCCCCACCGCGATTCGGGCGATGATGCGCTATGGCGCCGCCCTGGCCCGCTCCTATCGCGGCACTTCGCTGCGGGTGGCGGCCAGCGTTGGCGAACCGCTGAACGCCGAAGCGGTGTTGTGGGGACGGCGGGCTCTGGGGGTGCCGTTCCTGGATACCTGGTGGCAGACCGAGATCGGGTCGGTGGCAATCGCCACGCGTCCGGGGGAGCCGGTTCGGCCCGGCAGCATGGGGCGCCCCCTGCCCGGGTTCCAAATGGCCGTGGTGCGGCGGGAAGGGGCGCATATCGAAATCATCGACACCCCCGATACCGTTGGTGAACTGGCGGTGCGGCCGGGCTGGCCGTCGATGCTGTCCGGCTATCTCGGCGAAGGCGTGTTGCTTGGGGTCGGCTTGCAGGATGGCTGGTATCTGACCGGCGATCTGGTTCGGCGTGACGCCGAGGGCTATCACTGGTTCGTCGGTCGCGCCGACGACATGATCAAATGTGGCGGGGTGCAGATCGGCCCGTTCGAGGTCGAGGGATTGCTGATGAATCATCCCGCTCTGGCGGAGGTCGGGGTGGTTGGCAAGCCTGATCTGTTGCTGCGTGAGGTGCCGGTGGCCTTCGCCTCGCTCAATCCCGGCTTCCAGGCCGGTGACGCCCTGCGCGCCGAGGTGTTGAGTTTTGCCCGTCAGGAACTCGGTTCGGCCCTGGCGCCGCGCGAGTTGCATTTTCTGCCCGAACTGCCGAAGACCGTGGCCGGGAAGATCCTCCGTCGGGTGCTGCGGGCGAAGGCGGTCGAGGAGCCGGAAGAGGGGGAGCCGCCGCCGGTGACGGGGGCGCTCGGGTCTGATGTCTGATCCGATCAGATGACGGAAAGAACCGCAGGTCCGGTGGGGTTGGCGTCCTTGTGCCGCCGGGGTGAGGCTTTCCGTCGGAGGCGTCGGTGCGTTTGAAGGTTCCGGTGTTGCCGCGCTCTCTCGCCCTGCGTCTTGTTCGTCCGGATTTCGTCACCCTGGCCTGGGCGGTTTGCGTCGGGCTGGTCGGGCTGTGGTTCTTCCTGTCGGCCGATGAGGACCGGCACCGTGCCCTCACCGAGGCCCAGCGCCAGATCCGGGTTCAGGCCGAGCTGGCGGCTATCGATATTGATGGCAAGTTCGAAAGTACCGATCTCGGTTTGCGGACGGCGGTTGCTCTGATCCAGGCCAACCCGCATTGGTCGCATCTGTCCGAAGATCGGCTGCTCTGGCGCATCCTTCATGACATTTCCGCTTCGATGAATTCGGTGCCGCGTCTACTGGTCATCGATGAGACCGGGCGGGTGCGGATGCGCAGCGATCTGCCGCAGACCGAGCCGCTTGATTTGTCTGATCGCGACTATTTTCAGCACCAGCGTGACACCCCCAGCAATGATCCGTTGCTGGGGGAGGCGGTCGTCGGCCGGATCAGTAACGTGGCCGGGATTCCTCTGACCCGGCGGCTGAAGGATGCCGATGGCAACTTCGCCGGACTCGTTCTGGCCCAGATCGATTTCGATACGGTCACGGCCCTGTTCCGCTCGTTCGATAGCGGGGGGCCGGTGGTGTTTTCCCTGGTGCGCGGCGCGGGAACCGTGCTGGTCCGTCACCCCTGGAGCGCCGGAATCGTCGGTAACCCGCTTGATCTTCCCTCGGTGCGGCCCCTTCTCGCGGGTGGCCCGGCGGCGGGTTGTACCGCCTCGGTCTTAGAGCCGGAGGGAAGCGAACGGCTGGTTTGCTTCCGTCGTCTGCCCCGGTTTGATCTGGCGGTGGTGGTTGCGGTTCCGGTCGAAACGGCCTTGCGCCCGTGGCGGACCCAGACCGCGCGCATGGCCTGGGTCATTGCCGCCGGTCTGCTGCTGATCAGTGTTGCCGGTCTGTTACTCTTCGCCCATATCCGCGCCGAGGCCGAGGCGCGGCGCCGTCTGGCCGCCAGCGAGGCCAGTCTGAACCGGGCCCAGGCCATGGCTCGGGTGGGAAGCTGGCAGGGCCGTCTGCCCGGCCGGACTCTGACCTGCTCGGCCGAAGCGCGCCGTTTGTTCGCTCTGCCGGGCGAGGGGGAGGTCGGGCTGGAGGCCGTGCTGGGGCGGATTCATCCCGAGGATCGTCGCCGGGTGCTGATGGCGGCCCGCCGCGCCTTTTTCGGGCGGCCGCTTGATCTCGAATTGCGTCTGCTGATCGATGGAACCGTCACCTGGGTTCGTCTGCGGGCGGAAATGGCCCGGCGCGATCCTGCCGGCGGCGGCGAGATCGTCGGAACCGTTCAGGATATCACCGCCCGCCGGCAGGCTGAGGAATCCCTCCGCCGTCAGGCCGAGGAACTGGCCCGTTCCAACACTGAGCTGGAACAGTTCGCTTATGTCGCCAGTCACGATCTGCGCGAGCCGTTGCGGATGATCGCCAGCTTTATCGATCTGCTGGCCCGGCGCTATGGCGACCGGATCGACAAGGATGGTCTCGATTTCATTGCCTTTGCCCGCGAAGGCGCGGCGCGGATGGACCGGTTGGTGCTCGATCTGCTGGATTATTCGCGGATCGGCCGGATTTGCCAGCCGATGCAGCCGGTGGCCCTCGATGGCGTGCTGACCCGGGTTTGTCGGGGTCTTGCCCTCAAAATCGTGGAGGTCGGCGCCGAAATCGTCCCCCCGGTGCCCTCTCTGCCGACGGTGATCGGAGATGCCAGCGAACTGACCCGTTTGCTGCAAAATCTGATCGGCAATGCCCTCAAATATCGCGATCCGGCCCGGCCGTTGCGGATCGAACTGACTGCGGTGCGACACGGACAAGAGTGGGTGATTGCCGTGGCCGACAGCGGGATCGGCATCGATCCGCAATATTTCGATCGGATCTTCGGCATCTTTCAACGCCTGCATACCCGCGAGGCCTATGAAGGCACCGGGATCGGTCTGGCGATCTGCAAGAAGATCGTCGAGCGTCATGGCGGGCGGATCTGGGTTGAGTCCACCCCCGGCGTGGGCAGCGTGTTTCGCTTCACCCTGCCGGCGGCCGATCCGGTCTGAGGCCGATGATCCGGCGTGACGGGGTGGCCGTGGTGGTGGTCGGCGGCAGTATCGCTGGACTTTGCGCCGCGATTGCCGCCCGACGGGCCGGCGCTCGGGTGATTCTGCTCGATGCGGCTCCGCTGGCCTTGCGCGGGGGAAACAGCCGCCATGCCCGCAATCTGCGGATCATGCATGAGGCGCCATCACCGCTGTTCCCCGATTGCTATCCCGCTGCCGATTTCGTGGCCGATCTGGTGACGGCGGCGGCCGGGGCCGGGGATCCGGGGCTCACGACACAGTTGGTTGACGATTCAGCCGCCTTGCCGGATTGGCTGGCGGCCCAGGGGGTTCGGTTCCAGACTCCCGCTCAGGGGGGGCTTCCCTGGTCGCGCAAAACCGCCTTCTTCCTCGGCGGCGGGACGGCGATGAGTCACCGTTTGCACCGGACCGCCCAGGATCTCGGGGTCCGGATTCATCATCAATCGACCGTTACCGCGCTGGAGCCTGGCGGCGGAATCCGGGTGAGCGGGCCGGAGGGGACAGTTCACCTGACGGCCGGGGCGGTGGTGGTGGCGAGTGGAGGCTATCAGGCCAATCCAGCCTGGATGGCGGAGGGCTGGGGGGCTCTGGCCGGGCGGCTGGTGGTGCGGGGTACGTCTTATGCTGAGGGAGCCCCGCTGGCGTCGCTATTTGCTCTTGGCGCGGCCGCCAGCGGCCGGCCGGGGCGTGGTCATCTGGTGGCCGTCGATGGTCGTCTGACCGCGCCGGATGGCGGCATCGTCACCCGGGTCGATGGCCTTGCTCTTGGTCTGGTGATCGACGGCACCGGCCGACGCTTCGTCGAAGAGGAGACGATCACCGGGCCGACCCGTTATGCCCGCTGGGGACAATTGGTCGCGGCTTGTCCCGAGGGGCTGGCTTATGCGGTGTGGGATGCGCGGGCCATTGATCGGGTGCCGCTGTCGGTCTGCCCTCCCCAGTGCCATGACACTCTCGAATCTCTGGCGCGGGCGCTCGCCATTCCGGCGGCGGCGCTGGAGCGGGCGATGCGCGAGAGCGGCCGGGTTCGCACATCGCCGTTTTTTACCGTGCCGATTCGGCCCGGGATTACCTTCACCAGTCATGGCGTTCGGGTCGATGGGAGCGGCCGGGTCCTCGATGGTACCGGCCGGCCCCTGGACGGAGTGTTTGCGGCGGGGATGGCGATGGCCCCGACTGTGCTGGGCACGGGCTATCTCGCTGGGGCCGCTTTGACCATCGCGGCCGTGTTCGGCCGTCGGGCGGGCGAAGCGGCGGCTAAAGAATCAGCAGGCTGACGCCGCAGACCACCCCGTAGAGCGTCACGGTGGCAATCAGCAGGGTCTGGACCGAGACGGTCTGGCCGAGGCGTTGAACCAGGGTTCGGGTCCGTTCTCCAAATGTCATGATCCGTCTTTCTCTGGGGATGCGTTGGTTCGGGAGATAGCCTCCTCCGGTAACGCCTGTATCTCCGTTCCGGTAACAGGCGGTAACATATCTGTGGGTTTGCGGGCTTCCGCCCGCACCCGATTGGGGCAAAGCCCCAAACCCCCTTTGTTTTTGAGAGAAGAAGACAGTGGGGGGTGGGAGGCTCCGGAAAGCTGTGTGAGGGTGATTGCGACTCTTGCATAAGATCGTTATGGTGATGGCATCATGGCAGTAATTTCATTTTCAGGGGAGAGGCGTGCTCGAACGGCTAGCCCATTACGCCAACGACGTTATCATGGTGTTTTCTCTCGACGGGCGACTGGTCGAGGCTAATGATCGTTTCTTTGAGTTATATGGATATTCGCACGATGTTATATCCCGTCTTTCTTTGACGGACTTGCGTAGTCTCGCCCGCACGGCGACCATTGCCGAGGATCTTGGTCGGGTTACCGTCCAGGGGCGGTTTACTTTCGAAACAGAGCATCGCCGTCATGACGGCGGGGTTTTCCCCGTCGAGGTCAATTCGCGTCTTGTTCATCTCGATGGCGAAACTTATGTCGTCAGTGTCGTCCGCGATATTTCCGAGATCAAGGCGGCGATGGGCCGGATCCAGAACATGACGGCTTTGCTCCAGACGGCGGCGGCCGTCCATCATCATCTGTTGCATGCGAATCATGAACAGGACGTATTTTCAGGGGTCTGTCGTGCCAGTACCCAGTTCGGGTTGAAAATGGCCTGGATTGGCGTGATCGAGGCGGAGTCCGTTCGTCCGGTAAGCTGGGCGGGGGAAGGGAGTGCCTATCTCGACGGTCTGGTCATCCGGCTCGATCCGCGTGATTGTCACGCCTGGGGACCGACGGGGACGGCGATTCGGTTTGGCAAGCCGGTGATTTCCGCCGACTTCCAGAACGATCCCGCGACGGCGCCCTGGCATGAACGCGGCCAGCTTTTTGGCTGGCGGGCTTCGGCCGCCTTTCCGTTGTTTCGTCATGGTCAGGTCTGTGGCGCTCTGACTCTCTATGCTGGCGAATCGGGGATGTTTGGCCCGGCCGAGCAGACTTTGCTGGAAGATCTGGCCGCGAACGTCTCGTTCAAGCTCGATCAGCTCGATGTTCGGGCCCAGAACGCCGAACTTCAGGCCTCTCTGCAAGAAAGTCTGCAAAAACTGGTCGATGTGAATATCGAGCTGGAACGCTTTTCCGAGATCTATTCCCATGATCTTCAGGAGCCTGTTCGCAATGTCGTCAGTTTTACCCAGTTCCTGGAACGGCGGCTGACCGGGAAGTTTGATGCGGAAACTGAAGGCTTATTGCGGATCATCGTGGATGCCGCCCGCCGCATTCGCCAACTCAATTTCGATCTGCTGGATTTCTCCCGCTCACGCCATTCTCAGACCGCGCTGATTCCGACCGATACCGGGGCCGCTTTGCGCGATGCGTGCGATACGCTTCAGGCCAGCCTGGAACAATCCGGCGGACAGGTCCATTGCGGTCCTTTGCCCGAGGTGCTGGGCAATCCGGCCGAATTGCGTCAGGTTTTTCTGGCCCTGCTGTCCAACGCGATCAAATTTGCCACCCCCGGCCGTCGGCCCCAGATCGAGGTTGCCGCCGAGGCTGAAGGCGAGGCCTGGCATTTCACCGTCCGCGACAATGGGATCGGGATCGAGTCGGCCTATCTCGACAAGGTCTTTACGGTGTTTTTTCGCCTGCATGCCCGGCCGGATTATCCTGGTTCAGGGGTCGGGCTGGCAATCAGTCGCAAGATCATCGAACGGCATGGCGGCACGATTTGGCTGGAGTCCGCCCCGGGGCAGGGGGTGGTGGCGCATTTCCGCCTGTATGCCGCGCCGCCCCTCCCGTCCCTTCAGGGAAATATGCCCGAAACCAGGGCCTTGCCGCCCGATCCCCTGGTGGTGGCTTCGGGCGGCCGTACCCCGGTCTGAACCGGCGTCCGGATCAGGTGATCACGGTCGGTTCAACCCGACCGGTGCGGGTCTCGATTTCGGCCACGGTGCGGGCGGCGCTGATCAGATCGGCCAATGCGACTTGCGGATCCAGCCCCTGCAGAGCCGGATCGGGTTCATAGCGTTCGATATAAACCCGCAGCGTTGCGCCCTCGGTGCCGGTCCCAGACAGGCGGTAGATAATCCGCGACCCGTCCTCGAACAGGATCCGGAGTCCCTGGTGGGTGCTGATGCTGCCGTCGACGGGGTCGGTATAAGAGAAATCGTCGAAGGTGGCGATCCGCCGTCCCGCCAGAGTGGTGCCGGCCAGAGTGAGCCCGCGCAGATGAGTCATCAGGCCCTCGGCGGCGGCCGTGTCGATCCCTTCATAATCATGCCGCGAGTAGTAATTGCGCCCGAAGTCGCGCCAGTGCGCGGTGACGATTCCGGCCACGCTGTCGCGACGGCGGGCCAGGATGTTGAGCCACATCAGCACCGCCCACAGCCCGTCTTTCTCGCGGACATGGTTTGAACCGGTGCCGAAGCTTTCTTCGCCGCACAGGGTGGCCCGGCCGGCATCGAGCAGAGTGCCGAAGAATTTCCAGCCGGTCGGGGTTTCATAGCAGGGGATGCCGAGCCGGGCGGCGACCCGGTCAGCGGCGGCGCTGGTCGGCATCGAGCGGGCCAGTCCGGCCAGACCGCCGGCATAGCCTGGGCAGAGCTGGGCGTTGGCGGCCAGCACCGCCAGGGAATCCGACGGGGTGACGTAAAAATTGCGGCCGAGGATCATGTTGCGGTCGCCATCGCCATCGGAAGCGGCGCCGAAATCGGCGGCGTCGGGACCGGTCAGGGCCGCCACCAAATCATGGGCGTGGACCAGATTCGGATCCGGATGGTGGCCGCCGAAATCTTCCAGCGGAATCGCATTGATCACGCTGCCGGCGGGGGCGCCGAGACGGCGTTCCAGGATTTCGACCGCATAGGGGCCGGTCACCGCATGCATGGCGTCAAAGCGCAGGCGGAAGCCACTGGCGAGCAGGGCCCGGATCGCCGGGAAATCGACCAGAGTTTCCATCAGGGCGGCGTAATCGGTGACCGGGTCGAACACTTCGACCAGCATGTCGCCGATTTGTGTCGTGCCGATCTGGTCCAGATCAACCGGGGCCGCTTCGACCAGACGATAAGCGGTGATGGTCTGGCTGCGGGCATAGATGGCTTCGGTGATCGCTTCCGGGGCCGGGCCGCCGGCCGGAATGTTGTATTTAATGCCGAAATCCTCGGTCGGGCCGCCCGGATTATGGCTGGCCGACAGGATCAGTCCGCCAAAGGTCTGGTATTTGCGGATGATACAGGAGGCGGCCGGGGTGGAGAGGATCCCACTTTGTCCCACCATCACCTTGGCGAAGCCAGCGGCGGCGGCCATCTGGAGAATGGTCTGAATCGCCACGCGGTTATGGTAGCGCCCGTCGCCGCCGACCACCAGGGTCCGGCCGGTGGTGTCGCCGATGGTGTCGAACACCGACTGGACGAAATTTTCCAGATAATGCGGCTGGGCGAAGACCGAAACCTTCTTGCGCAGACCGGACGTACCCGGTTTTTGTCCGGCGAAAGGCGTGGTGGCAATAGTGGTGACGGCAACCATGGGGCGGAAATCCTCGATCTACGGAGCGGTTAGGCTCGCACGGTGATGGACGATGCCCGGCATCAAGTCAAGTCCGGGGCTGCCGCCCCGCGCCCTGCTTGGGGGCAGGCCCCCAAGCGGGCGGGAGCCAGCTCCTTACGAAGAGACCATCAGGAAGTCATTTGCCGACACAGTGCTGGTATTGGTCAAAGTGGCAATCGTGGTGCTTCCCCCGGATCCGGTGCCGTTCGAATCGTAGGTCAAGGTTCTGGTTTGCGTATTGAAGATGAATTGTGCGCTCGTGCCGGAGGCTGCGCCGGTGGCGTTGGAGACAAAGCGGCCCTGGGTCAGCAGTGACGATGTAATATTGCCAAAGCCATTGCTGACGAATTGCAGCTTATCGACGCCATGAATAAAGCCGCTGATGGTGTCGCCGCCTTCGGATGAGGAGGTGTAACGGAAAATATCGACATCCGTTCCTCCACTCAAAGTGTCTCTACCGGTTCCACCAAACAGAGTATCGTTTCCAGAACCACCGGTCAGGCTATCATCGCCCGCGCCCCCATTGAGGGTGTCGGCGCCAACTCCTCCATTAAGGGTATCGTTTCCTGCGCCGCCTGTCAGGAGGTTCGCCGCGCTATTCCCATTGATGATGTTGGCAAGGGTGTTTCCGGTGCCGTTGAGCGCACTCGTGCCGGTCAGGGTCAAGTTTTCAAGGTAAAGGCCGAGCGTCCAGCTAACATTTGACTGGACCGTATCTGTTCCCCCTGCATCAGTGGTTCCGCCGATTGCGGTGGTTTCGTAGAGACGGTCAGCGGCGTTATCGACGATGTAAGTGTCATTGCCGGCACCGCCGAGCAGGGTGTCAGCTCCAATGTCGCCGTTGAGGATATTATTACCATTATTACCGTTGATGACGTTGACCAAGGCATTCCCTTTGCCATTGATCGCTCCTGTCCCGGTCAGGGTCAGGTTTTCAAGATAACTCCCCAACGTCCAGTTAACACTGGATTGGACCGTGTCTCTCCCCCCAGCGTCAATGGTGCCGCCGATGGCGGTGGTTTCGAAGAGACGGTCAGCGGTGTTATCGACGATATAGGTGTCATTGCCGGCGCCGCCGAGCAGGGTATCGGCTCCGATCCCGCCATCCAGAGTGTTGTTCCCACTATTACCGGTGATGATATTGACCAGAGTGTTGCCGATACCGTTGATGGCTCCGGTCCCGGTGAGGGTCAGGTTCTCGACGTAGCTCCCCAACGTCCAACTCGCGCTGGATTGGACCGTATCCGTTCCTCCTGCGTCAGTGGTTCCGCCGATGGTGGTGGTTTCGGACACGACGTCAGCAATGTTATCGACGATGTAAGTGTCATTGCCGGTGCCGCCGAGCAGGGTATCGGCTCCAGCGCCGCCCGTTAGAGTGTCGGCTCCATCGCCGCCTGTCAGGACGTTGGTCGCGTTGTTGCCGATCAGAACATTGGCGAGGGTATTGCCGGTGCCGTTAATGGCTCCGGTCCCGGTGAGGGTCAGGTTCTCGACGTAGCTCCCCAACGTCCAACTCACGCTGGATTGGACCGTATCCGTTCCCCCTGCGTCAGTGGTTCCGCCGATGGTGGCGGTTTCAGAAACAACATCAGCGGTGTTGTCGACGATGTAAGTATCATTGCCAGCACCGCCGAGCAAAGTGTCAGCCCCAGCGCCACCGGTTAGGACGTTAGCGGAGCTGTTGCCACTGAGGACGTTGGCGCCAGCATTGCCGGTGCCATTAAGTGCACTCGTCCCGGTCAGGGTCAGATTCTCAATATAGCGTCCCAGCGTCCAACTTACGCTGGATTGCACCGTATCCGTTCCCCCTGCATCAGTGGTTCCGCCGATAGTGGTAGTTTCGTAAATAACGTCGGCAGTATTGTCGATAACGTAAACATCGTTGCCACGGCCACCGAGCAGGGTGTCCGCTCCGCCGCCGCCCGTCAGCACGTTGTCAGCGCTATTCCCGGTCAGGACGTTGGCGAGGGCATTGCCGGTGCCGTTGAGTGCATTTGTGCCAGTGAGGGTCAGATTCTCGAGATAGCGTCCCAACGTCCAGGTGACATTGGATTGGACTGTGTCAGTTCCTCCGGCGTCGATGGTGGTGCCAATCGCGGTGGTTTCGGCGATAACCTCGGCAATATCGTTGACGATATAGGTGTCATCGCCAGCACCGCCAAGGAGGGTGTCCGTCCCGCTGCCGCCGTTCAGGGTGTCGGCCCCATCGCCGCCTGTCAGGATGTTGGCGGCGCTATTCCCGGTCAGGATATTAGCGAGAGTGTTGCCTGTGCCATTGAGCGCACTTGCCCCGGTCAGCGTCAGATTCTCGAGATAGCGTCCCAGCGTCCAGCTGACATTGGATCGTACCGTATCGGTTCCTCCGGCGTCAGTGGTGGAGCCAATCGCGGTGGTTTCGGAGATAATTTCGGCGGTGTTGTCGACGATATAGGTATCGTTACCGGCCCCTCCAAGCAGGGTGTCGGCTCCACCGCTGCCATTCAGAATATTATTGCCGCTATTGCCGGTGATGATATTGGCAAGGGTATTGCCGCTGCCGTTAAGTGCATTCGTGCCGGTCAGAGTTAGGTTTTCGAGGTTGCTGCCCAGCGTCCAGCTGACGCTTGCCTGCACTGTATCGTTTCCCCCGGCGTCGGTCGTTCCGCCCAAGACCGTCGTTTCGGAAAGAACATCGGCGAGATCATCGACGATATAGGTGTCATTGCCGGCGCCTCCGAGCAGGGTGTCGGCTCCGGCTCCGCCATTAAGGGTGTCCGTTCCTGCGCCGCCGTCCAGGATGTTGATCGCATTGTTGCCGGTGATGACGTTGGCGAGAGCGTTGCCCGTTCCGTTGAGTGCTCCCGTGCCAGTCAAGGTTAGGTTTTCAAGAGAACTGCCCAATGTCCAGGTGACGCTCGCCTGGACAGTGTCGGCTCCGCCAGCATCGGTGGTGCTGCTCGTCGTGGTGGTTTCGTAAATGGTATCTGCGGTCGTATCGACGATGTAGGTGTCGTTTCCAGCCCCTCCGAGCAGAGTGTCAGCACCGGCACCGCCGTCGAGCGTGTCGTTGCCCCTGTTGCCGGTCAGGAAATCTCCCGCCGTTCCGCCAATGATCGTGTCATTGCCCGCGCCACCAGTCAGAGTGGTTGCTGACGTCGTAAGCCCGGTCAGAACCAGATTTCCCGAGGCATTGCTGCCATCAAGAATTTCAATATTGGCGAAACGCTGACCAGAGGCTTCGCTGATAATGCGCGAGGCCGTACCCGAAATCAGCAGAGTATCGGTTCCGCTGCTGCCATTGATCGTTATTGTATCCTGGTAGGACAGGTAATCGTTATAGTTAGTTCCGGCCCCATCATCGATGATGAAGAAAACGCTTGATCCTGTTGCGTAATAAGAGTGTCCGGCAGCATCGGATCCCATTTGAAGTTGAGCTACCACAGCTCCGCCGCTGCTAATGCTCAACAAATTGGTACTATCGAGGGTCGCGCTTGTGACAGCTTGGTCGGACAGGGTTAAGGTATCACCACCATCGAAGGCTGAAATTATTACAGAGGATAGGTTCGCACCAGGGCCAAGGATCAGCGTATTGCCGCCTCCGACCAGGGTGAGGTTGTCTGTCAAAGAAAGGCCCGAGCCGACGGTCAGGCTTCCGCCGGACATCAAAAGTCCGGCAAAAGTGCCTTCACCACCGATCGAACCTTGATTCAAAACGGTTGTTGAGCTTGCAACGCCACCCGATTCGACAGTAACAGTTCCGCCGCCACTGACTGTAATCCTATCTACCGTACCGCTTTCAAAGATGGCGAGAGATCCGCCGTTACTAACAGTGGTATTTCTGGCAAAGCCACCGGAAGAGACATAAGCTTCACCACCGTTGTTAATCGTAATTCCGCTTACTCTGGCGCCAGAAGAAACATAAAATTTTCCACCATTGTTAATGGTTACGCCGCTGGCCAGACCATTGCTGAAAAAATAAAATCCATCACCGAGAATAACGGCTGATCCACCACTATTTATTACTGTATCTTTCGCAAATCCAGAAGAAATATATAGTTTTCCTCCACTTTCAACGGCTGTGTTTATCAACTTGCCGTTCATAAAGGAATAAATTTTTCCACCGCTTAATGTCGCACTGCTTACAGTGCCGCCATATATGCTTAGTGTTGCGTCATTGTAAATGTTTATATTAACTGCTGATCCTGACATTGCCATTGCAGAGCCATTATTATAAATAAAAGTGTTTACGCTATTACCGTATAATGTTATAAATCCTCCGCTACTTACTGAATTTTCGAAAGCCGTTCCACCGTGGTCTACAAAAATAGATCCGCCGCTACTTACTGATGTATTAATTGCACTCCCACTGTTTTCAACAGAAATGTTTCCGCCACTTTTAACTTCAGTTCCACTTGCGACCCCTCCTTCATAAACGGTGAGACCGCCCCCACTCATGATGGCTGTGTTATTTGCTACCCCTCCAGAAGATACAGCCCCATATCCACCGCTAAAATTAGTTCCATTAATAATACCGCCAGAAGAGACCTTAATTGTCCCATATTGCCCGACCAAAGTGCCGCTAGCTATACCACCCGAAATCGTAAGAACTGAAAAACCACTAATAAATCCATTTAAACTAATTCCGCCTGAGTATATAAATGATGATCCGTAATCTCCAGTGGTGCCACTGGCAACTCCTCCAGAGTAAACATACATGCATCCTGCATATTTAATGTTTATTAATGAAGCTATTCCTCCATTTAATACATTAACGCATCCGCCACTGCTTATTGATGATTCAGATAAAACCCCGCCTGATAATACATTTATAATATCAGAGCTATTAACTTCTAATCCGCTGGAAACCTCTCCAGATCCAATATTTGTTGTCATATTTTACTCTCCTTTTTCGCAAAATCAGGGATGCGTTGGATTGCCACTTTGACCTGCTCTGCCGTGATAAGACGGCTACATTCGAAATGCCGGGGCGTGCCCTTGTGGCGGGGACACCACAGGAAATCATGGTGATCGAAGCGAAGGCCGGGATCGTTCCAGCAGGAATTGCAGGCGTGGTAATTGATCACCCGGTAAGGGGTGTGAAACTCGTTGGTCGGGTGGGTGAAGCCGCTGATCATCACCACCGGGGTGCCGGTCGCCCAGGCCAGCCAGGACAGGCCGCTCGACAGGCCGACGAAAAAAGCGGCGTGTTTCAGCCAGCGCGCCCGTTCACTCAGCGGCCGGTTGCCGGTCTGATCCTCGGCCCCCCAGGGGATGTGGTTCCACAGCAGCTCATGACCGTGCAGTGGCTGCTTGTCGATGCAGATCACCCGATAGCCGCTATCTTTCAGGAACTGGACCAACTCGCGCCAGCCGGTGGGATTGTTCCAGTATTTGGCCTGGGTCGAGCTTTGCACCGCGATGCAGACGTAGGGCTCGGGGATCGGGGGGCCGCCTTCCTCCACGGTCACCCGGGGAGGCGCCTCGGTGGGATCGATGCCGAGGATGTAGCCGGCGGTGCGGTGCAGCCCGACCAGACGGAAATCACAGGGCTGGTGGATACATTCCTTGTCGTCGAAGAACAGGCCCAGATTGTAAGTGGCGTAAAAATCGGCGGTATTGACCGCATCGGGGGGGAGAAAGGTGATGTCGGGATAGGCTGGTTGGAACAGGTCGAGCAGCCAGGGGGCCACCGTGCAAGTCAATCGGCAGCCATGCACTTCAGCGAAGCGGATCGCATAAGGCAGCCAGCCCAGGGAATCCCCCAGGGTGCCGACCGGAAATTGGATCAGGACCCGACGGTCGCGGCCATCGTATTCGTGACTGAACACCGATTTTTCGCCTGACCACACTTCGATCCGACCGCGCACGAAGTAACGTTTGCTACTGGTGACAAAGCCTTCCTCCAGTGGGGTCTCAAACAGAATGTTGCCAGTGTCGAGATCTGACAGGCGGATCCGCCACGGCGCGCTTCCCTTCGCCACACTGACCCGAATGCCGTCGTTGAAGTCATAGGCGATTCCATACGGTCCGGTCTGGGTCGGTGGGATGGCGGGCTGAGGGAAGGCCGGCTTTGCCTCGGCGGGGAGTGGTTCTAGTGACTGGGTGGAATTGCTGCCAATATCTGGATCAGGCACGAAAAAACACCTTATTAGTCAACAAGATACCCTTATCAAGGGCTACAGAGGCTACATCAAAACTTTTTCGAGGAAAATTATCTAAAGGTTTGTGTCATTGGTTTTTATAATTTTTGACATATACAATTTAGGATAGTTTTATTCTCGCCCTGAACTTTTACCCAGGTTTCTGGTTAGGAACGTAACGAACCGGTCAGGACCGGGCATCGCCCCAGCCGGGGGCGGGCGGGAGCCCGCATGGAACCCCCTTGGAGGTCAGAGGGTCTCGTCGTAAACTGCGCCCCCTCACATAACCGTTTCCGGACCCGATCATGACTGAGCAAACCGAGGATCAGCCCTCTGCCTCCCCCCGCCGCGTCGTTGTCACTCCCTTCGCGATGTTTGGCTTTGTCTGGAGCATGCTGAAGCCGTTCCTGATCGTCGTGGTCGGTGCAATCGGCCTGCTCTATTTGTTGCGGCTGGCGGGGATCGGCGGCTGATCGTCAAAACCCGGTTTGTCTTTACCCTTTTGGTTGTTCCAGGTTGTTCTGCTCCCGACTGATGGCTATGATATAAGTATCCATCGCCGCCCGCGTGGACACCCGTTCGCCAGAGTGGGGGAGACAGACCGGACATGGCCGCTCCATCCCGCAACCGTTTTGTTCTCGTTGCCACCCTCGCCTATGGCGCGGGAGCCTTTTCCTGGATTCTTGGCTCTGACCTGCTGGTTGCAGGGCTGGGGTCTCCCGAACTGGTTAGCCTGCTCGGTCTGTTGAAGGGCGGGTTTTTCGTCCTCGTCACCACGCTGGGCCTGTTTTTCCTGTTGCGCGCCGTGCCAGCCCGCGAAGCCCCTTGGCCGGATGTGGGGGAAGCGCCCGGTGCCCGGCGGGGGATCCCCTGGCCGAGTTGGGCCGCCCTTCCCTTTGCGGTCGGCGCGGTGTTCGCCACCTTGCTGATCCGGCTGGCGATTACCCTGCCGGTCGAAACCCTGCCTCTGCTGATCCTGTTCGTTCCGGCCATCGTGGCCTCCGCTCTGCTCGGGGGATTGTGGGTCGGACTCCTGGCCACTCTGCTCTCAGTCCTCGCGGCCGGATTGTTCCTGTTTCCCGTTGGCGTCCCGCTTGCAGAGGGACGCGGCACCGATTTGTTGGTCCTGCTGGCGACCGGGGCGCTGATCAGTGTGTTCAGCGAACTGACTGCCCGTCGCCGCCATCTCGCAGAGGCCCGGCGACAGATGTACCGGGTGACCCTCGACAGCATCGGCGATGCGGTGATTGCCACCGATGTCGCCGGAATCGTCACCTTCCTCAATCCGGCGGCGGAGACCCTGATCGGCTGGCGGCGAGAGGACGCGGTCGGACAGGCGCTCGGCGGCCTGTTCTCGATCCTGTCCGAGTCCGATCGGGGCCCGATTCTCGATCCGGTGGCGCGGGTGATCACCGCCGGTAGTCTGGCTGGCGGCGAGGCTGGGTCGTTCCTGCTGGTCGGGCGGGATGGACGCGAGCGGCCGATCCGGGGCCGGGCCACCGCGATCCGCGATCGGGCCGACCGGCTGTTCGGGGTGGTTCTGACGCTGGAGGATGGAAGCGAGCGCCGCGCCGCTGAAGTGTCGCTGGCGGCCGAGCGCCGCTTGTTGCGGACCCTGCTCGATACCTTGCCCGATCTGGTCTGGCTGAAGGATATCGACGGACGGTTCATCATCTGCAATCGGACGTTCGAGCGGTTTATGGGCCGCCCGGAAAGGATGATCCTGGGACAGACCGATTACGATATGGTCCCCCCTGATCTTGCCGAACAATTTCGGGCCAATGACCAGCGGGCCATCTCCGCCGGGATGCCGGTCTCCAACGAGGAATGGATCACCTTCGCCGAAGAGGGGCAGCAGATTCTGCTGGAAACCCTCAAGACCCCGATGCGGGGAGAGCAGGGCGAAGTGGTGGGCGTCCTCGGGATCGGTCGCGATATCACCGCGCGCTTTTCAGCCGAGACCGCTCTGCGCCATTCGGTCGAAAAGCTCTCCCGTCTCGCCGCCTCGGTCCCCGGGATGCTCTATGAATATGCCGAGGATCCGACCGGTGCGGCCCGGCTGCTCTATGTCAGCGATTATTGCCGGCCATTGTTCGGGCTAGAGCCCGCGGTCGTGCTCGACTCGATCGACACGGTGCGGGCTCTGATCGTCCCCGAGGATTTTGCCCGGATGCGGATGGTTCAGCAGGCGGCCGTGGAAGAGCAGCGCTCGATGAGTGTCGATGTTCGGGTCGTCACGCCCGATGGACAAAGCAAATGGGTCCAGTTCAGTTCCTGTCCGGCGGGACCGGATCGCGACGGGATGGTCCATCTTCGCAGCGGGGTGGCGCTCGATATCACCGGCCGGGTACGGGCCGAGGCGGCGGTGCGGGAAAAAGACGAGTTGCTGCGCGAGATGAGCCGATTGGCCCATATCGGCGCCTGGAGCCTCGATCTGGCGTCCGGAACCGTCACCACCACCGAGGAGGTGGCAGCAATCCATGATCTGGCCCCCGGGGAACAGGCGTCAGTGTCTCAGGGAATGGCGCTGTTCCAAGGGGAACATCGGGACCAGTTGGCCGCAGCGTTGCAGGCCGCCCGGGAGGAGGGGTGTCCCTACGACCTTGAACTGGAAATGGAAACCCGAACCGGGATTCACAAATGGGTTCGGGCGATCGGGGCGCCGGTGATGGACGCCGGGCGGGTGGTGACGATTCGCGGGACGTTACAGGACATCACCGCTCGCAAGCTGGCCAGTCTGCATCTGGCGGCCGCCGAGGCCCGGCTGCGGCTGGTGATCGAGACGGCTCCGGTGGCGCTGGCCTTGCTCGATCGTGAGCGGCGATTCCTGGTGGTCAGCCGGCGCTGGCTGTCCGATTACCGGCTCGAAACCGCCGAAGTGATCGGCAGCCGCTATGACGATTTGTTCCCGGAGACCTCGGCGCGCTGGCTGGAGGTGTTCCGCCGCTGCCTCGCCGGAGCCAGCGAGAAGAAAGACGAAGATCCGATCTCTCGCCCCGATGGGACGGTGGAATGGCTACGCTGGGAGGTGCTGCCGTGGCGAACCGGGGATGGAACCGTCGGTGGTTTGCTGATCCTCAGCGAGAATATCACCGAACGGGTGATGGCGCGGGAAATGGTCCGCAAATTGTCCCTGGCGGTCGAGCAGAGCCCTAATGGCATCCAGATCACCAATGCCGACGGGGTCATCGAATATGTCAATGCCGCGCTTTTGGCGATGACTGGCTACAAGCAGGCAGAACTGATCGGGCGTAATCCCAGCTTGCTGTCGTCCGGTCTGACCCCGACCTCAACCTACGCCGAATTATGGCGGACCCTGGCCGAAGGCCAATCCTGGCAGGGCGAACTGATCAGCCGCCGCAAAAATGGTGAGATCTTTATCGAATTCGACCGGATTTCCCCGGTTCGCAACGTCGAAGGTGAGATTACCCATTACCTCGCCATCAAGGACGATATCACCGAGCGCAAACGCACCGCTCAGGAGCTGGAATTATACCGTCACCATCTCGAAGAAGTGGTGTCGCTGCGGACCGCCGATCTGCGTGCCGCCGAGATGAAATGGCGGCTGATCCTCGAATCCAGTGCGGATGGCCTGTATGGGGTCGATGCCGAGGGGGGGCTGACCTTCGCCAATTCCGCCGCCTGCACGCTGCTGGGCGCCCGGCTCGACGAGATCATCGGCGGCAATTCCCATCTCATTTTCCATCATAGCCGGCTCGATCGCTCGGTTTATCCCGAGGAATCCTGTCCGATTACCCTGACTCTGCGCGACGGCGTGACGCGGCGGGTTGAAAATGAAGTGTTCTGGCGGACCGATGGCATCGCCTTCCCGGTTAGTTATGCCGTTCATCCGATCAAGCAGGATGGGGCAATCATCGGCGCGGTGATCAGTTTTACCGATATTACCGCCCAGATTGAAACCTCGCAGGCCCGGGAAGCGGCGTTGGCCGAGGCGCAGCGTCTGGCCCAGGTTCGGCGCGATTTCCTGGCCAATATGAGCCATGAGATCCGCACCCCCTTGAATGCCATTCTCGGCTTGGCCCAGCTCGGCCGGGCCGATGCTTTGATGGGCGAGCGGCCGCGCGGATTGTTTGCCCGGATTCTCGATTCGGGGGAGGCCCTGTTGGATGTGGTCAATGATGTGCTCGATTTCGCCCGGATCGAGGCGGGCAAGGTTCGGGCCGAACGGGTGCCGCTGGTGCTGGGGGCGGTGATTGACCGTGCCCTTGGGCTGGTGGCTTCGCGCGCCCGCCAGAAAGGGTTGCGGGTCCGGATCGAGGAAGCGGCCGATCTGCCGGCCCGGATCGAAGGGGATCCGAGCCGGCTGACTCAGGTGCTGGGGAATCTGCTGTCGAATGCGGTCAAATTCACCCCCTCCGGTGGCGTGGTGGTGGTGTCGGTGGCGATTCGCGATGGCAGGCTGAGTCTGACCGTTAGCGACAGTGGGATCGGGATGACGGCCGAGCAGATCGGCCGCTTGTTCCAGCCGTTCGAGCAGGCCGACAGTTCGACCACCCGTCATTTCGGGGGGAGTGGGCTCGGCCTGTCAATCTGTCACCATCTGCTCAGTCTGATGGGCGGCGAGGTCGCCGTCGAGAGTGCCTTGGGGCAGGGCACCCGCTTTACCGTCACTCTGCCGTTACAGGCCCTGCCTGATCCGTTGCCGCCGGCTCCGAGGTCAGTGGCGCTGATCGGGCTCGATGATGAGAGCCGCCACGATCTGGAGCCGGCTCTGCGGGCGCGTGGCTGTGCCGTGCAGGTGGCCAGCGGATTTGATCCTCTGCCCGAGAGCGCGATTCTGGTGGTGGCCGGTACGATTGCCGTCGCCGAAACCGCGATGTTACGCAAGCTGGCGGCGCTCGGACGCAAAGTGCTGGTCGCGCTCGATCCGTTGACCGGACGGGTGCCGACCGATTTGGCCGGGGTGGCGGTCGGGCTCGACTGGCCGTGGCGGGCCCGCCATGTTTTGGTCGACAGCCTCTCCCCGGCGCCTCCGGTGGCGGCCTCCCCGTCTCAGGCGCTGGCCGGTCTGCGGGTGCTGGCGGCGGAGGATAATGAGGTCAATCGGCTGGTCCTGGGCGAGATGCTGGCGGTGAGCGGGGCCCGGCTGACCGGGGTGAGCAATGGGCGTGAGGCGCTGGAGATCCTTGAACGGGATGGTGCCGCCGCTTTCGATCTGGTTCTGACCGATATCCAGATGCCCGAGATGGATGGCTATGACCTCGCCCGTCACCTGGTCCGGCTGGCCCCCGATTTGCCGGTGATCGGCATTACCGCCCACGCTTTGCCGGAGGAAGAGGAACGCTGTCGCGCCGCCGGGATGGTCGCCCAGATCACCAAGCCGGTTCATCTTGATCGGCTGGTCGAGGTGATCCTGTCGCGGGTTTCCTCTCCCCTCACCGCAGCTTCTCTTGCGGTGGAGCAGAAACATACCCAGGTTGATTGGGAGGCCTTGTCCCATCACTATCAGGGGCGTGACGATTTCATTACCCGTCTGATGAAAACAGTCGGTGAGACTCATGCCGCCACCCCGGCGGCGGCGCGGGAGGCCGGGCGGTCCGGCGATGCACTGGCCCTGGCGGCGCTGGCCCACAAGGTTAAAGGCACCGCCGGGAACCTGTTTGCCGAAGAGCTGGTACAGCAGGCGGCGGCGGTCGAGCGGCTGGCCCGCGCCGGGACGGGGCCGGTGACCGAACTGGCCCGGGCCGGGGAGACGCTGGCCGTCGCTGTCGAGGCGCTGCTGGAGGAAATCGCAACACATGGTGGGCGTGTTGCCGGTGCGAAGGAACCAGAATGAAAGCTAAACCCTTGATTCTGGTTGTTGATGACCAGAGTGACAATTGTCTTGTGCTGGAGGATCTGCTCCAGGCCTGCTACGAGGTCGAAACAGTGACCGATGGGGCCGCCGCTTTATCGCGGCTGGAGCGCGATCCGGTGCCGGATCTGGTGCTGCTGGATGTGGTGATGCCCGGTCTCGACGGATTCGAGGTCTGTCGTCGGCTGCATTTTCACCCGCTGGGGCGTGACGTGCCGGTGATTTTCCTGACCGGGCTCGATTCCCCCCGGGACGAGGAATATGGCTTGTCGCTCGGCGCCGATGATTTCATTCACAAACCGTTCGTCGTGCCCCTGGTGTTGGCCCGGGTTCGCAACGTCATTGGCCGGCGCGAATCGGCGTTGCGTCAGCGCCAGATTGCGGTGATCGAGGCCCGTCTGGCCGAACAGCAACGCGTCGCCGATGCCATGCAGGCGGTGATCGAGCGTTTGACGGTGATGAATACCGAACTGGAACGCTTTGCCTTCGTCGCTGCTCATGATCTGCGCGAGCCGTTGCGTTCGGTGGCCAGCTTCGCCCAGTTGCTCGAACGCCATCTCGGCGACAGCCTGGATCAGACCGGCCGCGATTATCTGCACTATGTCGTCGGGGGGGCGCGGCGGATGCATGAGATGATCGGCGGCTTGCTGGCTTATTCCTACGTGACCTCGAATGTTGGTCCGCCCGCTCCGGTCTCGGCTCTGGCGGCCTGTCGGGTCGCGGTTGAAAGTCTGGAGAGCATTATTCGCGACAGCCGGGCGGAAATCGTGATCGGCGATTTGCCGGAGGTTCAGGCCGACGAACTGCCGCTGATGCAATTGTTTCAGAATCTGATCGGCAATGCCGTCAAGTTCCGGGCTGCGGGGCGGCGGTGTCGGGTCGAAGTGACCGCCCGGCGTGAGGCGGGAGAATGGATTTTCAGCGTGACCGACAATGGGATCGGCTTCGAATCCACCGAACAGGATGTGTTCGAGCTGTTCCGCCGGGTGCGGCCTCACGATGGGCCGACCGGCAGTGGGGTTGGCCTCGCCATCTGCAAGCGGATCGTTCAGACCTTGGGCGGGCGGATCTGGGCTGAGTCCCGTCCGGGGGAGGGGAGTGTGTTCTCCTTCTCCCTGCCGTGAGGGGCGGAGCGTCCGTTCATCGCGAGATCACATCGGTCAGGACGGTAATCATTCGTTGAAAAGTTCTTTGGATAATTGATCCCCATTCTTTTGAGGGTGCGGAAGGGGATCGAGGATGGCCGTGACCGTCGGTATTACCCGTAAGATCTTGATGATCGTCAGTTTAAGTTTGATCGGTGCCCTGAGTCTGGTCGCCCTCAATCTGCTTAATCTCCATCGGGCCATGGTCGAAGATCGCAAGGCGGCGGTGCGTCAGGTGGTCGAACTCGCGATCAGTATTGTCGATTTTCAGTACAAACAGGCTCAATCCGGTCAAATCAGTGAAGAAGAAGCGCGCAAGCGGGCGGGCGACGCGGTGCGGGCGATGCGCTTCGGTAAAGGGGATTATCTGTTCATCTATAACGCCAATGGGGTTACCGAAGTGCACGGGACCCGTCGCGAGCTGGAAGGCAAACAGCGGATCGACGAGAAGGATGGCGATGGCTTCGCTTTCATCCGTCACCAATTGGAAAATGCTCGTAATGGTGGCGGTTATACGTCCTACCGATTCACCAAAACCGGGGGCGGCACGGTCCTGTTCGAAAAAATCTCTTATGAAGCCCCGTTTGCGCCGTGGAATTGGGTGCTGGCCTCCGGGGTTTATCTCGATGATATCGATGCGGCCTTTTCCACCCAATTGTACGGACTCCTCGGCGGGCTGGCCCTGGTGATCGTGGTCCTTGGCTTCGCCACCTTCCATCTTGGGCGCAGCATCACCCGGCCGATCCTGGTGTTGGCCGGGGTGATGCGTCGGCTGGCCGAAGGCGACCTCACCACCGAGGTGCCGGGAACCATGCGGCGCGACGAGGTTGGTGACATGGCCCGCGCCGTTGGCGTGTTCCGCGAGACCAGTCTGGCCATGCAGACGATGCGTCAGAACAACGAACAGGCCGAGGCCCGTCAGGCCGAGCAGCGCCGCAGCGAGATGACTTCGCTGGCGGATGGGGTCGAACGCGAGATCAAGACGGTGATTGATGAGGTTGGGATCCAGGTGGGGCGGATGCAGACGGTCGCCGCCTCGCTGGCCCAGGCCGCGCGGGCAATGTCTTCCCAGGCCGAGCACGCCGCCACCGCTGCCGGCAGCGCCGGGACTGGGATTCAGATCGTCGCGGCGGCTGCCGAGCAATTGGCCGCCTCGATTAAGGCCATTGCCAGTGAAATGACCCGCTCGGCCGACATGAATGGCCGCGCCGTGGCCGAAGCGCGGCGCAGCCACGAGATTGCAATTGGTCTCACTGCGGCGGCCGGGCGGATTGGTGATGTGGTGGCGTTGATTACCGCGATTGCCAGTCAGACCAACTTGCTGGCGCTCAATGCCACCATCGAGGCGGCCCGCGCCGGGGAGACCGGGAAAGGCTTCGCGGTGGTGGCGACCGAGGTCAAGAATCTCGCCAGCCAGACCGCCAAGGCCACCGATGAGATCGGTCAGCAGGTCGCCGCGATTCAGGACGCCACCCGCGAGGTTGTGGCCGCAATCGAGGCGATCGGCAGCACGATTGCGGGGATCGATCAAACCGCGACGGCGATCGCTTCGGCGGTTGAGGAGCAGGGCGCCGCCACCCGTGAGATTGCCCGCAATGTCCAACTGGCGGCCGATGGCGTGGGGCAGACCTGCCACGATTTGTCACAAGTACGCACCACCGCCGGTCAGACCGATCGCGAATCCGCGGAGGTCCGCGCTGCCGCCGAGGATTTGTTCGGGCGCGTGCGCGGGCTGACGGAACGGATGGATGCCTTCATTCACTCGGTTCGGTCGGCCTGATCTCGCGGCAGGCGGGGCAGAGGCCCTCGATCTCCAGGGTGTGATGACGCGGCAGGAACCCTTGAGCGGCGCTGGCGGTGGCAATCGCCTGGTCGAGAGCGGGCGAGTCCAGTTCACTCGCCTGGCCGCACTCCAGGCACAGCAGAATCCGCCCGGAATGCGGCTGGTCCGGCCGGGTGCAGCCGATATAGCCGTTGCGGGACGGCACCCGATGAATCAGGCCCTGATCCAGCAGGAAATCGAGCGCCCGATAGACGGTCGGCGGGGCGGCGGCCCGTCCGCTCTGGCCCAGGCGGTCGAGCAGGGCATAAGCGCCGATCGGGCGGTGACTGTCCCACACCAGCGCCAGCACCTGCCGGCGCAGAGCGGTCAGCCGTGCGCCTCGGCGCTGGCATTCCCGTTCGGCGGTGTCGAGCGCGGTGGCGATGCAATCGCTATGGTCATGCGACAGGGGTGGAAAGCTCATCGTTGAATCCCCAGGAAAGGTTATATTATAACATTCTCCCGGCTCGGTCGCCGGGTTTTTTGTGGGATCCGGGATGAAGCGTTTCCCCCTGACCGGCGGCGGGCTATATCGGGAGCCCAACCTATGCAAGGAGAGCTGCTGATGTCCGCCGAGATTGATCCCGCCGCCGCTTTGGACCGGCTCCGTTTCGATGCCGATGGGTTGGTCGCGGCCATCGCTCAGCAGCATGATACCGGCGAGGTGCTGATGATGGCCTGGATGAATCGGGAGGCCGTCGCCGAAACCCTCGCCACCGGTCAGGTCTGTTACTGGTCCCGCTCGCGCGGCAAATTGTGGCGCAAGGGCGAAAGCTCCGGGCAGCGGCAGCGGCTGGTCGATCTGCGGATCGATTGTGACGGCGATACCCTGCTGGTGCTGGTCGATCAGGACGGGGTCGCCTGTCATACCGGTCGGCGCAGTTGTTTCTACACCGCCGCCCGGCCCGAAGGGCTGGTCGAAATTGCTCCGGTGCTGGTCTCGCCCGACCAGTTGTACGGGGCCTGAAGCAGAAGAAGGACTCTCCGATGAGTTTGATCCCCGTCACGGTGCTGACCGGTTTTCTCGGCAGCGGCAAAACCACGGTGCTGAATCATTTGCTGGCCCAGCCCGGTCTGGCGGAAACCGCCGTGCTGATCAACGAATTCGGCGCGATTGGGGTGGATCATCTGCTGGTCCGCCCCCTGACCGAAACGGTCCTGTTGCTCGAGTCCGGCTGCCTGTGCTGCACCGTGCGCGGTGATCTGGTCGAGGCGATGCGCGATCTGTTCGTGCGGCGGGTCAAAGGAGAGGTGCCGGACTTCAACCGGGTGGTGATCGAAACCACCGGTCTAGCGGATCCGGCCCCGATCCTCCACACCCTGATCAATGATCCGATGCTGTCGTCGCGCTATAAACTCGACGGAATTGTGACCACCATTGATGCCGTTTGTGGCGACGCCACCCTCGATACTCAGGCCGAGGCGGTCAAGCAGGTCGCGGTGGCGGATCGGCTGGTGCTGACCAAGGTCGACCTGGTTTCGGCGGAGCAGGTGGCTGCGCTGACGGCGCGGTTGGCCCGGCTCAATCCGGCCGCGCCGCTGAGTCTGGCGGAACAGGGACGGGTTGATCCTGAGGCGATCCTCGACGCCGGTCTGTTTAATCGTGATGCCAAAATTCCCGATGTCGCCCGCTGGCTCAATGAAGAAGCCTTTCGGGCTCGGGATGAAGCGGCTCATGCTCATCATCATGACCATCACCACGGCCATGACCATGAGCACGACCATGATGACCATGATGATCATGGGCACGATCGCCATGACCGCCGCATCCAGTCTTTTCTGTTCACCCGCGACGAGCCGGTTTCCTGGCCGGCACTGGCGTTGGCGCTGGAAATGATCATTGCCAATCAGGGCGAGAATTTATTGCGGGTGAAGGGCATCGTTCACGCCCAGGAAAGTGCCGAGCCGCTGGCGATTCACGGCGTTCAACATCTGTTCCATCCGCCGGCCCCGCTGCCCGGCTGGCCCGATGCGGATCACCGGACCCGGATTGTCTTCATTACCCGCGATCTCCCCCGCGCTGAGGTCGAAGAGGTGCTGAACGGGATCCTCGACCTCAAAGAAGACGAGGAGTCCTCCGACTGAGGCCCCCCCGACCCGGACGCCGGGGGAGGGATTCAGGCGCGGACGCTGTCGAGGAAGGTTTTGACCTCGTAATCGAGTCGGTTTGATTGCTCGGCAATGTTCTGCGAGGCGGAAAAGACGCTGCCGGAGGTCTCGCCGACTTCCGCCACTGCGACGGCGAGACGGGTCAGGTAATCCGTGACCTGACAGGTTCCGGCCGAGGCCTGCTGGATATTGCGCGAGATTTCAGCGGTGGCGGCGTGCTGCTCCTCGACGGCGGCGGCAATGCCGGCGCCAATCTCGTCAATCCGGCTGATGGTCCCGCCGATCTGACGGATCGCCGCGACCGCCTCACCCGTCGCATTCTGGACCGCACCGATCTGGGCCGAGATCTCCTCGGTGGCTCGGGCGGTCTGGTTGGCCAGCCCCTTGACCTCGTTGGCGACTACCGCAAAGCCTTTGCCCGCCTCCCCGGCGCGGGCCGCCTCAATGGTCGCATTCAGCGCCAACAGATTGGTCTGCGCCGCAATATCGGTAATCAGGGTGACGACTTCGCCAATCCGGCTGACCGTTTCGGCCAGCCCCTGGACCAGTTTGTCGGTTCGCCGCGCCTCGCCGACCGCTTCCGCCGACATTGCGGCCGATTGTTGAACCTGTCGGCTGATTTCATTGATCGAGGCCGATAATTCTTCCGAGGCGGCCGCGACGGTCTGGACATTGGTTGACGCCGCTTCGGCGGCGGCGGCCACGGTGCCGGCCTGCGACGAGGTTTGCCGGGCCACCCCGGTCAAGCTTTCCGCCGCGCCCTTCATCGAACTGGCCGAGGTGGCAATCGCGTCCGAGACCTGTTTGACGCTGCGCTCAAATCCATCGGCCATCGTCAAAGCCGCCCGGCGCTGTGCGGCCTCGGTCTGACACTTGGTCTGTTCCTGATTACGGCGCAGTTCGGCGGCCTCGCGGGCGGCATCGCGCAGGGTCCGGATCGATTGGGCCAGGGTGCCGATCTCGTCGCCGCGTTCGGTCTCGCTAACCTCCGTGGCGTAATCCTCTCCGGCTAGACGGGTGGTAATCCCGGCCAGACGTTGCAGGGGGCCGACGATGCTGCGGGCAATCACCTGGGCCAGGGCGGCCACCAGAATGGTGATCAACACCACCAATCCGGCGAAATTGAGCGCCTTGGCGTTGAAGATGACGTCAATGTCGTCGAGATAGATCCCGGTCCCGATCATCCAGCCCCACGGCGCGAACAGGCCGGCATAGGATACCTTGTCGATGGCAGCGTCGGTGCCAACCCGGGCGAAACGATAAAAGACGGCGCCACCACCGGCTTTGGCGGCCTCAATCAGATTGCGGATCAGTGGGACGCCATCGGAATCCCGCACATCAAGCGCATTGCGGCCTTCGCGCTCGGAATGGCCGGGATAGAGGATCGTTGTGCCATCGGTTGCATAGACAAAGAAGTATTCATCATGGTCGTAGCGAATTTTTCCCAAGATTTCGCGGGTAACGCGCTGAGCTTCTTCCTGAGTGATCTCGCCCCGGGCAACCCGGTCATATTGTTGCCGGGTCAGTCCCTGGGCGACCTCGACCAGATTTTGTAACTTGGCGATCCGGTCTTCGATCATAATTCCGCGTATGAAAAATAGAGCAAGACCCGCTACCATCGCAACGCCCGCGACGCTTGCAACAACGATTAGAAAAAATTTCCCAGAAATTCCCACTTTGGGGATCATGACCGTCTCCACCCGCGAAAAATAATCTCTGGTTCTGTCTTCAGAGATAGACTGCGCTTTGCCTGTTTTCCAGACACTCTCAAAGTTTTCATGTTGGGACAAATACGCTTGCGTATAAGAGACCCGCACGATACCGTCCGGCCCATCATTGGGGAGTAGCCGCTTCCGGCGCAGGCTGGAGGGGAGACGTCAACAGACTTGAGCCCCCAAGGCTCATGGCGTTTTCGGCCGGGTTGGCTTGGCGAGACCTTTGGTCCGGCGTCCGTCACCGAGGGGTGGGCGGGAGGCTTGGCCATGGTCTTGTTCGCCCACCCCCAGGTCTCGAATCATGATGGAATCCCTGTTCGTTTCTGCTGGGGTGGTCGCCATCGCCGAAATTGGCGACAAGACCCAGTTGTTGACTATTGCTCTGGCGGCGCGTTACCGCCGGGTTGCGCCGATTCTGCTCGGCATCGTCCTCGCCACTCTGGTCAATCACGGTCTGGCCGCCTGGCTCGGCACGGCGGTGGCCGGTCTGATCGGCGGCGATCTGCTGCGCTGGGGAGTCGGGCTGTCGTTTCTGGCGATGGCGGCTTGGTGTCTGGTGCCCGATGTCGCTGATGACGAGGCGGCGGCCGGGGGGCGACGCTGGGGGCCGTTTCTCGCCACTCTAGTCGGATTCTTCCTGGTCGAGATTGGGGACAAGACTCAGATCGCCACCATCGCTTTGGCCGCTCGCTTCCAGGATGTGATCCTCGTCACCTGTGGCACCACCCTCGGCATTCTGCTAGCCAATGCCCCCGCAGCGATGCTCGGCGATCTGGCGGCCAACCGCCTGCCGATGCGTCTGATCCGCGCCATCGCTGCGACCGCTTTCGCTGTGTTGGGGGTGTTGACGCTCTGGCAGGGCGAACGGGCCTTGCAGAGCCTGCTGCCGGGCTGAGGTCGCCCTCTGCCGGTTCGCGACCGGGGGTGCGAACCGGCAAGAGGGGATTCAATCGTCGTCGGCGATCCCGTCAAGATCAACGGGACGGGTAAATCGGACCAGACGGCCACAATCCGGGGCCACAGCGCGCCAGGACTCAATCTCCAGAGCCAGTTCAGCCAAGGCGCCAGTCGGATATTTGCGGGCGAGCCGGTCGAGTGCCGAGGACTCGCCCCGCCGTCCGCCGAGGGTTTCCGCCAGCTGTTCCACTCCGGGATTGTGTCCGACCAGAATGACACTGAGAATTGAATCGTCCAGTTGGTGCAGGCGGCGGGATAATTCGCTTGCTCCTGCGGCATAAAGCCCAGGCTCGAACAGAACCGGAAGATCGGGCCAGCCCTGCGCCACGGTTTCCCAGGTTTCCCGGGTGCGGCGGGCCGAGGAAACCAGCGCCTGATCCGGCGGTGGCCCGGCCTGTTCGATAAAACGGGCGAGGCGGGCACTGGCCTCGCGGCCGCGCTGGCTTAACGGGCGGTCGAAATCGGCCAGGGCCGGATCGTCCCAGCTTGATTTGGCGTGACGTAACAAAAGAAGTTTTCGCATGGTCCTTTTAGCCTTGGCCATGACAGGAGGAACGAGAGCCTATATAACAGATTGCGAAGCGTCGATCCCCTCCCGATCGGAGAAACAGAAGTGACAATTCCGGCGTCAGTCGATCTGACCAGCATCGACATTGAGTCGAAAGACCGCTTCATCAATCGGGAGTTATCCTGGTTGGCCTTCAACGCCAGGGTCGTTGAGGAGGCTTTCAATCCCCATCACCCCTTGTTGGAACGCCTCCGTTTCCTCTCGATTTCCGCCGCCAATCTTGATGAATTCTTCATGGTTCGCGTGGCCGGACTCAAGGGACAGGTCGAGGCCGGGGTGATCACCCAGAGCCAGGACGGCCTGACCCCGGCGCGCCAGCTTGACGCCATCAACCAGGCCGTTGACGGATTGCTGGCCGCCCAAAAACGCGGATGGCATGAGCTGAAAGGCGAATTACGTGCGGCCGGCCTCGCGGTGATCGGCTCTGACGAGCTGTCCGACGCGGAGCTGGTTTGGCTGGAACAACGCTTTCTTGAACATGTTTTTCCGGTCCTGACCCCCCTGGCGGTTGATCCGGCCCACCCGTTTCCCTTCCTGCCCAATGGCGGGTTCGCCCTGGTGCTGCATCTGACCCGTCCGGATGACGGTGAAGTGTTGCGCGCTTTGCTGCCGTTGCCGGCCCAGATCGGCCGTTTCACCCGGCTGCCCGGTCCCTCGGCCCGGTTTCTGCCGATCGAAGATTTCGTCCTGCTGTTCCTGGAGCAGATGTTTCCCGGATTCTCCATCGGCTCGTTCGGGATGTTCCGAGTCATCCGGGATTCCGAGATGGAGATCGATGAGGAAGCCGAGGATCTGGTCCGGGTGTTTGAGACCGCGCTGAAACGGCGTCGGCGCGGCAATGTGATCCGCTTGACCTTCAGCGCCGGCACGCCGGAGGATCTGCGCCGGCTGGTGATCGGGTCGATGCATGCCGATGATGAGGATGTGTTCGAGATCGATAGCCTGCTCGGGCTGGTCGATACCCGCAGCCTGATCATTGATGAGCGCCCCGATCTGCTGTTCCCGCCCTATCACGCCCGGTTCCCCGAGCGGGTGCGCGATTTTGCCGGAGATTGCTTTGCGGCGATCCGCCAGAAGGATTTTGTCGTCCACCATCCCTTCGAAAGCTTCGATGTGGTGGTGCAATTCATCCGTCAGGCCGCCCGCGACCCGCAGGTGGTGGCGATCAAACAGACCCTTTATCGCACCAGCGCCGACAGCCCGATCGTCAAAGCCCTGGTCGAAGCCGCCGAGGCCGGCAAATCGGTCACCTGCATGGTGGAACTGAAAGCCCGCTTCGATGAGGAGGCCAATATCCGCTGGGCGCGCGACCTGGAACGCGCCGGAGCCCAGGTGGTGTTCGGTTTCATGGAACTGAAGACCCATGCCAAAATCTCGCTGGTGGTCCGGCGCGAAGAGGGCAAACTGGTCTCCTACGTGCATTTCGGCACCGGGAATTATCATCCGATTACCGCCAAGATTTACACGGACCTGTCCTTCTTCACCTGCGATCGGGCCTTGTGCCGTGACGCGGCGCGGACTTTCAATTTCATGACCGGCTATGCACAGCCGGAAACCCTCGACAAGCTGGTGATCGCCCCGTCGCACCTGCGCCAGACCCTGCTGGATCTGATCGAGGCGGAGATCGGCCATGCCCGGGCGGGCCGTCCGGCGGCGATCTGGGCCAAGATGAACGCCCTGGTTGATCCCCAATTGATTGATGCGCTGTATCGTGCCTCCCAAGCGGGGGTAAAAATCGATCTGGTGGTGCGGGGCATTTGCTGCCTGCGGCCGGGCCTGCCCGGTCTGTCGGAGACGATCCGGGTCAAGAGCATCGTCGGCCGCTTCCTGGAACATGCCCGTATCGTCTGTTTTGGCAATGGCCATCGCCTGCCGTCGCGTCAGGCCAAGGTGTTCATCTCCTCGGCCGACTGGATGCCGCGCAACATGGATTGGCGGGTGGAAACCTTCGTGCCGATTGAGAATCCGACCGTCCATGCCCAGGTGTTGCAACAGATCATGGTCGCCAACCTCAAGGATCTGGTCCAATCCTGGCAGTTACGCCCGGATGGGCGCTATCAGCGGATGGCGTCTGAAGAGGATTCTTTCTGCGCCCACACCTATTTCATGACTTATCCGTCTCTGTCCGGGCGCGGCACCGCGCTGCATCACGGGCGCAAACCGGTCTCGCGGGTTGGCCGGGCAGAGTAGGGGACTCGGATGTACACCCAGGAAAATCGCGTCGATCCGATTGGTATTGTCGACATCGGGTCTAATTCGATCCGTCTTTGTGTCTATGATCTGGCGCATCGCGTGCCAGTCCCGCTGTTCAATGAGAAGGCGGTCTGTGCGCTCGGACGCGGCCTGGGGGCCAGCGGTCGTCTCAATCCGGACGGGATCGAGGCGGCGCGGCTGGTGGTCGGCCGGTTCATTGCGCTGTGCCGGGCGATGGCGGTTGACCGCCTCGATATTCTCGCCACGGCGGCGGTGCGCGATGCCAGCGATGGCGCCGCTTTCGTTGCCGATCTCGAACGGCGCTATGACGTCTCAATTCGGGTGCTGTCTGGGGCTGAAGAGGCGCAGATGGCGGCGATGGGGGTGATCTGTGGCTCGCCCGATGCCGATGGCATGGTGGCCGATCTCGGCGGCGGCTCGCTGGAACTGGTGACGGTGCAGAACGGGGCGCCGGGTGCTCATGTCACGACTCCGCTTGGTCTCTTGCGGCTTACCGAGGCTTCGGGTGAGGATCGCGGCCGCGCCCAGGCGCTGATCGAGGCGCAACTGGCCCAGATTCCCTGGTTGGATGAGGGACGCGGGCGCAATCTTTATGCGGTTGGCGGGGCTTGGCGGGCTCTGGCCCGGTTCTGCATCGCTCAGACCCGGCATCCCCTCAGTGTGCTGGATAATTTTGCCCTGGAATCTGACGCGGCCCTCCGCCTGCTGTCCCTGGCCACCAGTCAGAACCGCAAGGCGCTGGAAAAGATTCCCGGCCTGTCGCGCAAACGGGCTCCCGGTCTGCCGCTGGCGGCGCTGATCCTCGAACGGGTGTTTCGGGCCGTCGGGCCGGCCCGGCTGGTGTTCTCGATTTATGGGATGCGCGAAGGGCAGTTCTTCCGGCGTCTCCCCGAACCGCTCCGGGC
>Ga0209373_10000500_pt1 | contig 63043 bp, 50 predicted proteins | sample Higcelweek5metaG_FD_187173 | JGI IMG/M metagenome (GOLD analysis project Ga0209373, IMG submission 187173) | Freshwater pond sediment microbial communities from the University of Edinburgh, under environmental carbon perturbations - High... | ecosystem: Environmental > Aquatic > Freshwater >...
TGCTCCCACTCCAAATCTGTATATGTTTTTGCATAATATGCTTTTTTCTTATACAGATATTATATCATAAAAATGCTAAAATGTCCAGTGTTTATGCCACTTTTTGAACTTTTTAAGGAAAGCCTAAATAGCAACAAATTTTAACGCTTTTTCTGTTACATACGCACTTTTGCAAAACTCAAGTTTATTATATAAAAACGCCTCTATTTGTATTAGAATGGCACAAAAAAAGGAACTGATTTCAGCATCAGTCCCTCTGTTTTTTAATCGGCAAACGCGTATTCGCCCATAAATAAAATCTCGCCGTTCGCATCGTCGCGGATCATATATGTAAATGGTTTGTCGGCGGTGAATTCAATGGGCGGATCCTTCGGCATACCGCTGCCTCCCGCCCCTGCACCAGTAACAGCGGCGGCCTCCGTGCCGTTTTCATCCACATTGATAAATGTCTTATGGATTACTTTTGTAATAAATATATTCTGTGGCGTATCGGTGAACATATTTTTTAAATCCGCTTTATACTTATCGAACGCAGTTTGGATGCCCAACTTAGAAAGCGGTTCAACCAACAACATATCAAATTCAGTTTTAAATTTCGGCATACTCAGCTTGACATATTTCTCCTCCATTTTCGGGATGTGCTTTTCCAAATCTATCGTCCGTTTTGCCGGAATCGCGACATACATGCTTGTTCTTCCGTCCCTGTACGGCAGCTTGATCATCTGAACCGAATCATCCGCATAATAATCAAAATATCCTGTCTGGTTCATGAAATCTATTTCTGTTTTTTTGCCGTTTCTGTCTGTGAACGCCGCCTTTTGTGTGGCTTCTTCATAAAACTTGCACGCCCACTCACCCTTGAAATAGATGGCATTTACGATGTACGCCAAAAAGTCACTGTCCGAAATCAGCTGATCTATTTTACCGTTCGTTTTGTTTTTTACTCAGCTGTTTATCGTTTCCACTGCGTCCTTGTTATTCACTTTTTCGCTGTCGGCCTGATAATACTTTTGAATAACATCTTTGAATGTGCTTTCAAAGTCCACATTCTGGTAATAATCGGTGTTCAGCCACAACGAGTTGGCTATATTCAGCTTTACCTTTTCACCTTCGCTGTATTCCTTGATGAGCTGCGCAGACTGTTCATTATAACTGTCCAAATCCTCAATATGCAAATTCTTTAAAATTTCATCCTTGGTTGCGCCGCCAGCGCCCACCGCAGCCATTGCCATTGCCATTTTGATGCTGAGTGGAGAGAACATATAATTCTTATCTGCCGGCATCAGCTTGTTTAAATTCCATGCAAAGCTCATGTCAGCATCTGAAGAATCAGCCAAAAGAAGGCTGTTTAGCTGTTGTTCATTAACAATTCCTTTTTCAATCAACAAGTCTTTTAGCATCTTTCCTTCAGCAGTTTTCACCAGCATAGCGGAATAACAAAGTTCCACCACATCATTGCGGTTCAGCAGATAACCGTCGGTCGATACTACCGTCTTGGTATCGTTATCCACCAGCAGGGCATACTTTATCCCTGCTTCATATACGTCCTCAATGGTGATTCCCTGATAACCCATTGCGGACAACAGCATTTATAAATACCTGTCCCGTCACACCTCGCTCCGGCTCAAAGGTTGTTTCTCCTGTGCCGTTGATGTAGCCTTTCTCCGCGGCGTAACCGATACTCATATACGCCCAGTAGTCTGACGGCACATCCGAAAAATTCCGTCCGCCGCCCGCCGCTGCCGTTTTTCCCTCGCCGATCATGCGCAGAATCATGGTAATCGCCTCAGCCCTTGTCACCGGTTTTTCAAGTTCAAACCCGTTTTCAGTACCTTGAAATAACCCCAGCTTATGCAGCACATCCGTTTTCATTTTCTCGCCCTGCGTATAATATGAATCCAGAAATTGATTTACATCTTCGCTGTCCGCATTGATTTTATACTTAAAGTTCGGGAAGCTGCTCATAAATGAACCGTATCTGGCGATTAATCCGTTTTGGATATACACGGAGCCTAAAATTCCTTTGCCTAAAAAATTGAGTTCATATGTATCTGCGCGGTCGAATCCGTCAAAAGACAAAACGTTATCTTCCGTTTCCGTAATGGAAAACTGTGCATCAAACTGCGTTAAAAATTGGTTCATTGTATCCTTGTTTAGTGTCCTCATACCGTCATCCGAACTGAGCTTCCATATCATCATTTGGGTCGCACTTGCCAGCGCGGCGGAATTGGAAAATGCAATGTCCGCAAAAGATATTTGTTTTGTATCATCCGCGGCCGAAATTCCGATGGTGGGCATACTGAATATCATGGCAATCATTAAAATCCAACTTATCTTTTTTATCAAAGCAATACTCCCTTTCCTTTATAGAATCATATATCCTTTAGACGGAAGGGATACCTTTTTAGTTCCAATATTTTCAAAATTTTTGAATAATGAAATCAGCTGCTTCCTGCGGACTTATTTCCGATACGTCCACCTTCTGAGTTTGTAATTCGGCATACAGCGGTATACGCTCTATGCTTCTGGCAATCACATCCTCTGCGCGAATTCCGGCGTCCACATCCTTTTTTAAACGGGATTGCAATGCCTGTTCGCCGCATACCAATGAGATAAGGTGCACTTTGCAGTCCGCCGTGTTCAGGCGCGAAACAATATCGTCAATGATCTTCTGCCGGTGCATTACCCAGCAAAATATTATATTTTCATAAACGGTGCATTGAATAAAGTTATTCAAAAGAAAACAAATATTTCCCATCACCATTATCTTTGTTTCCTCTGTGACCTGTAACGGGTGCATATCCCAGCACCAGTCTCCGTCCAAAAAAACACTGCTGTTCAATTGTCTTTTCATCAGCTGACAGGTCGTTGTTTTTCCAACGCCCATTGTTCCACCGATTAAATATAGATTTTTCATGGCGACCATCACTTTCAATATGCTACTGCACAAGCCATCCGTAATCCTGTCTGCAGTCGACAATATAATCGACGAAAACAGTCTGATCCTTGATTTGATACAAAATGAGATAACGCTTTTCCACAAGCATTTTATGATATTTGTTCGGTGGGATGAGTTCATGGGATAAAAAGGGGGAACGTTCCGGCATCTGCGATAAAGAACGGATCGCATTCAATAAATCGTTTTTCAGTTTTCTTGCGGCATTCGGACTTTTTTGCGAAAGAAAACGAATGTGACCCACCAGCATCTGACGGGTACGTTCGGATACGACCACTTTATATTGCGTCATGTTCCACCTCGCTGATGATACCTTCCAGATAATCGTCCAATTCATCCGGAGATACGCCCATTCTCCCAGCCAAACGGTCTTCCTCCACAGCAAGAAGCTCTTCACGCAGTTTCAACATCTTTTCACGGCGCGCAAACGCCTCTATATCCATCACCACAAGATCGCCCTCACCATTTTTCGTGAGGTAAACCGGTTCTCCGGAGGCTTTGCATAAAGCCGCAATTTCATTATAATTCTGTCGGATACTTGCGGACGGTTTGATTTGCATATTTCTCACTCCTTATAGCATTATTCTATCTATATTATACTCTTTTTATGCTATATTGTCAATGTGCTTTGATATATTTGTGATAGGTGTTGAATATCACAAGAGTAAAACACCTGCCAAACACAGGTGCTTTACAAAGAAAATTGCAGTTTCCCATTTTAATTTCCAGATTCCTTTTTCCCCAGCGCGTATGCCGCTTCCAGTGCCTTGCGCAGCTGCCATACCGACACCTCATGAAAATCCATAATATCAGAATTCCTTGTCTCCAGCGTATCAATCAGAAGCATATCCTTCGCGATTTTCGCAAGCTCCGATTTCATATAGCTCCTCGTTTAAAACACCGATTTTCAGCCGCTGTTCACAGGAAATTTGATATACGCTAATCATGTTAATTTTGCCCATAGTTTTTCAGCATAATGATTCAAAATACCAAATCCTGTCAGCCTTTGCGGCTCTCACCACGCAAAGGCCGGCCATCTCTGGAAGCAATTATTTTGCTCTGCCTGGATACGGAACTTTCAGGTTATTTATATAACCCGGTCACGCAAAGCCCATATCCCTGCATATCCTGATTCATTATGCTTTTAGTATATCACATCTAAACCGGACAAAAAGGACAACTTTAAAATTCTTTCCTGTTCTCCGAGAATCAACCAAATATTTCTTGCTGATTCAACACCTATCCGGAGGCGCTAGAAAGATAAATCGGTTTGTTTCTTCTTATTGTGAATCAGTCTGAGCCAACATAATACTCAGCTCCTGCTCATATTTTTCTATAATTGCCGCTTGAAGATTATCTCTCATTTGGACATTAATATGGTGAACAATGTCCATATACTTGCCTTGCGGCGTCTTTCTGCTGGGCATGGCAACAAACAATTTATCCTATACTTCGATAACTTTAATTTCGTGAACCACAAAAGCCTGGTCAAATGTAACAGAAACGATCGCCTTTATTTGACTTTCAAGGTTGATTTTTCTTATCTTTATTTCTGTAATCTCCATCGTATCATCTCCTGTTACAATAGATTTGCGGATAAGGCACCGCATCCAGCCATGACTTGTTCCATCTTGTTGCCTAAGCTATAATAAGAGGAGCAAATGGTCTGACGTTCACCTTCTTGGACTAATCACGTTCGTTAGTGAGACAGACAGCCATCCTCTTGTTGTGGCGTTCGTTTTAAGCAGGCTGAACCTTGGCGTTCGGGTTGCCCAACAGATTGAATAAGCAATGCGTAAACCGGATGGTCGCCAATTTATCCAAACTACAGGAGGTACATATAAACGCGGTAGGTATCGACGTTTCCAAAGGCAAAAGCATGGTTTGTTTCATACGCCCCTTCAGAGAAATCGTGGTCTCGCCCTTTGAGATCCCCCACACAAACTACAGGCTTACTAACTGGATGGACTTGCCCGGAGATGTCCCTGATGAATACATCCGGCAATCTCTCAAAGCCTTCAGCCGTCAGTATAACAAGTACAACAAAGTGAAAACCATGCTTACAAACAACCTCATTTCATTGCTCGATCAAACCTTTCCATGCTTGAAAGAGTTGTTCACATCCCAGGCCCGCCAGAAGGACGGTCATGAGAAGTGGCTTGATTTTGCTTCCCGGCGTTTAAGCTTAGTTCTTATCTTCGACCGTCGCCCGCGCAAGACTTTGCAGGCATATTTAGTTTGGTTTGTCAAGTGTTTTGATTCAAAAAGTTTTCATAAAACTTTTGACACTACCTTTCGACACCCTGCCCCACGGATTACACTTGTTCTATCACTGCTGTCAGTTTGGGTATTCTTTCTCTTCACCGCAGAAAAAAACAAGTGTCAACCGAACCCTCCATGCTAATTTTACGCATGGTTTCTCAGCATAATGGTTCATAATACCGAATCCGGTCAGTCCTTGCGGCTCTCACCACGCAAAGGCCGGCCATCTCCGGAAGCAATCATTTTTTGCTCTGCCTGAATATGGGACTTTCAGGTTATTCTCATAACCCGGTCACGTAAAGCCCATATCCCTGCACATCCTGATTCATTCTGCTTTGATTTCCATGATACCCCGCAAAAGCGGCGCAGTCAAGCTCAGTGAGCAGTCCCAGCCGTTCCAGCTGTTTTGACTTTCTCGCCCACTTTATAATGGATCAACATACCGAATCCGACCAGCCCTTGCGGCTCTCACCACGCAAAGGCTGGCTTTCTCCGGAAGCAATCATTTTTGCTCTGCCTGAATACGGAACTTTCAGGTTATTCTCATAACCCGGTCACGCAAAGTCCATATCCCTGCATACCCTGATTCATTATGCTTTTCCACACAGTTTTTATTGTTCTGATTTTCTTATAATATCATTATATCATAGATAAACCGAACAAAACGAACAACTGTTAAATTTTTTTAAATTTTATTGAAAATCAACAAAAGACCCGAGTTTAAAACACCGAGTTTCAGCCGCTTTTCACAAGAAATTTGTTATACGCTAATCACGCTAATTTTGCCCATGGTTTCTCAACATAATGGTTCAACATACCGCATCCGACCAGCCCTTGCGGCTCTCACCACACAAAAGCGGACCCTCTCCGGAAGCAATCATTGTTGCTCTGCCTGAATACGGAACTTTCAGGTTATTCTCATAACCCGGTCACGCAAAGCCCGTATCCCTGCATATCCTGATCCATTATGCTTTTATTTCCTTGATACCATTATATCATACTTTGCCAATGTAATGCAAGGTTTTTTTGTGTCCTATTTGAATTTTTTAATTCATCAGCAATTACTGACTGACCAATCATTTCCTGATGAATATCGCAGTTCAAGTAAAAGCCTATGTGTGTGTGTTTAACTTCTATGATTATAATAATATCATACTTTGCATAGGACATTCAAGGACATTTCAGGACATCTTCAATTTTAATTTATTTTTATGCCGATTCATGCAACAGGCACACATGCCGAACCTCATATCCTATCCCCATTTATTCCCCGTAATAACCATCTTACCAATCCACCTCCCTATCTCGAGCTCTTCTTGTGCTGCGTCTCTGGTTATGATAATCATATCGGCATTTATCGCAGCAGAATTTACGGGTCAGCTTAATTTTCACCCCGCAGAACCAGCAGTAATTTGCGCAAGATACCGCCTTACGACGCTTTTGCCAGATGGTCAGCAGCATATCTTTCGAGGCGTTTCCGGTCAGCCCATGATAACGGCAGTAATCCCTTACCTGATGTTTTTTCAGCCCCAGTTCGTTGGCGATACTCTGATACCCGCCGCCAAGATTCCTGCGCGTATTTATATAATCCTTCTGCCTGTCCGTCATACCGCGCGCTGGTTTTTCAGCAACATCAAAATCGCCCCGGCGCTTTTTGTACCACCATGCCATCCGGCATTTGTCACAGCAGAATTTCTTTTGCTTCCGGCCGGGAAAATGTTTCAGGGGCTTGTGACAGTTCTGGCAGTACATCGCCTGAATATCCTTTTCGGCGTCCATCATAAGCTTTATTTGATCATCGACATTCATACGGATTCATCCCCCTTGCTTTTTTCGATCGTTAATCTTTTATTTTATATTTTATCATAAATTTTTCCAAAATTTAAATTATTTATTTATATAATCGTTTACAAAAATCCATTACATAAACAAATAATTTAAATCCACGCATCCAGCTTGCACAATTGTTGTATTTTCCGGAAGCATATTGATATAATTCATCTTGCATCTTCCCCTTTTCTTATTCATACATATTTTGGTATTTTAGCCTTCATTTTTGCCAGTATTTACTATTTTTATGTCCAAAACGGCCTTAAACCTGCCCTAACCCACTGATCTACCCCCACTAAAACGTCCTTTTTTGCCATTAAAATCGATTTTTTTATTAAAAATCAGCTTATCCTCTTGAAATTACTCAAACTTGCAAATCCCCTAATCCTTGATAAATCCTAACGATTCCGGCATTCGGCATTTTACCGATTTTTACCTATTCAACGATTTAAAAAATCCCCGTAATCGCTGTATTTTCCTATGTTTTTTCAAGCTACATCAAGGCAAAAACAGACCCCCACCCCCCTTAGTCTGCAATTATGCGTGTTAATTGGGGCGGCGGTCTTCTGATGTAAAGGTCGTGTAGATTCAGATCGCCCCTACCCTTTGGATTTATGCGGCTTTTCGGTATTCCTACATTCTAAAAATTATACTCCGGCACACTATCCTGCGTTCCGGCATGAGATAAGCAGCACTACACCTTACCATGTTTTCATGGCAGGTTTTGGCGCAACTCCCTCCCGAACCGTACAGACACCTCTCGATGTATACGGCTCTCCATCAGTTTATCGTTTGCCGAGGGTATACCCAGAGGTCTTTTCTTCGTACTGTTTTTCTTCTCAATATACACTCTGCGCGCCGGATAGCTATGGTCTTTTAACGAGGTTATAATTTCCCTGATTCTGCCGATGCTCATGCTGTCGATGATCTTGCCGTCGGCTCCCGCCGTCATGTTCCCTTCCGACGCACAAATGTTCTTGTATGCCAAAAGGTAAAATTCCGTGTTGTACAGATTTCTGTAAATATGCGCAAGGAGCTGTGTATTGCGGCATTTGAAAACGCGTGCCGGCAAACAGGGGCGTGAGAAATGATTAAACACAGTGACTGAGGAAGCCAGTATACCAGCGGCGCGTTTCGGGAATGTCTGGGAAAACATGGCTCAATACAAAGTATGAGCGGCACAGGACGTTGTTATGATAACGCCAGGATGGAAAGTTTTTTCGCCACGCTGAAAAAAGAGAAGCTGTACCGGATTCCAACAGAAAAAATCAGAATAGTGAAGTGAAAACAATCATTTTCCGATATATCATGATTTATTATAACAGGCAGCGGATTTATACGGCGAACCCCGGCGGACTGCCCCCGATTATATACAGAGAAAGAACATCTGGAGAGAAAGCGGCATAGATCCGCCACCCTTGACAGCCGTCATTGAAATCGGTGAATGAAGATAGCCGACGGCAAGAAACTCAAAAATATGCAGCTGTAGTTCACCGTCGCGAGAAACATTGTACCGATTTCAACGCCGCCAGTCAAGGGCAAGCCGCTTCCAGCGGTGGCTGGGTGAGCCTCGGGCTCAAAATCTAAAAATATGCTTTAAAATTCTCGGATACTAAAATTCAGTGTGTTTTAAGACTGCAAAAATATTGACAAGTCCACTATCTTATAAAAGTTGTTGACATGAATAGGTATAAAATTAGTGAAGAAAGAAATCAATTATCAATGTTTCCACTGTGTTTTGATGGCATGATAAGTGACGATAATCCTGTTCGTACAATTGATGCCATAGTAGATAGTATGGATATTTTATCTTTAGACTTTATAATATATCAATAATTCTATTTATCATAGTTTATTATATCTTTGTTACGAAAATCGAAGTTGCAGATTCTCTAACGTCTGAATAATGTCAATCATTCCGTTCCTATAATCTATTACTTTTCCATTTGTTTTTAAAGAATAAGAAAATCCATTATGTTCATATCGTATATTACGCTCTTCAGCCGTGATTGATGTATCAGGTATATTATTCCATAACATACGCATTGTAAGATTTGTATTGATTGTTATCATTTCTTCTTCATATACCAATTCTATTTTCCCGACGTTTGTTTCCATCATTACTTTAACGGTATTATTCTCTGTTTCAGCAGAAATAGGCGCAGTCAATTTTGCAATTTCATTTCCGTTAGTAAAGTAGATACCGGCAAGCATTTCCTTTGTGCTCCATCTGTTACCGTCCATCATGGGTAGATTATCGTAAAACATGGCATGTCCCGTGCAGACTTTATCCAAATAGCGTTCCCGATAGTTATCATTAAAATAAAAAATATCTCGTACTCTGGGGATATCATCTATAACATACAGATTAGACCGATACTGTTTGCTGTAATACCAAACAGAACTCTTTTCACCCCTTTGTGCCACGATAGCAGAAGGCGGCGTTTCAGAAAAATTTTCCCGATACCATCTTCCCGCTTCTCCAAGCGTCACAACTTTAATAAGATTATCATCGCGCATCTTAGCAATAAGCTTCATTTGAAGCAGATATCCCTTTTCCATTGCTTTCCATCCGAAACTGTTTTCCTGCCCTGCCTGTGTGTATCCGAAAGACAAACTCTTGCCGTTAAAAATCTCACCGAAAAACCATTTTGTCCATGCTTCGCTGCCGCCGCCTTCGATATACACAGGCTCTAATGTTATTACATTCTGCACCTCGCCGACTGCCGCATCATACTGGTCAATCGGATCGCTGCCCAGCATACGGAACACCGGCACGGATATCTGATTTTCCAATGTCTGCGCAGGACAAATCATATTATATTTTGATGGATAATAGCCTTGGTTATAGTAGCCGCCCCATAACGAATATCCGTCTGTTCCCCATTGGTCTTTGCAGTTGCAGGAGGCTGCAATCTGATATTTTTCTGATAAATATTCCAATGTAACTGCGTCAATGGCCCAAGAACCGACCGATTTTGGATAATATCCGAATATTTCACGGAATTTTTCCATCAGCTCATCTACAATTCTTTTTCTTTCCTCCATTGTATACCCAACTGTGAAACCTACATCAGAATGCCAGTCCCATGAAAAGCCTTTCCTTCCTCTCCAGAATATACCGACATTTTCTACCAACGGCTGCACCACTTCCAGCCAAACACCCAATTCCACATTGAGCGTATCTTTCAGCAACCGGACATATCGTTCCTCCAACATCACATCATATTGAAGCAAAAATGTTACCGGCAGGTTATATTCCTTTGCCAGTGCAAGCTGTCGCTTAACAGGCTCATATAAGTCAAGCTTCGGATCTCTTGGATCCACTGACCTTACAAAATTGATTACATTTAAAATATTCATATTTTACCTCATTCATTTTTGTTATGCTTGCTGAACCATTATTCTTTTACTGATCCTAATGTAACGCCTTCTACATAAATTTTCATAGTCATCATAATCAAAATCATCAATGGTACACAAACAATGGCATAAGCCGCCATTTGAAAGCCGAAGTTAGTACCATACTGCCCTATTAGCCTGTTTAAACCGATGGTTACGGTGCGAAGCCTGTCGTCACTAAGTACAATATAGGGCCACATAAATTGATTGAACGCCCCAAAAAAAGTGAACAAAGATACACTCCCTATTACGGGCTTGGACAGGGGAATTACTAACTGAAAAATAATATTATACTCTTTTGCCCCGTCAATTTTTGCCGATTCAAAAATCGAATCCGGAATGCCTTCAAAAAAGCCTCTGGTAAGCATTATCGGCATGATGGACATCATTCCGATATTCGGCAAAATAACACCTAAATGATTATTGCTGATACCCATTTTATAGACATTTAAAAACATAGGAATAAATAATAATCCGGTCGGTACCATTTGAAACATCAGTAGAATTAAATAGAAAACCTCTTTGCCCTTAAACTTCATTTTTGCAAATGCGTAACCTGACAAAACCGATACCGCTAAAACACCTATTACTGTAAAAAACGTAATTTTCAATGTATTATAAATGTAAATTTTTACAACTTCCCAAGCTTTTATATAATTGTTTACATACATTGGAATTTGTATTCCCCAAAAATTCGTGATAAAGCTCATTTGATCTTTTGTGGACATGGCAATCATCAGATAGATTGGCAGAAGTGTACAAAGAGCGAAAAATGCAAGTATGATTACAGCTATGAAAGATTCTTTTTTCTTTTTCAACATATTACTTGTTCCTCCTTGATATGTTTAAAGATACAAAGCTAATGATCATCGTGAGGAAAAATAGTACAACAGCGATGGCACAAGCATAACCGTATCTTGCTTCCCCCATATTAAACGCATTTTGATACATATGCAGTCCCGGCACCAAAGACGCGTTATTTGGCCCACCACTCGTAAGAATCAAAAGTCTTTCATAATCCTGTACAAGTCCAATAACCGCTAAAATATAAAGCGTGGCAATTTGGGATTTCATCAATGGCAACTCAATTTTAAAAAATATTCTTAATTTACTTGCGCCGTCCATGGATGCCGCCTCAATCAGCGACCTATCAATGGATTGCAGTGTCGAATATAGTATTATGTAAGCAAGGCCCGAAACCCAGGGGAACCCGATGAAAATAATAGACGACTTTACAAGATTGGCGTCACCAAGGAAATTAGGCGTTTTCATTCCAAAATTCGATATAACTTTTGAAAGCACGCCTACTTCCGGATAATAAATAAATTTCCACAAAAGCAACGTTACAACGCCCGGAACAACTATAGGCAATATAAACGAGCTTCTAAAAAAATATTGAAGTTGCTCACTTTTCAAAGAATGTGTTAATTTTGCGGTAATGATAGGAAATACAAAACATATGTTCATTCCTAAATAAAACACACCCAAATTGACCATCGAACGCCAAAACTTTCCGTCACTTGTCAACAGCATGATATAATTATCAAAACCGATAAATTGATTAATATTCAAACTGTTATACCTGTAAAATGATTTTATAAATGCGGTCATGAGCGGCGCTAATAAGAACGTGCATAAAAACAAAAATGCTGGTAGAATGTATAGATATGGATAAATGGATTGATTTATCCTTCTTTTTTTTATTACACACTTTTTAGTTGGTGTGTTTGTTTCCGTCATCATAATGAACCTCCATTCCGACGCCAATTACTGGCGGCACAAATCTTAGTGAATTTTCTAATCTTCTCCGCTGGTATTTGGCAAAGAAACGATCAGTAATTACCGTACCCAATGTCTGCAAAAACAAATATTTACAAACAAAACGACTTTAAGTTATCATTTATCCAAACTTTTTTCCTTTTCCTGTAATCTGTATTCACTTGGTGTCATCCCCTCAATTCTTCTAAATAAATTACTGAAATATTTTTGATCCTCATAGGATACCTCATGGGCAATTTCGTATATAGTTAAATATGTATTTTTGAGCAGATATTTTGCTTTATTCATACGTTTTAATGTAATAATTTCCATATAAGTTTTCCCTGTATTCATTTTAAACAGCTTGCTCAAATAAGATTGTTCAATATGGAATTTATTCACAAGCGTATTGAGCGATATATCCTCTTTATAGTGATCATCCATAAATTTTAAAATTTCATCCATCTTTTTTGTATACGGATCCTGATCATTTTGTGCACATTGAACTTGTATAAATTCCTCCGCTTTTTTTATATGCTGATTTTTTTCAAGGTTTTTGCATGATTTTTGTATGACACTGATGAGATTTTCTCTTGACAGCGGTTTTAAAAGATAGCTGCTGACGCCATCATAGATCGCTCTTTGAGCATATTCAAACACCTTATATCCGCTCATAATAATCAGTTCTCCGGCAAATCCCTCATTTTTAAGTTGTTCTATCATGGAAAGTCCGTCCATTGCTTTCATGCAGATATCCGTGATGATAATATCCGGCTGAGTTTCTTTTACTTTTTCAATTGCCTCCATACCGCTTTGTGCAGTGGCGCATATTTCAATATTGTAATCCTCCCAGAGCAAAAACTTTTTCAGCCCCATAATCGTATAATATTCATCATCAACAATCATCAGCTTATACATTTTCTTCACCTCGTTTTTCCCCGATAATCGGAATATATATCAAAATACTTGTTTCTTTTTGATACTTACTGTAAATTTCAATACCATATTTTTCCCCGTAGTACAATTTCAAACGTTGGTTTACATTTTTAAGACCTATGCCGTCCTCCACACGCTTATCGTTGATAATTTTCCTTAATCTGCACAAATCCTCTTCGCTTATGCCAATCCCGTTATCCTTAATAATAAATACAATCTCACTATTAATAAATTTTGCAAAAACCTCAATCCTACCTTTTCTGCTGACCTTGTTTAATCCGTGAAATACTGCGTTTTCAACAATAGGCTGAAGCACAAATTTTATCATATTATGTTTTTTTATATTTTCAGGAACGCTGATATTATATTCAAAATTGTCACCGAACCTCAGCTTTAAAATTTTAAAATAATATTCAATATTATTCACTTCTTTTTCGATCTGTACAATCGTTTCACTTTCCAGATTAAATCGCAAAACTTCGCTCATATAAGTTGTAGCATCGGTTACATGGTCTTTTTCTCCTGTAACATTCAGCATTTGTATCAATTGCAGAGTATTAAATAAAAAGTGGGGATTCATCTGACTTTCGTACGCTTTAATCTGCGCTTCGTCCATTTTAATTTTTAACACCAGGTTATAGTTGATTTGTTTATTCAATTTTACAACCATGTCATTAAATATATTATACAGCTTTTTTATTTCCACACTGTTATCAATGGTTTTTGCAATGCTGTAATCGCCCTCTCCCACCTTTTCCAAATGGTATGCAAGCTGATTTAACGGAACGCTTAGCCTTTTTGATATAAACAATAAGAGCACTAGCGAAAACAGCAAACATAAAAAGACGATAATTACCATTAAAATAATTCTTTTATACAACGGCGACCAAATGGTTCTGTAGGAGCGGAGTCCTATTTCCTCCCAGCCTTGAATATTTGTTTTGTAATCCATCATAAAATACTTTTCACCAGTGGATTTATCAACATAGATATCTTCCTTCTTATTAAATACATCATCGATTTGTTTACCCGAAAATTTGTCTGCCGTATCCACAGTAACCGTATTATTTTTATCTAGCGCCATAAAAATGTTTCCTTCGGCGCTTTCCATTTTATAACATTTCTTAATCATATTCGGCTTATTGATAATGAGAATAATCCGTCCTGCATTGTATATTTTATATTCCGAATCCACATATTTAATTGTAGCAAAATAAGCAATATAGTGATTGCCTTTTATATCAATGGACAACCATAAATTATCCGCCTGTGCCTTTTCAAACATATCCTCTAGCTTTTGCTCCTCACCCGAAACATTAATTACACCCACATTTACCGAATAGTTATCATTATCATAATAAATAATTTCATCTAAACCCTGTGTAGAAAAATAAACTTCCATTAATAAGCTTTCTAGCTTCATTTTGTATGTGTTAATCAATGTATAATCATTTTTTTCCAAACCCACTTCGTATAAAGATCTGATAATAACTTGGTTGCTTAACGCCCACGAATAGGCCTTTAAATAATTTTCGGTATTGATTTCAGCGGAATATAATAAATCCTCCAGGTTTTTTTTCGCAGAAGTAATCGTCTCCCTAATCATAAAATTAGAGAAATACACCGTAATTATCATTAACGTAGCCAGAACAACCGCCGATATTATAAGATAAAATCGAAACCATATGGGTTCGCTTTTTTTAAACAAAGATTTTCACATCCTGTTACTTTTTTATTATAATAATTTCCAATGGTATCGTTGCGCGCGTGTTAATAATTAAATTGTCATAGTTTGAAGGTGACGTTTCATAGTCCATCATATCACCGGCGGAACCAACATACACTTTTTTATTGTTTGTCCCGTCCGCATCATATATGTATATTCTAAACCCACTTAAGTTAAAAAACTCAGACAGAAAGCTTTTATCAAAATAATTAAACATGATAATACCGTCTTTTATTTTATTAGCATAACCCAGAATAATTCTGTAATTCGCATCAAAGCTGTTTGCGGTTTGCAGTTTATAATTTGTATCATTCAACTCGCTCTTATTATCATCCGAATAGATTAAAGAAAGACTTGTAATTTCTCCGTTTTCGTCTCTTGCAAACCGAATCACATCGCCCTGTTTTATTTTGTGGTTGTTTACCGTGATTTTATCAGCATATTTCAAAACAGAAGTTACAATATTGCTGTTCATAATGCCGCTGATTTGATAGGAACTCTCCTCATTGGCGTTGACTGCTTCAGTCACCTTATCCACAAGCACCAATGGTTCCGTTTCAAGAATTATATCTTCTTTTGAATCAACGATAACCATAGCCTGTGTTTTTAGCATATCCGGATCCGTATTGTATGCTGAAATCTTTACTTGGGCATCCGATCTTATATTCGATTTTTTAACTACGTAAAAATCCTTGTCCTCAATGGTAGCGTCTTTTTCGGAAGGAACCATAAATATGACAGTATTATCATCCAGCACAGCTTCTCCGTCAATTGTTTCAGTTGTATATCTTTTAAAAGTACTTGCAACGGGTTTGTACTGCAAAAATCCATCAACACGCTTCAGCAAGCAATTGTTACTACTTGTTTCCTTTTGTGTATCCGGTTTGGTACCGATCGGCAGTGTTTCTGCCGTGTCTACCGCCGTAATCTTCTTGTTACTATTTTTGTATCTTATCAGCTGTCTTGGAGTAAGTATGCTTAATATGTCGCTTTGTGAACTTGTTTTTTTATTATCAAGCAATAGATTGTTTTCACAATCCAACACATATATTTTCCCGTCGCCGTCTAAAAGTTTTACCTGAACACAACCGCTCGCGCCAGATTTTTCGGCGCTGTTAATAAGATATGCATACCGCCAAATTCCTTCATTATTGATAGTTATCGCTCCGATTTTTCCGTTGATATCTAAAATCAAGCTTGCCGTAACACCAACCGTATTGTCCCAGTATTCATTGTATGTATATTTTGTCTTCTTGTATTTTTCATTATTAATGAAGATTTCATCGTCCTCTATGCCTGAAATAACACCATCAATTGTTTTATTAGACATCTGCATGTAAATATATCTGCTGTCGTCACTGATTTCAGCCGTCAGGATATTTCCCTGTTTTATATTTTCAATCGGAACATTTTCTCCATTACCGTCAACGATTTTATATTGTTCATATGAATTCAAGTCAATAGAATATTTATTTCCCTGTTCATTTGTATTTTTACCATAAATAATATTTTGTGTTTTATTTACAGTGTTTACCACGATATTTACGTAATCCTTTATAATTGCAACCTCAAAATTATCATCATTATTATTATCGATTAGTGTTACGCTACCGTATTCAGGCAAATATTTTACATTGCCCTTTGCTCCCCTCTCGTTGTAAAGAACATCTACGCCTTGAATCAGTTCCGCGGTTTTCTTTTTTCCGTTGCTTTCATATATGTATTTTTTATCCTTGTAGGATACAATGCTGTCATTATCCAAAGTTAAGATATTGTTATCATTTTGTCGTACCGCCATGCAAAGAACGGGATCGTCTTTATCATAATAAAAACATTTTACGTTGTAACCTAAAAGCATTTTTAAATTCTCAACTTTATTTTTCATTACGATTCCGTCTATTGCCACCATATTATCACCAACGGCATTTCCGTCTATTGCTGATTTTCCGACGCTTGTTATTATACCATTGTCATAATAAAGATTCATGATTTCGGTCAGAAATTCTTTTCCTTTTTTATATTCTATCCCCTTTGCTTCAATTGAATTGCTATATACCGTCTGGATAAACAACGCATTATATAAGATTGAGACAAAATCCTGTCTAAGTATAGCCTCACTGTCTGCCACATATATTTCTTTGTTAAGCCCTTCCTCGCCCGCCACAAGTATATAACCTGCAGGATAGCCTCCTTTGACTTCCGCGTAATCTCTATACCCTGCAACGGACAAGATCACCTTATAAGCATCCGCCAGTGATACCTCCCCGTCCGGGCGGAAGGTTTGATCTTCATACCCGCTAAATAATCCCGCCGCAGATAAATATTCAATATATCCCGCTGCTGGATTCCATTCGTCAACATCCTTGTAAATTTGTGCAGTTACGTTGGGCGTCTGCTCTTTGTTGCCGTAATTCATCACATTATACAATATAATAGCAAGGTCGCCTCTTGTTAATTTTTTATCTAAATTTAAATTTTCTCTGTCATCTTTATTAATCACTCCCAGACCAGTAACAATTTGTGTTTTTATATTCAAAGTCTCTGACTGATCTTGTGTATTATCTTCCGCCGCGCTTGCGCAAACTGATAAAATAAGGCAAACAGACAATACGGTTGCCATTACGAATCGATACATCTGATTTTCCCCTTTCTTCTATATTGACGCACTGATTATAGCGTATATAATTACAGCAACATCTGCTCTCGTCATTTTAGCTTTACTGTCAAATATATTATATACCCTACTTTTCATTATTTTTGCTTGTTGCAGATAGACAATCGAATCTTTTGCCCACGCTTCAAAGCTTGCTTCATCATCAAACGCCGGAATCGCCTCATTTAATTTTACATTGGTATTAATTTTATCCATGACTCGTTTGGCCATAACGGCAAATTTCTCCCGGTTGATAGGCTCGCTGCCGCCAAAAGTATTGTCATCATTACCTTTCACAATACCGGCCGCAAGAGCCGCTCCGATATATCCGTAGCTCCAGCTGTCTTTTTCCAGATCGGAAAAATCTACATTGGCATCTGTTATATTCATCTTTAACAGACTTACAAACATTTTTGTTACTTCCGCTTTGGTAATAATACCATATGGGTTAAATTCATTTTGACTGACGCCGTTTACAATTCCTTTTTCATATAATGCGTTCACAGCCTCTATCGCCCATTTTGCCTCCTCCATATCCAAAAAAAGCAGTTTTCCTTTTTTAACGCCATTTTCTTCAGTATAGTTCGACTGACTAATGCTGTTCTTTGGAACAACAGGTGCGGCAGGTACTAATACACTGGTTTTAGATCCTCCGCCTGAACTTCCTGTATTTTTCTTTTTATTTTCCGATACTGCCTGTGATTCAACCAGTTCATTAAATTGATTTTCAATATCCTCATAGGAATTGTATGAAATTCCTATCATGCCTTTGTCCACTAAATCTTTCTTTTTAAGCTTATTATAATTTGTATAAGATATATTCATCAAACCTTTTTTTGCGTACTTTTCCATTATCGGAGCAACTTTTGTCCAATACTCCGCATATGTAATGCTTTCGGCAAGTGTATAAAACGACAGGTTTTCCTTCAACTGTTTCCTTGACCTGAATGTTTGTTTTGCCATTGCCTCCAGCACTTTATTTTTTATATTATTGGTAAGTGTATCGAAAACGGGTTTTGTACCGTCATCACTTAAAGGCATTGCGTTTACCATATCGAAAATCTGTTGATACGAAGGATTATTCATTATGTTAACCAGTTCTGCTGCTGAATGCCTTTCATTCAGCGCGCACATGATGATTGCCGCGTTAAATGCGCTGATTACATCATTAATATTTTCAAGCTTGTCTTTATTTTCGCTGTCATTAACAAGCATCGCATATGTATTTTCAGGGTTTGCCAGTGATTGATATAAAGCCGTATCAATTTTCAGTCCATCCAAATTGCTGGATATCGTATTTCTAACGATATTTATATCCGGTGAATTGCTGTTAATCTCGCCGTTAACAACCTTATAAATTGAATTTACGGTATCTTGACTTAATTGCTTGAATCGCTTGGATTGTTCAAACCCTAAACTTGGCACTCTGACAACAATTGTGTAATCATCGCTGTTTCCCTTATTTATATAGCTAAATGTACATTTCCCCTCATCATCCGAATAAAATTGGTCGAAATAATTTAAGTCCCCGTTGGAATTGGTTACCTTAACAACAACGCTTACTGATGTCTTTTTATTACTTAAGCTGACTGTACCGTTAACAGCCGAGTTCATAACATTGAAGTCAACCTTTAAAGTAAGCTCAGCACTTGCAAAGACTTCCATAGATAAAGTCATAATCACAACGATTAGTATGCTTATTATTTTTTTCACTGGCTTTCCCTCTCCTTTAATCAACATAGAATTCAATTGATTGCCGATATATATAATCCATATTGGTTTTTGCTGTAACTAAAAGTGAATACTGGCCTTTGCACAGCCCGTTTAAATTGATTGTAGCCTTGTCGTCTGCAATGTTGAAATTATGATAGTTGTTATTACACAATTTTACTTCAACATTTGTAAAGTCAATATTTTCAGGTAGAACTGCTGTTACCTGTGGAATATGATTTTCTTCATAAATGCCTCCGTCCTGCAAGCCTTCGAACGTTATTTCTTTTTTTATTTCCGGTACCTGAGTGTTTGTAAAATAACCAAATCCCTTCACCGTGTACGGCGGTATGTTTGTAAGAGTCGCAGAATTAATTCCAATAGATATATAATTGATCAGCGTAAGGTCAAACGGCCTTGTTTCATTCGCATTGCCAAGCGGGCTGTATTGAAGCTGAAAATCCTCCCATTTCCAAACAATTTGATGCCATCCTGCTTTTAATAAAATTCTGTTATTATCACCCGGAAAGTACTTCCGCCCATCTTTCATATAGCAAAAGATACTCGACTCTACCTGTGGAATATCATTTTCCGCATAAATCCACACGCAAATTCCACTTTTTTGAGGCAAAACGGCTGCTGTTGCCGAATCAACATAGAACACTGGATAGAACCATGCGATCCCCGAAGCAAAATCAACTTTAAATGTCACTTCACCACTGCCAGGCACGCTTGCCGTTACCGCGTTTCCGCTGCTGATTCCTGTCAAATCCCAGTTTGCTACCGTGGAATTCGGGAAAATACCATCCGGAATTACGGGCTCTGTCTTATTGGCTACAATTCTTGATACACTTTTTGAAATAGGCGCTCCTCCGAATTCCCCTTCAAACTTTAGAAATTTAGTTTTGCCATATTCAGCATTTTGATCTGTTGTTATATTAAATTCAATTTGTACGCTGTCCATTGCAGGAATGCTTACCATTTCGGTTGTTTTAGATAATACATATCCGCTGTCAGCACTTGCAGTGATTGTGCCCGTTTGCGGTGTATTATTAAAATTATATACCTTTAACACACACTTGTTATCCTGTCCCTCAAGGATAGAATATCCGTTAATTTTCGGCGAATTGTAATTATCTCCGGTAAATTTTTGTGACATAACAATTCTATCCTGTGTATCAAATGTATTTGCTACATAGTTTTGTTCATTTCTTACGCAAGGATAATAATCCTCTATTTGGCATTCTCCGTTAAATGTCACATAAATAGGATAGCTTGAAACAGGGATATTAATATAACCGTTGCAGGGTGAAACGTCTCTTTTCACTCCCATGATATTGGTTAGTTTTATTCCTTGCGCTGCCTTAAATTGTACATATGTAGGGGTCTGGGACCAAAAAACAGCCACATCTTTTTCTCCGTCGCTAAACAAATAGCCTTCGGCCCCTGTTGGAAGCTCCGACATTTTACCTTTATATTCCGCTTTCCCGAGTGCGTTCGTCATAGCCGCGTATGCCGAATATGCAGGCGCCGGTCTGGATGCGTTGTAAAATATTCCGAATTCATTATTGCCTTCGGCATATTTGGGAAGTATAAACCAAAAGTGCTTACTCGTCCCGTTTGCCAAAGATTTTATATTTACAATTACATTTGCTTTCGCCTGATTTATCCTTTCATCCCGTTCGGTAGCCGAAATGATGGGCGCGCCCCCCTCGGAAACCCAAACAGGGTGTTTCCCGTCATCATACGCATATTCCGTATCTATATGATCTTTCAATTTGCTGTCACTATAACTTGGTATACTGTCTTCCGGCACCTTTCCGTAAACATGGCAGTTATAAATATCACTGTATTTCATAACTTGATTTTGCATACACAAATCCATATATTCACTGTTGGCACTTGAATCAGCAAACCCTCCGAAGGTTTTTAATATTGTTCCATCCGCATCCGCTATTCCGATAGCGCCTGCTTTCAAAAAGGCTGAATACTCATCCGCTGTTTCGGAAGCAAATGCCGTGTCTTCTTCGTTCCACAATTCCCATGCTTGTATTTTGCCTTTTAATGCGGATGCCGTCTGCTTCTGCATATTATATATATCAAATAAATTTTCCGGCAGATATCCACTTTCTTTTGCCCAGTCCGGCGTATCATGGAATACATTTAATATTTTCAAGCCCTCGCTTGAAATAATGTTCGCTGTTCTCGTAATGCTGTCAAATGAAAATGTATCCTTTTGCGGTTCTATAGAACCCCATCTGTAACGCTCTCTTACCCATTGCACTCCTGCCATTTTCGCGGCTTTTGTGTAATTTCTGATATCATCCTCTCCCGTCGTTACCAGCCAATCGCTCGCAAAATCCATTGCGAAAGGCGTATTTTGCGCTGTTCTTTCGCTAACAGGTGAAACAACCGAAAAGGAAGTTGAGCTTATTGTCTTTTTCCCATCCAAAATATCCAGCGTATACCATCCCGAATCCAATTGTCCGATGTTTATTGATGAGGTTATCGTATTTTCCTCTAATGTAAAACTGTTGCCCTTAACATTTTTTGACCAGAAATCTTTTACTCTGTAAGAGTATCGCGTTTTTGCAGGCGCGTAATAGTTGAATTCAACATTATATATAACGTCCTGGTTTTTTTCAAAAACTCCTGCGGCTCCCTGCGGTTTTAGCGCCGAAATACTAAACGGAGTATATTCCAGCTCAAAGCAATCCATGAAAAAAGCAACATAATTATCACTTCGTATATCATCTTTTATAATAAAGGTAATTGTATTTTCGCCGGCTGCCAATGGAACATATCCAAGATCATACTGTGCAATTATATTAGGGCATGTAGTGGAATCTATGTTCTTAATGAATTGATAATTATTGCTTGTATTAAATGTTGTACTATTATTGACTTGAATGTAATAGTCGCAGGTATAACTTGTATTTAACAGTGTACTTGTCACAAGCATCTTATACCCGCCCGCGGTGCCGACATTCACCTTATATGAAATCTTATATACATAGCCGGTCTGGTAAGGTTGATATAAGAGCATAATACTGCTTCCGCTGAATTCCGGAGCATTTGTTTTAATAATCGGCGTAAAATTCGCTGAAGCATAATTTTCACCTTCTACGGTAATAGTTTCAGCGCTTACTGTTATATATGAAAACACAGAAATGATAAAAATAAAGATTAAAGTTAATATATTATTTTTCATTTTTTAAATTCCCTTCCGTCTGCAAAATATCGGCGGCAAAAACTGTTTAAATTACTTACCAACCCCACCGGTATTTCGGCGTAAGGAATGATAAGAACTCAATTTTTAATACTTTTGTTAAAGAATTGATCTGAATAAATAAAATATCTGTAAATAAATATAGTCCTAAAAAAACCCATTTATTTTTACATATTAATCATATCATAAAATCGCCGAAATGTCACTATTTTTACAATTTTTATTATTAAACATATATTTTCAACATTTATGGATTCTTCCCATCTTCTTGAAAATATGTTTTGGCAATGTTATCAAGAGATTTTTGAACATTTGCAAGCGCAATGTTCATATCGATTGTCTCCCCCGAAAGCATTGATAAATTTACGCTATAATTATTATAAACACTTGATCTATCAGTTATAGAATATAAGCCGATCGTTTTTCTTTTTCCTCCGGTAAACAGTTTAAATACAGGGTCTATGTCAATGCCGCGGACAACCGGAATATTATATATTTCTTTTATGAATTCCTCATAATTTTCAGGCGCCGTTAAAAACTGAATAAAATCAATTGTCGCCTCACGTTTCCCATCCATTTTATTAACCGATTTTGTTACGGCTATCGGCTGCAGACTGACAATGGTCATTGTATCACCTGCGTAAGGACTGTTTTCTTTTGTAAATTTAGGAAACGCAAAAAAGCCAACCTTAAAAGGAATTTCATCATTCATCGAAAACGATTTTACATCCCAGCTTCCCGAAAAAATATGCGCAGATTTCCCGCTTAGAAATTGTGCTTTCGCACCTATTTCGTCCAAGCCGCTGGCGTTGTGGCAATATCTACCATATTCTTTTAAAATTTCAAGGTATTTAACATATAAATCATGGTATTCTCCCTGTTTAGAAATATTATAATATCCTGATCGAATTGCTTGTGAAATTTCAAAATCACTGATATAATCGTCACCGTTGGTATTCAGCTTCGTATCATTCAAAAACTTTTCACCATACAGCCCTGTGCATATTTCCCAAGCCATCCAATCCACTGCATCAACTTTTTGTCCCATTAATGACACAGGATTAATCCCCGCTTCATCAATAATTTTAAAATTATGCATTATTTCATCCCATGTTTCCGGAGGATGAAGCCCCAAATTTTCATATATCGATTCATTATAAAAATACGCAAGGCCAAGACCGATAATGGGAATGGAATAGGTTTGCATATTTATATCGTCTGATTGTTTATAAATTGATTGAATTTTGTCAAAATTGAAGTCATCCTTCCATAGATTGCCGCTGTCTGAATAAGGATTGGTTGCATTTAATTCATTTTCAAGGTTTTCAATCAAACCGGATTTAATCTGCTGGTTAATTGATACCGGCTGGTTGTATTCGACATCCGGCATATTGTCACTTGAAATTTGGGCTTTCATCCATTCCTGATACCCGTTTACCGGTTGTACCATAAGATTAATTTTTACATTCGGTTTAATCTTATTATATTTTTCCGCAATATGAGTAAAGGCGTTTTCGAACTCTCTTTCTATACTGGGCTCCCAAAATGAAACATTAATGGTAACTGCATCATTCTTCTTGTCCTGCTTTAATGCTGAATTTCTTATACCAATGCTGCCGCACGCTGCAATAAGAATAATACATATGAAACCGCTTAAAAAATAGAATATTTTATTTTTCATATTCATTTCCGCCTACTTACACATAATTATTTTTCTTAACGCTGGTTGCAGGGTATCTAATCCGTGCCACAAAAATATATTAATGATATCGCCTGTATTGACAGAAAAATTTGCCTTTATATCCTGAACAAACATGGAAGGGACTGCATTGATATTGGATACTGTTATATTATTCATTTTCCCCGCACCATTGTTTGTGAAAACCATTTGCATCGGATCGGCAAGTGTTTCACCGTTTGGAACGGCAACTTTCGCTGTCACGCCGTCATTATCAAAATTCGAATTTAAAATTATAATGTTCTCATTTTGATTATACACAGCAATGTCAAACTCATATTGTTTTGTCACGCTGCCGTCATACAAACAAACCTGAATTTTTGACATTCCCGGTTGTTTCGCCTTTATGACTCCCAAAGAATTTACATTTGCCACAGTACTGTCGTTTGAACAGAAGGTAACCATACCATTTGCCCTCAGTTCATCTAATTGAATCGGTGTTCCCTGTTCACCTACGGGGGAAATTTTTATATTGGTAGTTTCACCAGTTACAAGCGCACTCTTTTCGGGAGATACCGACACATCCTTTAATTGAAACGGCACAGGTGAAAATTCAATTTTATCCAAATAAAAAACCGCTCTGCTGTTTTCATTTGCAATTAGCATAAAATAAATGTTTTTTTGTCCAAGAGATAGTGTCATAGACGTTTTCAACTTATACCTTGCAAGGCCGTCTATGCCTGCCGAACTTAATTCCTGTACCTTTTCCATATTTGCATCAGACCAATTATTCTGGGGAGTGCCGCAGGTCAGCCTCACAAAATTCAAACCGTCAAAGCTGATTATGGCATCAGCGAATGACTGTGTATTTTCGTCTTCCATTACATTCGCTCCCATGTCAATCAACACATCATATGTCCCTGCAACTTTTGCGTTACATGAAAGTGAATACTGCAAAGGCAGATTTGTGCTTTCTGTATCTAATTTTAAAATCTTTCCTCCGCTTGCGGAAGTATTATCCGTCTGCGTAAAAAGCCCGTTTGCGCCGCTTTCGCCTTCAATAACAATTTTATCCGACAATTTGTTAAATGCTATATAGTCCAGGCAGTACAAATATATATTATTAGTTCTGATTTCATTTGAATAAAGCTTAACTTTATTATATCCTTTCTGCAAATAAACCGCGGAATTAAGCTCATATTTTTTATACAAACCCGGATCATAGGTACCTGTAATATCCGTAAGTTTCGTTGTATTATTTACATTAAACGAATACGTCTGATCATTGATAATCATATCAAAATCAGAGGTATACGTTTGTCCTAAATCCGAGCAGATCGTCTGTACGCTGTAATATCCATCATCCTGCACGAAAACGCCGTATTCAACAGCAATCGGTCTGTCTGCGGGATTTGCAAACTGATATGCCGTACCTCCGCTCAGCCCTGTATTGGCTTCCTGCGCCATTTTGGCAGCGCCGGAATTATTAGTATAAAAATCATCGCTTTCCAGCTTGTAGCTGTCACAATATTCCTGTATAAATGTTAAGTCAATGTAATCCAAACAAAACAGGCAATTTTCACTTCCCATTTTCGGTTCTCTTACATGAAAGGTTATGATATTCAAGCCTGAATTCAAGCCGATTTTCGCATTGTATAGTCCATAAATTCCATTTGCTTCCCCTTGTATAGCCGATACTGTAAATTCAGTATCGGCATTTACATCCAGAGAAAAGGGGCTGACCTGCTGGCCGCTCGTATTTAATGTCGAGAAAAAATTCATGGAGTAAATACCCGAATACGGCATATACAGCTCATATATAAGCACATAGCCTCCGCTTGGCATATCAGCAGTGCTGCCGTCTATTACAGCCGCACCGTTTCCGCTGAAAAATCCTTCCTGCATTCCCAGCGCTGCGCTTGTCATTTTTTTGCCCTGCTGCCCGTTTTGAAACCATTCTCCCTCAATTTTTGTATACGTATTTTGCGAAAACGAAACCGGAACCATACACATCAATACTATTATCATAACAATGATATGGCAGCTTATTTTTCTATTTAACAACCATCTTCACCCCTTCTCCAGATTTCTATTATTGATTGATATAAAAATTAACCGTTTGTTTATAATAATAGTTCATATCTGTTTGAGCAGCTACTAAAAGTGTATAATCGCCTTTTGGCAGCCCGTTTAAATCAACGGTTACCTTATTTCCATCAATTTTAAATTTATCATAATCTTTATTCATGAGCATTACCTTAACATTTTTAAAATTGATGTTCTCCGGCAAGGTAGCGACCGCATTCGTCGCTTGACCGGAAGAATATACCCCGCCTTCTTCCACTCCATTAATTGAAATGGAATGCGCGGCAATCGTTGATTTTTCATTATTCGACGTGTAATATCCGAAATTTTTAATAATATATGCCGGAACATCATTATAGCTGGAGTTAAGACCCATAGAAATATCTTTTAATAAGGTTTGGTCAAAAAGCCGTAAATCCGTAGCAACACCCAATGGACTTGACGCGAGTATAAATTTACTCCATGGCATTTTTACCTGATTCCACCCCTTTTTAATCGTTAAACGGTTGTCATCGCCTAAAAAATACCACCGGTTATCACTCAAATAGCAAAAGATATGCATACCCACTCTTTCCAGTGTTTTTTCGCAGTAGATGTTAAAACATACACCCGATGTGTCTTTCAGAGCGGAAGGATCATCTACTCTGAGCTTGGGGTAGAACCATCTGTCCCCTCCCTCATCCTTAAAATCGACCTTAAAGACAACCTCTCCCTTGTCTTTTCCTTTCGTCGCGGATGTTTGTGCATATTTTGTAACGTTGGTTACATCCCATGCATCCGGATTATCGGAATTTGGAAATAATGCTATAGGTTGAACAGGTTTGGGATCGGTTGAAATAATTCTTGAAACGCTGGGAGAAATGGACTTTCCATTAAATACTCCTTCAAATTTCAAATAGCTCGTAACATCATTTTTTACGTTTTCATCTGCCGTGATGTTAAATTCAACATCCACTTTGCTCATTGGCGGCACTGTAACATCCGCGTTCTTCGGCGAAATTTCAAAACCTGTTTCCGCCGTGCCTTCCAATGTTCCTTTCATTTCCTGTTGATTGAAATTATTTACTTCTACCACAAACTTATTCGGACTGTTTTGAAAAATGGTATATCCGTCTGTTCTTGGAGTGGCATAATTTGCTCCCGTAAATTTTTGACGCAATACAATTCTATCTTCCGGTTTGAATGTGTGCGTATCTGTCTTTTTCACTTCAAATCCACACGGATAGTAATTATTCAAATTACACTCACCGTTAAATCTAATATAAACCGGATACTGAGAAATGTCTATTTCCTTTGACAATCCAGAGTTTTCACCGCAAAGCTCCACTGTTTTTTCTTCTCCCATTAGATCAGAGACAACAACATTGCTATCAGTTTTCACTTGTATTTTGGCGCTGTTATCCGACCAGACAACAGCCACATCATCTTTACCGTTGTTAAATAGATGCCCTTCAGCGCCTTCAGGCAAATTTGCAAGCCGACCTTTATATGCGGCCTTGCCCAGCTGATATGTCATGTTTGCCTCAGCGGAATAGGCTGGAAAAGGATTGTTCGTTTCGTAAAATGTACCGAATTCTCTGCCGTTCTCCCAATAATGAGGCAGTATAAACCAAAAATGCTTTGTTGTTCCGCCTGCGATGGACTGAACATTTACAATTACATTTCCCCTTGCCTGTGACATCAATTGTGCTCTTGTAGGAATATTATTATTATCGGCGTTTACTGCAAGCGCCATGCCGCCTTCCGTAACCCAGCGCGGCTGTTTAAGGTCATCATACGCGCTGGATGTTGCCATGTGGATGTTCATCTTATCCGCAACTATTTTCGGCACTCTGTCATTATCGTCGCTGCCATAATTATGATAATTGTATACATCACTATAATTCATTACCCCATTTTGCATACACAAATCCATATAGGTTGTATCTTTTGGTGAACCGGCAAATCCTCCGAGCACCTTTAGCGCATCCGATCCCGAATCTGCCAGCCCTATCGCACCCGCTTTCAGAAAAGCGCTGTATTCGTCAGCAGTTTCAGATGCAAAAGCTGTATCCTCCTCGTTCCACATCTCCCATGCCTGTACTTTGCCTTTAAAACGAGCAGCTACATTCTTTTGGAAATTATACATGTAAAAAATATCTTTGGGAAAATATCCTTTTTCCACTGCCCATGCGGGCGTATCATGAAATGTGTTCAGAATTTTTAAGCCTTCCCCCGATAATACATCCACTGTTCTTGCTATGCCGTCAAAATAATATTTATTCTGCTCCGGTTCGGCGCCTCCCCATGAATAGCGTTCTCTTACCCACTGAATACCAGCAAGCTTCGCCGCTTTTGCATAATCTCTAATGTCATTCAGCCCAGTTTTGACCAGCCATGCAGACGCAAAGTCCATCGCAAACGGCGACTCCTCTTTCGTCCGCTTTGCCTGTGGCTGTACAACCGAAAATGTTGTGGTTTTTGTTACCTTATCATCCTGCAATAATTGAAGAGAATACCAACCGGTCTCAAATCTTCCGAGATTTAATTTATATTTTTTTGCTCCCGCGCCAACCTTAAAGGTTCTATCAACCACACTGTTTGACCAAAAGTCTGATACCTTAAAGGAAAAGCTGCATTCATTTTCCGCTGGGCTGACAAATTCGATATTATATTCAACCGATTGATTATTTTCAAACACACCCATAGGCGCATTTGCCTTTACACTTCCGATACCGAATGGTATATACGTAAGGTCAAAGCAGTCCAAATATAAAGCCACTAAATTATCACTTCGTATATCATCCTTAACAATAAAAGAGATTGTATTTTCTCCCGCTTTCAGCTGTACAAAACCCAAATCATATTTTTTAATAATACTTTGAAATGTAGAAGAAGGAACATCCTTTATCAATTTGGCTGACTGCGCAGAACTGATGAGTTGATCATCATTGATTTTTACGTAATAATCACAAGTAAAACCCTCACCTAGTATTGTACTGACTGCGTTTAAGTCATAACCGCCTGCCTTGTCTACGGTAACATTGTAAGATATTTCATATTCCTTATCTGTCTCATATGCCTGAAGCAATGTCATAATTGCGCTGTTGCTGAATTCAGGCACATTCTTTGTGATCGTCGGTGTAAAATTTGTTTTTGCATAATTTTCGCCTTCAACAATAATTGAATCCGCGCCATATACAATATGAAAATTAAAAACACATAGGAATGTCGCAACAGATAATAAAAGTAATATCGTCTTTCTCATATTAACCCCCTATTATTTGACAGGCTCTATAAATCGATAGTCCTCACTGGTTTTTTTGATTGTATCAAGTTTATAGTTGTTTTCTTTCGATAACCCATCGTTTTCCATCGATGTTTTTGCCGTTTCTGCCAACCCTTTTTGAACATTGTTCAACAGTCGGTTCATATTCACTGATTCACCGGACAACATTGATAAATTCGCGTTATAATTATTGTATTCATTGATAGTACCGCCCATGGAATATAAGCCGATCGGAGGCCTTGTTCCGCCTGAAAAAGCAATAAAGACAGGGTCAACATCCAATCCCTTTACAATCGGCATATTAAATGTTTTTTCGACATATGTTTTGTAATTTTCAGGTGCTGTAATGAATTTTACAAAATCAATGGCGGCTGCTTTTTTACTATCATCCTTCGCCGCTGATTTTGTGACAGCAATCGGCTGCACGGACATAATCGCCATTGAGCCTCCTGCATATTGGCCGCTCTCCTTTGTAAACTGCGGAGAAGCGAACGCGCCTATTTTAAAAGGCATATCCTTGTTCATAAGGAATGATTTCACATCCCAGCTGCCCGAGAAAATATGTGCGGCTTTGCCACTTAAAAACTGAGCCTTCGCACCTGCTTCGTCTAATCCAGAGGCATCCTTTGAATATTTGCCGTACTCTTTTACCATATCAAGATATTTCAAATACATTTCCTGATACTCTCCCTGTTTCGTTATATCATAATAACCACTGTCAATCGCTTTTGCCACTTCGTTGCTGCTGAGAGAACTGTCACCGTCTACGTTGATATTTGTATCACCCAATATTTTGTTGCCATATAATCCTGTGCAAATCTCCCATGCCAGCCAATCCACCGCATCTCTTTTTTGTCCCATAAATGCTACGGGATTGATTCCGGCTTCATCAACTTTTTTAAAGTTAACAAGCATTTCTTCCCATGTTTTCGGAGGAGTAAGCCCTAATTTTTCATATATATCTTTATTATAGAAATAAGCAAGTCCCAATCCCGAAATAGGAACTGAATAGTTTTCGGAATAAAAAGCATTTGCGGCGGAAAGTTTTCCATCAACGAAATCATCCTTCCAACCCATACCGCTTTTGCTGTACGGATTCGGCTGACTCAGTTCGTCAGCAAGGCTTACGATAAGCCCTGCCTTGAATTGTTCCAAAATATCCGAAGGATTGTTGAATTCTATTTCCGGCATATTATTGCTTGAAATCTGTGCTTTCATCCACTCCTGATATCCGCCGACCGGTTGGCTTGACAAGACAATATCAACATTAGGATTCACTTTATTGTATTCTTCTGCAAGCGTCGTAAGAGCCGTTTCCATTTCTTTGTCCGTACTGGATTCCCAAAAAGAAAAGGTTATTTTCGTTTTACCATTACTCCCCGTTGTCTTCGTACCACAAGAAGTCATAGAAAGTGCTAAAATCAATATTAAAACAAAGGCAAAAATTCTGTTTTTCATTATTTACATCCTTTCTAATCTTATTATTCCACTATATATTTAGAAAATAAAGGCTGCATATTTGTTAAATTGTCAATCACAAATACTTGAACAATGTCACCTGTTGCTTTTTCCTGAGCAAAGGTAATTTCGGATACCAGCATCGGATTAACCGTCATAGCTTCATTAACTTTTACATTTTTAATGGATGTAATCGTACCGTTTTCTTTGCTATATGCGGCAGCCACCAATGTAAATGTCACCGTTCCGGCAGTGTCACCTACTTTTGCCAATTTCACCGTTGTATTACTTCCATCGGATTTTGCGCCAACGGTCACAACTCCCGTACCTTGTGAATATACTAATATATCTTTTTCTGCATTTACCGTAACATTATCCTTTTTAATTTCTGCTGTAATTTTTGCATTTCCGGGATTAACCGCCGTTATAATGCCTGTATTATCAACCGTTGCTATATTTGTATCGGATGAAGTGAAAGTAATTGAATCCATAGACTGAGTGTCCATTGCAAGCCCCAATTCATTTGTCGTACTAATGGATGCATTTACAGTTTCGCTTGTCGCTATCATTGTTTTATCCAGTTTTATTTCGGCTGATTTGAGCGGGGATTGTGGAACAAATTCAAATTTATCCAAATAGAAAAATGCCGAAGAATTGCTGGGACCTTTATCAGATATTCTAAACGCTATAGTAGTAAACCCTGATGATAAATTTAGCGTCGTATTTAATTTATATCTTCCGAATTGGTCACTTTGAAGTAACGGAATATTTTTGATATTTGTTATATTTCCATCACTAAAATTATTGGCGGCAGTTCCTATGGAGAGTCTTTGATAATCCCCGCCGTTAATGCTGATTTCTATCGGTGCAAGATATTTTTGGTCTCCACTGCGTTCGTCAACATAAGCGCCAAAATCAAAATATAAATCATAGGTTCCTGTTTTTGCTACCGTTATGTTATATGTATTCACAGCTGGCAAACTGGTCACCGGAAGATTAGCATTTAGCAGAGCTCCGCCGCTTGCTCCGTCTACGGTTGCTGTGCCAAATCCTCCTGAAACCTGAGATTCACCTTCTACAGCCATATTCCCAATAGAGTCAAATTGAATATAATCCAAGAAAACAATATAGATATCGCCGCTGCTTCTTGTTTCGGATGTTACAAATTGCATTGTATTATTACCCTTTTTCAAGTGAACTGAATCCTTATATGAATATTTTTTATAGAGCCCGGGGTCATGTGTCGCTGTTATATCCGCGAGCTTGATACAATTGTCTGTCGTTACTGTATAAACAGTGTCATTAATGATAATGTTATAATCCGAAGTAAAAGCTTCACCCAAAACAGAGCTTAACATACTCATTGTGTAATCACCTTCATACGGCGCATACAAATTATAGGTTACCATAACAGGAGTAGAAGCCGGATTCATATATTGATAAGCAACTCCTCCACTAAGTCCTGTATTCGCCGCTTGATTCATAATCGCCCATCCGCAATTGATGTTTACATAATCTTCCGCTTCGATTCTAATTGGTGTGGTAATATCTGATAAATAAATTAAATCAAAATAATCTAAATAAAAAACATATCTTGAATCACAAGTTCTGGAGTCTCTTACATGAAACGCAATTTGATTTGACCCTGCTTCTAAAACAATATTTGTACTGTATTTTGCATAAATATCTCTAATAACCGTATTGTCGACCATTTCAGTAGGTGTAAATTCTTCACCTCCGTTGACGCCGATGGAATACTTGCTTACATAAGGTGAATTGTTGCTGAGTGTGCTAAAATAACTCATATTATATACGCCTGCTTTTGGGGCATAAACTTCATAATTAAGTATATAGCCGCCTTCCGGCATTGTCCCTGCATCTGCGTTTATAATAGCAAATTGGTCATTACTAAAAAAGCCTTTTTCATCAGATACAACACTCATAACGCCCGCCATTTTTGTCTGTACCCATTCGCCTTCCACTCTGATTGTCTGGCTTTCACCGAGGACCGTAGGCATTGCCAATAGAGAAAACATCATTGTAACTGCAATAACAATTCCTAAACATTTTTTCAACATCCTATTTACCTCCTATATTTATATTTAATTCTGCATATATGCTATCTTCATTCTAACATATATTATTTTTATTGTAAAGGAGATGAATTCGTGTTTTTAGGTAGACATTTATGAATAGTCTGCGGATATACTGATATGCGCAAAGGAATAGACTGGCTGGCTTATATAGAGAAAGGAAAATTTCATATCAACCCTTTTAACAGCAACTTGTTTTTGTTTTGCGGGAAAAGACGCAAGTTTTTCAAAGCGCTGAGCTGGGAAGGCAACGGTTTGGCGTTGTATTACCAAAGATTCGACGGGAATGGCGCTTCCTTGAAATGACCGATGTGCATGGAGGAAATCAATGACACAAGCGTAGGTGAATTGTAAGCGAAAAGTTTTCGCTTAAGAACTCAAAGCCTCGAGTTGACGGTTTATTTTTTACCATTGGATATGTTTGTATCGAGTGAAAAAACACAAAAAATTTGCGGCTTAGGATTTACTCCCGAGCCGCCTGAAGTCTAGCCGCAAGCTGTAACATATTCCAAAAATGCTGAATTGATATGTTTTTTTCTCAGCACTCGCAATCAGGCAGATTCGTTTTTTGCAGATAAGCTTTCCGGCCTGTCGCTCCTGCCGGAATGCACCAATACCCTGCCTTGCGGCGGATGGAAATGCGGACAATTAAATCATATTATGCTCGCTGCGTTTAATGATTTCTCCCTGAATGACAGGGTCAAGATTGACAAAATAATCGCTGTAACCCGCCACTCTTACCAAAAGCGTCCTGTATTTTTCAGGTGCTTTCTTCGCCTCCATCAGATCCTGCTGATCAACCACGTTGAACTGGATTTCAAAGCAGTCGTTATCCATAAAGACCTTGATAAAGTTTTTTACCGCCAGCTTGCCCTTATCCGAACCGATAAACGATTTCGCAAACCTGAAGTTGGTCGCAATGCCGCCGATTCCATATTTCTGATCTATTTTCTCAATAGAGCGCATAACCGCCAGCGGCCCGTTTTTGTCCCGTCCCTGCATCGCGCCCATATTTTCAGACAGGGCCTCGCCTTCCTTCCGTCCGTCCGGCGTGGCCTGCGTCTGCTTACCTAGTGCACCGTGCATAATCCACGCGAAATAGCTCGGATGGAAGGTGCCGCCGAGGCTTGTTTGATATTTTTTCAGTTCGCTCCTAATAAACTCATAGATTTCTTTCGCCAGTGCGTCTACTTCGTCCTCATCATTGCCGAATTTAGGGCAGATATTCAATAAATATTGACGCCATTTTTCGTTTCCCTCAAAATTATTTTCGCACATCTCCGCCACGTCGGAAAGCGTCAATACCTGTTCCTCATATACCGCCTTTTTCACAGCCGCCAAAATGTCCACAAAGTTCACAAATCCTGGAAAACAGGGATAAATGAAGTCATACCTTGCACCGCCTGCGCCGCAATCCTTTCCGCGCTCCAGACAGTCATTTATAAAAGCGGATGCAAGCGGCGAGGAAGCATATTGCTGTTGGGCATACATGTCCTCACATACTCGTGTCAGATCTTTGCGGATGATCTCCGCCGCTACGTTTTTGGCACATTCTGAAAATTTTTCAAACGTGTTCAAATCCGCACGATGGAGTACCTTCTCAAACGCTTGGTTGATGTTAATATAAGGCGTTGCCACACGAATGTTGGAACAGGCTATCGGCGTGATTTCAACACATGTGCTGTGAACGTAATACCTCGCGTCCTCCACACTGACACCCGCCTCCAAAAGCCCCTCCTGAATCACTCTATCGTTAAAAATAGACGGTCTTGTATACCCCTTGGAAATCATATCCACACACAGCTCCAGCAAATCCTCGGGCATATCCTCTGTATAGCATACCGCAACAGAAGGATTGACAAGCCCCGTTGTCTCAATTGCTTTGACGCACAGATACGTAAGCGTATTCCACACCGGCCGCCCTTGCCGGTCAACGCCTCCCAGCATGATGGCCGCGGGCCACGAACAATAGATTTCGTTATGCTTAAAATACAGCTGCTCTATCAATTCAAACGCAAATTCTTCCGTAATATATCCTTCTTCTATATCTTTCTTATAATAGGGAAATAAATAATTATCCATCCGCCCCGTCAGCGAAATATCATCTACCAGCTTCAAACAAAACTGAACAAACCACATGCATTGCAACGCTTCATAGAAATGTGCGCAGGGCTCAAACGGGGCATGTGTAAAGTTTTCCGCCATCCTCTTTAGCTCCTGCCTTCTCTCTGACTCCGTTTCGTTTTCAGCCGCCTGTATCAGTTCAGTATAATATCTTTTGGCAAACCGGCAGACCGCTTCAAGGCTTTTTTTGCTTGCCGCATAAAAAGCCTTTTTTTCGACTGCTTCGGGTGAATTGTAGTCAATTTTCTCCAAATTAGCATCAATCTCCGCAAGTATCCCTTTGATACCAACGCGCAGCAGCTTTTTATAGTCAATAACCCTGTGCCCCGTGGCATTATTCCGCCATCCGCCCGAGATACCTGCCGCCTCGTAGATTCCCCTGCCTTTTTCCATTATGTTTCTCTGTTCGTCCGTCAACACAAAGCCGTTTGAAAACCGTCCCGCCAGAAGCTCAAGACTGTTGATTTCAATAGAGTAATGGTCTAAAATACTGCATTCGATATCCGCGCGTTTCAGATTATGGATTTGCGCAAACTCCGCTTCGGCAATTCTTTTATACATTAAATATTGACATTCCTCCGGATACCATGGAAACCGGTTTCCGTTTTCAAAAGCAATTCTTTTATACATTTCTGTTCGGTTCATATTCTTCCCCCCTGTTATTCGGATATATGGGCATGAATGCGATAGTTTTCAAAAATTTGAACAGCCCAATTCAAATTTTCAGGCGTTTTCATATTTTCAGCTCCGAAGTTCATGTTCAGCGTTTCATATTTTCCTTTGCAAATACCGTGGAACGGCAAAAGCTCAACCCTGTGCCGCCCCGGCAAGCCTGAGACGAAATCCGCAATGGCTTTTATGCTTTCTTCATCATCATTAAATGCCGGAATGACAGGTACTCTAATCACTAAATTTCCGCCGCGCCCGCTCATTCTGGTTATGTTCTCCATGATTAACCGATTGGATTGACCCGTACCTCTCTTGTGTTTTTGGTCATCCGCCGATTTTATATCACAGAAAATCAAATCTATATAAGGCAAAATTCGTTCAAATACACACCAAGGTACACAGCCTGCTGTTTCAAGGGCGGTATGGATATTCTCCGCTTTGCACAGCTGCAATACAGCAAGTAAAAAATCAGCCTGCAGCAATGGCTCGCCGCCCGAAAATGTAACGCCTCCGCCCGATTTTATATAAATGTCCTTATCCTTGAGTATCTCTGAAAACAATTCCTCCGCAGTGACATCATAGCCAATTTTGGTGATGGCCTGCGCAAAGCAGGCATCCGCACATTTTCCGCATCGCTCGCACTCAGCAGTAAACAGCGCCGTATGTCCGCCCTTCCCTTTAGGACAGGCCTTGACACATTCGCCGCACCCGATACACCTAGAGCGATTCATCTGCATTTGCATCGCCTGTTCCCAGGATTCCGGATTATGACACCAGAAACACCGAAGATTGCAGCCTTTTATAAATACGGTTGTCCTCACGCCCGGCCCGTCATGAATAGAAAAATGCTGCACATTAAAAACTCTTCCCGTCATATCTCAAATCTCCCATTCTGTTTGACAGCTCCTTGGCTGCTTCCTTGACGCATACCGCAAATTCTTGTATTATCTTCTTATCCGCCCGGTATTTAGGAAAAATGACCCCTAACGCCGCGACACATTTTCCTTCCAGTCCGAAAACCGGGCTGCCGCAGCACATGACGCCCTCCATGTATTCCTCGTTGTCATAGGCTACGCCCTCGGATTGGATTGTCTTGAACTCCTCAGCCAAGATACGGGCGTCCGTAATGGTACTGGCAGTCAGTGGAATCAAACTGTTTTTTGCGTATTCGGATAAATATTCCTCACCTGCGTAAACAAGCAGGCATTTTCCGAACGCGGAGCCATGAGGATATAATGAAGCCCCTATATTAACATGGATTTTGATATAATTATCTGTTTCCACCTGTTCCAGCAGTATCATCTTATCACCACGCAAAACTGTTAAATGAACTGTTTCGCCGGTTATCTCTTTCAACCTCTGCATAATTTGGACCGCATTGTTCCGCAAATCCATCCGCTTTTCCGCCGCTTTACCGATAAAATAAAACGCACTGCCCAAACAGTAATATCCTGTTTTCGGATCCTTCACCAAATAATTTTTCTTTTCCATTTCCATACAAATCCGATAGACCGAATTGACAGACGCACCCGTTAGCCGCGCAAGCTCATTAATGGAAAATCCACCCGTATTTTTTGATAAAATCTCTATCATGGCCAGCATTTTTACAACCGCCGGAGCGGAATATTTTGTTTCCAACCCAATCACCTTTTTTATTCATTTTATATAGAGTATATCATTCTATTTATAAAATGTCAATATATTTTTGTCTTTACATATTTCAAGCCTATATTCATCATGATTTTGCTCTTTCTTATTACACTGAAAATTCAGTTCTTCTTATGATATGCTCCTGATAGGGTAAATCCAATTCATTAAAATAGCCGCTCCATCCCCAAACGCGGACAATTAAGTTTGGATATTTTTCCGGATGTTTTTGAGCATCAAGCAATCTTTCGCGATTGATTGAATTTAATTGTAATTGATGCCCTCCTAAATCAATAAACGCTTTTACAAGCTGCGCAACTTTTTGAACTCCGTCATCATTTCTGAACGTAGTATCATGAATTTCGATTGTAAGAGGACCTCCGTTGATGATATTCGTTAAATCGTATTTAGTAAAGGATTGTATTACTGATAACGGCCCGTTTAAATTTGTGGTTATGGCAGGCGAAAAACTTGACCCGTATGGTTCATATGCTTTTCTGCCATCCGCTGTTGCAGGCACATTTTTTGCGCTCCAAATATATTCCATAGCACTGCCGGTACCGGCTCGGAAAATACCGCCGCGATTATTTTCTTTTCCGTTTAAATATTTTGCGAATACATCCATTATCTCATTTGCAATACAATCAACAAAGTCGTCATTATTCCCCATTTTAGGGCAATCCAATAAGCGATGGCTCAGTGCATCGTATCCTTCAAAATTGCAATTCAGCGCATCCAGCAATTCCTGCTTATCAAGCGTTTTTTCTTCAAAAACTAATTTCTTAACTGCTGCCAAAGCATCTGCCGCATTGGAAATTCCCGCACCGTGGCAACCGGAATTGTTATACTTTGCTGCATTTTGTGATAAATCCATCGCCTTTTCTATGCATCCATCCACAAATATAGAAGCATACGGCGATGAACCTAGCGAGTAAAAGCTTGATTTTATCAGTCTGTCACATTCAGCTTTTATTTCTTTTGATACATTATCTATGAGTTGTTCAAATGTTTCACATTGCATTAAGGTGTTATGGATTGTACCATTTACTACTTTAGGGAAATTCATGGTAATGATATTCGGAATATCAAACCCGCAATTCGGTATGATAAATTCCCAGCAAGCCGCAACTACATAATTTACAGCATCCTCATAGTCATAACCAAGTTTTACAAGTCCGGGAATAACAATATCATCATTATTGTATTGCGGAAAACCAAGTCCTTTTTTTGTCAGCTGCGTTCCAAGCTTAAACAACTCAAAAGGTGTTTTTGTATTAACCCTCAAATTAATTTTCGGATCAATGAGGTTAAGTTCTATCGATGCCTGCATACAAAGCTCAGATAGCTTGTTAAATACATCATTTCCGAACTTATCGCATCCGCCCAAAACCATACTTTGTCCATTATCGCCTTGTTGAACTCCCAGATATAAGTCGGTGTCCATATTGATTGATATAAAAAATTCTTCAATGCATTCTAAAATTTCATTATCCGCAGTACCATTTTTAATATCATTCAGATAATACGGATACATATACTGGTCAAACCTGCCTAAGGTCAAATGTGTATTTGAATTGCAACGAAGCGTAAATATGATAAATTTCATAAAAACACAAGCCTCATAAAATGTTTTCGCACCTTTATGCGGAATTTGACGTAACGCTTCAAAAAGCTCAAGGTTTCCGATGTTTTTTGCCGTTTCTTTATATCGTTCCGCAAGCTTTAATGCAGATTGAATGGCAATTTTAGCCGCATCTAAAAATTCCGTTTGTTCCTTGCTGCAAGCTGTGCGCTTTTGATCTATTTCTTCTAAAATTTGTTCAAAACCCTTTCCGATTACATTTGCATAATTCGGAGTAAAGTTCCCTATACTCCATTCGCTTCGTTTTCCGTTTACATCAATATAAAACGGAATTTCCCTTAAAGTTCTGTTGAAACCCATACGTTCATCTTCAAATAAACAAACCGTTTCATTTTCTAACATAACTAAAAGGCGAAGGGCGTCCCTTTCCATTTTATTTTTCCCGTCAATTTGCTTAGAAATATCAATTTCTTTTGAAATTCTTGACTTTCTGTATTCACGATTTTGTAAGATTTCCAATAATTTTTTTACTCTCGGTGTCATATTCACGCCTCCTATAATATTTTTATTGTAATTCCGAATTTATCGAATATATCTTTATGTATTTCAACATCCTTTTGTTCGTTAAAGGTTGGGCAATACTTTTTCCCTATCATAGCGTATTTCCCGCCTGCCATTTTATTATACGGCATAAGTTCCGCATAGCTTGCGCCATTTTCGCTCATTAGCATTGCAATAGATGTAATATTTTCTGCCGTATCTGTCACATCAGGAATTAACGGAATACGTACGCAAAATAGAGTCTTGCTTTTACAGAGCGCTTTATAATTATTAATTATTTTAGTATTTGATACGCCTGTATACTGTTTATGTTTGTCATTGTTAATGATTTTCAAATCAAATAAAACATAATTTGAATTTTGAAGCAACTCCAAAAATATTGTTTCATCGCAATAACCGCTTGTCTGTATTGCAAGATGTGTATGACCTCTTAAAAGTTCCAGACACTCATTTAAAAATTGTGATTGCCATAAAGGTTCTCCGCCTGAAAATGTAATTCCGCCGCCGCTGTCATTTAGAATAGAGATGTTTTTCAGCAGTTTTTCAACTAATTCCTGCGATGTATAATCAACACCGCATACTCTGATTAAATTTCTCGGGCATACATTAACGCTTTCATTTACTAATATACGTTTGCCTGTCAATTTTTCACCTATATCCAGGCACCTGCCGCACTCAATACACCCATTTGTATTTTTGACAATCTGCTTTTCAAATGATTGTCCCTCAGGATTATGACACCACATGCATTTTAACGGACATCCTTTAAAAAATACAGTAGTTCTGATTCCCGGCCCGTCAAATGTTGAAAATTCTTCTATAGAAAAAACCTTACCTTTGAAACACATCAAAAATCCCCTCTTTCAATATAAATTATATATAAAAACACTTGTAATTAAAAGAAAAATATTATATAATTATAGTCAAAAGTTATCTAAAACATTGTATGGAGGGCTTATCATTCCTCTGCCAATTTCGGCGGGTTAGGATAAACGCTTTCATAAAAATATTTGTGCCGCCGATATTGGCGGCGGAATGGAGCTTAAAATGATTATTCATCAGGAAACGAATTCGCTTGCCAATTACAATTATAATGCATTTATATACAATAACTGCACCTGGTATTATCATTTTCATAAAAATTTTGAACTTATTTATGTAATATCCGGCGAAATAGATGCAATAATAGATAATCGAACAGAAAAATTATATGAGGGAGATTTCGCTCTTGTTATACCAAACCAAATTCATGCCTACCAAACGCCTAATAATTCCTGTGTATGGATTGGCGTTTTTTCAGAAGATTTTGTTCATGAATTTTCAAATCAAATGAAGGATAAACAGGGTGAATTTTCAAAATTTTATTGTGATACGAATATAAAAGAATTTTTATTGAAAGAATTAATTAATGAAAACAGGCCGAGCATATACTCATTGAAAGCTTGTTTATATGCCGCTTGCGATCAGTTTGTCAAACATGTAACGATTATAGACAGAGAACTAAGTCATGACAATTTAGTTTATAAAATTTTAGAATATACTTCTATACATTTTAAAGATGATTTAACATTAGTAAAAATATCCCAAGCTTTAGGCTATGAATATCATTATTTGTCACGTTGCTTTCATAACACGTTTCATGTTAATTTTCGTCAATTTGTTAATCAATACCGTTTTGAATATGCAAAAAATCTCTTGACTGAAACGGACTTGGATATTACAACTGTTGCAATGACAAGCGGTTTTCAAAGCATCAGAAGTTTTAATAGAATTTTTAAAGAAATAACCGGAACAGAACCACGAAAATATCTAAGAAACGGACAAGCATCTTCGCGAAATATATGACGAAGTATCAGTTTTCAAACAATGATGCTCTGTAAAAAAGCAGGCGGGGCCTGCACCCAAATCGCGCCCCAACGCTGAAAAAACTCTTACATCACAGCCGCGTAGTTCTGCGCAATTTCTTATAACATAAAAAAAGTTTCCAATGAATACTGCAGAAATATCTCAAAGGAAAGTGGGATAAATTATCAATATTATGAAATAAAAATGGAAATGAAAGAGATAGATTTATACTGATTTTCCCCGTTTAGGGTATAAAAGTTTTGAAATACTTATTTTCACTTGACTATTGTACAGCCTCTTTTGTATGGACAGCCCTCACAGCTTTCGCATTCATAGTAGGTGATCTCGCTTTCAAAGCCGCTCTTGGATTTATAACGGTAAATTCAATATCTTATGTAACATATCCAAAGGAACATAAAATTTTTGGTATCTTTTCCCGAGCCTGTCTATATATTTACCGTTTTGGTTTTCAACCATTACAGTAGCACGTTTGTTTATTCTGTTTATTATTCCTTGCATTGCTTTGCCTTCAAATTCAAACGCCGCTCTATCTCCTATTTTTAATTTGTAGTTTAATTGATTTATTTCATAATTTGTAGGAAGCGCGTGCGTAACATCGGTGTGACCAAACAACATATATGCCATATTTTTAAAACGTTTGCCCCTGCAGCTTGTTTTACCATATTGCAAATTCTCCAAAACATGGCACAGCTCATGCTCAAACACCAGCATAAGAGCATCCAGTGAATCCTCTGTCTTTATTCCGTTTACATAGATATCCCTGTCAACCTTGTGGTAGTCAAAAAGAAAATCAGCTGATATATCTATTTCAAAAGTTTGTTTCTCCGGTATAGAAATATTTTTCTGACATTTTGTTATGCCTGCTGATGATTTAAGCCTTCTGGAAAATTTAAAATTAATTATTATACCTTCAAAATTATTTTTGAACCAGTCATTTAAATATAAGTTATCATATATCCGAAATAATAAGTATAAATCCGAGTCTGCAAACTTTTCAAGTTTCCCGCATTTTATATTATCAGATGACGCAAAAAGCTCATTTCTTATAATATTTCTTTTTTCATTAATCATGTTATATTTCTATCCTCAGCCCTATGGTTTATAAATGACCTAAATAAAGCGTAAATCAAAGCAAACAAAGGAACTCCCAATATTAAACCCATAACTCCGAAAAGACCTCCGCCTATGAGAATCGCAAATATAACCCAAAATGCAGGCATTCCGATTGAGCTTCCCACAATTTTCGGGCTCATTATATTTCCGTCGAACTGCTGCAGAATAATTACAAAAATGAAAAACCATAATGACAGTATAGGGCTTACAACAAGTATAATTAAAGCGCCTAAAACTGCTCCAATCATTGCTCCGAAATAAGGTATTATATTTAACCCTCCCACAAGAAAGCTTACCAGCGGGGCAAAGGGCAGGTTAAGAATTTTCATCCCAATAAAGCATAATGTACCTACTATAAGGCTATCTATAGTTTGCCCTATAATAAAACGCGAAAATATTTTATTTGCGTCTGAAAAAATATTCAGTACTTTATTGAAATATTTGCCTTTTAGAAATACTGCCAAAACCTTTTTAATCTTATTACAAAAATTTTCTTTATCAATCAGCATATAAATTGAAATAATCAAACCCAATATAAAATTTGCTAACCCTAAAGTTATATTTTTTGCTCCTGTCCATATAGAAGGCAAAGTTTCGGTAGTGTATCTTAATAATCTTTGGCCCATTGTTTCCAAAAACGAGATTATCTGACTGTTAAAATCATCTGAAACAGAATAACTATCCATGATATCCTGAATCCAAATTTCCGCTCTGGGAATCCAAATTTGTACCTTTTGTGATAAGTTATATATACTTTCTTTTATCGGTGTTATAACAATCCAAATAAAAAATGTTAAAAACGCAAAGGCAATAATATATGTTAATAAAACGCTAAGCCCCCTGCGGATTTTTGATACAGGATTTTTTTTATCAATCTTTTTTAACCATTTTTCGCATAGTTTTAAAAGCGGATTTAATAAATACGCGATACAAAAACCATAGATAAACGGCATTAACAAATGTATTGTATCAGCAAAAAACTTCATTACAGTATTAAAGTGATTTATTAAATTATAAAACAGGATTCCGGCAGCTAATACAAAAAATGAGTAAATCGCAATTGTTGTGTATTTTCTGTTAAAATCAAGCTTCAATATACTTCACCTCTTTCAAATTCAGGCTCAGCAGCATGAAATCAAGTCGCCTCCCAAACATTCGCAGCAGCAATCAGCTATTACCAGATTGGTACAGCAATTACAGCATTGATCCTGCTGCATACCGCCGTTCATACCGCGGTAACCGCTCGCCTGCTGTTCCATACGCATAAATGCCGCTCTGTATTCCTGGTTTTGAGGCTCCTTGTTAGTTGCTGTTTTTATATAATTATAAGCGTCGTTATATAAACCTCTGCGCATAGCCACAAGCCCTGATAAGTAATACCACTCAGCGTCTTTTGTCTGGGTTTCCTGAAGCATTCTTTCCGCCATTATAATATTGCCTGTATTGATATAGCTTCTGATCTGCTGATACTCAGACGACGTTTGGGATTGTCCGCTGTTATCCGTGTCGGAAAAACTGCCGTTATTATAGCTGTCTGCCTCTTTATTTTCCTTTTCCTTTTTTGCTCTTTCTTTAATTATAGCATCATACGCGGCTTCGATATCGCGCCTTTTTTGAGCTGCTAAATCAGATAAAGGATTATTAATATATTTATCCTCACTGTATTTATCCATTAACCTTTTAAATGCAGCATTAATTTCTTCCATTGTTGCATTTCGTCCCACTCCAAGTATGCCATAAGAATCCATATTTACCTCCGAATTTTACATTTGTTCTTCCATGCGCTTTAACGCATTTAAAGTTGAATTTTTTATCCCATAGTAGATTATATTATCAATTAATGATCTATTTCTTTTTATATCAAGCAGTTCATATGCTTTTGCAATTTCAGACATATTATACCATAGGGAATCAATGTTATCCTTAATTTGGTTTATATCTTTAAAAGGATTATATCTTTTTTTCTTTATATCTTCATTAAAATCATCAATTGCGTCAACAATATAAAGCCATCTGCCCAAATTATATCCCATTTGCGGTAAAATCCTGCTGTCCGATCCATTGAAGTTAAACAGCTCTGCCATCAGCTTTCCGAATTCAGCGGAAGGCAAATCAATATTTTTGCAGTTTTCAAGCTCATATTTTCTTATATTACCCAAATATTCTTCTATTCTCTCAACCTTTTCGGGATACTTTTCTTTAACCTTTTTTACAGGCAGTGCGAAAAACGGAAGCGCGACTGCTGATTTTGTGAACATATTGTCGGTAATATCATCTCTGATTTTATAATAAGTAAGTGCTACGCTCATATACGCGCAGTACGAAAGCGCAGGGCAGCTGCATGCTACAGGCCTTTTTTTGAGTGGGTGAAGCATACATTTTCCCGCCGTTATTTCTGTTTCTCTCTCCGACATACTATCCAGCAGCAAGGCAAGTACGGTAAAGTCATAACTAAGGCTAAGCCTTGTTACACTGCCAAGTAATTTTCCCTGCTCTTTGCACAATCCGCAATAGTATGCTTTAAAAACCTTGTACTCTTTAATTTTAAGCTCATCCTGTAATATATTTACATAGCCAAACATCTAATAACCTCTTAAAAATATATATTATCTATTGTATCATAATAACCCAAAAAATGCAAGTATATTTTATTATAATTAAAAAGCAGGCGGAGCATGCACCCAAATCGCGCTCTAACGCTGCAAAAACACTTACATCGCAACCGCGTATTTCAGCGGGATTCCTTATAATGTTAAAAACACAGTGGCAGAAAACTGCCACTGTGCTAAATTTAACGTATTATTGCTCCGCAACCGGCGTAACTACAGGTGTCACCGTTGGTGTAGGCGTTGGTGTTGGTGTAGGCGTTGGTGTAGGCGTTGGCGTTGGCGTTGGTGTTGGTGTAGGCGTTGGTGTTGGCGTAGGCGTTGGTGTTGGTGTTGGTGTTGGCGTAGCCCCTATACCTTCTGTGCCTCCTGATATCGTCAGCGCGTTGGCGCCCTTACCGGAATTAAGGAAAATTACATCAATTAATGTTAAAGAATCATTATCAACATTATCTCTTAGAACAATTCCGCTTTCTCCGGCACTTGTTCTGTTATAAACGATATTTACACCATCAATTGTTACATTGTTTACACTGATGTCCAGAGTACACTTCAAGTAAACATCCCCGCTAGGAACACCTTTTAGTGTTATAGGCTTATTTATTTTAATATCCGTATTGTAGATATCTTTGTAAACAAGCACTGTTCCGTTTGTATCAACCGCGCTGATTGCTGAATCGATATCAGCAAAAGCATTAACTCCGCTTTCATATATTTTACCGTTGATCGTTACCGCAGTACCTTGCGCAACGCTTTTTACTGCCGTAGCGGCAATTACTTCGCTTGTGCCGCTCACAACCGGAAGAGGTGTTGGAGTTGGTATTGGTGTCGGAGTTGGTATCGGTGTTGCTTCTGTTGTTATGATTTCCTGATTATTAACAGTTACCTCCGGTGTTGCAGTAACTTCAGGTGTAACAGTAACCTCCGGTGTTTCGGTTTCTACCGGAGAAGGTGTAGGCTCTGTCGTTTCTTGCGGAGCAAGTGTAGCTTCAGGCGTTGCTGTAGGAGTAGCTGTAACTATCGGTGTAGCTGTTACATTATTGTTATCTTCTTTTATAGACGCTTTTCCGCTGTCGTTAAAATCGGAATCACGCTTAACAATAATTATATCTCTTATCCATGTATCATCTTCAACTCTCATCAATACGAAATCTGCCTCTTCACTGTATGCAGTTTCATCTGTAGCATTGTAAACATCAATATCCGCAACCGAATCAACAGTTATACGAGGATTTGTATAATTCAATGAATCAAAAGTATAAACATTGGTGTTATTGTTAGTCGCTCCCGAGAAAGCCGCGTCGTATCTGTCATCATATGCGACACTTAAACGTTTGCTGGATCTTTCTCTTGCAATACCGAACATAAATTTCGTATCGGAGCTGTCTACCGGGTTGAATATTACAAGATTATTTTCATTACATTTTGTGAACGGATTAATAACCGCTCCGTCATCAATAGCCGATGACGGTCTGAATATAACCGCTATTTTTCTCGCCCTGTCATCCGAACCCTTAGTAAGAGATATTACATCGCCTATTTTAAGTTCGTCGGCATTTTTGAAGCCTGAGTTATTAACAATATTTACTTCTCCTTCATCATAGTCAACGGTTACCTTTTCTTGAGCTGTATAACCCACAAGTCTTTTTATAGTATCGCCATCGTCATATACTGATTGAATTCCTGTAATAATCATAATAGGAACACTATACTGCAATGTGCCTAACATATTGAATCCCATTACAGCTACAGCTTCAAGCGTGTCAATTTCAACGAACGCGCTTCCTGTATAAGAAGTGTCGTCAACAAGCATACTTGGCGAGCCTACTGTTATATCGTCTTCAGTTGCGGAATATAAATTAGCTTTATCTACTCCAACATCAAATATAACTGTATTATCTCTTGTAAGCACACCGCTTCCGAGTTGACCGATAGACGCATTATAATCAGAGCTGAAGCTCTTGTATTTAAAATCGTCCTCGGTTACATTATTATTATTTAAATTAAAATCGATTTTGCTGATTCTGCCAGCGGAGTTTAAACCGTATGAAACCATAGTATATACATCTATTAATTCACCGCTGTTTGTACCGCCCCAGTTATCAGGCATATACAAATGCCAATCATCAAATATGCTGCTGGATTTTACCCCCAAAGTGTCACCGTTGATTTTAACCTTATCGCTTAGTTCAAGTGTCTCCCAAGTATTATCACTGGTCAGCATTCTTAATTCAACCACAGATGAAATTCCGCCATTCTTGCCTATATTTGTTACAAAACCGAATTTCATATTTGAGCTGTAACTCACTTTATCCATCGCAATTACTTTACCCTGTTGATTGAGATAGAATGTGCCTTCATATCCAAGCTTAACCGAACCATCATCGAAAGCATATTCAAATTCCTCTCCGTCGATGGAAATTATATCGTCTTCGGTATCAATCATTGTAACAGTTCCGTCTATAGTAGAATTCTTTACTATATAAACAAAACCGTTTTCCAAATAGTCTTCATCTGAGATTATACCGCAGATACTAAGAACATCGCCTTCTCTGATATCGCTGAAGGACATCTTTTTACCATCTTTAAGAATTGTAAATGTATAGTCGCTTTCTTCCTCATCAAGAATAATCCTATTACTGTTTTTATCTATAATGCGATAATTTCTATCACTGACAGTATCAACAACAATATCCAAATAATCAGTAATATTTACAACTTCATAAACATCATCATCGTCGTTATCAAGCAGTTTCAATTCGCCGTTGATTCCTTTGCCGCCCGTTCCATCCTCTATCATATCTTTCAAATAGCTAATGCCTACACTTGATTCTCTGCGGCCGTTATAATAAAAAGTAAGCTCATCAGCATCTGTTTCAATTTCCGCGTATTTTGATTTATCATTTTCTTGATCAGTATAATAATACAGTCTGCCGTTATCTAAATAGCTTAATTTACTTTCATAAATGTCGTTTGCGTCTATTGTAAGCGTATTATTTTTACCTGATTTTTCAACTATGGCAATAATTAAAGCATCAGAATCGTCTATATCTCTGATATAAGCATAGGTATATTGTTCAAGATAATCCTTCGCGTTAGTCTCGCCGACATCGGCTTCTATCACAAAATCATCCTGTTCTTTAAGCACCCTTCTGCCGCCGGAGATTTCAAAACGTTTCTCAATGGTATATTCAACCTGATTGTCAGGTATATGCTTCTCAACCGAACCCGGAATTTTTGTAACCTTACCTTCTACTCTTTCAACATCAAGCTTTTCAAGAAGCACATTGGTTGTTTTTTCAAATGTAGTATCGGTTCCGAATCCTACCTGTTCCATCATAGGTATTTCCAATGAATTGTATATCATTATAGCAACCGTGCCGCGGGATGCAGCCTCACCCATTTTGCCGCCGTTTACATTGGTTAATATCCCTTCTCTTACAGCAATTGTAAGATAGCCGGAAGGATAACCGCCTTTAGTGTTTGCCTCGGGCGTATATCCTAATGTAGCTACTATCATTTTTACTGCTTCTTCATATGTAACGGGATTTTCAGGTAAAAATGTTCCGTCACCGTAACCGTTGATAATTCCTTGGTTAACCGCGAGTCTGATAACTCCGGCAGCCCAATGGTTTGAGTCAACATCAGAAAAGCTTGATGTACCTGAAATACCGCTTGCAGCGTCTCCCAGACCCATTGTTCTTATAACCACCGCCGCAAATTCGGCTCTTGTAATTGTGGCATCCGGCCTGAATGAACCGTCGGAATAACCGTTTAATATTTCTAATGATGATAATATTTGCACAGCTTCATTTGTTTTAGTGTTTTCTGTAATATCGCTATAATCTTCAGCAAATACATTTAATACTGAAAAAACCATAATAATTATCAGTATTGCTGATGTCAATCGTAAATTTCTCTTCATATTCATCTCTCCTTCACACTGGATTTAAATTATACTTTATTACTATATTTTTATTATATACACAAAACTTAAATAAGTCAACCAATTTAATCAAATAGTAATATAATATTAATCTTTTATTAAAATTTACTTAACTGGAATCACCTTGATACCGGCACGTTTCAGCAATGCTGCGCATACTCCGTCACCGCTTTTTTTAATATGACTGAACGTTCCGTCATATATTATTCCGCAGCCGCAGGACGGGCTTGCCTGCTTTAAATATATTGTTTTGATGTTATTTTCAAGCGCAATTTCCAGAACCTTTTGCGCGCCTTTTATAAAATTTTCCGTTACATCCTTACCTTTTGTGTCATATACTCTGGCATTGCCTTCTAAAACATTATTCCCGTCATATCCAAACTCTATTTCACACGGAAATCTCGGAACAGGCAGCCCTCCTAAAGTTTCCGGGCAAACGGCGATTTTATCATCCTGCAATTGCGTCATATCTTCGGTAAAATTATTACCGCCGTTATATTTACAGTTTTCTCCCAAAAGACACGAGCTTACTAAAATCATATTGGTCTCCTCCTTTATAGCTTATATCATAATTATATCATAGGTGCATAATATTGTAAATTATATTTTTAAATATAGCGTACATAATAATAAAATATTAACAAGCTTTAGGTTAGTAATGGGGGTAAAATCATGAATATATACACTATTTTATTTATTGCAGTATATATTACAAATATTATACCGCTTGTTTCATTATTATTTATTGAAAAAAAGGATGTTACTGTAACATTAAGCTGGCTTATGGTGTTACTATTTTTACCTTGGATTGGATTTATATTATATTTTTTTATTGGAAGCACCTATAAGTTAAAATTATTTTCTAAAAAATGCAGCCTTGAAAATATAGAAAAAGGTTATAAAGAAATTTTACAGGAAAATATTAAAGATATTGAAAACGAAGCAATAGTATTTAATTCTATTCAAATGAAGCTGTATAACGATATTGTAGAGCTTAACGCAAAGAGCGCCGAAAGCATATATACGCAGGATAATTCCGCGATTCTTCTGACGGATGCAAAGGATCAATACGAATATATGTTTGAGGAAATAGAGAAAGCCACAGAAAGTATTAATGTGCTTTACTTTATTATAAAAGGAAAGGATGAGATAGGAAAAAAATTCATATCTCTTCTTTCAAAAAAGGCTCAGGAAGGCGTCGAGATCAGGCTCATATATGATATTTTGGGTTATTATAAAACTTCAAAAAAGGATTTTCGCGAGTTAATCCGCGCCGGTGGAATGGTTTATTCATTTTTGCCGTCTAAATTTAAAACTATTCTTAATGCTAATTATAGAATGCATAGAAAAATCCTTGTAATTGATGGTGTTATAGCCTACACCGGCGGGATAAATATAGGAGATGATTATCTGGGTCTTGACCCTGTTCTGAGGCCATGGAGAGATACCGCTGTCCGTTTAGTGGGCTCCTGCGTTCAGGTAATACAATTTTGTTTTTTATCTGACTGGGCATATCTGGATAAGCAGGTTGGAGAAAATAAAAAATATAAAAAGGTAGACGATTTGTATCATATGCTGATGTATTTTAAAAAGCCTTCAAATTATGGAAATGTCGGTGTGCAGATCCTTGCAAGCGGCCCGAATACAGAGTATACGCTTATAAAAGATTCTTATGTAAAAATGATATATTCTGCTAAAAATTATTTATATATTCAAACCCCTTATTTTATTCCCGATGAAACTCTTAAGAACGCTCTTAGAATAGCCGCCCACTCCGGTGTGGATGTAAGGATTATGATACCGGGTATTCCCGATAAACAATTCGTATATGATGTTACCTTATCATATATAGAAGAGCTTTTAAAAAACGGTATAAGGGTTTATAAACATATCGGTTTTATACATTCAAAAACCTTTGTGCTTGACGATTTCATAGCTTCAATCGGAACAGCAAATTTTGATATACGTTCTTTTAATCTTAATTATGAAATTAACACAATGTTATATAGCGAAACATTCGCAAAAGAATGCAAATCGGTTTTTATTAAAGATATAGCTGACTGCACCGAGCTAACTTTGGAAGATTATAAAAAAAGAAATTTATTGCAAAAGATTAAAGAATGTTTTTGGAGGCTCTTCACCCCAATAGCATAAATTATAAATTTCACTTGACTTTTTGGATATATTAATATATAATTACTCCATAAACAATGTCTGCTAGCGGCATTTACATTAACGGGGTGCTTAAATAATAGGCTGAGAGGAAATTTTCCAACCCTTATACCTGATCCGGGTAATGCCGGCGTAGGAAAATATGTTTTTGTATTTCTATCGTCGGAATTTACCGGCGATTTTTCAATTAGAAAGGAGTTTTCTATATGAAAACAAATACAAAAAAAATTACACAAGGCGCAATAATGATCGCGCTGGCAGTAGTGCTTTCAATGTTTGCGGTTTTCAAGCTTCCCAACGGAGGCTCAATAACAGTGGCAAGCATGGCCCCTATAATATTGTACTCTATGATGTATGATTTTAAATGGTCGCTGCTGACTTCCATAGTATATGCGTGTATTCAAATGATAATCGGTTTTTATCCCCCTCCCGCGCAGGATCTGTTATCATTTGTTTTAGTGATTATGCTTGATTATATTATTGCTTTCGGAGTTATCGGCTTCGCCGGATTAATTGCCGGAAGATTCAAGAATAAAATAACAGGCGCAGGTATTGCAACTGTTATAGTATTACTAATCAGGCTATTATGCCATTTTATATCAGGGATAGTTATATGGAGCTCTTATGCTCCAGAGGGTCAGCCTGTATGGCTTTATTCATTATTATATAATGGTTCATACATGAGCGGAGAAATAGTTATTACAAGTATTGCGATAATGCTGCTTATAAAATACTTACCAATAAATAATATAGATTAATCCAATATGGAAATAAAGATAAAAATGTCTTTGTTTCCATATTTTGTTATTTTATACTAAATAATTGTAAATATAACTTGATAATTTATACAATATAATTAAATTATTTATAATATATTACGAATTTTTGGTAATTTCAACAAATAAGTTCAAGTATTTTAGTACATTACATAGAATTTTAGTTTTAATGTACAAAATACTTGTATTTTTATCTAAACTATGATATAATTAATTTAAATCAGCTGACAATTACTGGCGCGCTAAATCAAAATAAGACATAAGAGGAGTGTAGATGAGCATGAGAAAAACCAGAGTATTATTAATTGATGACAACTCACAATGGTGTGAGCAGTTAAAGAGCGACTTATCTCAATACCCGGATATAGAAGTCATTGCAACAGCGGCAGATGGCAGAACAGGAATAGAATTGTATAAAGAAATTAATGTTGATGTTGTAGTGTGCGATATAGTTATGCCGGTTATGGACGGTTTTGCTGTAATTGAGCAAATTACAAGATTTAGCAAACAAAAACCAGTTATTATAATGATGTCAGCTTTTGGGAGTGACGCTATGATTGCTAAAGCAGCTTCTTTAGGCGCTTCCTTTTATTTGACAAAGCCATTTGAAACTCAAGTATTATATAAACATATCGTTCTATATAATGATATACCTTCAACACGCCTCTCCTCAAATTCCTATCAAACTATAGAAGACCTTGATGAATTTGATGTAGAAATTATGGTTAGCAATATTATTAAAACAATAGGTGTTCCCGCACATATAAAGGGCTATCAATTTTTACGCGACGCTATCATGTGGGTAATAGAAGATATGGAACTTATTAATGCAGTAACTAAAGAATTATATCCCGGAATAGCTAAAAAGCACAAAACTACTTCTTCAAGAGTAGAACGCGCTATACGTCATGCTATAGAAGTATCATGGCAGCGTGGTGATATTGAAACTTTAAACAAATTATTCGGACACACTGTTCAATTTACAAAAGATAAACCTACTAATTCTGAATTTATCGCTATGATTGCGGATAGAATCCGTCTTCAAATTAAAAAAAGAGAGAAAAAGGCTTCATAAAATCCATAAAACTTAATTACTTAAAAATGTATCAGTAGAATATTAATTCTATTGATACATTTTTTATTATATAGATGTAATATTACTTAATTTTAATTTATATATTATATTAGATATGCTTAGGGCGTGTTTGAAAAATACCTTACATTCGTCTATTTGCTGAAAATTCCAAACACAAACATTTTCCAAACACGCCTTAATCACATTTAGATTAATTTTTCATATAATAATATTAGTCCATAGTGTAGAAGGATTGGTGATTATGAATGAAATTTTAATCGTGTTTGCATCTGCCACAACAGCTACCAGAGCAAAAAAACAACTTAATTCTATAGGAGTAAAAGCAAAGGTTATTCAAACTCCTAAAATACTTTCTGTTAATGGATGCAGTTATTCAATCATAACTGTGTATGATGGGTTATATGAAATAAAAAGAATAGCATCAAAAATGGATGTTAAAATAAAGGGTGTATTTGAAATAACAGATAATAAGTATTATCCTGTGTATGAATAAAATTTAGATATTGATGGCAAGCCTCAAAAATATGACTATTTGAGGCTGTTCCTGTTTTACAGGCGGGGCCTGCACCCAAATCGCGCCCCAACGATGTAAAGGCACTTACATCAAAACCGCGTAGTTCTGCACAATTTTTTATGTTATAAATAAGGGGGATTATGATGATATATTTAGATAATGCGGCAACAACTTTTCCGAAACCGCCGCATATGGCGAAAACAGTATATAATTATATGCTGCATTGCGGAGCCAGCTACGGACGCGGAGGATACAAGACTGCTATGGACAGTATGGATATACTATGGCAAGCCCGTGAAAATATATCATATCTGATTGGGAATACAACTCCCGACCGGCTTATATTCACAAAAAACGCGACCGAAGGTTTAAATCTTGTAATTAAAGGAATGCTTGAAAATAATTCAAATGTAATTATTTCTCCAATGGAGCATAATTCAGTTATGAGACCGCTTCACGAGCTAAACTGCAGTATAAACATACTTCCGTTAAAACCGGACGGAAGCTGTGATGTGAGCTTTTTATCTAAGAATAATCTTACAAATATAGATATGGTTATTATAAATCATGGCTCAAATGTTAGCGGAGTTATTAATGATGTGGAAATTGCGGCTAAAATATGCAGTGACAATAATATTCCTTTATTAATTGATGCTTCGCAAACCGTCGGCACTATACCTATTTTTGCCGACGCCTGGGAAGCATTTATCGGCTTTTCCGGGCATAAAGGCTTGCTTGGGCCGCAAGGCACAGGCGCTGTATATATTCCGAAAAAATATTCGCCTGCTCCATTGCTCTCGGGCGGAACAGGCAGCAATTCCGAATCAATAAACCAACCAGAAATACTTCCTGATAAATATGAAAGCGGAACAATGAATATGCCTGCCATCGCGGGAATTGCCGCTAGCTGTGAATATATAAAAAGTCTTGGTATGGATAATATTTATAATCATGAACAAAGCCTTACAAAGAAAATAATCGAAGGTTTAAGTATTATTAAAGACGTTAATGTATTGTGCCCTGATAATAAATACCGAACATCTGCTGTTAGTTTTTATACCTTATCTAAAGATACAAATGAAATAGGAAATCTTTTGGATAAAGATTATAATATAGCCGTACGCTGCGGGCTGCATTGCGCGCCAATGGCTCACAAAGCTTATAATACATTAGAAACCGGCACTGTAAGAATAAGCCCGGGATGGTTTAATACTAAGCATGATATTGATAAACTATTATTTGCTGTAAATAAAATTTTGACATAAAAAAACAGCATATCCGTTAAAGCAGGCGGGGCCTGCACCCAAATCGCGCCCCAACTCTGCAAAATCACTTACATCGCAGCCGCGTAGTTCTGCGCAATTTCTTATAACATAAAAAACGAGGGCATTTAAAAGTCGCCCTCGTTTAGTTATGTAAAAAGCAAAATATAATAAGTACTGCTAAAAACAAAGCGACCGGAATTGTTTGTTCATCCTCGTTGCAATCAGTATTTCCTTTGGTATAATAATTTATCGCGGTTATTTTTTCAATCGGAATCGCTATAATTGCATTTGGCGTTTTAAGGTTTATCTTACCGTCGCGGATAGCCAAAACTTCTATAAAATCTCTTCTAACCCCCAGCACGCAGCCCGCAAAGCCTTCCCCTCCGTTTATAAAAATCCTTACCGTTTTCCCTATAAACTCATTCAGATGACCATGAAAGCTGTTAAACATATTCCACCTCTTTATTATCACAGGGAGGGAGCACATACGTACCCCCTCTATATTAAGTACAGTTTCATACCATTATGGTATGAAACTATGATTCAGTTTGAAATCAAATTAAACAGCATTATGGACAAAAGCAACTATTTTTTCTACAGGAATATCAACTACAGAACCAAATCTATTTCTCCTGCCGCATCCACAACAGCCTCTGTTGTGTCCAAATACATTATCGGGAGGGGAACCAAAGCTTGTTACCAATCTTACAACGCATGAATTCGCGGATAATACTACGCCTGTAAATCCCTCTCCGGATTCACCGCCGCTTTGTGTAAATATTGTAACTGTTTCTCCTATAAAATCTGTAAAATCGGTTGAATTATTATTTGCAAAAAAATTACTCATAATTTCACCTCCTTCTATAAATATAATATGATAATTTAATATTTTTGTTACCTTACATACAGAATTTATATTCGTCATATATTTATATAAAGATTATAAAACAGAATGCCGCTTATTTTAACAGCGGAACGGAGTATTTATGAATAGTATAGATATATATTTTGAAGAAAAACCAATTTCCGAGGCAATTTTAAAAGAAAACCGTTATTTTATACAATTTGAAAGCTTTATAAGAAAAATCGGAGGTAAAATAGAATATAAAGATAATACAATATATATTTTTAACAAAAGTCGTTCTCCTGTATATTTAGAGAACGATAATTTGATTTTAATAAATAAAATAAAATATATATCACTATTTGAGCTTTGCAGAATTTTGAATTTAACAACAAAATGGGAATATGTAAGTTCAATAATTTTTCTTGAATTAAAAAATAAAATTCATAAAAACAGTATAAACAAAAATACAGTTCCGGCTTTTTTAAGGCTGGAGGATTTCACCGCAGAGGATATGTATCTTGACAGCGACAATTTAGAAAAAATGCGGATTTTAGCAGATTATTTGTATATGACAGGCGTTCCTTTTCATATTGCGTGGATACCCCGTTTTATAGATCCTTTAAACGGTATTGATAACGATATATCTAAAAATTATAATATGCCTAACGCTCATTTTCTTTTCACACTTGAATATTTTTTAGACCATAACGGTTTAATCGGGCTTCACGGATATACACATCAGTTTCACGATGAAATCAGCGGAGAGGGAACAGAATTCAACAAGTTTCGCAACAATGATGAAGTCAGCATACGCGAAAGAATTACCGCGGCTATAGGTATAGCCGATAATTTGGGTTTACCCTACTGTTTTTTCGAAAGTCCTCATTATGCTTCCACAGCTTTTCAGCAAAGCATTTATGAACAGTATTTTGATGCTATATATGAAGGCTATGTGGGTATCTGGAATAAAAAAATCATTATAAGTCCCCGAAATAACAGGACTATATATATTCCCACTCCTTTAGGATATTTAGAAAATGGTTTGGATGATATGTTAACCAAAATAAAAAATTTAGACGAAGATTCACTTGCAAGTCTGTTTTATCATCCATATTCGGAATTTGATTATATTAATAACAATTATTACTCAGAAGCTTCGCCTCTGCATCAAATAATAAATGAAATAAATAATAAACAGTGTATATTTAAAAAAATAACGGATATATAGATATAAGTTTGATTTTATAAAATTTAGGGAACGGCATTTACCGTTCCCGTTTATGTTTATTTTAGATATTTTGCAGGATCAACGCTTTTATCTTTGTAAATCACCTCAAAATGCAGGTGGGAAGATTGCATTGCTTCGGCAATACTTGTATTTCCTATACCGCTTATAATATCCCCTTTTTTAACTGTCTTACCCTTCTTCACCAACTCGTCTGTAGATATATTAGCATATAGAGTCTTAAAATCACCATGATTAATTTCAATAACAAGCCCCAGCATAGTGTCATTATAAATCTTTTCAACTACACCATCAGCCGTAGCCTTAACCTGATCTGAAATATTAGCCTCAATATCAATTCCGTTATGTGTGCGCCAGTCATCAAATGTAGGTGAATATACCAAAGTATCATTGCTGTGCTGAACGGTAATTTGCCCGTCTACAGGCATTGCAAGCTTTGTTTTTTCAATTGACGCAGCCGGTTTTTGTGCAGCTGTCTGTTTAGGTTTTCCTGATTCCTGCGTCGGTTTAGTTGTTGTTTTGGGAACATTATCCATAGAATTTGATACTGGAGATATAGAATTTTGTTTAGGTGTAGGCGAAGGCATAATAGTAGGTGTCGGAATTGTCACTTTTACCTGAGATGTATCCTTGCTGTTATTTATCCCCATATTATCCGCTACTATATATATGGTTGATATAACAGCAATTCCGCAAACAATCGCCGCAACGTAAAACATTCTATTTTTTCCGTTAGACGTTCCGTCCTTGCCCTTAAATTGCTTTTTCATTGTTTTAACCCTCCATAATAATATTTATAAACCTAATCATTTATATTTTTGCCTTATAATTTATAAAATATACCATATTATATTATATTTTGGTTAGTTAAAACAATATAAAAAGGCATAAAGCAGCTTCTTACCGTTTTATGCCTTTTATATTTATGATTTTAATTAAATGTAAGTGAATTTAACATATATTCAAAAATAGTTTTTGTTTCTTCTCCATTAATAGTATCCGGGCACTTTGTAATAATCTGATATATTATATTTTTTTGAATAAAAATATAAACCCGATAGGCATATATAACATCGTCATCCTTTTGTTTAAATAAAACCTTTTTCATATCACGTCCGTAAGAAACCGTATAAGGTCTTTCATCATATGAAACAATATTTTTCTTAGTGTCAAACCCTTCAATAATGGAATTTGCGATATCCATCGCGCTTAACCTGCTCGAACTATTTTTTATAGCGATAATAGTAAAGAATCTGTCCGAGTCTTTATCATAACTATAATATGATTCGGAGGAATTTTCCACTTCCCATCCAATAGGCGCTTCTATATTAAAACCATAGCTATTATTTTCTGATTTTTTATATTTAATTTCTTCATTTACATTTGTCCGTATAATTCGGCCTATCTTTTCTTCATCGATTTTATCTATTTTAACAGAATCATAAATTTTATTTTTTAATATTTTAGACTCTTCATTATCAGGAAGTGAAACAGTTATATTATATACATATTTACCCGCGTCAATAAATACATCATAGGTATGCAGCGTAATATCATCATGTTTTACTGTATCCTCATACATAACAGCACTTTTATTATCTACAGATAAAGTTGAAATCTCAGTAAAGCTTGATAAATCAGGGTTAAAATAACGTTTGTTTCTTTCCATGTCATACTTTGCTAAGTCTTCATATTTATAACCATCATAACTGGAATAAACTCCTATATTAATTCTACCGTTATACGCAGTTTCCGTTCCTTCATAGCGATGGAATAAAAACTCATTTGCAATATTGTCATCACTAAATTCAAGAAAATTACCGGGAATCGCTATATCTAATTTATAATCGTCAGAACTAAAGGTATGCATATTATCTAAGCCCACATCTGATAAATCTTCAGCTACATCCTTATGGAAAGTCAGGTCAAATGAATCCGCTATGTCGCACATTTCACCAAAACCTTTTGTTCCTTCTTCGGCATTAATACTTACGGACAGTAAATAAATTCTGTCTTTAGTTATAAACGTTCTGTAATCACCGTAAAATTCCTTAGATTTGCATTGCAGATGTGCGTAAGGAATTCCGCTTTTTGTTTGTGTCTTTTTTAAATCTATAGTAGTATAATTTTTACTGAATTCTTTATAGTTTTCCAAATAATCGTCTATAGTTTTATCCTTTGAAGGCGGTATCATACTTAATATAATTTCCGCATCGCGCAAACCTGACGAAAACGCATTAAAACAGCCGTCAAAAGAACGCTTATTCAATTTAAATTCTGGTGTTCGCTTTATTGACCAGTTATAGTAACTATCGCCGACTTTTTCTTTTACCGAACGTTTTAATATCAAAGCATAGTCTTTTATACTGTTCGATTGAGTAATTTCCTTAGTTACAACAATTTTCTCCGTAGCTTCATCATATGTTACATCAGCCCCAAAGCTTTCTGTTAAAAATCTCAGCGGAAGCATAGTGCTTCCGTCCGTAAGCTCGGGCGCTGAAAGCAACTCGGTTTCATTACCGTTTACAATTGCTGTTTTCTTACCTATAGTTAATTTAATTGTAACATCTTTATAAGTTACAGTAGCAGTTTGAGAAGCGTCAACCCAGTTAACATCCGCGCCGAAAGCTTCAGTAATAACCCTTACCGGAACCAGAGTAACTCCATCAACTACATATGGCTTTACAACCTCGACATTTTTGCCATTAATACTTAGCACACTTTCTCCAACAGCAAATGAGATTTCAATTTTATTTCCTTTTTCGCTATCTTCTTTATTCTCATCGCCCAATACAGATATAGGTAACGCAAAGATACTTAAGATTATAGAGAATATTATAATTAGTGATATTTTTTTCATTTAAACTCCTATCCGCCATAATTTATAGGCATAAAATTATTTAAACCGGGAATTTTTTATTTTTCGTTTAAAATTACCTCTGTTTGTAATCGCTCACCGTTTCTATAAAATGTAAATACCGCCGTATCGCCGGGAAGATAATTCATCATCACCTCATTATAATCAACAATGCTGTGTACTACCCTGTCACCGATTGAAACTATAACATCATCAATCCGCAAATCAGCGCTTTCTCCTGCACTGCCACTTTCAATTTTGATTACTGTTAACCCGTCCTGTGTGGGTAAACCCATCTGAGAAGCCCACGATTCTTCAAAGGTTACTCCAATATACGGCCTTTTTATTTTGCCGTAGGTTTCAAATTGATTTAGCGCGTATTTAATATTATTAATTGGAATAGAAAAACCCATACCCTCTATTCCGACAGAAACAAATTTTGATGAGTTAATTCCAACAAGCTCGCCTTTTATATTTACAAGAGGACCTCCGCTGTTACCCGGATTTATCGCGGCGTCCGTCTGAATCAATCTGTAAGAAGAACCTATCTGACAGTTCACACCGCTGATAATTCCTTTTGACGCGGAATTCCTAAGTGAAAATGAAATAGGTGTCCCTATTGCGACAACCGTCTTTCCCGCAATAATATCTTCAGGATCTGCAAATTTAATAACAGGTAATCCAATACGGTCAATCTTAACTACCGCAAGATCCATTTCCTCATCAATATATTTAAGCCTGGCTTCATATCCTAAACCGTCTGACATAACAACTATGATACTTTCTAAGTTTTTAACAACATGGCAATTGGTTAAAATTTCACCGCCGGACTTTATTATAACCCCTGTGCCGTGTGCTGTCGCTTCAACATGTTCATTTATAGAGCCGTCCTGATAATTGCCGACTATCGCAACAACCGATTTTGAAACTTCAGCAATCATTTGCGTTAAATCATTTTCATTAGCATAGTTAATGCTTGCCGTATTTGATGAATCATCCCAGGATACTTCTGCGCCCATGGACTCCGCAACAGCTCTTAACGGAACATAAACCCTATCATTTTGCATAATTGCATTGCTGTCAAGATAATTACCGTTTACTATAACCTTTGGTGACAAATCCGCAGAAACAATAGTACCAACAAAAAAAGACAAAATAATAATAAATAATAACAATACCTTTTTCATATACCCTCCATTGTTTTTAAATTATAACAAATAAAGTAATATTATTATTATATATGTCTTTTCAATATTTGTCAACTAATATTTAAATAATAATCTAATATTTAATTATACTTATATCACTTCACTAATCCTATATATAAAAAATCTCTTTCCTCAAATACAGGAAAGAGATTTTTTTTAATAATTTATAGAGATACCTTTTTAACATTATAAAGCGAATTTAATATTAACCAATTTTGAGGGAAGTAATTATTAATCGTCCAATAGCTGACCCCGCCCAAATTATATGTATCGACAAGCTGCAGCCTTGCTCTTATACTTCTTGCATCATCAAACCATACAATATGCTTTCTCCCCTGCGAATCATAATAATTAAAAAACGGCGCTTGCGCTTTTGTATCATATTGTATTTCAGCTCCTACTTTTGCAGCCAGCTCAATCGCGCCGGTATTTGTCATCGACCTGGCAACCGAATTTGTTGTATAAGGCAGAGTCCAGTCATAACCATAGTTAGGCATACCCATCAATATTTTTTCACTGGGGATAACGGACACCGCATAATTAAGCACCTTTCTGACTTCGTTAATAGGCGCCACAGCCATAGGCGGGCCATATAGATAACCCCATTCATACGTCATTATAATTACATGGTCAACTATCACGCCATGCGCGGGATAATCATGCGCTTCGTATAAAAGACCCTGTTGGTTTGCATTGGTTTTCGGTGCTATTGCCGTTGTTACTATATAACCAAGCGGTCTTAATACACTTGTTATTCTTCGTAAAAACCGATTATAATCTTCTCTGTTTTCGGGATATATGTACTCAAAATCAATATCAAGTCCATAATAATTCTTCGCTCTGAGCGTTTGGATTATATTATTTATTAAATTACTCTGAACCTGTTCATTAGTTAAAATAACCCGCGCGAGTTCGCTGCTAAAGCTTGCTCCCTCTTCTATGTTAGTTATAACCATCATTGGCGCTACACCTGCGTTTAAAGCAGCCTGAATTAACGGCGTATCATTTATTGTACTTAAACTGCCGTCAAATCGAACCTGATAACTGAAAATACTTAAATATGTAAGGTTCGGAAGAGTAGCTTGCAATACGCTGTTTTCTATATTCGGCAATGCATATCCGTTAACCTCAATTGTACCAAGCTGCTCACCTTTTACCGGAACATTTATTACCTGACCCACAACTAATTTTGACGGATTTGAAATTTGAGGGTTTGCGCTTATTAAGTCGTTTAGAGTTACCCCATAATCTTTTGCAATTGAATAAAGTGAATCACCGCGGGATACTGTATGCTGCACCGAGTCAGTTAAAACTACAATTGTTTGTCCCGGCACGAGCATATTCGGATTTTCCAGGTTGTTGTCATTTATAATCTTTTGAGGGGAAATACCGTATAATTGAGAAATATCATATATACTGTCCCCGGGTTGTACAACATAGATAACCAAATAAAATCGCTCCTTTCATATATAAAAATGTTTACATTATAGAATATGATTTATTTAATAAATATGTGAATCGTCCTTTTGAAACAAGAAATTGCTCTATTTTAAAAAATATGCGCCCCAAATGTAGGATTTAACATTTGGGGCGCTTTCTAAAGTCTATTTATTTTTATCGCAGCTGCCGTTGTGCGGACAGCCTGAGCAGCCCGAACAGCCGCCTTTTTTTCTGTCTTTTCTTATTTTTATAAACGCCAGTATAATTAAAATAATAATAATACCGCCGATAATGTAATTTGCCATACTAAGCTCCATTTCTATAAGAAAAATATTATTTAGGCTTTCCTTAAAAAGTTCAAAAAGTGGCATAAACACTGGACATTTTAGCATTTTTATGATATAATATCTGTATAAGAAAAAAGCATATTATGCAAAAACATATACAGATTTGGAGTGGGAGCA
>Ga0209373_10000501_pt1 | contig 62742 bp, 59 predicted proteins | sample Higcelweek5metaG_FD_187173 | JGI IMG/M metagenome (GOLD analysis project Ga0209373, IMG submission 187173) | Freshwater pond sediment microbial communities from the University of Edinburgh, under environmental carbon perturbations - High... | ecosystem: Environmental > Aquatic > Freshwater >...
GGCCCTGATGATCGGTGCCCTGCTGGCCGTGGCGGGCCAGGCGGGCGATCTGTTCGAATCGCATATGAAACGCCGCGTGGATATGAAGGACAGTGGTCGGCTGATCCCCGGCCATGGTGGCATTCTGGACCGTATCGACGGACTGATCTTTGCTGCCCCGCTGTTCGCCCTGATCCATGGACTGGCCGGGGAATGGTTGCAATGGTGGTGAAGACAGCCCCCCCACGGCGTGTGACGGTGCTGGGCAGCACGGGTTCCGTCGGTTCCAATACGGTGGAACTGCTGGCCGCCTATGCCGACCGCTATGAGGTGGAGGCCTTGGTCGCCAATGCCAATGTGACCAAGCTGGCAACTCAGGCGAAGCTGCTGCGGGCCCGGCTGGCCGTGGTGGCGGACCCCACCCGTTATGTGGCGTTGAAGGATGCGCTGGCAGGAACGGGCATTGAGGTTGCGGCGGGTGCCGATGCCGTGGTGGATGCGGCCCGCCGCCCTGCCGACTGGGTGATGGCCGCCATCGTCGGTGCCGCCGGGCTGGTTCCCACGCTGGCCGCCATTGAACGTGGCGCCACCGTCGCTTTCGCCAACAAGGAGGTACTGGTCTGTGCCGGCGACCTGGTGATGCAGGCGGTACGCCGCCATGGCGCCACCCTGCTGCCGGTGGACAGCGAACACAGTGCCATCTTTCAGGTTTTCGACGAGAAGCGGCGCGATGCCGTGTCAAGGCTGGTACTGACCGCCTCGGGCGGGCCGTTTCGGGAGAAGAGCCTGGAGGAGATGCGGGTCATGAGCCCGGCGCAGGCCTGTGCCCATCCCAACTGGTCCATGGGCGCCAAGATTTCTGTCGACAGCGCCACCATGATGAACAAAGGATTGGAGCTGATTGAGGCCCACCATCTGTTCGCCATGCCGGAAGCGCGCATTGATGTGCTGGTGCATCCACAATCGGTCATCCATAGTCTGGTTGAATATATCGATGGCTCTGTGCTGGCCCAACTGGGCACGCCTGACATGCGCACCCCCATCGCCGTGGCGCTCGCCTGGCCGGAGCGGCTTGCCACGCCGGGCGAACGGCTGGACCTGATCAAGGCCGGGCGGCTGGATTTCCAGGCACCGGACCCGGTTCGGTTCCCGGCCCTGTCACTTGCCAGGGAAGCCTTGCGCGCCGGTGGGGCGACCCCTACAGTGCTGAACGCGGCCAATGAGGTGGCGGTGGCGGCTTTCCTGCAAGGGCGCATCGGCTTTCTGGAGATTGTGCGGGTGGTTGAACGCACATTGGTCTCTCACCGGCTTTCATCGGCTGCCACATTGGCGGACCTGATGGGGGCGGATGCTGAGGCTCGCCGCCTTGCCTTTGCCGAAATTGCAGGTTAGTCCACCTGCGGACGATACGGAGCCTCGGGGCATTTGATGGAAGTTCTGAGCTTCATCTGGAATTACGGCATCATGTTTCTGGTGGTGCTGACCATTCTCGTGTTCGTACACGAGATGGGGCACTTCCTGCTGGCCCGCCGCAATGGTGTGCGGGTGGAGGTTTTTTCGATCGGCTTCGGGCCTGAGCTGTTTGGCCGCACCGACAGGCTTGGCACCCGCTGGCGTTTCAGCGCCATTCCGCTGGGCGGCTATGTGAAGATGTTTGGCGATGCCGGTGCCGCCAGCACACCCGGCAACGGGCTGGACCGGATGAGCGAGGATGAACGCGCCGGCTCCTTCCATCACAAGCGGGTTGGTCAGCGCATGGCCATTGTGGTGGCTGGGCCGATGGCGAACTTCCTTTTTGCCATCGTCGCTTTCGCCTTCATGTTCATGGTCTATGGCCAGCCCTACTCCACCCCGGTGGTGCAGGCGGTGGCCCCCGACGGGGCCGCGCAGGAAGCCGGCATGAAAGCCGGTGACCGTATCATCGAGTTGCAGGGCAGCACCGTTGAACGGTTCGAGGATGTGCTGGCAACGGTCATCATCAGTCCCGGCAAACCGCTGCACATGGTGGTGCAGCGGGCTGTACCGGGTGATCCCGAAAAATTCGAAACCCAAGAGATAGTTCTCACCCCGCGCCCCGTGAAAGTGGAAGATCGTTTCGGGAACGTCTCCACGATCGGCCGGATGGGGGTGGTGCATGGCGGTTACGAATATCGTCGCCACACCCCGGTCAAGGCTGTCTGGGAGGCTGTCAAGGAGACGGTCGGGTCGATCCAGAAGACCCTTGGCATCATCTGGCAGATGATCAAGGGTGAACGGGAATCGACCGAGCTGGGTGGTTTCCTGGGCATTGCCCAGATGACCGGCCAGGTCGTGCAGGAAAATTTCGTGACGGTCCTGTGGTTCATGGCCGGCATGTCGATCAGCTTAGGCTTGATCAACCTGTTCCCCATTCCGATGCTGGACGGGGGACATTTGCTATATTACGCACTGGAGGCGGTCCGAGGACGGCCTCTGGGAGAGCGGGCCCAGGAATATGGTTTCCGGGTGGGCCTGGCTTTGGTATTGAGCTTGATGCTGTTCGCGACATGGAACGATCTTGTCCGTCTGCGTGTCGTTGATTTCGTCAAGAATGTCCTGTCATAGCCTTTTGGGGGAACAGTTGGTCTCGGTTTCCAGGTTCGCGGCACTGTGCCTGCTGCTCGGCGGCACGACCGCAACATCCGTCATCGCGCTCTCGTCTGGCGCCATGGCCCAGGAGGCGTTTGACGGTGGCATCATCCGTGATGTCCGTGTCGAAGGCTCCCAGCGTATCGAAGGGGCGACCGTTCAGTCCTACCTGACGGTACGGGCTGGCGATTCCTTCGATCCGGCAAAGATCGACCAGTCGCTGAAGTCGCTGTTCGCCACCGGCCTGTTCGCCGACGTGGCCCTGCGGCGCGACGGCGGTACGCTGGTGGTGGCGGTGGTTGAAAACCCCATCATCAACCGCATCGCGTTCGAAGGGAACAAGCGGGTCAAGACCGAGGATATCGGTGCGGAGGTGCAGTTGCGCCCGCGCACGGTCTATACCCGCACCCGCGTGCAGAACGATGTGGAGCGCATCCAGGAGATCTATCGCCGCAAGGGTCGCTTCGCTGCCCGGATCGAGCCGAAGATCGTTCAGCTGGAACAAAATCGCGTCGACCTGATCTTCGAGATTGACGAAGGTCAGATGACGGGCGTCCAGGCCATCAACTTCGTCAACAACAACGTGTTTGACGATGATGAGTTGCGCGAGATCATGGTCACCAAGGAATCGCGCTGGTGGCGGTTCCTGTCGTCGAACGACAATTATGATCCCGAGCGTCTGCGCTATGACCAGGAGCAGGTCCGCCGTCATTACCTGCGCAACGGTTATGCCGATTTCAAGGTGCTGACGGCGGTGGCGGAACTGACGCCCGACCGCGAGGATTTCTTCATCACCCTGACGGTGGATGAGGGCAAGCGCTATAAGTTCGGCAAGATTGAGATTACCAGCGATATTCCCGACCTGGATGTCGCCCCCTTGTATGAAGCCCTGAATACGGTCAGCGGCGAATGGTACAATGGCGACCAGATCGAGGAATCGATCACGGCGCTGCAGGATCGTCTGGGCGATCTGCAATACGCTTTCGTCGAGGTCGATCCGCTGCTGGAGCGCAACCAGGAAGATCAGACGATCGACCTGCTGTTCGAGTTGAAGCAGAGCCCGCGCGTCTTCGTGGAGCGTATCGACATCAACGGCAATTATCGCACGCTGGACAAGGTGATCCGGCGCGAGGTTCTGTTGGTGGAAGGCGATCCGTTCAGCATTTCCAAGATCCGCCGTTCCGAACAGCGCATCAAGGATCTGGGTTACTTCCTGGAAGCCAAGGTGACGCCGGCCGAAGGCAGTTCTCCCGACCAGTCGGTGCTGACCGTTGATGTGCAGGAGGATTCCAGCGGTGAAATCCAGCTGGGCGCCGGCTATTCCACCACCGACGGTGCGCTGCTGGACTTCTCGTTCCGCGAACGCAACCTGATGGGCAAGGGACAGGATCTTCGCCTGTCCTCCACCTTGTCTTCCAGCACGTTCGAGGTGGACCTGGGCTTGACAGAGCCCTATTTCCTGGATCGTGATCTCGCCGCCGGCGTGGATATTTTCCGTATCGTTCGCGACGACTCGGATTATTATTCCTACAGTCTGGAAAGCACGGGCATAACCTTCCGCCTGGGCTATCCGCTGTCGGAAAAGCTGCGTCAGCGTATTTCCTACTCGTTGAGCCAGAACAAGATCACCGACATCCTGATCGGGTCGTCGCGCTTCCTGCTGGATCAGGAGGGCACGACGGTGACCTCGTCGGTGGAAAGCCAGTTGCTGTGGGATGAGCGTGACAGCCGCCTGGAACCGACCTCGGGTTACTATTTCCTGCTGTCGAACGAACTGGCTGGTCTGGGTGGTGACACTCGCTTCCTGCGTAACCGTATCACCGGCGGCACCTATTGGGCGCCGTTCGACCAGGTGGTGCTGGGCCTGACGACGGAGGCCGGTTACATCTGGGGCATGGGCAAGGATCTGCGTATCAATGACCGCTTTTTCCTGGGGGGCGATACGCTGCGCGGCTTTGAGGTGGGGGGTATCGGTCCCCGCAACGTGCCCGACCTGTCCAATACCAGTGACAGTGATTCCCTGGGCGGTACCATCTTCACCCGCGCCAGCCTGGAGTTGACCAGCAAGCTGGGGCTGCCTGACGAGTTGGGGGTGAAGGGCCATCTGTTCACCGATGCCGGCACGCTGACCGCGTCCAAGGAGACACCGGGCGAAGGGGACGTATTCTACGACAGCAACAAGATCCGCGCCTCGGTCGGTGTGGGTGTTTCGTGGAAGTCGCCCTTCGGGCCGATCCGCCTCGACTTGGCATATCCTTTCTCCAAAGAACCCTATGACCAGACTGAACAGCTCAAGTTCAGCTTTGGCACGCGGTTCTGATGCGTGGGGTGACGGAAATCCGTCCCTTGCCGATTATTATCGCCGGTCTGACCCTGGTGGCCGGGCCGGCGCTCTGCTGGGTCATGCCCGTCATGGCCCAGCAATCCACACCGGCGGCGACGCCGGTGGCCCAGATGGCAGAGCCATCGGCGGCACCTGCCACGGCACCATCCAATCCCCGGCGCGGCAATCTGCCTTATGCCCAGGTGGCGGTGGTGGATGTGCAGCGCATTCTGCAGGATGCGGCGGTGATGCGGTCGATCCAGCAGCAGTTGGACAAGCAGAAGGAGCAGTTCCAGCGCGAGGTTGCCGCCCAGCAGGAACAGTTACGTACGGCGGAACAGGATCTGGCCAAGCTGCGCCAGTCGGTGTCGGCTGAGGAATTCGACCGCAAGCGTACCGATTTTGAAAGCCAGGTAACGGCAATGGGGCGCGCCCTGCAGGAGCGCACCCGCCGTCTGGACGTGGCCTTCAATCAGGCCCGCAACAATGCCATCAATACGCTGGATCAGGTGATTGCGGAGGTGGCCAAGGAAAACGGTGCCACATTGGTGATTTCCCGCCAGTTCATCGTCTATCAGGCAGGCACGGCGGGCGACATCACCGACGAGGTGATGGAACGTATGAACGCACGACTGCCGGAAATTATCGTCAGTTTGCCATCGTCGCCCTGACGCGACGCGGCATTTCCCTTTCTCCGTTTTCGTCCAGAGGTTCTCGCCATGGCCGATCCGCGCTTCTTTGACCGAGCCGGTCCCTTCACCCTTGCCGCGCTGGCCACACTTTCCGGCGCGGAGGTGGCACCGGGTGCTGATTCCGCCTTGCTGATGCACGATGTGGCACCGCTGGACGCGGCAGGGCAGGGCCAGCTCTCCTTTCTGGATAACCGCAAATATGTTGAGGCGTTCAGCGTCAGCAAGGCGGCGGCCTGTGTCGTCCACCCCAGCCTGGCTGCCCGCGCCCCTGCGGGCATGGCGCTGCTGCTGTCGAAAAAGCCCTACCGTTCCTATGCGCTCTGCGCCCAGGCGTTCTATCCGTTGCCCACGGCCAGCGGGGTGATCTCCCCCGCCGCCCATATCGACCCCACCGCCAAACTGGGGGAAGGGGTGGAGATTTCCGCCGGCGTGGTGGTGGAGGCAGGAGCCGTCATCGGCGACCGGGTGCGCATCGCCCCCAACGCCGTGATCGGTCGCAATGTGGAAATCGGTGCCGATACGATTATTGGTGCCTGCGCTTCCCTGTCCCACTGTTTTATCGGGGCGCGGGTGATGATTTATCCCGGCGCCCGTATCGGGCAGGACGGGTTCGGCTTCGCCATGGATCTCGACCGCCATGTCCGGGTGCCCCAGTTGGGTCGCGTCATCGTTGAAGATGATGTGGAAGTGGGTGCCAATGTCACTATCGATCGCGGGGCCGGGCCTGATACGGTGATCGGGCAGGGTTGCATGATTGATAATCTGGTTCAGATCGGGCACAACGTCACGCTTGGGGCCGGCTGCGTCATCGTGGCCCAGTCCGGCATTTCGGGAAGTACCAGGTTTGGCCATCATGCTGTGCTGGCGGCGCAGTCGGGCGTTGCCGGTCATCTGACCATTGGCGCCGGCGCACGCATCGCGGCATGCAGCGGTGTGATGCGGGATGTGGAACCCGGCGCGGAGGTGTGTGGCACACCGGCCATGCCGAAGCGCCAGTATTTCCGTCAGGTCGCCATGATGGCTCGGCTTGCCAGGGGCAAAAGTGGACAAGGCGATGAACGCGACGGTGGGTAATCAGGTTTTGGAGCAGCTCGATATCCTGCGGATCATGCAGATGATTCCGCATCGCTATCCGATGTTGCTGGTGGATAAGGTGCGCGACATTGTGCCGGGCGAAAGCTGCACCGGTATCAAGAATGTCACCATGAACGAGCCGATCTTCACCGGGCATTTCCCGCAGAAGCCGGTTTTCCCCGGCGTGATGATCGTGGAAGCCATGGCGCAGACCTCCGCCATTCTGGTGATGCACACCATGGGGCAGGATGCCGAGGGTCGCCTGGTTTATTTCATGGGGATCGAGGAAGCCAAGTTCCGCCGCCCCATCGTGCCCGGTGACCAGATCCATATCAAGGTGCAGCGCCTGCAGAATCGCCGCAATGTGTGGAAGTTCAAGGCCGACGCCTTTGTTGACGGCGTGCTGCATGCCGAGGCGACATATTCTGCCATGATTGTCATGGATAGTGAGAAGGCGTGAGGCAAACGGTCGGGGCCACCCATCCCGACCGCTCCCCCTTGATCCTTTGCGACGGAATGATCCGCACATGACCAGTTTGATCCATCCTTCCGCCATCGTCGATCCGACCGCCCAGATTGGTCAGGGCGTGCATATCGGCCCGTTCTGCGTTGTCGGCCCCGATGTGGTGCTGGGGGACCATGTGCGGCTGATCAGCCATGTGGCGGTGGATGGCCGCACCCGCATCGGTTCCGGCACCGTGGTTTATCCCTTCGCCAGCCTGGGCCACCCGCCGCAGGATCTGAAATACAAGGGCGAGCCGTCGGAACTGATCATCGGTTCCAACAACAAGATCCGTGAACAGGTGACCATGAATCCCGGCACCGAAGGCGGGGGCATGGTGACGCGGGTGGGCAATGGCGGCCTGTTCATGGTTGGTGTCCATATCGGCCATGATTGCATTGTTGGCGATAATGTGATCTTCGCCAACAATGCCACGCTGGGTGGGCATGTGGAGGTGGGTGATCACGCGGTACTGGGCGGTCTGTCTGCTGTGCATCAATGGGTGCGTATCGGTGCGCACGCCATGATCGGCGGTATGTCGGGCGTGGAAGCCGACGTCATCCCCTATGGTCTGGTGAAGGGCGAACGCGCCTTCCTGGCCGGCCTTAATCTGGTCGGGCTGGAACGGCGCGGGTTCAGCCGGGAGCAGATCAGTGTCCTGCGCAACGGCTTCAAACGCATCTTCACCGCTGCTGAGGGCACTATGGCGGAGCGCATGGAAGCTGCAGCGACGGAGTTCGCTGACAGCGATCTGGTGGCCGCCATGCTGGATTTCCTGGCCAAGCGCGGGTCGCGTGCGCTGACCCTGCCGCGCTGAGGCGGGGCGATGGCACCCAAGCTCGGCATTCTGGCCGGCGGCGGTGATCTGCCGGTCCGGCTGGTGGAAACCTGCCGCCGTGCCGGACGTGACTTTTTCCTGATTGCCCTGGAAGGACAGGCGGAGCCGGCATGGCTGACGCCGGAGATTCCGCACGCCTGGTGCCGGCTGGGGGCGGGGGGGGCCATCCTGGAACGGCTGCGGGCCGAAGGGGTGGGGGAAATCGTCATGGCCGGTCGTGTGCGCCGGCCCTCCCTGGCGGAATTGCGGCCTGATTGGAAGGCCACCCAGGTCTTTGCCCGTATCGGGCTGAAGGCGCTGGGGGATGATGGCCTGCTGCGCAGCGTGGCCCAGGTGCTGGAGGAGGAGGGGTTCCGCGTCATCGGCGTGCAGACCCTGATTACCGACCTGTTGACTCCCGCCGGTCCGCTGGGCCGCCACGTGGCCGATGAACAGGCGCTGGCCGACATTGCCCATGGCATCAAGATTGTTCGCACCCTGGGCGAACTGGATATCGGACAGGCGGTGGTGGTGCAGCAGGGGCTGGTGCTGGGGGTGGAAGCGATAGAGGGCACGGACGCGCTGATCGCGCGCTGCGGCCCGCTGCGCCGCCCCGGCGCTGGCCCGGTACTGGTGAAATGTGCCAAGCCGCAGCAGGACCGAAGGCTGGACCTGCCGGCCTTGGGACCGGACACGGTGGCCCATTGTGTGGCGGCGGGCTTTGCCGGTATCGCCGCCCAGGCCGGCAACACCCTGTTCCTGGGGCGTGACAGGGCGGTGGATGCCGCCGATGCCGCCGGCCTGTTCCTGCTGGGAATCGATGGATGACCACACCCCTGATCTTCCTTGTCGCGGGTGAGCCGTCCGGCGACGTGCTGGGTGCCCGGCTGATGGCCGGGCTGAAGCAGGCCACAGGCGGACAGGTGCGCTTTGCCGGCATCGGCGGTGAGCGGATGATCGCTGAGGGGTTGGACAGCCTGTTCCCGATGGATGAGTTGACCCTGTTCGGCTTGGCCGAGTTGCTGCCCAAGCTGCCGAACATCCTGCGCCGCATCAATCAGACGGTGGAGACGGTACTGGCCATGAAGCCGGATGCCGTGGTCACCATCGATGCACCGGATTTCTGTTTCCGCGTGGCGAAGAAGGTGCGCAAGGCCGACCCGTCAATCAAGCTGATCCATTACGTCGCCCCCACCGTCTGGGCCTGGCGACCGGGGCGAGCGAATAAGATCGCGGCTTTCCTGGATCATCTGCTGGTTTTACTGCCATTCGAGCCCCCCTATTTTGAGAAAGTGGGCTTGGCAGCCACCTTTGTCGGCCACTCCATCGTGGAAGCCGGGGTGGAGCAGGGGGACGCTGCCGCCTTCCGGGCGCGGCACGGTATTGCGCCGGATACCAAGCTGCTGACCGTGCTGCCCGGTAGCCGACGCAGCGAGATCAAACTGCTGTTGCCGGATTTCGGGCATACGCTATCCATTCTGGCGCAACGCCATCCCGACCTGCGGGTTGTGGTCCCCACGCTCGGCAAGGTGGCGGCCCCGGTGCGCGCTGCCGTTGCCAACTGGCCCCTCGCCTCCATCGTGGTGGAGGGGGATGCGGAGAAATACGGCGCCTTCGCCGCCTCCACCGCCGCACTGGCCGCCAGTGGCACGGTGGCGCTGGAACTGGCGCTGGCCCGGCTTCCGGCCATCATCGCCTATCGCGTCCACCCCCTCACCCACCGGCTCTACAGCCGGTTGATCCGGGTGAAATATGCCAATCTGGTCAACATCATGCAGGACCGGATGCTGGTACCGGAATATCTGCAGGGTGATTGTGTGCCCGACCGTCTGGCCGAGGGGGTGGATCGGTTGCTGTCCGATCCCGCCGCACGCCAGACCCAGATTGATGGGGTGGCGGAGGTGGCGCGCTGGCTGGGCCAAGGGGAGAGGAACCCTCCCAGCCGCCGGGCCGCCGATACGGTGTTGGCGGTGATCGGTCGCTGATACAGCCTGTGCTCAGGCCAGCAGACGCCGCGCGATGGCCTCGTCTATGTGGCCCTTCAGCACAGGGTCTTTATTGTAAAGACGGTTAAAATCCCGCTTGTCCAGCAGCAGCAACTGGCAATAGGCGCTGGCGGTGACGTCGGCATTACGCGGCTGGTCCATCACCAGAGCGATTTCGCCGAAAAAGTCGCCGCTGCCCAGACGGATCGGCTGTTCCAGCCCCGGCACCTCCACCGTCACCACACCCGAGGAGATGAAATAGACGGTATCCCCGCGCTCCCCCCGTTGTACGATGGTTTCGCCGGGGAAATAGAGGCGCGGTCGCAGCAGACGCTCGATCCGCTTCAAGCGATCGGGCGACAGGCCGGTGAACAGCGGCACACGGCCCACCAACTCATGCGTGGCCAGCCCCAGATCAAGCTGGGGCGGCAGTTCCACGGCCTGTCGGCGGCTGCGCAGGTCGCGTTCCAGGGTGTTGAGGATTTCACGGCTGATCAGCGATTCGTCGAACAGGGCCTGCGTGGCCTGCTCCTCCATCCGCAATCCGGCACGGATCAGGTACTGCGCTTCCACGCTGTCGATATAGGCTGGATATTGCAGGCGAATGATTTCCATCGCCTCGTCGATGCGCCCCGTACGGACGGCCAGTTTCCCGTGCAGTGCCGCCGCCGCGTCGCGGCCCAGCATGGGCTGCAGGCGGTCGGTGGTGAAATGTTGCAATTCCTGCAGGCAGAAGCGCAGGGCGATCAGCATGGCGAACCGTTCCGACAGGCGGGCGGCCACCGGTCGTTCGATACCCGTACGGCGATGCAGCCACAGGGCGACCCGCAGACCCTGGGCCGGTCGCACCAGCTTGGCGGCCATCCGCTCATAACCGGCGGGGCCCCCCGTCTTCAACCCGTCTTGTAACCGTCCGGCGCCAGCGGCCAGGGTCTGCACCGTCAGGCGGGAAATCAACCCGTCATGGAAATAGGCCATGTAGCGCTGTTCCTCGTACCGGGACAGCGTGGACAAGCCGATATAGAGCTTGTCATCCGTGGAAAGGGCACCATACCGGGCATCCAGATCCAGTTGTTCCTGCGCCAGTTCGGCCCCGCGTTCCAGCAGCGGATCGATGGCGCGACTGGTGTCCAGGCCGAAGCGGCCCGCCACCTCCTCCAGATCGCGGCGCACATTGCTGAGCGACAGGCCAAGCGCCCGGTTGCGCAGGTTCAATTCCACCGGGGTCAGCTTATCGATCCCCAGCAGGCGGATCAGCGGGCGCAGGGTGGTGCCCTGCACAAACAGGGTGAACAGGACGAAGCCGGTGGCTACCACGGCCACCGTATCCTGGATACTGTCCGGTACGCGGCGGTTTTCCGTCACCGCCAGGGCAAGCGCCAGGGAAACCGCCCCGCGCAGGCCGCCCCAGGTCATCACCGCCCGGTAGGGCATGCTGATCCTGTCGCTGATGCCGAACCGGCCCAGTACGGGCAGCAGGCCGAACACGACCAGGGCGCGGGCCACCAGGGCACCCCCGATCAATGCTGCCAGCAGGGCCAGATGGCTCCATTTCGCATTGACCAGCGTAGGGGGCACCAGCATGGAGGCGAAAAGGAAAATCAGCGAATTGGCCCAGAAGCCCAATTGCGACCAGACATGCTCCAGCCCCTTCCAGCTTTCCGGGCTGACGCGGGTGCGGCCCTTGGATGCCATCACCAGACCCGCCAGCACCACCGCCACCACGCCCGACACATGCAGATAATGTTCGGCCAGGATGAAGGAGAGATAGGCCAGCGCCACCGTCAGGGTGATTTCCGATTGCGGCTGGTTGCGTAACGGCGTGACGATCAGCGCCGTGGCCCAACCCAGGGCCCAGCCCACCGCCGCCCCGCCCAGGAATTTCACCAGGAAATCCAGGCTGGCGGCCCCCAGATCGGGATCGCCGCCGCGCGTCAGCATGGTCAGCAGCAGGGTGGAAAGCACGATGGCGGCGGCATCGTTGAACAGGCTTTCCCCTTCCACCAGGATGGAAAGCCTGCGCGGCGCCCCCAGATCGCGGAAGATGCCCACCACGGCGGCGGGATCGGTGGTGGCGATGATGGAAGCCAGCAACAGACACACGACCAGCGCCCGCTGGGTTCCCTGGCCATGCCAGATGCCCCAGGCCCACCAGGTGGCAAGCCCCGCCACGGCGGTGCAGACCAGCACGGCGACGATGGCCAGCAGCAGCACCGGCCCCAGATCATCCATCAGGCGGCGCACATCCACCGCCATGGCTGTTTCAAACAGCAAAACCGGCAGAAAGATGTAGAGAAAGGCGGCGGAGGTCAGTTCCACCTCGTCCAGGGCCTTGATGAATTCCGCCACCGGCCCGTCGCCCAGCCAGGAACCGCCGCCATGGATCAGCAGGCCGATGCCCACACCGGCGGCAGCCAGCACCACCGTATAGGGAAGCCGCAGCCGTTTCGCCAGGGGTGGCAGAATGCTGACCAGGCCCAGCAGACCGGCCAGTGCCAGCAAGGTATAGACCAGTGCATCCATTCCGGTCCGCAGTGTCCGTATCAATGATCATCCGGCGCGCACCATGGCATGGAAGTGGCGTCACCACCAGACGGCGGCAATGGCGGTGGCCCATGCGCTGTCTGCAGCCACTGGCGTCCGGCATCACAGTTCTTTATGGTCAGTTAACCGGTATCAATTGGGCGAATGCGCCGGGGGCCGGCAAAACCGGTTCGGTGGGGGGAAGAAGAACCGATGGATGATGACCTGCTGGAGTTCGCCGCAGAGCCGGACCCGGCCTCGCCGACCGCTTCGCCGACCCCCTGGCTTGTCCTGATCGTCGATGACGATCCCTCCGTTCACAGCGTTACCAAGCTGGCCCTGCGCGATCTGACCCATGGCGGGCGCAAACTGCTGTTCCTGTCCGCCTATTCCGCGATGGAGGCGCGGCAGATCCTGGCCTCATACCGCGACATCGCGCTGGTGCTGCTGGATGTGGTGATGGAAAGCGAGGATGCGGGGTTGAACCTGGCCCGCGCCATCCGGGAAGAACTGGGCAACCAGTATGTACGGATCATCCTGCGCACCGGCCAGCCCGGTCAGGCGCCGGAACGGGAAGTGGTTGTCCGCTATGATATCAATGATTACCGGGCCAAGGACGAACTGACGGCGGCCCGGCTGTGGACATCCGTGCTGACGGCGTTGCGTGCCTATGAACAGATCAAGGCACTGGAATCCAACCGCGCCGGGCTCGCCCATATACTTGATGCAACGGCGCGGCTGTTCGAGGAGCGCGACCCCGGGCGGTTCGCCGCGGGGGTGGTGGACAGCCTGCTGTCCCTGGCGGGGCCGGGTTCGGGGGCGCTGCTGGCGCGGGTGGAACTGGTGGATGGGGAGCCGGTGGGAGAACCCCGCCTGCTGGCTGGCCGACTTGCGACCATCGGGCGCGATACGCGACCGATGCTGGCCGCCGGCCCGCTTTCCCACGCTGCGCCAACGGAAATCTGCCAGCAGATCGTGCTGGCTCTGGCGCAACCCAGCGGCATGCAGGGGTGCGGTTGGCTTGCCATTCACGCCGCTGTTTCGCCCACGCTGGCCATCATCGTCCACCTGTCCGGCCTTGGTGTGGATCATGTGCCTGATCAACGTGTGATGGCCCTGTTCACCCGCACCATTGCCATCGGGCTGGATAATGTGCTGCTGGTGGAACAACTGTCCCGCGACCGCACCCATGACCGTGCCACCGGCCTGTTGAACCGTACCGGGCTGGTGATGGCAATCGGGGTGCGGCTGGGCCTGCTGGGGGAGGATGGGGCCGGCAGTTGTGCCGTCGCGCTGATCGATCTGCGCCGGTTCCGGGATTTCAACCAGGAACTGGGGGTTGCCTGGGGTGACCAACTGCTGGGCATCACTGCCCGCCGGGTGGTGCAAGCCGCCGGCCCCGGTGCCGCGTGTGCCCGCACAGCGGGGGACCAGTTCGCCATTATGCTGCCCGGTGGGCCGGACCTGGACATGGCCCGTACCCAGGTGCGGGCCATTCTGGCCGCCGTTTCGGAACCGGTGACGTTGGCCGGTCGGGAGGTGCATCCGCTGGCCACCCCCGGCCTTGCCTGGTGCAACCTGCCGGCCCGCCATGCAGAGGAGATGCTGGCCCGGGCAGAAGAAAGCCTCCATGCGTCCAAACGCGCCTTCGGGCGCTTGCAGGAGGTGGTGGTCGGCGACGATAACGGGGAGAACCGGTTGGGTCTGGCGATGGAGTTGAACACAGCGCTGAAGCAGAACCAGTTCGAGCTTTATTACCAGCCCATCGTGGATGCGGTGACGCGCAAGGTGGTGGCGTTCGAGGCGCTGGTGCGCTGGAAGCACCCGGCGCGCGGCATCATGGTGCCCGCCTCCTTCATCCCGGCGGCGGAGGAAACCGGGCTGATCGTGCCCATCGGCACCTGGGCCATGCGGGAGGCGGCAAAGCGCATTGCCGAATGGACACGCGCCAGCGGTCGGCCCATCTGGGTCAGTGTCAATATCTCTGCTGCACAACTGTCCGAGCCTGGCTTTCTCGACCATGTGCAGCGGGTGATTGATGAAAGCGGTGTCGATCCGACGTTGCTGAAACTGGAAGTGACGGAAAGCACCATCATCGGCGATCCGGCCCATGCGGCGGAAATCCTTTCCGGTCTGCGCGATCTGGGCATCCGGCTCTGCATGGATGATTTCGGCACCGGCTATTCCAACCTGTCCTACCTGCAGACCTTGCCTTTCGATTTTCTCAAGGTTGATCGGGCTTTTGTGTCCAGCATGATCGACCGGTTCGAAAGCCGCACCATCCTGCGCACCATGCTGGCCCTGGCCCAACAACTTTCCCTGGAAGTGGTGGCCGAAGGGGTGGAGACGATGGAACAGGCGGACGAACTGGCCCGCCTGGGCTGCGGCTTCCTGCAGGGGTTCCTTTATGGCAGGCCGATGCCCGCCGAACTGGCGGGTGCCCTGCTGGGGGTGCCGTCGGCTACGGCGGGGTAACCGCCTACCCGTCCTTCTTTTCCCGTGCCCGCAGTCGGTGGTGGAAAGTGGGTGGGTCGCTGGCGGCGCGTTCGGCCATTGCCCGCACGCGCGCTTCGGCGCCGGCGATCAGGTCGGGAATCAGGATGGCTTCCGGCAGGTTCTTCCAGTATTTCTTGGGCATTTCCGACTGCATCGCCTGCACCTTCAACCGGGCAGGGTTGAATATATGGGCGAAATAGGTGCGCCAGAGATCGTCGGCCGCGTCGTGCAGATCCGGCTTTTCCGCCGGTGTGGGATCGATGCGTACCTGCTGCCCATCCCAGGAGGATGTGCCCTTGGGCGTGGCAATCACCCAATCCATATCGGTGAAACGACGCTGGAAGAAGCCGGCGGTGCGACCGACGATGAAATGATCCGGCTCGAACCAGGCCAGGAAACGGCGGCGCGGCTGTCCGGCACTGTCCGGCAGTTCCTTGAAACGGACAAACGCCTTCATCTTGTGCGCGTCCCGCCGCACCGACTTTTCCAGCCGGTCTGCCTGGGCGACATCGGCGTCGGTCTTCATCTCCAGCAAAGACCGCTTTGCCTGCAACCGCCAGAGCAGGCGGTAGAGCAAGGCGAACCGGGCAGGGTCGCTGTGGCAGATCACGGCATCGGCCAGATCCAGAAAGGTACGTGCCACGGTGGGGGTGGGGGCCTGCGGGTTAGGCGGGGGCAGGGGGCTGCTGTCCGTCTGTCCGCCGAAAAGGTCGCCCGCCGCCATATCGCGCCGTCGCCATTCCACCCGTTCCGGCGGGATGCCAGCCAGCAGCAGGGCGCGGGCGGCATCCCGCCATTCCGCCAACTCCCCATGCCCGTCCAGCAGGATGGTCAGCATCAGAACAGGTTCAACTGTTCTGGTTTGGGGGCGAACAGGTCACGCAGGTCAGACCGGTCGACCAGCCGCAGCGGCGTCCAGCCCAGCATCGCGATGAACGGACGGACCTTGCGCAAAGACACGCCCAGCCGGCCCAGATCCTCCAACCGCAGCGCCTTGTGGGCGCGGGCCGACAGGATGGCGTTGACGCTGCGCGGTCCCAGCCCCGGCACGCGCAACAGCATCTCCCTTTCTGCCTTGTTGATATCGACGGGGAACCGTTCCCGGTTGGCCAGCGCCCAGGCCAGCTTGGGATCAATCTCCAGGTCCAGGTTGCCATCCGGGCGGGTGCGGGTGATCTCTTCTACGTCGAAGCCATAGAATCGGTAGAGCCAATCGGCCTGATAAAGCCGGTGTTCGCGCACCAGCGGCGGCTTGATCAGGGGCAGCGCCTTGGAGGCATCGGGGATGGGGCTGAAGGCGGAATAATAGACGCGGCGCAGGCGGTAACGGCCATAGAGGTTGGCGGAGGAGGCAAGGATGGTGGCATCATTGGCACCATCCACCCCGACGATCATCTGGGTGCTTTGCCCGCCGGGGACAAAGCGTTTGCGCCGGCCCCGAAAGCTGGGCTCCGCCGCCGCATCGATCTTCAGCCGCAGGTCACCCATGGCGCTTCGGATGCGGGCCGGGTGCTTCTGGGGGGCGAAATGACCGATGCCGGCATCGGTCGGCAGTTCGATATTGATCGACAGGCGGTCGGCATAAAGCCCCGCCTCCTCAATCAAGGCCGGCGCGGCATCGGGAATGGTTTTCAGGTGGATATAACCGCGAAAGCCATGTTCGGTGCGCAGGGTTCGGGCCACGCGGACCAGTTCCTCCATCGTGTGATCGGAAGAACGGATGATGCCCGACGACAGGAACAATCCCTCAATATAGTTGCGGCGATAGAATTCCAGCGTCAGCCAAACCACCTCCTCCACCGAAAAACGCGCCCGCTCCACATTGCTGGAAGACCGGTTGATGCAATAGGCGCAGTCATAGATGCAGAAATTGGTCAGCAGTATTTTCAGCAGCGAGATGCAGCGCCCATCGGGTGCATAGGCATGGCAGATGCCCGACCCTTCCGTTGACCCCAGCCCGCCACTGCGCCCGGAATCACGCCGTTCCGTCCCGCTGGACGCGCAGGATGCATCATATTTGGCGGCATCCGAGAGGATGGCGAGGCGTTCTTTCAGCGTCTTTTTCATCGGTGCAAACAGGGATGAGGGCGCCTAAATATTCACGTTTTGTTCTTATTGGGCAACATCAAAATTAATCGGCAGCGATACGTAATCACTGATCGCGGGGCAAGCGGCTGGGGAAGGTGATCAGGAAGCGTGTGCCCTTTCCGGGTTCACTTTCCACCTCTATCCGTCCCCGCAGACGCTGCGTGACAAGATTATAGACCACATGCAGGCCCAGACCAGTCCCCCCCTGGTCACGCTTTGTGGTGAAGAACGGATCAAAGATATGGGGCAGATCGGACTTGGGGATGCCGCGCCCATTGTCGCTGATGGACAGCAGCAATTGATCGGGGCCGGGCCCTTCGGACAGGCGGAGGGCGATGATGCCGGGTTCGGTGCCGAAAGCATGGGTCAGTGCGTTCATCACCAGATTGGTGATGATCTGTGCGAATGCGCCGGGGGCGCTGTAGACCTGCACGCCCGGCGGCAGATAAGTATCCAGCCAATGGGGGCTGCGCCGCAGGCGCGGCACCAGACTGCGCAGCACCTCTCCCACATAATCGCCAAGGTCGAATTGGCGGGGCAGGTCGCTGGTCTGGTCCACGGCGACCTGCTTGAAGGCCTGCACCAGATCGGCGGCGCGGGTGATGTTGCCCTGGACGAAGCCCAGGGCCTCCCCCGCCGATTGCACATACTCCTCCAGATCGCTGCGACGCAGCTTGCCCGACTGATAGGCGGCGCGAAATTTTTCCGTCTCCTGGGCGAAGGCGCTGACGGCGGTGACGGCCACGCCCAGCGGCGTGTTGATTTCATGCGCAACGCCGGCCACCAGCCCGCCCAGCGCTGCCATCTTCTCGCTCAGGATCAGTTCGCGCTGGGTTTCGCGCAATTGTTCCAGGGTGAGTGCTGTGCGTTCCGCTGTCAGTCGCATCACATCGATGCCCAGCCCGATGCCGGCATAGGCGCCCGCCTCATCCACCAGAATGAAACCACGGTGCAGCGCATCGGGCTTTTCCCGACCGATCCGGTCGCTGATATCGGCCAGATCGGCATCCAGCGGCACCAGCAGCGGCTGGCGGTCACCCAGATGCAGCACCGGTCGTTTGGCGTAAAGGTCGCGCCCGTAACGCTGGGCGAAATGCAGCAGGAAGGTACTGCGGTCAGCCAGACCGGCGGGAATGCGCCGTTCCTCATCGGCCAGGATGACGATGGCGGGCAGGGATGGATCATCCTGGAACATCTGGGCCACCTGTCCGCAGGTGGCCCTGGTGCCTACACAGGGGGCGGCATGCAGCAATCGCCGTGCTGTAAAGCCGGCCTGATCGAGCGCTATGCCCATCGCCTCCAGTTCCATCGGTTGTTCCGATCGCGGGTAAAAGTCATCGCACATAGCACTGTGGTGCGAAAGGAAACGATGAAAACTATATTAAATTTTCCGCTTTCTCAGGGGTTGCTTATCCGCCTTTCAAAACCGTCAGTCCGGCATCCCAGTATGGCACCGGGCCGAAGCGGCCGGCCAGGAAATCCACAAAGGCCCGCACCTTGGGGCTGAGATGCCGGTTGGCCGGATAGACGGCGTGGACCGCGCTCTGCGACAGCATGTAATCATCCAGCACCGGCAGCAGCCGCCCGCGCGACAATTCATCCCCCACAATGAAGGTGGGCAGCAGCACCAGCCCCTGGCCGGTCACTGCCGCCTCCCGCAGCGCATCGCCATTATTGGCATGCAGGCGGCCATTGACGCGGATATTGCGCGTCTCCTCCGATCCGGGTTCCGCCCGGAAGCTCCATTGTTCAGGGGATTGGTAATTGGTGTAGATCAGGCAATCATGGTTGGCCAGATCAGCCGGCACCTGGGGTACGCCCCGCCTTGCCAGATATGTCGGGGAGGCGCAGAGCACGGCACGCACGGGGCAGAGCCGGCGGGCCACCAGGGAGCTGTCCTTCAACCGACCAATACGCACGGCCATGTCGAACCCCTCATCGACCAGATCGACGAAACGGTCGGACAGTTCCATGTCCACTTCCACCTCCGGGTAGCGCTCCATGAATTCCGCCACCGCGCTGGACAGATGCTGGATGCCAAAGGACATAGGGGCCGCCAGTTTCAGCCGACCGCGCGGGGCTGCATGCTGGCTGGCCACCGAACGTTCCGCCTCCTCCAGCGCTTCCAGGATCTGGCTGACGCGCTGGTAAAATCCCTCACCCACCTGGGTCAGGCTGATATGGCGGGTGGTGCGGTTGAACAGGCGCGCGCCCAACCGCGCCTCCAACTCCGCGATGCGGCGGCTGGCGGCTGATTTCGACAGGCCCAGCCGGTCGGCGGCGCGGGTGAAGCTGCGCCCCTCCGCCACCAGGGTGAAAAGCCGCAGATCCTCAAGCCTTTCCATTTTTCGTGCCGCCTTATTATCCCGATGAGTGCAACAATCATGTTCAATTTTGCGTCATTAACGGGAAACCGGCAACGGCCTATCTTCACTTCAGACAGACGGACGAACCCACCGACAGCGGACGGGGCGCCGCCCGGAAACAGGAGATGGTGATGAGCAAGGTTCTGGTTCTCTATTATTCCAGCTACGGCCATGTGGAGACGATGGCCAGCGCGGTCGCCGAGGGCGCTCGCAGCGTGCCGGGCACGGAAGTGACCGTGAAGCGGGTGCCGGAACTGGTGCCGGAGGAGGCGGCCAAGCGCGCCGGCATCAAGCTGGAACAGGCGGCCCCCGTCGCCACCCCGGACGAACTGGTGCAGTACGATGCCATCATCTTCGGCACGCCGACCCGTTTCGGCATGATGGCGGCGCAGATGCGCAACTTCCTGGACCAGACCGGCGGCCTTTGGGCCAAGGGCGCCCTGATCGGCAAACTGGGCAGCGTCTTCGTTTCCACCGCCACCCAGCATGGCGGGCAGGAATCCACCCTGCTGTCTTTCCACACCACGCTGCTGCATCACGGCATGGTGGTGGCGGGCCTGCCCTACAGCTTCGCCGGCCAGACCAGGCTGGATGAGGTGACGGGCGGCAGCCCCTACGGTGCCACCACCATTGCCGGCGGCGACGGTTCCCGTCAGCCGTCGGAAAATGAACTGGCCGGTGCGCGCTTCCAGGGCGAGCATGTTGCCCGTTTGGCGGCGAAGCTGGCCGCCTGAGGTCCAATCCTTTACCGATTTTCACATGGACCCGGTTCCGCCGCCATCAAGGGGCCGAACCGGGGGCCGCTTACAGGAGCAGTATCATGATCGAACATCGTCCTTTCGCCGGTTTGGGCAAGGCCAACCATGGCTGGCTGCGCGCCAATTTCCACTTCAGCTTTGCCAATTATCACAACCCGTCGCGGGTGCATTGGGGTCCGCTGCGCGTCTGGAACGACGACACGATCGACAGCGACACCGGCTTCGATCCCCACCCGCACCGCGACATGGAAATCATCACCTATGTCCGCAAGGGCGCCATCACCCACCAGGATGTGCTGGGCAATGAGGGTCGGACGGAAGCCGGCGATGTGCAGGTGATGTCTGCCGGCACCGGCATCACACATGCCGAATATAACCGTGAACCGGGCGAAACCACCCTGTTCCAGATTTGGATCATCCCCAACCAGCAAGGCGTGAAACCCCGCTGGGAAGCGGCCAAGTTCCCCAAGGGGGACCGGGCCGGCAAGCTGGTGGTGCTGGCATCGGGCCGGGAGCAGGACAAGGAGAGCGGCGCGCTTTACATCCATCAGGATGCCGCCATCCTGGGCGGTACGCTGCCCGCCGGCACGGTGGTGACGCATGAACTGGGTGACCGCCTGGCTTATGTGGTGCCGGCCCGTGGCAAGGTGAAGGTGAATGGCGTGGTACTGGATGCCCGTGATGGTGCCGCCATCCGTGATGAAAAGGTACTGACCATTGAAGCACTGGAAGAAGCCGAGTTGGTGCTGGCCGATCTGCCACAGGTCCACTTCCAGAAGTAAAATAGGTGGAGCAACGGGTTCTTGATTTAAGAAGCCTGCGAGGCTATACATGCTTTGGGCGGCACATCATCAGGTGTGCCGCCTTTTTCTTTGCTTGATCACAAATATTCATTTTTGACCAGTGATTTTTTCGCAGAAACCGCTTCCGGTTTCTTCGCATGTGCAGCAGGGCGAATTTGGGTAGCCCTGTGCCGAGAAGATAATAATGATTATCACTTCCTATCGCAATGATGCTGTCTCCGTTTGGCGGCGTCGGCCTCCATAGGGATAAAGGACAAGTTCAATGTCATTCCGTTCCACCACTGCCATCGCTCTGGCGCTCGCCACCCTGCCTGCTGTCGCCTTTGCCCAGGACCAGACAGCATCCGCCAATGCCGGCGGGGACGGCGCCTATGTGCTGCCGACACTGCAGGTGACTGATACCGCCGAGCAGGAACTGAAGCAGGCGCCGGGCGTTTCCATCATCACCGCCGAAGATATCGCCAAGCGCCCGCCGGCCAATGACCTGTCGGAAATCATCCGCCGCATGCCCGGTGTGAACCTGACCGGCAACAGCTCGTCGGGCCAGTATGGCAATAACCGCCAGATCGACCTGCGCGGCATGGGACCGGAAAACACGCTGATCCTGATCGACGGCAAGCCGGTCAGTTCGCGCAATTCCGTCAAGATGGGGCGCAGCGGGGAACGCAACACCCGTGGCGATACCAACTGGGTGCCGGCGGAGGAGGTGGAGCGGATCGAGGTGATCCGTGGCCCCGCCGCCGCCCGTTACGGTTCGGGTGCCAGCGGCGGCGTGGTGAACATCATCACCAAGGCGCCCACCGACAAGATGTCCGGTTCCGTCACGCTCTCGACCAACCAGCCGGAAAGCAGCGACGAAGGTGACAGCAAGCGCGCGAATTTCAATCTGCGCGGCCCGCTGACCGACAGCTTGTCCTTCCGCCTGTACGGTAACTACAACAAGACGGACGCAGACGACCCCGATATCAACAAGGAAGCCACCAACACGGCCGACGGTGTGAACGCGCCGGCCGGTCGCGAGGGGGTGGAAAACAAGGATATCAACGGCCTGCTGCGCTGGCAGTTGACCCCGCAGCAGGTGATCGAAGCTGAGGCCGGCTTCTCCCGCCAGGGCAACATCTATGCCGGTGACCGCGCGCTGGCTGGCACGACTTCCACCATCATCGCCGATCTGGCGGATGACGGGGCGGAAACCAACATCATGAAGCGCACCAATGCCGCCCTGACGCACAAGGGTGAGTGGGATTGGGCGACCTCCAAACTGTGGTTCCAGTATGAACACACGGACAATACCCGCCTGCAGGAAGGGCTGGCCGGTGGTGCTGAAGGCAACATCAACACCACCAGCACCTTCGCCACGTCCAAGCTGAATAATTATTCAGCCAACGGGGAGCTGAATATTCCGCTGTCCGTGCCGCTGGACATGGTGCTGACCACGGGGGCCGAGTTCCGCCGCGAGGAACTGAACGACCCGTTCGCCATGAGCCAGAGCATCACCGCCGGCACCATCCCCGGCATCAGCAATACCGGGCGCAGCGGCAAGGCTGATGCCAATATGGCGGCCGGTTTCGTTGAGGCAAACATTGCTGTACTGCCCGATTTCATGCTGACGCCGGGTGTGCGCTTCGACCACCATACCCAGTTCGGCAATAACTGGAGCCCGTCGCTGAACGCCTCCTATGATCTGGCGGACGGATTGCAGTTGAAGGGCGGTATCGCGCGGGCCTTCAAGGCGCCGAACCTCTACCAGTCCAACCCCAACTATCTCTATCGCACCAACGGCAATGGCTGCCCCTCGGCCTATCCGAACCTGGGCGGTGGTTGTTATATTTTGGGTAACGAGGATCTGAACGCGGAAACCAGCGTCAACAAGGAAATCGGCCTGTCCTTCAGCAATGATGCGGGCTGGACGGCCAGCGCCACCTATTTCCACAATGATTACAAGGACAAGATCCAGGCGGGCATGGAACCTGTCGGGCGGGTTTCCGGCGCCGCCACGGCCCAGGTTTTCCAGTGGGAGAACGTGCCCAAGGCCATTGTCGCCGGCTGGGAGGGCAATGTGCTGGTGCCGCTGACTGATGTTCTGTCGCTCAATACCAACGTCACCTACATGACGGAGAGCAAGAACAAGGAAAATGGCGAGCCATTGTCCATCATCCCGGAATATACGCTGAACACCTCGCTGGACTGGCAGGCGACCGAACAGCTGGATCTGCTGTTGTCCATGACCAACTATGGCCGGCAGAAGCCGCGCCGGCTGAGCGGCACTGGTTCTGCCGCCACCGGGGTGGCGCTGGATGAACGCGGCTCCTATTCCCTGTTCGGCATCAATGCCAATTACAAGTTCACCGAGAATTACCGATTGGCCGTCGGCGTCAGCAACCTGTTTGACAAGCGTCTGTACCGCCTGGATACCCAGTCCGCCGCTGGTGCCAGCACCTATAACGAGCCTGGCCGCGCCTATACGGTCAGTGTGACGGCTTCCTTCTGACCGGCTGTGTGGCGCCTGGCATCAGCCGGGCGCCCATCGCCTTGCAAGGAGGGGGCGGCGCCATGAGCTTTCATCATCATATCAACCGACGGTCGGTTATGGGCGGCATGGCCGCCCTTTTTGCCGTTCCGGCAGCCTTGGCCCAGCCAGATCTGTCGCGCCCGATGGAACCCACCATCGCTGACAAGGGATCGCCCTTCTACCGTTTCCAGCGTTTCAACCTCTGGTCACGCGACGGCAAACGGCAATACCGGGTCACGCTGGGCATCCCCAACCGCCCGGCACCAGCAGCGGGATATCCCGCATTTTATATGCTGGATGGCAATGCCGCCCTGGGGGTGCTGGATGAGGCGCTGCTGACCGAACTGGACCGGACGGGACCGCCGCTGCTGGTCGCCATCGGGTATGAAACGCCGCTGCGTTTTGATACGCAGGCACGGGCCTTTGACTATACCCCGCCCACCAGCCCGGATGGTGAGACCTGGGAAAGTCAGGAGCGCGGCCGGCGCGGTGGCGGGGCCGACTTGTTCTTGGATCTGATCGCGCAGGAGATCAAGCCCAGGGTGGCAAAGCTGGCGCCGGTGGATGCCAAGGCACAGTCCTTCTGGGGTCATTCCTATGGCGGGTTGCTGGTGCTGCACAGTCTGTTCACCCGACCAGCCGATTTTCAGACCTATATCGCAGCCAGCCCGTCGATCTGGTGGCAGGACGGGTTCATCCTGTCGGAGGAAAAGCGCTTCCAGGGGGCGGCGGTGCGGCTGCTGATCACGCGCGGTGATGCGGAAACGCGCAGCCGTGCGGCGGATCCGGCCCGGACCCCGCCGCCGGGCCGGGCCGATTTTCCCGCCGATGCCGCGCCGAAACTGGCCCGGCGCTTACAGGCTTTTCCGTCCATGCACGTAGAATTCATGGAATTTCCCGGTCTGTCGCACGGTCAGGCGCTGGGGGCATCGCTGCCGCCAGCGCTTCGCTTTGCCCTGACCCGTTCTTGAGGAAAAGATGACATGACGGTCGCAACCCCCGCCATATCGGCCAAAGCCAAGGCCGGCTCGGATACACAGACCCGGCTGGATGTTCTGTCGCGCACCTTTGCGGGTGTGCTGGCCGGTTATGGCATGTCGGCCCTGTGTGCGGCCTGTCTGGCCGTATGCTTGCCGGGTGAAAAGGCCGATGCGGCGCTGACCGGCACGTTGATTTCATTCCTGGTCTATACCGCTGCCATTATCTGGGCCTACGCGGCGGCCAGCCATTGGCGCGCCTGGATTGGCGTGCTGCTGCCGGCTGTCCTGTTCGGCGCCCTTTTCCTGGCCTTTCGTTGAGGTGATGCAATGAAACAGGGCTTCCGACAGGTCAATTCCTGGCTGCATGGCTGGTCCGGCCTGCTGTTGGGCTGGTTGTTGTTCGCCGTCTTCCTGACCGGCACCTATGCCTTCTTCCGGGAAGAAATCACCTGGTGGATGCAGCCGGAACTGCATGGCTCCGTGCCAGATGAACATACGGCGGAACGCGCGCTGGCCAAGCTGGCAGAACTGGCCCCCAATGCCGCCAACTGGACGGTCAGCCTGCCCGGCGATCGGGGCGACGCGGTGCGCCTGTCCTGGCGCGAACAAGGGGCGGGGCAGGGCGGCGGTGGCGGGCGCGGCGGTCCCAGCCGGTACATGGATGCCGGTACGGGCGAACTGCTGACCCCACGGGCAACCGAAGGCGGGGATTTCCTCTACCATTTCCATTACGAGCTCTATGCCCTGCCGCGCGGCTGGGGGCGCTGGATCGTCGGTATCGCTACCATGGCGATGTTTGTGGCCATCATCACCGGCATCATCACGCACAAGAAGATATTCACGGATTTCTTCACGTTCCGCCCGGCCAAGGGTCAGCGCTCCTGGCTGGATGGGCATAATGTGCTGGCGGTGCTGTCGCTGCCCTTCCATATCATGATCACCTATTCCGGCCTGATCCTGCTGGCCGGCACGCTGATGCCCTGGGGCAATATGGCGGCTGGCATCCAGGGGCGGGGTGGCGGCGGCGGCGGTGGTCCGCCGGCCATGGCGGCGGGCCCCGGCCCTGGTGCAGTTGCACCCACCACCGGTGAGCGCGGTTTTGCCCCGCTGGCCCCCATGCTGGCCGCCGCTGAACAGGCCTGGGGCCAGCCGGTGGGCCGCTTCACCCTGAACAACCCGACCGGCCCCAAACCGGTTCTGGAACTGGCGCCGCGCTACAATCCCACCATCCTGGAAGGGGGCGGCGGCACCACCCGCATGCGCTTCGATGCCCTGGATGGCACATTGCTGGATTCGGTGGGGACGCGCGATGGCAGCGCCGTGCGGGCCATCTCCGTCTCGCTGAACAGCCTGCACCGGGGTCGCTTTGCCGAACCTCTGCTGCGTTGGGTTTATTTTCTGGCCGGTGTCGGTGGCACGCTGATGGTGGCCACGGGTCTGGTCTTGTGGTCGGTGAAGCGGGGGGCCCAACTGCGGGGGGCTGAAGCCCCGTTCGGGCAGAAGCTGGTGGCGCATCTGAATGTCGGGGCCGTTGCCGGCATGCCGGTCGCCATCGCCGCCCATTTCTGGGCCAACCGGCTGTTGCCGGCGGGCATGCAGGGCCGGGCGGATTGGGAAATCAATATTTTCTTCCTGGTCTGGCTGCTGACCTTCCTGCATCCCCTGCTGCGACCCCTGAAGAAAGCCTGGATCGAACAGTTGCTGGCGGCGGCGGTGCTGTTCTGCCTGCTGCCACTGCTGAATGGGCTGACCACGCCCTATAACCTGATCAACAGCCTGTTTGCCGGTCGCTGGCTGTTGGTTGGTTTTGATGGCACGGTGCTGTTGACCGGGCTGATGATGGCCTATGCCGCCTGGAAGGTGCAGCGCCACCAACCCAAGCAGAAACAGGGCCGCGCCAAGCCGGTGGCACCTGTTGCCAATGCTGTTGCGGCTGCGGAATAAGGGGATTGATGCGATGATCTTCATCACCTTGTTGATGACGGCCTACGCCAGCTTCGTGCTGATGGCCCTGACCATGGACCGGCATGAAACACAGTTCACCCGGCAGCCCTTGCCCGCCCGTTGGCGCCTGCCGGTGCGGCTGGCTGGTTATGGCTTGCTGCTGGGCTCCGCGGCGGTCGGCGTGAAAGGCTGGGGCTGGGAATATGGCCTGATCCTGTGGTTCGGCACTGCCGCCATCAGTGGCACGATCCTGGCTTGCCTTCTGACCTACCGGCCCCGCTGGGTGCTTTATGGTTTGGCGGTCACGCCGTTCACCTTGCTGGCGTTGTTTTAAGGAAAAGGCTGGGGGGTGGCGCACTGTCGCAATCCCCGGCCTTTTCCTTGATCGTTGGAATGCCTAGATTGGCGACCACCCTTTGCCGCCCCAGGAAACCATGATGCCCGACAATCCCCCGCAGGATGCCCGCGCCGACCGCCTGTTGTTGCTGGCGGGGCTGTTTGGGGCCATTGCCGTGGCGGCGGGGGCCTATGCCAGCCATGGGCTGTCCGCCATCCGCGATGCCCGCGCGGTGGAACTGTGGCAGATGGCCAGCCATTACCAGTTGATCCATGCGGTGGCGATTGTCGCCGCCGTGTTGCTCTGCCGGCTGATGCCCCATGCTGCCCGCCGCCTGCTGGGGGCCGGTCTGGCCTTCGCTGTCGGTTCCGTGCTGTTCCCCGGTGCGCTTTATGCGCTGGGATGGTGGGGGCCCAGCGCCATGGGGGCGGTGGCCCCGCTGGGCGGCCTTTCCTTCATCATCGGCTGGCTGCTGGTCGCCTCTGCCGCCTTTGGCCGGGTGCGGTGAGATGGCGGATCAGGAACTGGATTGCAACGGCTTGCGCTGCCCCATGCCGGTGTTGCGCGCGGCCAAGGCGCTCCGCGCCCTGCAGCCGGGCCAGGTGCTGGCCGTGACGGCCACCGACAAGGTGGCGATCAAGGATTTCCAGATCTTCTGCCGCGAAGCCGGGCATGAGCTGGTGGCGATGCAGCCGGCCGGCGACCATGCTGCCGGACCGGTCACCCTGTTCATCATCCGCCGGGGGAATGGCTGATTTAGCGCAATGACAATGCCGTCCCATCCCCTTATGCTGTTTTGCACAATGAGAAGGGGAAGGCGGGGGCGGTTCTGCGACCCCTGACCGGCCCCCATCGCAGGGGATACGTTCGGGAAATGGGTTGCGGATGAATACGGCACTTTTCACCCATCTCGCCTGTCTGGAACATGATACCGGCTTCGGCCACCCGGAATGCGCCGACCGGCTGCGCGTGGTGCTGTCGGCGCTGGAGGAGGAGAGCTTCATGTTCCTGGACCGGCGGGACGCCCCGCCGGCCAGCCGGGAACAGCTGGAGCGGGTGCATCCCCCGGCCCATGTCACCGGGGTGCTGGCCGCCATTCCGGCAAGTGGCCACAGTTCGCTGGACAGCGACACCATTCTTTCCCCCGGCAGCGGGGAGGCGGCCCTGCATGCCGCCGGTGCCGTGGTGGCCGCCGTCGATGCCGTCTGTTCAGGCGAGGTGCGCAACGCCTTCTGTGCCGTCCGCCCGCCCGGCCACCATGCCGAACCCGATCAGGCCATGGGTTTCTGCCTGTTCAACAATGTGGCTGTGGGGGCCGCCCATGCCCGCGCCGCGCACAGGATCAAGCGCGTCGCCATCGTCGATTTCGACGTGCATCACGGCAATGGCACCCAGACCTATTGCGAACATGATCCCGATCTTTTCTATGCCTCCACCCATCAATGGCCGCTTTATCCCGGTACCGGGTCGGTGAAGGAGACGGGGGAATTCGGCAATGTGCTGAATGCCTGCCTGCCGCCCATGTCCGGCAGCCCGGAATTCCGCCATGCCATCCAGACCAAGCTGATCCCGGCGCTGGACGCCTTCCGCCCTGACCTGCTGATGATTTCCGCCGGATTCGATGCCCATATGCGTGACCCGGTGGGTGGGCTGGACCTGACAGAGGATGATTTCGTCTGGGTGACCACCCGGCTGGTGGAGGTGGCGGATCGCCACGCCAAGGGGCGCATCGTCTCCGTGCTGGAGGGAGGGTATGACCTGCGGGCCCTGGCCAACAGCACCGCAGCGCATGTCAAAACCCTGATGACGGTGTAGTTGGCACCCCCATGGCAGCACAAAGCGGCCTTGCACAGCACCCATCACACTTGAACAGCGGGGGCGGGGGACATACAGTCCGCCGTTCCGCAATGTGTGCCGTGCGAATGCCATGACCGATACCAACCTGCCCGCCGATATCGCCGCCCTGAGCTTCGAGGACGCCCTTTCCGAACTGGAACGGATCGTCCGTCAGTTGGAGGAAGGCCGGGCCAAGCTGGATGACGCCATCCAATCCTATGAGCGCGGCACCCTGTTGAAGCGCCATTGCGAACACAAGCTGCGCGAGGCCCAGGCCAAGGTCGATCGCATCACCATTTCTGCCGATGGCGCCATTGGCGCTGAACCTGCACGCCTGGATTGATGAGCGACACCATGCCCTCGCTGCCCAAGACATTGACCGCCGCCATGGCGGATACCGTCGAACAGGTGGAAGCCGCCATTGAGGTGCTGCTGCCCCGCGCCGATGCGGTGGAGGCGCGCCTGTTCGATGCCATGCGCTATGGCTGTCTGGGTGGCGGCAAGCGGCTGCGCCCCTTCCTGGTGATGGAAAGCGCCCGCATGTTCGGCGTCAGCCCCGCCTGCGCCCTGCGCGCGGCGGCGGCGGTGGAATTCGTCCATTGCTACAGCCTGATCCATGATGATCTGCCGGCCATGGATGACAGCGACCTGCGGCGCGGTCGCAAGACCGTGCATCTGGAGTTTGACGAGGCGACGGCCATCCTGGCCGGCGACGCCCTGCTGACCCAGGCGTTCGAGATTCTGGCCGACCATGAGACGCATGAAGACCCGCAGGTCCGCTGCAAGCTGGTGGCAGCCCTCGCCAAGGCCGCTGGCCCGCGTGGCATGGTGGGTGGCCAGATGCTGGACCTGATCGCGGAGAATACCGCCTTTGATATCGGTGCCATCACCCGCCTGCAGCGGATGAAGACCGGCGACATGATCGCCTTTTCCGCCGTTGCCGGGGCCATTCTGGGCCGGGCTGGCGCGCCGCAACACCACGCGCTGCAGGCCTATGCCCACGATCTGGGGCTGGCCTTCCAGATTGCCGACGATCTGCTGGATGTGGAAGGCCACCAGGATGAGGTGGGCAAGCCGGTGGGGCGAGATGACGCCGCTGGAAAAGCCACATTTGTCTCTATCTTAGGGGTGGAGCGGGCGCGCGATCAGGCTCGCCGGCTCGCCGACCAGGCGGCCCAGCATCTGGATATGTTTGGTGATCGGGCCGATATGCTGGTCCAGGTCGCCCGATTTGTCGTTGAGCGCCGGTCATAAGAAAAAGATTTGGGTTAGAGAGAGGCGGGCATGTCCCCATCCAAAACGCCGTTGCTGGATCAGGTGAAGGTTCCGGCGGATCTGCGCCGTTTGCAGCCCTCGCAACTGCGCCAGCTGGCCGATGAGCTGCGGGCGGAAACGATTGATGCCGTTTCCGTCACCGGGGGCCATCTGGGGGCCGGGCTGGGGGTGGTGGAACTGACCGTCGCCCTGCATTACTGCTTTGACACGCCCGCCGACCGGCTGATCTGGGATGTGGGCCACCAGGCCTATCCGCACAAGATTCTGACCGGGCGGCGCGACCGTATCCGCACCCTGCGCATGGGGGGCGGCCTGTCCGGCTTTACCAAACGGTCGGAGAGCGAGTACGACCCGTTCGGCACCGCCCACAGCTCCACCTCCATCTCTGCCGGGTTGGGCATGGCGGTGGCGCGCGATCTGGCCGGCAAGACCAACAATGTGGTGGCCGTCATCGGTGATGGAGCGCTGTCCGCCGGCATGGCCTATGAGGCGATGAACAATGCCGGGGCGGCCCAGTCGCGGCTGGTGGTGATCCTGAATGATAATGACATGTCCATCGCGCCGCCGGTGGGGGCGCTGTCGGGCTATCTGTCGCGGTTGATCTCGTCCAAATCCTATCGCGGCTTCCGTGATTTCTCCAAGCAGGTGGCCGAACATCTGCCCCGCCCGCTGTTGAACGCCGCCCGCCGGGCGGAAGAATATGCGCGCGGCATGGTGACGGGCGGCACCTTGTTCGAGGAACTGGGCTTTTACTATGTCGGCCCCATCGACGGGCATAATCTGGACCATCTGCTGCCCGTGCTGGAAAATGTGCGGGACGATCCGCAGGGCGGCCCGGTGCTGGTGCATGTCGTCACCCAGAAGGGCAAGGGTTATGCCCCGGCGGAGGCATCGGCAGACAAGCTGCACGCGGTCGGCAAGTTCGACGTCATCACCGGGGCGCAGGCCAAGCCCAAGGCCAATGCCCCCTCCTATACCCGCGTCTTTGCCGACAGCCTGATCAAGGAAGCGGCCAAAGACGAAAGGATTGTCGCCATCACGGCGGCCATGCCGTCGGGCACCGGGCTGGACCTGTTCCAGAAGCAGTTCCCCAAGCGCAGCTTTGACGTGGCGATTGCCGAACAGCACGCCGTCACCTTCGCCGCCGGCATGGCGACGGAAGGGTTCAAGCCGTTCTGCGCCATCTATTCCACCTTCCTGCAGCGTGGCTATGACCAGTTGGTGCATGACGTCGCCTTGCAGAACCTGCCGGTGCGCTTTGCCATTGACCGCGCCGGGCTGGTGGGTGCCGATGGCGCCACCCATGCCGGCGCTTTCGATATCGCCTATCTGGCCTGCCTGCCCAACATGGTGGTGATGGCCGCGGCGGATGAGGCGGAACTGGTGCATATGGTGGCCACCTGTTCAGCATACGATGCCGGCCCCATCGCCGTGCGCTACCCGCGCGGGGAAGGGGTGGGCATCGACATGCCGGAACAGGGTGTGCCGCTGGAAATCGGCAAGGGCCGGGTTCTCCAGCAGGGAGCCAAGGTCGCCATCCTGTCGCTGGGAACAAGGTTACAGGAAGCGCTGAAGGCGGCGGAGGATTTGGGTGCGCGTGGCCTGTCCACGACGGTGGCCGACGCCCGCTTCGCCAAGCCGCTGGACATGGCGCTGATCGAACGGCTGGTGCGTGAACATGAGGTGCTGATCACGGTGGAGGAAGGCTCCATCGGTGGCTTCGGCAGCCATGTGCTGCACCATCTGGCCAGCAGCGGCTTGCTGGATGGCGGCTGCAAGGTGCGCCCGATGGTGCTGCCCGACACCTATCAGGACCATGACACCCCGCAGAAGCAGTATGATGAAGCAGGATTGAACGCCCGCCACATCGTCGACACCGCGCTGAAGGCGCTGGGCGTGGCGCAGGGGGTGAAGGTGGTGGGGGCTTGAGGGGAGTACGTGCAGGTAATTTAAAGTAAGTGTCTGTGCGGACAGTTATTGTGTTGTTCACTGCCGTGCCATTGTTCCTCCGTCATTCCCGCGAAGGCGGGAATCCAAAATCCGTGCTGTCGTATGGATTCCCGCCTTCGCGGGAATGACAGTTAATGAATTGAAATATCAGGATAATTATCTGAGCGGACTCCAGGCGATGGAAAACAAGCACCCCCATATCGGATCGTCCTTTGACGATTTCCTGGCAGAGCAAGGTATCCGCGAACAGGTCAACGCCCGCGCCCTGAAGCGGGTCATCGCCTGGCAGCTTTCCCAGGCGACAGACGAGAACGGAAATATCGGGGCGCATGGGGACCAGCCGCTGCGTATTGAACTGGTGGATGGCTGAACGCCCGCCTCACACCCGATAGGCCAGCCGCAAGCCCCCCCAATGCCGGCCCGCCACCTGGATGGGGGCAGAGCAATCCTTCATCAGGGTATAGGTGCCATTGCCCATGTCGCGGCGATAGGCCTGTAACAAAAAGGGCTGGGTATTGCGCCCGGCGGCCAGCCCCACCCGGTCGTTGAAGATGCGGCGGTTGCGGCAATGGGCGGCGTTCCAGGCCGGATCGCCAGGGCGCTGCGGCTGGCTGAATGTGCGGTTATGCGTGGGCAGATAGCCGTTACGGTCCAGCGCCACGCAGAACACCACCTTGTCCGTCAGGCTCAGCAGTGGTTCCTGGATGGAAGGTAACAGCCTGTCGGCCAGGCTGGTGAAGCGCGCCATATGCTGCTGCGGATCACTGCCGGCGATGGGCTTGTAATCCTCGTCAAACAAGTCGGAAACCTGGAGGCTGCCATCGGCCAGGGCGCGCTCGAAAGCGGCAGAAATCTGCTGGGCGGCGGCCTGGGTGGCGCGGATATAAGGGGTATCCACCGTTTCCACATCCAGCTTGGCCGTATGGCCGATCAGCCGTTCGCTGACCGACAGCAGGCTGTTCAGTCGCTCCCCCGCCTGGGTCAGGCTGGCGCTGCTTTCCTTCACTCCGCCTGCCATCTCCCCGATACGGCCATCCACGGTCTGAATGCTGGCACCGATGGCGCGCGTGGCGGCATCGATATGTTCCTGTTGGCGATCCACGTCGCCCATGGCGTCGGCTAACATTTGTACCGTATGACCGATCTGGTCTGTTTCATTGCGCACGCTGGCAGCCTTGGCGCTGCCGGCGGCCCCTTTGGCGGCCAATGCCTTCACCTGTTCGCCCAGATCGCGCATGGTGGCGTCGATTTCCTGCGTCGCCTCCGCCGTTTTGTTGGCCAGCGCCTTCACCTCTGTTGCCACCACGGCAAAGCCGCGCCCGGCATCGCCGGCGCGCGCCGCCTCGATCGTCGCGTTGAGTGCCAGCAGGTTGGTCTGCTTGGCGATGGTGTTGATCTCGCCGGCCACCTTGCCCACGCGCGCCAGCGCATCGGTCAGGCCGCGTAATTGCTGTTCAATGCCGGTGACATCGGTTGCCAGGGCGCGGATCTCTGCCAGCGCACGTTCAACCTGGGACCGGCTTTCCACCGCCTGGGCCCGCGCCTTACCCGTCACTTCCCGCGCGGCGGCTGTCGCGGCTGTCACCTGGGTATTGCCTGCCTTCATTTCCAGCGCTTCACGTCGCAGCGCCTCGAACACCTCTGCCTGCTGGCGGATGCGGCGGCTGACATCATCGACATAGCCGCTCACATCGGCGATGGAGACGCCCAGGGTGCCGACCTCCTGCGCCAGTTCCGCGATGGCGTGACTGGTGCCGGCGCTGGTGACGGCCTTTCCATTGCCTGCATAGGCTTGGTCCATGGCGTTTCCTCCCAGTGTGATCGGTCGCTTTTATTGTTGCGACTCTGACTTGTCATATCGGGGCAGAATGAACGGGCGGTCGCGCGCCCGGCTATAGGCCATTGGTCGATTCTTTCTTAAAATCCCGGAAACCATGAATAGACTTACGTCGGGGGTGCGCTGGCGACGATCCCAGCCATGTAACAACGCCACGGCTGTTACCATGGCCGGGCGGTAGACATTGGCGGGCGGCCTTGCCATAAGGGGTTCCGCGAATGAAACCGGCCCTTATGCCCAGGGGCAGCAAAGCAACGGATGGTTATTCCCATGGCGGACACCCAATTCGATCTCGTCGTCATCGGCGCCGGCCCCGGCGGTTATGTTGCCGCCATCCGCGCGGCACAGCTTGGCATGCGCGTTGCGTGCGTGGAGATGCGCAAGACCCTGGGCGGTACCTGCCTGAATATCGGCTGCATCCCCTCCAAGGCGCTGCTGGTCGCGTCGGAAAAGTACAGCGAAGCCAAGCACCATCTGGGTGCCTTCGGCGTGAAGGTGTCGGGTGTGGAGCTGGATTTCGCCGGCCTGATGAAGCACAAGGACGAGGTGGTGAAGTCCAACGTGACCGGCGTGGATTTCCTGTTCAAGAAGAACAAGGTCACCCGCATCCTTGGCAAGGGCTCCATCAAGGCCGCCGGCACCGTGCTGGTGACCAAGGAAGATGGTTCGACCGAGGAAGTAACCGCCAAGAACATCCTGATCGCCACCGGCTCCGACGTGATGCCGCTGCCGGGCGTGACGATTGATGAGAAGCGGATCGTGTCTTCCACCGGTGCCTTGGAACTGGAAAAGGTGCCGGGCCATCTGGTGGTGATCGGCGGCGGCGTTATCGGGCTGGAACTGGGTTCCGTCTGGCAGCGCCTGGGTGCCAAGGTCACCGTCATCGAATATCTGGACCGCATCCTGCCGACCATGGATGGTGAGGTTTCCAAGCAGTCCCAGCGCATTTTCGGCAAGCAGGGCATTGAGTTCAAGCTGTCCAGCAAGGTGACGGGTGCCACGGTTGAAGGCGAGGGCGTCACCCTGACGGTGGAGCCGGCCAAGGGCGGTGCGGCAGAAACCATCCAGGCCGACATCGTGCTGGTGGCCATCGGCCGCCGCCCCTATACCGAGGGTTTGGGCCTGGAAGCTGTGGGCGTGGAACTGGATGAACGCCGCCGCATCAAGACCGATCATCATTTCCGCACCAACGTGGCGGGCATCTGGGCCATCGGCGATGTGATCGCCGGCCAGATGCTGGCCCATAAGGCGGAAGAGGAAGGCGTGGTCGCCGCTGAGGTGATGGCGGGCCAGTCAGGCCACATCAACTATGATGCCATCCCCGGCGTCGTTTACACTTGGCCGGAAGTGGCCACCGTCGGCAAGACGGAAGAGCAGTTGAAGGCCGAAGGCGTCGCCTATAAGGCCGGTAAGTTCCCCTTCACCGCCAATGGCCGCGCCCGTTCGATGAACGCTACCGAAGGCTTTGTGAAGATCCTGGCCGATGCCAAGACCGACAAGGTGCTGGGTGCCCACATCATCGGCGCCTCTGCCGGCGAGATGATCGAGGAACTGTGCCTGGCGGTGGAATTCGGCGCTTCGTCGGAAGATATCTACCGCACCAGCCACGCCCACCCGACCCTGACGGAAGCCATCAAGGAAGCCGCCATGGCCGTTGCGGGCCGCCCGATCCATATGTGATCGACGCTTCCCGGACGGGATGCGGAAAAGGCCGGGGTGGCAACGCCCCGGCCTTTTTTCTTAGGGGTTGTTGGGGCTGGGGTTTCCATCCCTTTCTTCCGTCATCCCGGCGGAAGCGAATAGGTCCAAAGAGAGATTTTCCCTCACTTCATGCCTCCCCCGCGAAAGCGGGGGTCCAGGGCCGAATTCACTGCGGCATGGTTCTTGTGCCCCCTGGATCCCCGCTTTCGCGGGGAAAGCAATGTTGAGCAATATCTTTATCTTAGTGCCTATCTCTACACGCCGAGATTATGGCGCGAACGTAGCGGGTCGCATTGATATACATTGAAAAATTCAATGGATACCGAAAGGCATATCAATTTCACAAAATCACACCTCCCCCCTATGTTGCGGCGCAGCGGGCCGGGACCGGCCCATAGTGCCTGGTGGGAGATGTTGAAATGGACGTGTTGCTGTCCGCCCCGATCCTGTTTTTCATCTTAGGCGCGGCTATCGCGCTGGCCGGTGCCCGTATCCCGTTCCCGGAAGGGTTCGGCAAGGCGCTGGCCGCCTATCTGCTGGTGGCCATCGGGCTGAAGGGGGGCGTTGCCCTGTCCGGGGCGGTGATGGGGGAGGTGCTGCCCCTGCTGATCACGGCGGCCTTGCTCAGCTTCGCCATGCCGGTGCTGGGCTTCGCCCTGCTGCGCGGGCCGGTGGGGCTGGATCGCACCAATGCGGCGGCGATCGCCGCGCATTATGGCTCCGTCAGCCTGGTCACCTTTGTCACCGCCACCAAGCTGCTGGAAGCGCAGGGGGTGACGTTTGGCGGGCATATGGTGGCGGCATTGGCCATCATGGAAGGACCGGCGATCATTTCCGGCCTGCTGCTGGCGGGTATGGCCGGCGGCGCGGTTGCGGCGGCGGGCAGTAACGGCCAGGGCGGCACCGTCACCCTGTCCATGGGTGGTGGCGGTCGGCTGGGGGCCGCCGTGCGGGAGGCGGCGCTGAACGGGTCTGTGCTGCTGCTGGCCGGCTCCTTGCTGGTGGGGCTGGTGATCGGTAAGCCGGGGCTGGACAAGCTGGCCGGCCTGTTCGTCGCCCCCTGGGATGGGGCGCTCAGCCTGTTCTTGCTGGAAATGGGTTTCCTGGCGGCCAGCCGGTTGCGGCAGGCGGCCTCCCTCAGCCCCCGGCTGATCGCCTTTGGCTTCATCATGCCGCTGCTGGGGGCGGCCATCGGGCTGGCGGTCTCCTTGCCGCTGGGGCTGGGCCTGGGGGATACGGTGCTGCTGGTCACGCTCTGCGCGTCCGCCTCCTACATCGCGGTGCCGGCGGCCCTGCGCCATGCCCTGCCGGATGCCGATCCGGGCCTGTCGCTGCCGCTTTCGCTGGCCATTACCTTCCCCTTCAATATTCTGGTCGGTATCCCGCTTTATCTCGCGCTGAGCCGCGCCATCCTGGGCTGACCTGATGCCGACACCCCTGCCGCCGTTCGATCTGGATTTGCTGCGCACCCTGGTGACGATTGCTGAAAGCGGCGGCGTCACCCGCGCCGCCGAACGGCTGGGCCGCACCCAGTCCACCATCAGCCTGCAGGTGAAACGGCTGGAGGATGGGCTGGGCAAGCGCCTGTTCCAGCGCGATGGGCGCGGCTTCGCCCTGACGGGGGAAGGGGAGGTGCTGCTGGCCTATGCCCGCCGGCTGCTGGGGCTGGCGGGGGAAGCGTGTGCAGTGCTGATGGAACCGGATGTTGGTGGCGTGGTCCGCCTGGGCACACCGGAGGATTTCGCCACCGCGCATCTGCCTGATGTGCTGTGGCGATTCGCCCGTGCCCATCCGCAGGTGGCGCTGGAGGTGCGCTGCGACTTCACCGCCAACCTGCTGGATGGTTTCGCGCAGGGTGATTACGATCTGGTGCTGTGCAAGCGGGAACCACGCGGGGCCGGTGACGGGGTGCGGGTCTGGCGGGAACCCTTGGTCTGGGCGGCGTCGGCCCGGCTGCTGCTGCAACCGGGCCAGCCGGTGCCGCTGGTGCTGGCACCCGCCCCCGATATCTATCGCCGCCGCGCGCTGGAGGCGCTGGACCGCGCCGGCATGCCCTGGCGCATCACCTATACCAGCCCCAGCCTGAACGGTATCCAGGCGGCGGTCAGCGCCGGGCTGGGTGCCACCATTCTGTCGCGCGACCTGCTGGCCGCCGGCTTTCAGGTGGTGGAAAACATGCCCGATCTGGCGGATATGGAGATCGCCCTGCACCGCCGACCGGGGGCGGTATCCAAGGCGGTGGACCTGCTGGCCGAACATATTGTCCGCTCCCTGGAGGGCACGCGCGCCATACAGGGTTGAACCGGCGCGCGTTTCGACGCAAATCAGGGGATGGCCCTTGCCGTTCCCCTGGGAGAAGTCATGCGTTCCGCCTTCCGTACCCTGCGCCGCCGCCTGTTGACCGCCGCCGCCGCGATGGCCCTGGTCGTGCTGCCCGCCATGGCGGCGATTTCCGTCAGCCCGGAAGTGGGGGCCCCCCTGCAGGCCGCAGGCGAAGCCCTGGCCAAGAAGCGCTTTGATCAGGCGTTGAAGGAGGTGGATAAGGCCTCCGCCGTCAAATCCATCAAGCCGGAAGAAAAATGGGCGGTGGAGCAGATGCGCGCCGCCATCTACAAGGCGCAGGGCAAGTTCAATCTGGCCGCCGACGCCTTTGAGGCGGCGACCAAACTGGTGCCGCTGTCCCCCGAAGATCAGGCCGGCGCGCTGGAAACCCTGTCACAGCTCTGGTACCGGCATGGCGATTTCGCCAAATCCGCCCTCTATGGGGAAAAGGCGCTGGTGGCGGGGCGTCGCAGCGAGGCATTCCGCCAGATGCTGGCCGAAGCCTATTACCGCAGCAAGAACCCCGCCAGGGCATCCCAATTGTCCAAGGCCCTGATTGAAGAAGCACGCGCCGCCGGGCGCAAACCCAATGCCGAGGTGCTGCAGCTGCTGGCCGCATCGGAATTCGGCTCCGGCAACACTGACGGCTATATCAAGACCCTGCGCCAGCAGCTGGCCACCGAAAGCCGCCGCGACAACTGGCAACGCCTGTTCGATGCGATGGAAAAGCAAAAGCCGATCCCGGAGCGGCTGGACCTGGATTGGGCCCGGCTGAAGCTGGTCGCCGATGCCTATGAGAACCCCGATTCCTATATGGAAGCCGCGCAGCGCGCCGCGGTGGAAGGGGTGCCGGGTGAGGCGATGGCCATTCTGGACAAGGGTTGGCAAAGCGGCCTGCTGGGCCAGCCAGGGCCAAAGCTGGAACGCCAGGAGCGCCTGCGCGCTTATGCGCGGGAACAGGCCGACGCCCAGAAGAAGGGTATCGATGAACAGCAACGTCAGGCCATTGTCGCCAAGGACGCGAATGCCTTGGCCAAGGTTGGCATGGCCCGCGCCACGCTGGGGCAGGTGGATATGGGCATTGGCCTGTTGCAGCAGGCGCTGAAGGCCAAACCCCGCATGCCCGCCCGTACCCGCCTGTGGCTGGGTATTCTTTATTACAAGGCGGGGCAGCCAAAACTGGCCGAACAGACCCTGGCCGCCATTCCGGCTGACAGCGACGAGGCGCGGTTGGCGCCGCTCTGGGTGCTGCTGGGGCAGGCAAAGCGCTGACAGGGAAATACATGTGATAGGGGAATTGCCAAGAATAAATCCCCCCTATAAGATCATGTGCGCCGGATAATGCGGGTCCGGCGTGCAAGCGGGGGGATATCTTGCGGTTAAGCGTTACGGCTGCCCTTGCGGTGACCATTGGCCTGTGTGTGATGCCGGCTGGTGCGGCACCACCGGCGCCGGTTCCTGTGGAGATTTTGGCCAATCTTCCTGATATCCGTGACTTGAGCCTCTCACCCGATGGCCAGTACGTGGCCTTTCTTTCACCCCTCAAAGGGCGGCAGCATCTGGTGATCCGTAAAACCAGGCCGGTGGAGGGTGAACGACCGGCGGTGTTCGCCCCGCCGGAAAATGCGGAAATCGTGCGGATCGATTGGGCGAACGAGGAACGGTTGATCCTCAGCGCCATGGCGACGCGCAAGGTGCCGACCAGTGAAGGCAATCAGCCCGTTCGTTTCCAGCGCCTGATCGCCATTAATCGTGACGGTTCCGATGCCAAGCTGCTGCTGAATCGCGGGGCGAACACCGGCGGATATTATCTGGGGGCCACCCCCGTTCTGCAGTTTATCGACCGGGAGAATGTTCTGGCCCTGTTTCCAACCAGTGGCCAGCCCGAACCCGATGTCGTGAAGCTGAATATCTATACCGGTCTCTACTCCCGCGTGCGCAAGGCCGTCAACAACCTGAGCAGTTATATTCCCGATCCGACTGGGCAGGTGCGTATCGCCAGCACCTATAATGATCGTAACGGACTGAGCACTTATCTGCGGCGGGACAAGGCTGGTGATTCATACCGTGTCATGTATCGGTCGGACTCAGAAAAGGAGGATGTCTTCTCCGTTCTGGGTTTTGCACCGGATGGTCGCCAGCTCTATGTGGTCAGCAATGCCGAGAACAAGGATATCGCCCGTATCCACACCTATGATCTTGATCAGGATAAGCTCGGTCCCAGTATTCTGGGCGACGTAAAATATCCGATAAGTGACGAGGTTATGAAACGCGCCGCTGTTGTGGCATTTGATTGGGTTGACGATCTGCCACAGCGACGGTGGCTGGACCCGGCAACGCAGGATCTGCAGGAAAAGCTGGACAAGGCTGTTCCGGGCAGCCGGGAACTGATCATGGATATCAGCGACGATGGCAATGTCGCGCTGGTGGCCAGCGTTTCCACCACCGAGCCGACAAATTACCGCATTTTCTTCCGTCAGGAAAAGCGGCTGGAATTTTTCGGGGATACGTTCCCCGGCCTGCCGACGGAATATGTGGCACCCCGCCGTCCGGTGACGTTCAAGGCCCGTGATGGTCTGGAAATTCCGGCATATCTGACGCTTCCCCTGGGCCGGGGGGAAAAGAACCTGCCCTTCATCGTCATGCCGCATGGCGGGCCGCAATCGCGTGACGATGGTGAATTCGACCGGCTGTCGCAGTTTCTGGCCAATCGCGGTTATGGCGTCATCCAGCCGAATTTCCGCGGTTCCACCGGTTATGGAAGGGCGTTCCGCAAGGCGGGCTACCGTCAGTGGGGTGGGCTGATGCAGGATGATGTCACCGATGCGGCGCAATGGGCGGTGGCCCAGGGCTATGCCGATCCGGCCCGCATGTGCATCCTGGGTTGGAGCTATGGTGGCTATGCGGCGCTGATGGGGGCGGTGAAAACGCCAGACCTGTTCAAATGCGCCGTAGCAACCGCCCCCGTGGCGAATATGGATCGCCTTTACGACGATCTGCGCAATCACCGGGCAAAGAATTATAACCGGGATCTCATCTATGGCGACAAGGATGAGTATGATCCCGCCAATTCCCCCGTGCATCGCGCCGGGGAGATCAAAATCCCTGTGCTGCTGATCCATGGTGACAAGGATGTGCAGGCCGATGTCGGCCACAGCCGCGATATGGAAAAGGCGCTGAAGAAGGCCGGCAAGGATGTGGAATATATCGAGATTGAGGATATGGACCATTCGCCGATGAACCAGGACGACATGGTCCGTATCCTGAGCGCCTGGGAACGGTTCCTGAAGGCGCAGATCGGGAACTGATTTTTTGGGAAAGGGCTGTCGGATCGGGGCGGCCCCTTCCGTCCTTGGGTTTGTTCAGGTGAAAACAACCCCAAGGACGGAGGAAAACCATGCCCTATGTCGATGGTTTCATCGTTGCTGTGCCCAAGGACAGGCTGGCGGATTACAAGGCGCTGGCCAACAAGGCCGCCGATCTCTGGACCGAATATGGCGCGCTCTCCTATCTGGAGGCGGTGGCCGACGATGTGCCCTATGGGGAGCTGACCTCCTTCCCCCGTGCCGTGATGGCGAAGGAGGATGAGGTGGTGGTGTTCGCCTGGATCACCTACCCGTCGCGTCAGGCGCGGGATGAGATCAATGCCAAGGTGATGGCCGATCCACGCCTGAACTGCGATCCTGCAAACATGCCATTCGATGGCAAGCGCATGATCTATGGCGGGTTTGAGAGCGTTGTGGTGCGGTGAGGCGCAGCACCGCCCCCGACACCGGGCCGGGGGCGGTGCTGTTGATCACGCGGCCTGATCGGCCAGCCCTTCCGCTGTGAAGGGGCGTAGATTGGCGAGGAACTGCCGTGCGCAGGCTTGCCAGGAGAAGGTGAGCGCATGGTCGCGGCACAAGGTGGGGGCGATGGTCAGCGCCTTCAGACAGGCGCTGCGCAGATCGGTATCCAGCACGCCTGCCGGATGGTCGCCGATCACATCCAGCGGGCCGGGCACGGGGAAGGCCGCCACCGGCAGGCCGCTGGCCAGCGCTTCCAGCAGCACCAGCCCGAACGTGTCGGTGCGCGAGGGGAACACGAAGACATCGGCGGCGGCATAATGCCGGGCCAGATCCTCCCCATGTTTGGCGCCTACAAAGATGGCGCCGGGATATTTGGCCTGCAATTCCGCCCGCTGCGGCCCGTCGCCTACCACCACCTTGGAACCGGGCAGGTCCAGCGACAGGAACGCCTCGATATTCTTTTCCACCGCGACCCGCCCGACGGAGATGAAAACCGGACGGGGCAGGTGATCGAACAGGCTCTTGTCGCGCGGGTGGAACAGTTCGGTATCCACCCCGCGCGACCAGCGGCGGATATTGGTGAAACCCCGGCTGACCAGATCGGCCTCGATGCTGGCGGTGGCCACCATCACCGAATGGGCAGGCGAATGGAACCGCCGCACGAAGGCATAGGACAGACGCAGCGGCACCGGGGCCCGGTCGCGCACATATTCCGGGAACCGGGTATGATAGGCGGTGGTAAACGGCAAGCCGCGCTTCAGGCAGTAACGCCGGGCGGCAAAACCCAGCGGCCCTTCGGTGGCGATATGGATGGCGTCCGGTTGTGCGTCGTCGATCATCTGTCGCACCCGCCGTCCCGGTGCCAGCGCCAGACGGATTTCCGGGTATGTCGGCATGGGGATGGTGCGGAACCGGTCGGGGGAGATCACCTCCACCTTATGGCCCAACCGCTCCAGTTCAGCCCGTGTCGTCGCCAGGGTGCGCACGACGCCGTTGACCTGCGGATGCCAGGCATCCGTGACGATCAGCAGTTTCACGCTGCGGCTTTCATCGCCGTGCGGGAGGCGACAATATCCGCCCAGCGCAGGATTTCCAGGCGCCCGTCCATATGTTCGACCAGTGCGGTGCATGATTCGACCCAGTCCCCGTCATTGACATAGAGAACGCCGTCCATGTCGCGCATTTCAGCATGGTGGATATGGCCGCAGATAACGCCATCCACCTGCCGGCGCCGCGCCTCGTCGGTCAGCGCCGTCTCGTAATCGCCGATGAATTCGACGGCCTTCTTGGTCTTGTGCTTCAGATAGGCTGACAGTGACCAGTAAGGGAACCCCAGCTTGCGCCGGACCTTGTTCACGGCCGTATTCAGCCACAGCAGGAAGGTGTAGGCACTGTCGCCCACGAAGGCCAACCACTTGGCATAGCGCACCACGGCATCAAACTGGTCACCGTGGATGACCAGATAGCGCTTGCCGTCGGCGGCCTCGTGGATCGTATCCTCCAGGATGGTGACGCCGCCGAACTGCAGGCCTGCGAACTCCCGGAACGCCTCGTCATGGTTGCCGGGCACCAGGATGACCTGGGTGCCCTTGCGGGCGCGGCGCAGAACCTTCTGCACCACGTCATTATGACTCTGTGGCCAGTACCAGCTTTTCTTCAGCCGCCAGCCATCCACGATATCGCCGACCAGATAGAGCCGGTCCGATTCGGTATGCTTCAGGAAATCCAACAACATGTCCGCCTGGCACCCGCGGGTGCCAAGATGGATGTCGGAAAGCCAAATGGTCCGGTAACGCTTTACGTCTTCGTCGCCCAGCATGACTGCCCCCATGGCCGGTCAACCCAATCCCCCGTGCGTGATGAACAGTCAAATCCACATATTGTTATTATTGTGGCTTAAGACTATCTATCGACGGCACGCTGGTTCTATATCGGCACTTAGCGTTATTCGCCACCATATGGACGGTGAAGAAAGTCATGTTATTCAAAACTTCTCACGATAGTAATGATGAATACATGATTTATTCACCGGATCGTAATAGTGGACCGCCGGTGCCTGTTTCAGCGTCAATCCGCCGTCTTCTGGTGATCTTCAACCCGACGGCGGGGCGCCGTCGTCCGGGCTATCTGCAGCGGGCGTTGGCTGCGGCAAAGGCTGCGGGGGCGGGAATCGAACTGTCGGCCACCCAGGCCGCCGGCGATGCGGAGATGATGGCTACCCGTGCCGTACTGGCCGGTGGCTATGATGCGATTGTGGCGGCGGGCGGGGATGGCACCATCAACGAGGTGATCAACGGCATGGCCGGAACCGGCCAGGCTGCTGGTCTTGCCCTGCCGGCGCTGGGCATTGTGCCGTTGGGGACGGCCAATGTGCTGGCCCACGAGTTGGGGGTGGCGGCGGATGCCGACCAGGTGGGCCGCTGGCTGGCCACGGCAGCGCCCCGACCCATCCGGCTGGGCCGGGCCAATGGCCGGCTGTTCGTGCAGATGGCGGGTGTGGGCATGGATGCCCGCGTCGTGGCCGGCATTGATCCGGCGGTGAAACGCCAACTGGGCAAGGGCGCCTATGCGCTGGGCTCGCTAAGGGAAATCCTGGCCGGTCCGCGCCGGGACTACCGGGTGCGCGCTACCGGACCGGATGGGGCGGTAACCCTGCTGGAGGGGGCCAGTTGCATCATCTGCAATGGTCACTATTACGGTGGCACGTTCGTGCTGGCCCCGGCGGCGCGGCTGGAGGGGGATTGCTTCCAGTTGGTGCTGTTCCAGCGCCCTGGCCGCTTCGCTGCACTCTCTTATGCGACCGCCATGGTGATGGGGCTGATCCCCCGACGCCGCGATGTCACTATTCTGCCTGTTGGCACGGTAGAGATTGAAGGGCCGGTGGGGGAGCCGGTGCAAGGCGATGGCGATGTCATTGCCCGATTGCCCGTGCGGATCGACCGATTACCGCTCCCCCTGTCCGTGCTGGCGCCTGGTGCTATATTATAGTGCTGTCAGCCGGCATCGCGGTTGGTGCCAGCATCCCTGCGGCGGGGTTGGTCCCACACGGCCAGACATTCCTCCGCCGTCTTGCCGGACCCAATCATGTGCCAGCCACGGCGATCATTGAAGCTCAGGCGGTAATTGCCGGCGCGGTCACGCTCGAACTTGAAGACGGGGCGGTCAGCATCGGGGAAGCTCACCAGGAAGCTGTCGGCTTCGCGGCTGGTGACCCGGCGATGCGGCTGCCAGAGCCCACGGCTGACCTTGTCTTCCGCCAGACGCGTCCAGCAGGCGACATCGCCGGGGGTGAAGCGGACAAGCGGGAAGGGGATGATGGTACACATGGCTGGCACCTTGGGGCGTTCGGTGGGCATCGGGGGGGATGGCACACGGCCATAATCTGGCCTCTTCTTAACCCCAAGCTGCGGCCCGAACGGTTAACGACCACTTTACAGAGAGCCCCGTAAGATCAACACCTTCGTATAGGTGCCCTGGCAAATCGGCCCGACCTATCCCTTTGGCCCCGTCGCTTCGCGGTTGCACAATATCCTCCGGCCCCCGACCGGGCCCGCCTGCTCCCCGACGTCGCAGACCGGCGTTTTTTGGCGGTTCGCGGCGCAAAACCGCATAGCCCCAATCCAGCCGGATCAGTTGCGTAGGGGCTGGGGCTGTGTTACATGCACGCTCGCTCAACGTCGGAAGGTCCTCTTCCGGCTAGGTGGCTTATTGCTAACATCCTGAAATTATTCAGGGTCCACGGACACAACCGGGGTTACCAGGTGGCAACCGAAGGGACTGGCGTATCCGAACTCGCCTCTCGCTATGCGAGCGCCTTGTTCGATCTCGCGGACGAGCAGCAGGCTCTGGACCAGACGGCCCAGGATCTCTCTCTCGTCAAGGCTCTGCTCGCTGAAAGCGCGGATCTCCGCCGCTTGATCGGCAGCCCGCTGCTCGCTCGTGGCGATCAGGAGCGCGCCATGGAGGCGGTTCTGGCCGCTGCTGAGGTGGGTGAGCTTGTGCGCAAATTCATCGGGCTGGTGGCGCGCAGCCGTCGGCTTGCGGCGTTGCCGGGCATGATTGACGGCTTCCTGGCCGAAATCGCCCGTAGCCGCGGTGAATCCACGGTGCGCGTGACGGTTGCCCGTCCGCTGAGCGATGAACAATGGACGGCGCTGGCAGCGGCGATTGATCCGAGTGCCAGCGGCAAGGTCAAGCTTGACGTCTGGATCGATCCGTCGCTGATCGGTGGAATGGTCGTCAAAATCGGTTCCCGCATGGTTGACAGTTCCGTGCGTACCAAGCTGAACAAGCTGAAACTCGCCATGAAAGGGGTTGGATAATGGAAATCCGCGCCGCTGAGATTTCCGCGATCCTGAAGCAGCAGATCGCGAACTTCGGCACCGAGGCCGATGTCGCCGAAGTTGGCCGGGTGCTGTCGATTGGCGACGGCGTCGCACGTGTCCATGGTCTGGACAATGTGCAGGCCGGCGAAATGGTCGAATTCCCGGGCGGGGTGAAGGGCATGGCCCTGAACCTTGAATCTGACAATGTTGGTGTCGTGATTTTCGGTTCCGACCGTCAGATCAAGGAAGGCGACATCGTCAAGCGCACCGGCGCCATCGTGGAAGTCCCCGTTGGCCGTGGCCTGCTGGGTCGCGTGGTTGACGGTCTGGGCAACCCGATCGACGGCAAGGGTCCGCTGACCGACGTGGTGCGTACCCGCGTGGAAGTGAAGGCCCCCGGCATCATTCCCCGCAAGTCCGTGCATGAGCCGATGCAGACCGGCCTGAAGGCGATCGACGCCCTGGTGCCGGTCGGTCGTGGCCAGCGTGAGCTGATCATCGGTGACCGCCAGACCGGCAAGACCGCCATCGCGCTGGACACCTTCATCAACCAGAAGTCCATCAACAAGGGTGGCGACGAGAGCAAGAAGCTGTACTGCATCTATGTTGCAGTCGGCCAGAAACGCTCCACCGTCGCCCAGATCGTGAAGACCCTGGAAGAGAACGGCGCGCTGGAATATTCCATCGTCGTTGCCGCCACCGCTTCCGAGCCGGCGCCGCTGCAGTTCCTGGCCCCCTATACGGGTGCGGCCATGGGCGAGTTCTTCCGTGATAATGGCATGCACGCCCTGATCGTTTATGACGATCTGTCCAAGCAGGCCGTTGCCTACCGTCAGATGTCGCTGCTGCTGCGCCGCCCGCCGGGTCGCGAAGCTTACCCCGGCGACGTGTTCTATCTGCACTCCCGTTTGCTGGAACGTGCGGCCAAGCTGAACGATGAGAATGGCGGCGGCTCATTGACCGCTCTGCCGGTCATCGAAACCCAGGCCGGTGACGTTTCCGCCTACATCCCGACCAACGTGATTTCCATCACCGATGGTCAGATCTTCCTGGAAACCGGTCTGTTCTATCGCGGTATCCGCCCGGCCATCAACGTGGGTCTGTCGGTGTCCCGCGTCGGTTCCGCCGCGCAGATCAAGGCGATGAAGCAGGTTGCCGGCACCATCAAGCTGGAACTGGCCCAGTATCGCGAAATGGCTGCTTTCGCGCAGTTCGCTTCCGATCTGGATGCTTCCACCCAGCGTCTGCTGAACCGCGGTGCGCGCCTGACCGAGCTGTTGAAGCAGCAGCAGTTCAGCCCGCTGCCGGTGGAAGAGCAGGTGGTGTCGATCTTCGCCGGCGTGAAGGGCTACCTTGACAAGGTGAAGACCGAGGATGTGAACCGCTTCGAGGCCCGCTTCCTGGACGAGGTCCGCGCCAAGGGTGCCGACATTCTGGACGCGATCCGCACCGAGAAGGCGATCTCCAAGGGGACTGAGGAAAAGCTGAAGGCCTTCCTCGAAAATTTCTCCAAGGTTTTCGTCTGATCCAACAGTCCCGATTGAACGGGTCTTTGAAAGCGTAGGGCCGTTATGCCGAGCTTGAAGGACATCCGAAACCGGATCACCAGCGTTAAGTCGACGCAGAAGATCACCTCTGCCCTGAAGATGGTCGCGGCCAGCAAGCTGCGCCGCGCCCAGGAACAGGCAGAGGCTGGTCGGCCCTATGCGGTACGCATGGGCCGCATGCTGGCATCGCTCGCCGCCAATGTGGCGGGCGGTCCGGGCGGCCCCCGTCTGATGACGGGTACGGGCAATGACCGGGTGCATCTGCTGGTGGTGATGACGGCCGACCGTGGTCTGGCCGGCGGTTTCAACAGCTCCATTGTCCGTGCCACCAAGCGGCAGATCCTGTCGCTTCAGGCGCAGGGCAAGGTGGTGAAGCTGCTGTGCGTGGGCCGCAAGGGCCGCGACCTGCTGCGCCGTGAATTCCCCTCGCTGATTGCCGCCTCGTTCGAGGATGTGGGCAAGAAGCGCCTCTCCTATGCCGATGCGGACATGATCACCGCCAGGTTGCTGGAGATGTTCGAGGCAGGTGAGTTCGACATCGCCACCATCGTCTACAACAAGTTCAAGTCGGCCATCACGCAGGAGGTCACCCTCCAGCAGATCATCCCGTTCGCTGCCCCCCAGGTGGCGGTCGAGACGGCCGATGCCTCCACCCGCCCGGTTTATGAATTTGAACCGAGCGAGGAGAGCATCCTGACGGATCTGCTGCCGCGCAATGTTGCCATCCAGATCTATTCCGCCCTGTTGGAGAGCGCAGCCTCCTTCTTCGGCGCACAGATGACTGCGATGGACAATGCAACGCGCAATGCCGGCGAAATGATCAAGAAGTACACGCTGATCTATAACCGTACCCGCCAGGCGACCATCACCAAGGAGCTGATTGAAATCATCTCCGGTGCGGAAGCGGTTTAAGTCCTATACCAGTGTCGGTAAATTCTGACTTGTCAGAATTTACCGACTTCGGCGGCACCTGCCGCCGCCGCGCCAGTTGGCGCGGATACCAAGGTCAGGATTTCTTGACCTTGGTATTAGTTCCAAGACGACTGTCAGATATTGGGTTCCGAGGGAGCTTGCCCCATGGCTAATACGAGCAACGCGGTCGGCCGCATCACCCAGGTGCTGGGCGCCGTCGTGGACGTTCAGTTCGACGCCGAACTGCCGCCCATCCTGAACGCCCTGCACACGGTGAACGAGGGCAAGACCCTGGTGCTCGAAGTGGCGCAGCACCTGGGCGAAAACACCATCCGCGCCATCGCCATGGACACCACCGATGGTGTTGTCCGTGGTCAGAGGGTGACGGATACCGGTGCCCCCATCACCGTGCCGGTTGGTCCCGCCACCCTGGGCCGCATCCTGAACGTCATCGGCGAGCCGATCGACGAGCGCGGCCCGGTCGACCTGACCAATGTCGCCTCCATCCACCGGGAAGCGCCCAGCTTCGCCGAACAGGCGACTGAAGCGGAAATCCTGGTGACGGGCATCAAGGTCATCGACCTGCTGGCCCCGTACCTGAAGGGCGGCAAGATCGGCCTGTTCGGCGGCGCCGGCGTCGGCAAGACCGTGACCATTCAGGAACTGATCAACAACATCGCCAAGGCACACGGTGGTGTTTCCGTGTTCGCCGGCGTGGGTGAGCGTACCCGAGAGGGTAACGATCTCTACCACGAAATGGTGGATTCGGGCGTTATCAAGCTGAACGAGAACGATACGCTCGGCTCCAAGGTGGCGCTGGTCTATGGCCAGATGAACGAGCCGCCGGGTGCGCGTGCCCGTGTGGCGCTGACCGGTCTGTCCGTCGCGGAATATTTCCGCGATCAGGAAGGCCAGGACGTGCTGTTCTTCGTGGACAACATCTTCCGCTTCACCCAGGCCGGTGCCGAAGTGTCCGCTCTGCTGGGCCGTATCCCGTCCGCCGTGGGTTACCAGCCGACGCTGGCGACCGACATGGGCGCGTTGCAGGAGCGTATCACCTCCACCAAGAAGGGTTCGATCACGTCCGTGCAGGCCGTGTACGTGCCCGCCGACGACTTGACCGACCCGGCTCCCGCCACCTCCTTCGCCCACCTGGACGCCACCACGGTGTTGAGCCGTTCGATCGCCGAAATGGCGATCTTCCCGGCCGTGGACCCGCTGGACTCGACCTCGCGTGCGCTGGACCCGCGCATTGTGGGTGAAGAGCACTATGGCGTGGCCCGCAAGGTCCAGCAGGTGTTGCAGCAGTACAAGGCCCTGCAGGACATCATCGCCATTCTGGGCATGGATGAGCTGTCGGAAGAGGATAAGCTGGTCGTGGCCCGCGCCCGTAAGATCCAGCGCTTCCTCTCCCAGCCGTTCCACGTGGCCGAAGTGTTCACCGGTACGCCCGGCGTTCTGGTGTCCATCGAAGACACGGTCAAGGGCTTCAAGGGCATCGTCAACGGCGACTATGACCACCTGCCGGAAGCGGCCTTCTACATGGTCGGCACCATCGAAGGTGCCGTCGAGAAGGCCCGCAAGATGGCTGCCGAGGCTGCTTGATAAGAGGACAGGTGTCAGATGTCGGGTGACAGGAATTCTCTGTCTCTGACATCTGACATCAGACATCTGGAGTCTGAAGAATGTCCGACAAGGTTGAATTCGAGCTGGTCTCGCCGGAGAAGCTGCTGGTCTCGCAGCCAGTGACCATGGTGGTGGTGCCGGGTGCCGAAGGTACCCTGGGCGTGCTGCCGGGCCATGCGCCGATGATCGTCACCGTCAAGCCAGGTGTCATCGACATCTATGGTAACGACATGGCGACCGTTACCCAGCGGATCTTCGTGGCTGGCGGTTTCTGTGAAATCACCGCCGATCGCGTCACCGTGCTGGCCGAAGAGGCTGCCGATCTGGAGGCTCTGCGTCGCCAGGACAAGGAAACGCTGGAAAAGCAGATCGCTGATCTGGCTGAGGATCTGGAGGACGCCAAGACCGAAGTTGAGCGTCACGCGGTGGAGGCCAAGCTGGTCGTCGCCCAGGCCAAGCTGGAACTCCACGGTCAGAGCGTGCATTGATCCCGATCAATGCCGGTCCCGGTCGGTAGGCGTAACAAATCTGTCACGCCAAGGGTTTTTGCGATTGATTATCACGGGGGCGCTCAGCGCCCCCGTTGCTTTTTGTCAGTCTGTCGCCAATCTGTTGGCCTGGATTCGTTTCGCATCAGGAAAGCTGGCCGTTACCATGGCTTACACGCACTGGACCATCGAGGGTCTCCCCTGGGACAAGCTCGACCCATCCAAGGTCGACCCTGACAAGGTGAAGCTGGCGAAGGCCGCAGCGCTGGTCGAATATAACGGCCATATCTATGCCGATTATCTGTGCAACGTCTTCCGCGACGATCCGGAATTCTGCCAGGTCGCCCGTGATTGGGCCGTGGAAGAGGTGCAGCATGGCGAGGCACTGGGGGCCTGGGCGCAGCGTGTTGATCCCAGTTGGGATTTCCAGGCAGCCGTGAAGCGCTTCCGTGACGGTTATCAGGTGGAAACTTCCGTCGATGCCTCCCGCCGGGGCAGCCGGGCGGGTGAACTGGTCAGCCGCTGCATCGTGGAGACTGGCACCTCCAGCTATTACACCGCCTTGGGTGATGATACAGACGAGCCTGTCTTCAAGCAGATTTGCCGCCATATCGCCGCCGATGAGCTGCGCCATTACAAGCTTTTCTATGATCACCTGAAGCGCTATCTGGAACGCGAGAAGCTGAACCGCTTCCAGCGCCTGATGGTCAGCCTGTCCCGTATCAACGAGACAGAGGATGACGAACTGGCCTATGCCTATTATGCGGCCAATTATTGGACGCGGCCTTACCAGCGTAGCGAGAATTACAGCGAATATACCAAGCTGGCTTACTCCTATTACAAGCCGCAGCACCTGGACCGCATGGTGGCCATGGTGTTCAAGGCTTCGGGGCTGAAGCCGCAGGGGTGGCTGCACACGATGGCTTCCAGGTTTGCCTATAGCCGGATTCGCAAGAAGGCCGAAGGTGGCGCCACATTGGCGGCTTGAGTGTTCACAGCGGGTGGGGCATGGCTGCCCCGCCCCTTGGCGCTTGCGCAACGCCGGTTGACTGCCCAAATTATTGTGCGGCGCAGCAATCGGACGATCATCATGGTGTTTAAAAAGCTGATCAGCGGGTTTGGCCGTAAGCCGCCGCCGGTACCCCTTGCGGAACCAGTGGTCTCGCCACCGGTATCTCCCCGTCCGAATCGACCCGATGGGATGGCGTTGGCGCTGCAAGGGGGCGGCTCCCTGGGGGCCTTCACCTGGGGAGTGCTGGACCGGCTGCTGGAAGAGCCGGGCTTCACCCCTGTGCGCCTGTCCGGGGCCAGTGCCGGGGCGGTGAACGCGGCGGCCTTTGCCTGTGGCTGGGCTGCCGATGGCCCGGCGGGGGCCCGTGCCACGCTGGATTTGGTGTGGCAGAAAGTGGGTGAATGTGGCGCCGGGTCTCTGGGCTTCTGCCCCAGTTGGCCAGCCAGCGGCGTGGTGCGGGCGGTCAATGCGGCGGCCTTGCAGATGGCCACGCGCTTTTTCTCTCCCTATGCCCTGAACCCGCTGGGGCTCAACCCGCTGCGCGACATTCTGGCCGACGTGCTGGATTTCCAGGCACTGACGCAGAAGAAGGCACCACGCCTTTACATCTCGGCTACCCGCGTGCGCGATGGCAGCCCGCGTGTCTTCACCAATGGCGATATCAGCCTGGAGGCACTGCTGGCCTCCACCACCCTGCCGTCAATCCATCAGGCGGTGGAGATCGAGGGGGAGGCGTACTGGGATGGCGGCTATACGCTGAACCCACCCGTGGCGGCCTTGCTGGAAGGGCCGGCGGTGGGGCGTATCCTGGTGGTGCAGGCCATGCCCAACCGCACGGCCCATACGCCGAAGACGGCGGATGCCATCCGCGAACGGCTGAACGAGATCACCTTTTCCCGCCCGCTCGAAGCGGAAATCGCCCTGGTGCGCGAGAAACTGGCCCACCGCGACCGGCCAGAGAGCCTGCACCTGCTGGCGATCGACCCCGATTCCAAGGCGGTGGAGGAACTGGATGGCTTGCGGGTGGATCGGGAGTATCTGGCGGCCCTGAAAGCACAGGGCCGCAAGCAGGCGACCATCTGGTTACAGGGATAAAACCTTCCCCGGATTCATGATCCCCGCCGGGTCCAGCAGCGCCTTCATCTGCCGCATCAGGGCCAGTTCCACCGGGTCTTTCAGGCGGGCCATCTCCGCCACCTTCAGATTGCCGATGCCATGTTCGGCGCTGATGCTGCCGCCTTGGCGCGTCACCTCGGCATGGATGATGGCGGTGATGGCGGGGGCGTGGGTCAGGAAGGTGGCTTTGTCCATCGCCTCCGGCCGTGCGATGTTGCAATGGATGTTGCCGTCGCCGACATGGCCGAACGGGTAGGGGCGCAGGCCCGGCATGAAGTTTGCGAGCGCCAAAATCACCCGATCCAGGAAATCCGGGATGCGGCTGATCGGCACGGAAACATCGGTATGCACGGTGCCATCAATGGCGCGACCGATCTCCGGCAGCCCTTCGCGGATTTGCCAGAGCCGGCGGCGCTGCTCCCCGCTTTCGGCCAGCACGGCATCCTGGGCCAGCCCGCTTTCCAGCGCATTGGCGAGCGTGCTTTCCACCATTTGGCGGACCAGCGGCCCGGCCATGCCGCTGGCCACCTCCAGCAGCACATACCAGGGGTGGGATGCTGCCAGCGGGTCATGGTCGCGGCCCAGCAGATCGCGCGCGCCATCCAAGGCGAAACGCGGCATCAACTCGAACGCCGATAGCAGATCACCCGTGCCGGCCCGCGCATGGGCCAGCAAGGCGACGGCGACGGCGGGGGAGGCCACGCCGATCAGGGCGGTTTCCACCTGCCGGGGCTGGGGGAACAGCTTCAGCGTTGCGGCGGTGATGATGCCCAATGTGCCCTCAGCGCCTAAGAACAGGTGCTTCAGGTCGTATCCGGTATTGTCCTTGCGCAGCCGCCGCAGCCCGTTCCAGACCTGCCCGTCGGGCAGCACCACCTCCAGCCCCAGCACCAGATCGCGGGCATTGCCATAGCGCAGGGTGAGGATGCCGCCGGCATTGCTGGAAAGATTGCCGCCCAACTGGCAGGTGCCTTCAGACCCGAGCGAGAGCGGGAAATAGCGGTCTGCCGCCAGGGCTGCCTGTTGGATATCGGCCAGAATGCAGCCGGCTTCTGCCGTCACCGTATAATCGGGGGCGTCCAGGTCACGGATGCGGTTCAATCGCCCGAGATTGAGCAGCCAGGCCCCGGACTCCGCCGCCGCCACGGTGCCACCCACCACACCGGTATTGCCGCCCTGCGGGATCAGCGGCACGCCGGCGGCGGAGGCCAGGGCGGCGATGGCGGCCACCTGTGCGGTATCGCCGGGGCGCAGCACAGCGGCGGGGTGGGAGGCTTGCCGCCGTCGCTGCTCGCTGGCAAAGGGGGCCATCGCCGCCGCATCTGTCAGCACATGCGAAGGCCCGATCAGGTCCGCGATCCGGGCAAGCTGGTCGGCATGGGACATGGAGGCGGGCTTCCGGTTTATCGGTTCAACCGACGCAGGCTAATGGAGGCGTAGAGGGTGGTAAATACCCGCCTGGGCATGGGTGCTGCCGCCGAAAGTCCCGCCGCCGCCGGGGCGATCCAGGCCATGATGCGGACCAGCGATAAGAAGGAACCAGCATGTCCGGCAATGCCACCGCACTGATCATCATCGATGTGCAGAACAACATTCTGTTGGGTACCGACCCGCGCGGCGCGGAAACGCTGGCGGCCCTGGATGCCATGGTGCATCGGCTGGCGGCTTTGGCCGACCGGGCCCGCGCCCAGGGCGTGCCGGTGATCCATGTGCAGCATGATGGGGCACCGGGGCATCGGCTGGAAAAGGGCAGCGACGGCTGGAAAATAAGGGCGGAACTGGGGCCGGCGACGGGGGAGCCCGTTTTCAATAAATCCGCCTGCGATGCCTTTCTTGGCACCGGGCTGGAGGCGCAGTTGCGCCAAGCCGGCATCAGCCACCTGATCATCGGCGGCTGCATGACGCCTTATTGCATTGATACCAGTGTGCGCAGCGCCGTGGCGCACGGCTTCGATGTCACACTGCTGGAAGATGGGCACATGACCTGCGATATCGGCGCGCTGCCCTTTGAGCAGATCATCGCCCACCATAACCAGATATTGGACGGGTTCGATGTCGGCCCGAACATGGCACGGGTGCGGCCCAGCGCGGACGTGCTGGCCTGATCAGCCACGCGGGGCGGCGGCGCGGCGCAGCCGGTCATTGATCGCCACGCCCAGCCCCTTTTCCGGCACTGGCATCACGGCGATGCCGGACAGGCCGGGCCGGTCCAGCGCGCGCAGCATGGCGAACAGGTTGGCCGCCGCCTCCGCCATGTCGCCGCGCTGGGACAGGTTCAGCCGCATGGCCCCGCCGCGCAGGAACTGATCCGGTCCGAAGGCCAGCAGCGCCTCATTCTCGTCCACGCTGTCGGCATCCAGCCGCACCGGCAGGCCGGGGGCATAATGGCTGGTCATCATGCCGGGGGCCTTGATGCCATCGCCGGCCCCCGCCAGTTCCACCCGGCCCAGCACCGCCTCCAACTCCTCCCGCGTCACCGAACCGGGGCGGAGCAGGCGGGCGGTGGGGTCGGTCAGGTCCAGCACAGTGGATTCCAGGCCGATTTCCGCCTTGCCGCCGGCCAGGATCAGGTGCAGCCGGGCACCACCCCCATCGGGAAATTCCTCCGCCACATGCAGCGGCGTGGTGGGGGAGACATGGCCGGACCGGTTGGCGGACGGGGCCGCCACCGGCAAACCGGATGCCGCCAGCAGGGCGCGGGCCACGGGATGGGCGGGGCTGCGCACCGCCACACTATCCATCCCGGCACTGACCAGCAGCGACAGCGGCGCATCGGCCCGGCGCGGCAGCACCAGGGTCAGGGGACCGGGCCAGTAAAGCTCCATCAACTGGCGGGCGCGATCATCCAGATGCACCAGCGGTTCGGCTGCCGCTTCATCCAGCACATGCACGATCAGCGGGTTGAAGCTGGGTCGACCCTTGGCGGCGAAGATGGCGGCCACCGCCGCATCATCCCCGGCATGGCCGCCCAGCCCATAGACGGTTTCGGTGGGGAAGGCCACCAGCCCGCCTGCCGCCAGAATCGCCGCACCCCGCATATAGGCGGGCGTGCCCGGCGTCATCACCGCCGGTCGGTCCGGGTGCGGCGGGGGGGCGGGGGCCTTATGGTGGTGGCTGGGATCGTCGCAGCAATGATCGTGGGGCACAGGCGAAGCTACCGGGCGTGGCGGGAATGGAATGCCCCCCCAGCATAGCCCCCGGCGGGCATTGCGACACCGGCTTTCCCTGCAAACCCCGCCCCAGCCGGGGGCAGCACTGGCGGGCGGGCGGGGTATAAGCTATAGCATGGCAAAACATACTTCCGTGGGGGGAGAAAACGCATGAGCAATACGGCTGCCATGGCCGGTTCCGCCGTGGGGGCATCGGCGGAGCATCTGACGCTGATGCTGCTCTACCAACTGGTGGTGATCCTGGCCTTCAGCCGCATCGTCTCCTGGATCAGTACCCGGTTTCTGGGGCAGACGGCGGTGGCGGGCGAAATCCTGGCCGGGCTGCTGCTGGGGCCATCGCTGATCGGGGCCTTGTTCCCCGATTTCTCGCACAGCCTGTTCGTGCCGGAAACCCGGACGATCTTTGTCGGGTTGGCGCAACTGGGCCTGATCCTGCTGATGTTTCAGATCGGCATGGAATTCCAGGTGACGCCGGGGCGCGGGCGTGATGGGCGGGCCGTGGCGCTGATCAGCCTGACCGGCATTATCATTCCCTTCGCGCTGGGATATGTCACCGCTCCCTTCTTCTGGCGGGAACTGGGCATGGACCCGGATCGGGGGCTGCTGGCCTTCCGCCTGTTCTTCGCCATCGCCATGTCGATCACGGCCATTCCCATCCTGGGCCGGATTTTCATGGAACTGGGCTTGTCGCATACGCGCACGGCGTCGCTGGTCATCGGCTCGGCGGCGATTGATGATATTTGCGGCTGGATGCTGCTGGGGCTGGTCGCCGCCATCGTCGCCGCCAATTTCGATATGGTGATGTTTCTGGCCCGGCTGGCGGGGATCGCCCTGTTCCTTGCCGTGATGCTGGCCCTGGTGCGGCCTTATCTTTCCCGCTGGGTTGCGGGAAGGATGGCCAAGGAAGGCGGCACGCTGGATGCCAGCACCATTGCCGGGCTGCTGCTGGTGCTGCTGGGGGCCGCCATCATCACCAGCAATCTGGGCATCTTCGCCATTATCGGCGGGTTCATTGTCGGCCATTGCCTGCAAAATGACCGGGCCTTTGTGGCGCAATGGAAAATGCGCGTGGGCGGGTTCGTGCAGGTGCTGCTGTTGCCTTTGTTCTTCGCCTATACGGGCCTGCGCACCGACGTCGGCTCCCTGTCTGCCTATGGCTGGGGCCTGTGTGCGCTGGTCTGTATGGTGGCCTTTGCCGGTAAATTCGGCGGTGCCTATCTGGCTTGCCGCGTGCTGGGGGAGGGACACCGGCAGGCGGCAACCGTGGGCGTGGCCATGAACACCCGCGCCCTGATGGAATTGATCGTACTGAATATCGGCTATGATATGGGCGTGCTGCCCAAGCCGATGTTCAGCATGCTGGTGGTGATGGCCATTGTCAGCACCTTCATGGCCACCCCTTTGATCCGCTGGCTGATGGCATCCGAACGGGTCAGCCCGGAACTGACCCGTGCCCGGCTGGCGGGGTTGTCGGCGGAATAAGGTTTACTCAATTCCCGGCTTCAGGGAGAAGACGACGCCCCAGCCATCCGGGTCTTCGAAGCAGACGGCCCGGTTCAGCCAATAGGCGTTTTCCGGTTTCACCGGCACCCCGCCACGAGCCTGGATGGCGGCGCTGGCGGCGTTCAGCGCCGCCCGGTCATCAACATACATCACCAGCAGATTGTCGCGGCTGGGGGCGGGGCAGGGGCTGCCGTCGCGGTGCTGGGTGAATTCCAGCTGCATCCCGGCATCGGGCAGGCCGAACAGCACCCCATCATAGCCACCATGATTGCCGCCTTCATCCCGCCAGCCGCCAATCACCGGCAGGCCGATGACATCGCGGTACCAATTGGTGACGGCATCGATCTGATCGGTCGGTCGGGCGACGCGCAGGCGGGTGATGGGCAGATGCTCGGGCCAGGGGGTCATGTCACTCTCCTTTTTGTGCGGCGCAACACTTGCCGCGCCGTCCCCTTCCCGGCACACTCCCTCACCGGAGAAGACAAAATACAAACAGGGGGAAACCTGCCATGGCGGGCCGCGTCTTTACAATCGCGCAGCAAAAGGGCGGGGCGGGCAAGACGACGCTGGCCATCCATCTGGCCCATGCCTGGGCGCTGGCCGGGCGCAGCGTCGCCCTGGTGGATATCGACCCCCAGGGCAGCCTTTCCGCCTGGTATCAGCAGCGCGTGGCGGCCTTAGGCGAGGGGCGCACCGGCCTGACCCATGCCCAGCTTTCCGGCTGGCGCACCCAGCGGGAGGTGGAAAAGCTGGTGCAGGCGCATGAGGTGGTGGTGATCGACAGCCCGCCCCATGCGGAGACGGAGGCACGAATCGCTGTGCGCGCTGCCGATCTGGTGGTGGTGCCGGTTCAGCCCAGCCCGATGGACCTGTGGGCCACCCGCCCGACGCTGGATCTGGCCAAGGCGGAAAAACGCCCGGCCCTGATCGTGCTGAACCGGGTGCCGGCGCGGGGACGGCTGGTGGATGCGGTGGCGGAAAAGGCGGCTGAACTCGGCATGCCGGTGGCGGCATCGCACCTGGGCAACCGCATCGGTTTCGCCGCAGCCTTGATGGAGGGTTTGACCCTGCTTGAAACTGAACCGCGTTCGCGTGGGCGGGAGGAGGTGGAAGCGCTGTCGGCGGAAATCTGGGGCTTTGGCCACTGAAGGTAAAAGCCGGTGGCACCCTGCCGGGGGTACCACCGGGCCAAGATCACAGGGTCTGAACAGCCTTCAGCACAGCGTCCACATGGCCGGGCACTTTCACCTTCCGCCAGATCTGACGGACGATGCCCTCCTTGTCGATCAGGAAGGTGCTGCGTTCGATACCCATATATTTCTTGCCATACATGTTCTTTTCCACCCAGGCACCAAACCGCTCCGTCACGTCGCTTTCGGCATCGGAAGCCAGGGTGAAGGGCAGCTTGTATTTGGCCTTGAACTTGTCGTGGCTGGCGACGCTATCCTTGGAAATACCGATGATGGTGGCGTCCACCTGTTCGAAATGCGGCAGGTTTTCGCCAAAACCGCAGGATTCAGCCGTGCAGCCGGACGTATCATCCTTGGGATAGAAATAGATCACCACGTTGCGGCCCCGCAGGGCCGACAGGGTAATGCTGCGATTGCCGTCCGTGGGAAGGGTGAAATCCGGTGCGGCGGCACCGATGGAAATGGTCATATCGGGTTTCTCCGATGGATTGGTGATGCAATGGCGTTTAGATAGCCCGCCATCGGCATCAGAAAAGGGCGAGGGACATGATCGACGTTGAGTATGTGCGGACCATGCTGGTTTATGGAAGCTGGATGAACCGCCGCCTGCTGGAAGCCGGTACCACCATCCCGGACAGCGATCGCCGTCGCGACATGGGCGCCTTCTTCAAATCGCTGCATGGCACGCTGGATCATCTGCTGTGGGGTGATCTGATCTGGATGCAACGCTTCGTCGGCGGCACCGTTCCGCAGCCGGGGACTGATGGGCTGATCTGCCCGACCTGGGATGCGCTGGTGGAACAGCGCGCTGCTGCCGACGCCCATATGTTGAACTGGGCGGAAAAGCAGCTGACGGCGGAATGGCTGGCCGCCCCCCATCACTATGTCAGCAAGCTGGTGCGCCGGCAGCGGTCCATGCCGGCCTGGGTGCTGGTCACACATGTGCTGAACCATGGCACCCACCATCGCGGTCAGGCGACAACGCTGATGATGCAGTTGGGGGTCGATCCGGGCGTGACCGATCTGGTGGCCATGCCGGCCCTGTTCGACGGGTCGCTGGGGATCGACGGGCGGGATGAGCCCTGGGACGGGGAGTAAATCCAAGGGGCACCGGCGGAACCGGTGCCCCTTGCCATTATTAAAGCTGCTTCAGGATGTAATCAGCGCTGGAAACCTCAAACGCGCCCGGCTTTTCCACTTCCAGGCGGGTCACCACGCCATCGTCCGCCACCAGCGCGAAGCGCTGGCCGCGATGGCCCAGATTATAGGCGGTGCCGTCCATTTCCAGGCCCAGGGCCTTGGTCAGCGTGCCGTTGCCATCGGGCAGCATGGTGATCTTGCCGGCCACATTGTTGGCCTTGCCCCAGGCTTGCATGACGAACGGGTCGTTCACGGCCAGACAGACGATTTCTTCCACGCCCTTGGCCTTCAGCGCTTCGGCATTTTCCACGAAGCCCGGCAGGTGCTTGGCGGAGCAGGTGGGGGTGAAGGCACCCGGCACGGAGAACAGCACCACCTTCTTGCCCTTGAACAGGTCGTCGGTGCTGACCTCCTGCATGCCCGATTCGGTCAGGTGCTTCAGGGTGACCGACGGAACGCGGTCGCCAACCTTAAGGGTCATCGCTTGGTTCTCCCCATTGGGTGCGTGTTGGTGGATGATGGATAGGTTCTAGGCCGCATGCCGCCCCTCGGCAAGGTGGGGATGGATCGGTCGGGAAATTAACCCACATTCTGTCCACGCACTGGTATCATTCCCTCTGTTGTCATGTAGAGCCGATGCCCATGAAACCGCCCTTCAAACAAGCTGCCAGCCGGTCGGACAAGCCGGTCAGAAAATCCGGTGATTCGCTGGCCGGGCAGTTCCTTGTTGCCATGCCGCAGATGCCGGACGAGCGTTTTGCCCGCACCGTGATCTATATCTGTGCCCATAATGGTGATGGGGCGATGGGGCTGGTGGTCAATCGTCTGTTCCAGGGCGTGCATTTCCCCGATCTGCTGGAACAGCTGCATGTTGAGGTCGAAAAGCCCCGCGGCAGCCTGCGCATCCATTATGGCGGGCCGGTGGAAACGGGCCGCGGCTTTGTGCTGCACAGCGCCGATTATCTACGCGAGGGCAGCATGCCCGTGACAGGGGAGGTGGTGCTGACCGCCACCATTGACATCCTGCGCGCCGTGGCGGAAGGGACGGGGCCGGCCAAGGGCTTCCTGGCGCTGGGTTATGCCGGCTGGGGGCCGGGACAACTGGATCAGGAGATGCAGGCCAATGGCTGGTTGAATGTGCCGGCGGATACGGCCCTGCTGTTCGATCCTGATCTGGATCACAAATGGGAACGAACCCTGGCCCGGCTGGGCATCGACCTTTCCATGCTTTCCGCCGATATCGGCCACGCCTGATCGTTTGGTCCGACGGGCAGTCTGCCGTGTTAACCCTGCGCCCAGCCCCGCACATGCCCGCCTTTCGTCTTACTCCAGACGCAATCATGGGCTGTTCTGAAAAGGCGCGGGGGCCGGGTATGGGTATCGGGCGTGCCTGCCCGCGACAGCCAATAAGGAAGCGAGAGAGACCACCATGAAGCGTTCCCACCTTCTGTTGCTGGCCCCCATGATGCTGCTGGCCGCCTGCGCCGGCGTACGGGACAATGATGCCAGCGCCACACGCGGCGGTGCCGGCGCCTATGATGCCTCGGCCAATGCCGGTGCCGGCCAGGGCCAAGGATATGGCGCCACGCCGGTGGAAAACAGCGGGTTGAACAGCAACCTCTCCCCCCAGCAGCAGCTGGCCAGCATTGGCGACCGGGTATTCTTCACCGTGGACCAGTTCGAGGTGTCGGCGGAAGCCACAGCCACGCTGGACAAGCAGGCGGCCTTCCTGCGTTCCAACCCCACTATCACTCTGACCATCGAAGGCCATGCCGACGAGCGGGGGACGCGCGAATATAATCTGGCTCTGGGCCAGCGCCGTGCCGATTCGGTGCGCCGTTACCTGATCGCCACCGGCATCGACGCCAACCGGCTGCAAACCGTCAGCTTCGGCAAGGAACGCCCCGCCGTGGCGGGCACGGGCCAAACGGTTTGGGATCAGAACCGGCGTGCGGTCAGTGTGGTGAATTAAGGCCGGGCAACGCCACGGGCCCCGGTGCTGCCGGGGCCAGCTCTGCCGGCTCTGGGGCTAGCTCTGCCGGTGCGGGGGCTGACGGCTCCGGCTTTGGCGCGCTTTGCCCCTTCCTTTCCTTGGCCGGCTTGGCCGCTTTGGGTTCCTTTTCTTCCTTGGGCAAATTCTCGCCAGCCGGGGCGGGCAGGAAGAACAGGTTGCGCAGGAAACCGGGGGCCAGCACGGCCAGCGGGTTTACCGCCGTCTGCAAATCGTCCAGCGGCCCCTTCACCGTATAGGTGGCGGCGAACAGCCCCTGGCCCTCGCCACCCACCAGCAGGTCACCCAGCAGCGGGATGGCCCCCAGCAGCTTGTTGACGGTGGAAAATGGCACGATTGTGCCCTGCAGCTGGGCATGATCCTTCTTCAGATCGATATTGCCTTCCAGCGTCAGCCCGACCTGGGAGCCGGATGTGCGCATGTCGCGCAGCGAGATGCCGTTGCTATTCCACTGATAATGGCCGTGTAGCCGGGAAAAGGCGATGGGCTGGCCGGACAGGAAATTGGCGAATCCGCGCGGCGAAGCGGCGGATAGCAGGCGGGCCAGCACCGGCGCGTCCTGCACCTGATATTCCTTCAGGTCGGCTTCCCCGTTCACGGCCTTGGCCGGGTCTTCGGCGGCACTGCGACCGGTGATGGTCAGGCTGCCGCCCTTGATCTGGCTGATCACATCCAGGTTGCGCAAGGTGGCGCCGGCATCATCGGTTGCCACATCCAGGGTCAGGATGCGTGGATCGGCGGCATCCGGGCCATAGCGGACGGATAGCCGTCCCTTTTCCCCCACGTCCGCATCCAGATCGGTGCGGAACCAGATATCGGCATCCCGCTCCATCCGCCCACGCGCATTGCGGATCACCCGTCCCTCATCGCCCATGATGGCCTGACCCAGATCGAAGCTGATGGCCAGTGGGGGTTGTCTTGCCGGCAGGACTTCCGTTGCGGGTTCCGCTGTCGTTTCACCCTTGGCCTTTTTGCCCCGGAAAGGACGCACATCGAAGGATGGGCCCCGCACATCAATGGCGAGGCCCCCCTGGCGATCGGTACTGCGCAGATCGATGCGGGCATCGCTTTCGCCCAACCGGAAACTCTCCAGCAGCAGGTGGTCCATGCCGAAATCATCATCGCGCAGCCGGGTCTGCCCACTGGCATGCAACTCCTCCGTTTCCACGGTGAAGGCATCGATAGCCAGGGGCTTGCCGTCAACGAA
>Ga0209373_10000502_pt1 | contig 62696 bp, 67 predicted proteins | sample Higcelweek5metaG_FD_187173 | JGI IMG/M metagenome (GOLD analysis project Ga0209373, IMG submission 187173) | Freshwater pond sediment microbial communities from the University of Edinburgh, under environmental carbon perturbations - High... | ecosystem: Environmental > Aquatic > Freshwater >...
ACGTTCGATGATCGACTGGCCGCTTCTTTCCCTGACCACCTTTCTGCCGCTGGCAGGGGCGCTGTTCCTGCTGACGATCCGGGGCGAGGCCGAGGTGGTGGCGCGCAACGCCCGCCATGTTGCCCTGCTGACCGCGCTGGCCACCTTCGTGGTCTCGCTGTTCATCCTGGCCCGCTTCGATGGCAGCTCGCCTGATTTCCAGTTGAAGGAAACCGCCGCCTGGTTCCCCGGGACCAGCCTGAGCTATTCGCTCGGGGTGGATGGGGTGTCGGTGTGGTTCGTCCTGCTCTCCACCTTCCTGACTCCGCTTTGTATCCTGTCGACCTTCGAAGCGGTCAAGGTCCGGGTCAAGGAATATATGATCGCCTTCCTCATCCTTGAAACGATGATGGTGGGGATGTTCTGTGCCCTCGATCTGGTGCTGTTCTACCTGTTCTTCGAGGGCGTGCTGATCCCGATGTTCATCATCATCGGGGTATGGGGCGGTCAGCGCCGGGTCTATGCCGCTTTCAAATTCTTCCTCTACACCCTGCTCGGCTCGGTGTTGATGCTGGTCGCGATGCTCGCGATGTATTTCGAGGCTCAGACCACCGACATCCCCTCGCTGATGGTCCATTCCTTCCCGCTGGAAATGCAGAAGTGGCTGTGGCTGGCCTTCTTCGCCTCCTTCGCGGTCAAGGTGCCGATGTGGCCGGTCCATACCTGGCTGCCCGACGCGCACGTCGAGGCGCCGACTGCCGGTTCGGTGATCCTGGCCGGTGTGTTGCTGAAGATGGGCGCCTATGGCTTCCTGCGCTTCTCGCTGCCGATGCTGCCCGATGCCTCCCTGTTTTTCACCCCGCTGATTCAGGCCCTGTCGCTGATTGCGGTGATCTACACCTCGCTGGTGGCGCTGGTGCAGGAGGATCTCAAAAAGCTGATTGCCTACAGCTCGGTGGCGCATATGGGCTATGTCACTCTCGGCCTGTTCGCGATGACCCCTCAGGGGGTCGAAGGCGCCTTGTTGCAGATGCTGTCGCACGGTCTGGTCTCGGGGGCGCTGTTCCTCGGGGTCGGGGTGATCTATGACCGGCTGCATACCCGCGAGATCGCCCGCTTCGGCGGTTTGGCTGCGCGGATGCCGCTCTATGCGGTGGTGTTCATGCTGTTCACCCTGGCCTCGATCGGCCTGCCCGGCACCTCGGGATTCGTCGGCGAATTCTTGGTGTTGACCGGGGTGTTCGTCAATAACCGGCCGGTGGCCGGGGTTGCGGCGGTTGGGGTGGTGCTGGGCGCGGCCTATATGCTCTATCTGTACCGCCGGGTGTTCTTTGGCCGGCTGGTGCATGAGGATCTCAAAGCTCTGTCCGATCTGGGCGTGCGCGAGATCCTGGTGTTCGCCCCGCTGGTGGTCCTGGTGATCTGGATGGGCGTGCATCCAGCCACTTTTCTCGATCCGATGCATGCCTCGGTGGCCAAGCTGATCGATAATTATGAACTCGCCAAGGCCGCCAAAGGCGTCCTGGCGGCGCCGACACGCTAGAGGGAGATGGCGACGTGACCGTGACTCTCGACCTTCTTCCCGTGTTGCCGGAGCTGTTCCTGGCGCTGTGCGGGTTAATCCTGGTGCTGGTGGGGGTGTTCCGCCGCGACGATGGAACCCGGGCAGTGGCTACCCTGGCGATTATGGCGATGGTGATGACCATGCTGCTGGTCTGGGCGCTCGGCCCGGATCGTCAGACCGCCTTCGCCGGCCTGTTCGTTGCCGACCGCTTTGCCGCTTTCTCGAAACAGCTGATTCTGCTCGGGGCGATTCTGACCACCTCGCTGGCGATCCCGTTCCTCGAACGCGAACAGATCGCCCGGTTCGAATATCCGCTGCTGATGCTGCTTTCGACCCTCGGCATGATGATGATGGTGTCGGCCAACGATTTCATGGCCCTCTATATGGGTCTGGAATTGAGCAGTCTGCCCTTGTACGTCCTGGCCGCCTATCATCGCGACAGCAGCCGTTCGGCGGAAGCCGGGGTCAAATATTTCGTCCTTGGTGCGTTGGCTTCCGGCCTGCTGCTCTATGGCGTGTCGCTGCTGTATGGCTTCTCCGGCACCACCTCGTTCCTGGGGCTGGCCCGGGGTCTGGGCGAGGCTGGAACCCCGGCCTCGGTCGGGATCGTGGTCGGGTTGGTGCTGGTGATCTCCGGACTGGCGTTCAAGATTTCCGCCGCCCCGTTCCATATGTGGACCCCCGATGTCTATGAAGGCGCCCCGACCCCGGTGACGGCCTTCTTTTCGGTCGCGCCGAAGATCGCCGCTCTCTGTCTGTTGACCCGGGTGATGGTCGAGCCGTTCGGCGGGATGGTCGAACAATGGCGTCAGGTGGTCATTGCCGTGGCGCTGCTGTCGATGCTGGTCGGGGCGTTCGCTGCCCTCAGTCAGGTCAATATCAAGCGGCTGATGGCCTACAGCTCGATCGGCCATGCCGGTTACGCTCTGGTCGGCCTTTGCGCCGGCAGCGTGCTGGGCGTGCAGGCGGTGCTGATCTATCTGACGATCTATCTGTTCATGAATGTCGCGGTGTTCGCGGTGATTCTGTCGATGCGGCGGATGGGGCGGATGGTCGAACGGATCGATGATCTCGCCGGTCTGGCCCGGACTCAGCCGGCAATGGCCTTTCTGATGGCCCTGCTGATGTTCTCGATGGCCGGGATTCCGCCGCTGGCCGGATTCTGGGGCAAATTCTACGTCTTTATGGCGGCCGTCGAGGCGGGGCTCTATCCGCTGGCGGTGCTGGGCCTGTTGACCAGCGTGGTCGCCGCTTATTATTATCTGCGCATCATCAAAGTGATGTATTTCGACGAGCCGGCCGAGGCGTTTGATCGCCCGATTGGTTCGGCCCCGGTCTTCGCGATGGGAGTCGGCGGGGTGGTGGTGCTGGGCTTCACCTTCCTGCCGGCGCCGCTGGTCACCGGCGCCAAGGCGGCGGCGGCGGCCCTGTTCCCGGCGGGATGAGCGCGGTCGTTCCGGTTCCGCCGGTGGCGCTGCCGGCGTCTTTCACCCGGCTTGCGCTTGACGCGATCGACAGCACCAACGATGAGGCCCGCCGTCGCCTCGATGCGGGCGAAGGGCGCGATCTGCTGGCGATTACCGCTGTCCGTCAGACCGCCGGGCGCGGACGTCGAGGCCGGGTCTGGGTCAGTCCGCCCGGCAATCTCCATCTGTCGCTGCTGATCCGTCATGACGGGCCGCCGGGACAGGCGGCGGAACTGGGGTTTGCCGCAGTCGCGGCCCTGGCCGAGGCGGTCGAAACATTGCTGCCCGGACTCGAGGCCCGCTGTAAATGGCCCAATGATTTGATGGTACGAGGGCGCGGCGAGTCTGGGCCGTTTGCCAAAGCGGCGGGGATGCTGCTGGAGACCAGTGGTCAGGGCTGGCTGGTGCTGGGGATCGGGGTTGATGTCGCCGCGGCGCCGCCGCCGGAGGCGGTGTTGCAGCCGGCGCGAGCCTTGGTTGACTTTGGGTGGGACGGCGGACCGGAGCCGGTCCTGGCGGGGTTCTGCGCTGCCTTTGCGCCCCTGCTGGCGGCCTGGCGGGCCGATGGGTTCGCGCCGGTGCGAGCGGCGTGGCTGGCCCGTGCGCTGGGGCTGGGGGGACCGGCAATGGTTCGGCTGGAGTCCTCGACTCTGACCGGTCGGTTCGTTGCTCTCGATCCCGATGGCGCCCTGGTGCTGGACCAAGGCCCGACGGGTGTCACCCGCATTCGGGCGGGGGATGTGTTTTTTCCGGGGATGCCCCCCGGCCTCTGATTCCAGGAGCGTGAAAGCATGTTGCTGGCCATCGATTCGGGCAATACCAATATCGTCTTCGCGGTGTTCGACGGCGACCATCTGCGCGGCGAATGGCGGACCTCGACCAACGCCGAGCGCACCGCCGACGAGCTGGGGGTCTGGCTGACCCAACTGCTGACCATTGAAGGATTGCGGCGCGAGGATATCCATGCGGCGATTATCGCCAGTGTGGTGCCGGCGATGATGTTCAATCTGAAAACCCTGTGCCGCCGCTATTTTGGCTGCGAGCCCCGGGTGGTCGGCACCGATGGGGTTGATCTCGGCCTGTCGATCCTGCTCGACCGCCCCGAGGAAGTCGGCGCCGACCGTCTGGTTAATGCGGTGGCGGCGCATCGCCGCTATCAGGGCGCGCTGATCGTGATCGATTTCGGCACCGCCACCACCTTTGATGTGGTCGATCAATCCGGGAATTATTGCGGCGGCGCGATTGCCCCCGGGATCAATCTGTCGCTGGAGGCCCTGCATATGGCGGCGGCGCAATTGCCCCGGGTGGCGATCGGCCGGCCGCGTCAGGTGATCGGCAAATCGACGGTGCCGGCGATGCAATCAGGAATTTTCTGGGGCTATATCAGCCTGATCGAGGGGCTGGTGCGGCGGATCAAGGACGAATACGGCGGCGAGATGACGGTGGTGGCCACAGGCGGCCTCGCTCCGCTTTTTGCTGACGCCAGTCCGGTCATTGACGCCCTCGACGCCGACCTCACCCTGCGCGGATTGCTCGAAATCCACCGTCGCAATGCCGGACCCTGCTGAATATGAGTGATTTTCCTAAGGACGATGAATTGTATTTCCTCCCGCTCGGCGGTGTCGGCGAGATCGGGATGAACCTGTCGCTGTATGGCAGTGCCGGGCAATGGCTGATGGTCGATCTCGGCGTGTCGTTCGGCGATGATTCGATGCCGATGATCGATGTGGTGATGCCGGATCCGGCCTGGATCGAGGCTCGGCGCGATCGCCTCGCCGGTCTGGTGCTGACCCATGGTCACGAAGACCATCTTGGCGCGATCCCCTATCTGTGGCCCCGGCTGCGCTGTCCGGTCTATGCGACTCCCTTTGCCGCGGCGGTGTTGCGCGCCAAGCTGCATGAGGTCGGGTTGCAGGATGTGGTGCCGCTGACGGTGGTGCCGCCGGGCGGACGGTTCAAGGTCGGCGGCTTTGACGTTGAGATGATCCCGGTGACTCACTCGATTCCCGAGGCGCAGTCGCTGGCGATCCGCACTCCGGCCGGGACGGTGGTTCATACCGGCGACTGGAAGTTTGATCCCGAGCCGCTGGTCGGTCTGCCGACCGATTTCGAGGCCCTGCGCCGGGTCGGCCGCGAGGGGGTGCTGGCTCTGGTCGGGGATTCGACCAACATCTTCACCCCCGGCCATTCCGGGTCGGAGGCGGAGGTCCGCTCCAGCCTGATCGAATTGTTTAGCCGTTACCGGGGCCGGATTGCGGTGTCCTGTTTCGCGACCAACGTCGCCCGGCTGGAAAGTATTGCCGTTGCTGCCGCCGCCAATGAGCGTCACGTTGCCCTGGTCGGGCGGTCGTTGTGGCGGATCGAGCGGGCCGCGCGCGAAACCGGCCATCTGAGGGATGTGCCGCCGTTCGTCACCGAGCATGATGCTGGTTATCTGCCCAATGACAAGGTGCTGTATCTCTGCACCGGCAGCCAGGGGGAGCCGCGGGCGGCGCTGGCCCGGATTGCCTCCGGGGATCATCCTCATGTCGTGCTGGGCAAGGGCGATGTGGTGATTTTCTCGTCCCGGGTGATTCCGGGCAATGAGAAGGCGATTTTCCATCTTCAGAACGATCTGATCCGCCTGGGCGTTGAGGTGGTGACCGACCGTGATGCCTTTGTCCATGTCTCCGGCCATCCCGGCCGCGAGGAAATGACCGAGATGTACCGTTTGCTGCGTCCTCGTATCGCGGTGCCGGTGCATGGCGAGGCCCGTCATCAGCAGCAGCATGCCCGGCTGGCCCGGGAAATGGGGGCGGAGCAGACGTTTGAACTGACCGATGGCGCGTTGTTGCGGCTGGCGCCCGGCCCGGCCGAGGTGACGGATCATGTGGAGACCAGTCGGTTGTGTCTTGATGGGCCGCGTCTGGTGCCGATCGAGTCCGAGATTCTGCGCAACCGTCGTCGGATGGTGTTCAACGGTTCGGCTGTGGTGACGGTGGTGTTGGGCGGTGATGGCAGTTTACTGGGCCAGCCGCAATTGACGGCGCTCGGATTGCTGGATGCCGGGCATGCGGCCGAAGAGCATGAAGCGGTGGTCGCGGCGGTGGTCGCGGCGATTGAAGCCATTCCGCCTCGGGTTCGTCGGGACGATGGGACGGTGCGTGAGGCCGCCCGTCTGGCGGTGCGGCGTTCGCTGCGCGATAGTCATGGCAAGAAGCCGATTACCGAGGTTCATCTGGTTCGAGTTTGAGGGGGGGCGGGGCTGCCGCTCCGGTCCCCGCTTGGGGCGATGCCCCAAACCCCCTTTTTTTCAGAAAAGAGGGGGGTGGGAGCGCGCTGTTGTTTTGGGGTGTTTTTTGTCCACAAAATCTATTGATATACTGGTTTTTTAAAATATCATCCGCCCTCGTGTTGATCTCGACGAGGGAGGACTGGGTATGGCGGGATATGGCAGAGCGGCAGCCGTTACGGCAGCGCTTGGTTTAGGGCTGGTGGCCGGAGCGGCGGACGCGACGGAATTGTGGGATCCCCATCTGCGCGGGGTTGAGTCCGGTCTGGCCGCCGGGGCGCTGCCGCCTGAGGGGGTGTATTTCGTCCTTGATAATTACTGGGCGAGTTACGATCAACATTCAAGCAATAAGAGAAATGGCACCAAGCTTGACGCTTTGGTCGAGGTGCCAATTTTATTATGGAATCCAGGGATTAAGGTTCTTGGGGCTGATTATGCCGTCGCGGTGGCTCAGCCGTTTGATTATACAAATGTTACCTATAATGGGAATGCGGTCGGGTCGCACTGGGGCACCTACAACACCTATCTCGCCCCGGCGATCCTGTCCTGGGCCTTGCCCTACGATTTCCATGTCAAGGGCAGCTTCGGGGTTTATCTCGATACGGCCAGTTCTTCGCCGGGGCATGCGCCGTCGGGGGGCGGTGTCGGCGCCGGCAATGGCTTTACCACCTTTGAGACCGGTCTCGGCGTCAGCTGGCTGCATGATGGCTGGAATGCCAGTGTCCAGCTCTATTACGAAACCAGCACCAAAAATGACCGCACCGATTATCAGTCGGGGGATCAGATCGCCGTCGATTATACTTTGACGAAAACGATCAACAAATGGACCGTCGGCGTTGGTGGCTATCAAATAAATCAAATCGAACGCGATAGTGTCTCCGGACAGGAAAAATCCGGAACCGTCGCCTTCTCTTACGGTTTAGGCCCGATTGTCGGATATGATTTCGGCGGCCTTAATCTTCAGGCCCATTACACCCACGCCTTGCTCGTCCATAATGACGTCGGCGGTGATTTCTTCAACGTCCGGGCCGTGGTGCCGCTTTATTAACCCCTTCCTGCCCCAGCCCCTTTTGGAAAACAAAGGGGGTCTGGGGCCTCGCCCCAGTCGGGTTCGGGCGGAAGCCCGACAGTTTCACCCGCGACCCCCGCGCAGAGCTGCCGCGATCTGATCGAGCGCCCCCCCCCAATCGCCGTGGCTGGGCTGACGGAACAGACGCACCGAGGGATACCACGGACTGTCAGAGCGGTCGCGTTGCCACCGCCAATCCGGATAAGCCGGGAGCAACACCCACGCGGGCCGCCCCAACGCCCCGGCCAAATGAACAATCGCCGTGTCGACCGAAATCAGCAAATCAAGCCCGGCGAGAACCGCCGCCGTATCGGCAAAATCAGCCAGCTCTCCCCCCAACGGTACCATCCCGGCCGGGACGGCCCCCTCCTTTTGCAAACAAAGCGGCGCCGCCGGCAACCCCCCCCTGAGACGGTCAAACAACAAGCCCGGATCAAGCGAACGGAGATGATCGGTCTTGTGATGCGGATTGCCGGCCCAGACTAGGCCAATCCGGGGGCCAGACGGCAGACGCTCCCGCCAGACCTCCAACCGCTCCGGCGGAACACTGAGATAAGGCGCGCTCATCGCCAAATCAGCCGGCTCAACCAACCCGAGCCGGTGTGGCAGACTCAACAGCGGCAGATGACAGTCACAGATGGGCAGAGCCTCTCCGGCTGCGATGACCGCATCCAGACCGGGAAGGCGGCGCAATAATGGGACCAGCGGCGCCTGAGCCTCCAAGACCACCCGCCCTCCGGTGGCGGCAAGGCGCGGCAGGAACCGGGCGAACTGGAGAGTATCGCCAAAGCCTTGCTCGGCATGAACCAGCAGCGTCCGGCCCGCCAGCGACTCCCCCTGCCATAGCGGGATGTCAAACTGCCGCGCTGACAAAGACGGAACCGCTCCGCGCCAGCGCCATTCATATTCGGCCCAGCCCTGAGCAAACTGCCCCCGGCGCAGCAGAAACTGGGCGTAATTATAATGGATCGACGGGTGGTCCGGGGCCAAAGCAAGGGCGCGGACAAACCCGGCCGCTGCCGCGCGCTCCTCCCCAGCCCAGCTCTGCGCCAGGGCAAGATTGGCGGTGATCACCCCATCCTCCGGAGCCCGGAGCGCGGCCGCACGGGCGGCGGCCAGGGCCGGCGCAACCTGCCCCCGCCGGAGCTGTGCCGTCGCCAGATTGGCCCAGGGCTCCGGCCGGTCAGGAAAACGGCGGCACCCCTCTTCCTGTACGGCCACCGCCTCCGCCAACCGGCCGAGCCCTTCCAGAGCGATCCCTCGATTGGTCTCCGCCTCCAGCCAGCCCGGCCGAAGCGATAAAGCCCGCTCGAAAGCGGCGAGTGCCTCTTCAGCCCGGTCAAGAGCGAGCAAAGCCCCGCCCCCATTCAGCCAGACCGCCGGATCGTCCGGGCTCAGCACCTGGGCCTGACGGTAAGCCTCACAGGCGGCCAGCGCCTTGCCCTGGGCCTGGAGCGCGGTGCCGAGATTGAACCACGCCTGCGCATAAGCCGGCTCCAAGGCAACGGCACGACGAAAGGCGGTGACTGCGGCGGACTCGCGCCCGGCCGCCAGCAGCGAGACCCCTAAACGATTATGATGGAGGGACGTCTCCGGCTGCACTCCGACCAACCGGGCGAAGATTTCCGCCGCCGCCGCCGGGTCGCCCGCCTCATGCACCGCATCGCCGAGCGAAAGCAACAAACCAGGATGATCGGGATCACGGACCAACAGAGCCCGAAGCTGCTCCGCCCCTTCAGCAAATTGCCCCTGACGACATAAAACCAACGCGAGCAAATGAGCGGCGCCGCGATCCTCGGGCTGAAGCGCAAGCTGGACACGACACAACGCCGCCGCATCCGCCAGTCGCCCCTGCTGATGGCAGACCACCGCCTGCTGGAACGGAGTCACAACCGCCCCAATCCTTAAAAAAAGCCGAGGTCTGGAGGCGCCGCCTCCAGGCGGGGTCGGGGCGGCAGCCCCGCAAATCCGGGCCTAGCCAAACAATTTGTCGATTTCGTCCTGGCTAATCCCCTTATTCTCCAACTGCGGCCCGTTGAGCAACTTGGCATCCTCGTCGTGATGCTCCTCGAAAATCTTGGGCGAAACCTCAGCAATGTTTTCCGGCCCCCAGATATCGATCATCGCGTTAATGCGAGCCTCAATATACTTCAGAGTCTTGACCACCTTGGTAATGCGCTGGCCCGTAATATCCTGAAAGTTGCAAGCCTCGAAGATGGTGCCAATCGTTTCGCTGATATCATCGACCAGTCGCTTGGTATAAGCGTCCTGGGCGTGGGCCTGGATCTCCTGCCCAATCGTCTCAATCTTTTCCGCCGCCTCCAGAATCTGCTCGGTGGCACGTTCGGTGGCGGTGACGATCGCATCAAGCTCGAAGGTCACCGCGATCAAACGGTCTTCCTCGGCATCCGTCGGACGCAACGCGGCGATTTCCGCCTTGGTATGCTCAATGCAGACGGCGAGGGCGCGCAACTCGGTCTTGAGCATCGACACTTCGGCGCCCTTGGGGGTCAGCGCATCCTCGGTGACCACCGGTCGAGGCGGGGGGGTCACCACACTTTCCACCGGCGCTTCGTTCTGGCGAATCAAGGCTTCGAGTCCCTTGATGTCGCTGCGCAGGTCGTGCAACGCCTTGATCACTTCGCTGGGGGCGGGAGATGCGCTCTCGCCCAACTGCTGAAGTTTCTTGAGTTCGGCCGTGAACAGCTTGCGCTCAGTCGTCATGGGAATAATTACGTCCTCTCGCCGCCGTGGGGAGGGGGCCGGGTGCCGGCACACCGCGGTGCGGCCGCGGATCCCGCAGGTCCATGCCATGATGATGTGATCGCCGGCTCGCTTCGTCAACCGGGTGGCGGCGAAATCTTGACGACATCTCGTGTCTTATGAGCCCCCCGGAGGATCAGCCAGGGTCTGTTTGACGATCAGGGCGAGCTGAGCCAGCGAAAATGGTTTGGGCAGGAAGGCGAATCCGGCGTCAGGGGCGATGCCGTCGCGGGCGACATCCTCGGAATAGCCGGAAATCAGAATCACCCGGACGCTTGGCCGCTCGATCCGCACCAGCCCGGCCAAAGTCACTCCCGTCATTCCCGGCATCACCACATCGGAGATCAGCAGGTCAATCGGCTGAGGCCCGCGCAGCAACTCAACCGCCTGTTCGCCGGAACCGGCCTCAATCACCGTATAGCCCTTGTTCCGCAACGCCCGGGCTCCGAACGTCCGCACCGCATTCTCGTCCTCAACCAGCAGAATGGTTCCACTGCCGGTCAGATCGGTCGTGGCGGCCACCTCGTCCAGACCGGGACGCTGCGTTGACGGCAGGGGAACGGACCCGGCCTCCTCCAGGTTGGGGGCTTTGCCCTCGCCGCTGGCCGGTACCGCCGAGGGCACCGTGCGGGAAGAAGACGGTCGTGCCGCCGCCTCCGTCTCCGATCCGGCATCGATCCGGGGCAGATAAATCGAAAAAGTCGCGCCCTGGCCGGGCTCACTGTCGACAAAGACGAAGCCATCCGTCTGACGAACGATGCCATAAACGGTGGACAGGCCGAGCCCGGTGCCGGCGCCGATTTCCTTGGTCGAGAAAAACGGCTCGAAGATCCGGGTCAGGGTCTCGCGGCTGATCCCGGTTCCGGTGTCGGAGACCTCGATCAGCACATAATCCCCCGGCGGCATCAGCTCGACCCCTCGCTGCGTCGGCCGATCGGTGCGTACGGCATTGGTGCGGATGGTCAGGGTGCCCCCGCCGGGCATGGCATCGCGGGCATTGACGGCAAGATTGATGATCACCTGATCGAACTGGCCGGGATCAACCCGGATCAGACCGAGCGCCCGCCCATGCACCATCCGCAATTCGATGGTTTCGCCCAGCAACCGGCGCAGCAGGGTTGATAATTCCGCCAGGGCATCCGTGACCGCCAACTGGCGCGGCTGTAACGCCTGGCGGCGGGAGAAGGCCAGCAATTGCCGCACCAGGGCGGCGGCGCGATTCGCATTCTGCTTAACCTGCATGATATCGGCAAAGCTGGGGTCGCCCACGCCGTGACGTTGCAGCAACAGATCGCAGAAGCCGATCATCGCGGTCAGCAGATTATTGAAATCATGCGCCACCCCGCCGGCCAACTGGCCCATCGCCTGCATTTTCTGACTCTGGGCGAACTGGCGTTCGAGGTTGCGCTGCTCCGTGGCATCGATGAAATGGATCACCAACCCGGAAATATCGCCATTGTCGTGCGATGGGGTGACAAACAACTGGGCGACCGGATTGCCCCGCCCCGCCAGGGCCAGATCGAGATGAGCGGCCGGCAGGGATCCCTGCAACACCCGGCCAAGATGCTCGGCGGCGGCGGCGCGGCTGCTCTCGGCGATCAGATCGGCAATCGGCCGGCCGATCAGATCATCCCGATCGACACCGATCATCGCTGACAGGGCCAAATTGCAGCCGGACAGGCTGCCGTCAGGATCGATCAGGGCAATCCCGACCGGGGCATCGTCGAACAGCCAGCGGAACCGACGCTCCGCCGCGCGCAACGCCCGCTCCCACTGCTGTTCGGGCAGGGGGTCACGGATCACCACCGACCGGGTGAACATCTCTCCCCCGTCGTCATAGACCGAATGCGCCACCATCCCCTGGAACACTTCGCCACTGCGGCCGGTGAAGCGCAATTCGCCGCGTTCTTCCTCGGGATTGGGAACCGTCCCGAACCATTCCGCCAGCGAATGGCCGACCAGACTGTCGGGGGGCTGGCCCAGCCAGTCGGCCAGCCGCTGATTGACATAGCGCAGCACGCCATCGGCATCCGCCGAGTAACAGCCGACCGGCAGGAAATCGATGAAATCGGATAAAAGCTCGCTTTCGCGCCGTAGGGTCTCAACGATGGCCCGTTGGCCGCTGATATCGCGTGCCCGCCAGATCAGCCCGCCAGTTCGGTCCCCCGGCCGGACATCGACCGCCAGCCAGGACCGGCCGCCACCGGGCAGCGGCAGCGTCAGCTCGATCCGCTGCCGTCCTCCGGCCCGGGCGACCGCCGTGATCCGATCAAGCTGGAGCAGGGCGGTTTCATCGCCGGCGACCCGGTCCCGCAGCGGTTCGAGCGGGGTGGCCGCCGGGCCAAACCAGCGGCGGGCGGCACGGCTGCGGAACAATTCCTCTCCGGTGGTCCCCACCACCAGCACCGCTTGATCCTCGTCCTCCAAAGCGGCGGCCAAAGCGGCGACCCGACGGCCCCGCGGGCGGTGGCCGGTCAGAGTGGCCCACCACCGGGCCAATCGGCCGGCAGGGGGGGCGGAACGGCCGTCCTGGGGGGGGTTATTGCGCAATTTTACCCTTCAGCCTGAAGACGTAGCTGATCACTTCCGCGACGGCCTTGTAATGCTCGGGCGGAATCTCCTGGTCCAACTCGACGCTGGCGAACAAAGCCCGGGCCAGTGGCGGATTTTCGATCACCGGCACCTCGTTCTCCTCGGCAATCTGACGAATCCGTTTGGCGATCAGATCGGCCCCTTTGGCCACCAGTCGGGGCGCCGCCATTTTATCGATGTCATATTTCAGGGCGACCGCGAAATGGGTCGGGTTGGTCACCACGACATCAGCGGTCGGCACGGCGGCCATCATCCGGCGCCGCGCCCGCTGCATGCGGAGCGACCGCAGGCGGCCACGCACCATCGGGTCGCCTTCGGTCTGCTTATGTTCGTCCTTGACCTCCTGCTTGGTCATTTTCATCTTTTGCGTGAAGCTGTAGCGCTGATAGAACCAGTCCGCCGCCGCCAGCACCGTTACCATCAGCAGGACGATAATGATCAGGCTGACCACCTGATGGCGCAGATAATCGAGGATCGTCACCAGATCGAAAGCCGCCAATCCGGCAAAATCATCGATCCGGGCGCGCAGCACCAGGAACAGCACGATTCCGACGATCCCGACCTTGAACAGAGATTTGAGGAATTCGACCAGATTGTTCATCGAGAACAATTTGGCGATCCCCTTCAGCGGGTTAATCTTGTTGAAATCGGGCATCAGCCGTTTCGGCACGAACAACAGGCCGTGCTGGGCGATCACGGAGATCAGGCCCGCTGCCAGCAACAGCGCCATCGGCATCGCCAGGATCAGCAGCAGGCCGGTCACCAGATCCGTCAGGATCTGGCCCAGCCCGCCCTGGCTCATGTCAAGCTCATGCGGGCGCTCGATGAACGGCCGCAGCAGAGGATTCAGGGACTCGGCCATTTTTGGCGCGATCAGGGACAACACCACCAGCGTGGCCATCAATCCGGCCCAGATCCGGATTTCGGTCGAATTGACGACCTGACCTTCCTTGCGGGCGTTGTCGAGTTTTCGGTCGGTTGGGAGTTCTGATTTGTCTTCGGCATCTTCAGCCATCGCATCACCCCGGCGGCAGGAAGGGCAGCAACGTGTCCTCAAACTGGCGCAGGAACAAGGCGATCACCGTGCCTAAACTGGCCGCCATCATCATCATCCCAATCAGCACCTGAACCGGCATGCCGACGAAGAAGACCTGGAGCTGTGGCACCAGTCGCGACAGCAGGCCGAGCCCGGTATAGAACACCAGCCCGAACACCACCAGCGGGGCGGCAAATTGCAGGCCGAGGCGGAAGGTCTGGGTCAGCAAATGGGCCAGAGTCTCGGCAAAATCGCCCAGCGGCAGCGTGTCGCCGGGCCGGAACAAACCGTAGGATTCGGCCACGGCGCGAAACATCAGATGATGCAGATCGGTCGAGAACACCGCTAACAGGCCGATGTTGGTCAGGAACCCGGTCAGCAGGGCGCTTTGCTGCTCGGCAATCGGATCGAACGAGAAGGCGTTGGTCAGGCCGGTCATGAAGCCGATGATCGTGCCGGCAATATTGAGGGTGGACATGACAAAACTGATCACGCTGCCCAGGAAAAAGCCGACCATCGCTTCACAGGCCAGCGCCTTGAACAGTCCGGCCGGGTTGGTCGGCATCGCCGGCAGATGGGGGGCCAGCGCCGGCATCAACACCAGCGAGATCGCCAGCCCCAGCAGCAGACGGACCCGGACGGTGACCAGCGGGCCGCTGATGCCGGGCAACAGCAGCATCGCCGCGCCGATCCGGGCGAAGATCAGGAAAAAACGATAGATGTCGAGTTGCAGCAGCTCACTCAGCATCGCTGGGGGGTCGCCACCGGCCTGCCGGCCATTGTTCCGCTCCCTCAGCCGCCGCCGGCGATCACCCGGTCCATGGTATGACGCCAAAATTCGCTGAGGCTCGATAACATGAAAGGCAAAAACAGCACCAGCGAGGCGAACACCAGAACCAGTTTGGGGACGAACGTCAGAGTCTGTTCCTGGATCTGGGTCAGGGTCTGGAAGATCGACACCACCAGGCCGACCCCAAGGGCGACCAGCAGACTCGGGGCGGCGACTTTCAGAGTCACCATCAGGGTCTCGCGGGCAACGTCGATCAGCTCCGCCTCGGTCATCAGATCGACATGCTCAGGATTTCCTTATAGGCGTTGATCACCTTGTCGCGGATGTTGACCACGGTGTTGAGGGTCAGCTCGGCATTGGCGACGGCGGCGACCACGTCCCGGATGTCGCTCTTGCCCGCGACCGCCGACAGGGAGGTCTGTTCCGCCTGCTGCGACTGGCTGATGGCGCTTTTGGCGGCATCTTTCAGCATGTTGGAGAAATCGGTGCCGCCGGCCGCCACGCTTTCGTCGGTTTCGTCGCTCCGATTGGCGGAGAGAGAGCCCACCGCCGCCATCGGATCGGCGGCGGTGCGATAAGCGGAAATGGCGCTGGTGATACTGGTCATGGAAATGGTCCTCGCAAGGGGGGATGCGGGTCAGAACGTCGGATCAGCGCAACATGTCAACCGTGCGGGATAACAGGGTCCGCGAGGTGGTCACCACATCCATGTTGGCCTGGTAGCTGCGCTGAGCCTCCCGCATATCCATCATTTCGATCAGCGGGTTGACGTTGGGGGTCAGCACATAGCCTTCGCGGTCGGCGGCGGGATGCTTGGGGTCGTAACGGCGTTGGAAATCTGAGGAATCTGTCCGCACTTTATCGACCTTGACGGTGGTGACGCCGTTGGAACGGTCCAATTCACTTTTGAATGAGACGACCTTGCGGCGGTAGGGCAGCCCTTCCGGGGTTTGGGCTGTGGAATCGGCATTGGCTAGATTTTCCGAGATCACCCGCAATCGTTCCGACTGCACTTTCATCCCGGAGATGGCGATTTTGCCGCTTTTGGTGAGTTCATCCATGATCCGGCCCCTAGCCCTGCTTGCCGAGGGCGGTCAGGAACATCTTTTGATATTTCTGGAACAGCGAGACGGCGGTGTTGTAGGCGGTGCCGGCCTCGCCGATCTTGACCATCTGTTCCTCAAGGATCACCGCATTGCCGTCCGGGGTTGATTCATAGGTCTTGCGCTGGGTCTGCGCCTTGAACGGATCGGGACCGGTCTCGGGAACGATATGGGCGGCGTTGGTGGCGGTGGCGGTGACGGTCGGGATCTCCGGGCCGGTCAGCAATTCCTTGAAGGAGACCGGCTTGAGATCCTTCGGCAGGTAACGGGGGGTGTTGGCGTTGGCGACATTCTCGGCCAGGACCTGCTGGCGCTGGGCCACCCAGTCCATTTCATTCTTCGTCGCCTTGAAAATATTGAGCTGATCGTACATCGTCAGACCCCTTGCCCGTCGCAGGCGACGGAACCCGCGAGCCATTCCCGTCCCGTGGCTGCCAGTGTGGTGCCAACGGCTTTAAAATTCGGTAAAATCGGGTCCCGGGAGGCAAAAATGGTCCGGCCACTCACTGAGATCATCGATCCTCCTCCTTTGCCTCGGGGTGAGGCTGACTTCGCCTTGGTGTCTGACTATCGCCCGGCCGGCGATCAGCCCGAAGCGATTGCCGCTTTGACGGCGGCGGGGCGGGCCGGGCAGCGCGATCAGGTGCTGCTCGGCGTCACCGGTTCGGGCAAGACTTTTACCATTGCCCAGATGATTGCGGCTCTGCGTCGCCCGGCGCTGGTGTTGGCTCCGAATAAGACCCTTGCCGCTCAGCTTTATGCGGAGATGAAGGGATTTTTTCCTAATAATGCCGTCGAGTATTTTGTTTCATACTACGATTATTATCAACCCGAAGCCTACATCCCGCGCACCGACACCTACATCGAAAAGGATTCACAGATCAACGAGCAGATCGACCGGATGCGCCATGCGGCGACCCGGGCTTTGCTCGAACGGCGGGATGTGATTCTGGTGGCCTCGGTTTCCTGTCTGTATGGCATTGGGGCGGTCGAATCCTACGCCCGGATGCGGATTCCGCTCGAAGTCGGTGACCGGATTGACCGGGCCACCTTGCTGCGGCAGTTGGTCGATCTGCACTATACCCGCAATGACCTGGGGTTCGAGCGCGGCACCTTCCGGGCGCGCGGGGATTTGATCGAGATTTTTCCGGTTCATTATGAGGATCGCGCCTGGCGGGTGTCGCTGTTCGGGGATGAGATCGAGAGTTTGGCCGAGTTCGATCCGCTGACCGGGAGGCGGACCTGCGGTTTGACCGCGATCACCGTTTATCCCTCCAGCCATTTTGTCACGCCGCGCCCGACGCTAACCCAGGCGGTCAAAGGGATTCGGGCCGAATTGAAGGAGACGGTCGATCAGTTCGTTGCCGACGGCAAGCTGGTGGAGGCGCAGCGGATTGAACAGCGCACCCGCTTTGATCTGGAGATGATTGAGACCACCGGTCATTGCAAAGGGATCGAGAATTATTCCCGTTATCTCACCGGCCGGCCGCCGGGGGCGCCGCCGCCGACCCTGTTTGAATATCTGCCCCAGGATGCGCTGCTGATCATTGATGAGAGTCACGTCACCGTGCCGCAGATCGGGGGGATGTTTCGCGGCGATTTTCAGCGCAAGAGCACCCTGGCCGGGTTTGGGTTTCGGCTGCCCTCCTGTGTTGATAACCGTCCGCTCAAGTTTGAGGAATGGGACGCCATGCGGCCGCAGACGGTGTTTGTGTCTGCCACTCCTGGGCCGTGGGAGATGGCCCGGACGGGCGGGGTCTTTGTCGAGCAGGTGATCCGTCCGACCGGTCTGATCGATCCGGTTTGTCTGGTGCGGCCGGTCGAGGGGCAAGTGGATGATTTGCTCGCGGAATGCCGGGCGGTCGCGGCCAAGGGATTTCGGATTTTGGTCACCACTCTGACCAAGAAGATGGCCGAAGATCTGACCGATTATCTGCATGAGATCGGGGTGCGGGCGCGTTATCTCCATTCCGACATTGATACGTTGGAGCGGATTGAGATCCTGCGTGATCTGCGGTTAGGGGTGTTTGACGTTTTGGTCGGGATCAATCTGTTGCGCGAGGGGCTCGATATCCCCGAATGCGCTTTGGTGGCGATTCTCGATGCGGATAAGGAAGGGTTCCTGCGGTCAAAAACCTCGCTGGTTCAGACCATCGGCCGGGCGGCCCGCAATCTCGAAGGGCGGGTTATCTTGTATGCCGACAAGATGACGGCCAGTCTTGACTATGCTTTGACCGAGACCAATCGTCGTCGCGAGAAGCAGCAGGCCTACAATATCGCCCACGGGATTACCCCGGAAAGCATCCGCAAGGCGGTCAGTGATGTGATTCATACCGCGGTGGAATCGGCTCCTTCTCCGATTCTGACCGGGCTGGCAGGACGGCACGAAGCGCAGACCCGCGCCGATCTCGAAAAGCGGATGAAGGCGGCGGCAGCGGATCTCGAATTCGAGGTTGCGGCCCGGCTGCGTGATGAAATACGCCGTCTTGATCAGGCGTTTCTTGAGCTGAAGGACGTTTCTGGTCGGGCGTAGCTTTGTCGGGCTTCCGCCCGAACCCGACTGGGGCGAAGCCCCAGACCCCCCTTTTTTTGTCAGAGAGTTCAATCGTGATGCGGATCTATGTCGATTCAGATGCCTGTCCGGTCAAGGAGGAGATTATCCGGGTTGCCGCCCGCCACGGTTTGCCGGTGACATTGATCGGCAATCGCTGGATGCGGGGGTTCGATTCGCCGCAGGTTGAGCAAGTGATTGCTCCCGAAGGGCTGAATGAAGCGGATGATCGGATCGTTGAGCGGATTTGTCCCGGCGATATTGTGGTGACGGCCGATGTTCCGCTCGCGGTGCGCTGTCTGGAGAAGGGAAGCCGAGGAATTGACCATCGGGGGAAGATCTTTGATCAGAATTCGATCGGGATGGCCTCGGCGATGCGCGATTTGATGACCCATTTGCGGGATTCGGGTCTTCTTCAGACCGGGGGGCCGGGGACCTATGGCAAGCAGGAGCGATCGCGCTTCCTGGACGGGTTGGAGCGATTGATCCAGGCGATGAAATAACCGCCCCCCTGTGGTGTCGGGTCGGGGGGCGGCACGATGCGGGTCAGGCCATCATTTCGGCGCGGGCCTCGGCCTCACACTTTTGCCATTGCTCGCGCACCTCTTCCTCGCTTGGCCCGTCGCCGCGTGCCGCAAATTCGCCGATCAGCTTGGGCAGAATTTCGGCTTCGGGATAATCAATCTCGGCTTCAACCACGGTACGGGCATAGGCCTCGGCGGCGGCGCCGTTCAGTCCCATCCGTCCGGCTGCCCACAGCCCGAACAATCGGCCCCGTCGGATCCGGATTTTGAACAATTGGTCCTGGTCGAACTGGTATTTGGCTTCAAACCCTTTTTCGCGCTCGTCAAAAATAGTCATGGCGGAAAGCGGCTCCTTACGCTTGGGATCGCGATGGTCGGGGCCGGCACGGCTCCGGCCCGGCGTGTTATAATCGGCTTCGACCTTGCCCAGAACCGGATTCTTCCTCGATGTGTACCCTTGTTCTGCTTCGCCGTCCTGACACCGCCTGGCCCCTGCTGCTCGGAGCCAACCGCGACGAACTGGCCGGCCGACCCTGGCGTCCGCCCGGTCGCTGGTGGCCCGATCGGCCCGAACTGGTCGCTGGTCAGGATCTGGTCGCCGGCGGCTCCTGGCTGGGCTGCAATGATTTTGGGGTGGTGGCGGCCATCCTGAACCGGGCCGGCAGCCTCGGTCCCGATCAGCATAAACGCTCGCGAGGCGAGTTGGTGCTGGAGGCGCTGGATCATGCCGACGCCGACGATGCCGCCAGCGCGTTATCCGGGCTGGCGGCCGCCGCCTATCGCCCGTTCAATCTGATCATCGCGGATAACCGTGATGCTTTCTGGCTTCGCAACGACGGGCGACGGATCGAGGTGCATCCGATTCCCCCCGGATTGCATATGCTGACCGGGCTCGACCTCAATGATCCCACATGCCCGCGCATTGCCGCTCATCTGGAGCGTTTCCGTGCTGCCCCGCCGCCGGATCCCGCCAACAACGCCTGGGCCGACTGGCCAAGCTGGTTGGCCGATGGCGATAGCGCCGCCGCCGCGCTCTGTTTCGCCCACCCTGATGGATTTGGTACGATGTCGAGCGCTCTAATCGCTCTTCCCGCCATCGGCAGCGAGGCCCGGCCACTCTGGTGGTTTGCCTCCGGCCCCCCCAGCCAAGCTCCGTTCGAAGCGGTGACGTTCGCCTGAAACAAGCCGCCCCGCTGTCCCTTCGGCCTTACGGTTCAGGGAGGGCGGGGCGCGGTTTCCTCTGGGGGGGGAGACGGGGCTCCAGGCCCCCCACCTGGATCTATCGTCTGTTTTTGAGAGCAGCCCACTTGGCGGAATCGGGATAGTCCTGGACGTCAGGATAGGCTTTCTTGATGGAAGCGTGAATTTCCTTCAGAGCGTAGAATTCATTATCCTTCATCTTCGAAAGATTGAATTCATTCTTACACCAAAGATCGTAAGAATAGCGTACAAGATCCATTCTGTAGGAATCAACGCATCTTTTCAGGAAGAACTCAAAAACATCGTAGGGCAGAGATCCATCACTGATCCCCGAAAATATTCTTGCGGTCAGATCGGACAGTTCTTTTTCCATTTTTGACTCGTTCCTTCTGCTAGACCCTGCATTGGACGTCCTCGCTGAGGCTCTGGTCCGGGCTTTAGCCCGGAAACAGAGAGAGCTGGCCCAATATCATCCGCTCCCCCCGTTTGGGGGAAAAAACTCAGTCGAGACAACTTGACAAAACGCCCCTTTTCACTAAGGGGGCTGTAGAATAAATCTCAGCATATCCTACTGTCATATCGCCGGCCTGTCACCCACCAAAGCAAAAACGGGCAACTCTCAAGCAAGATCACCCTTGTTTGCGGCGGAATCTGGCTTGGTGGGCCGATCTTGCCTTCAGATCATCGCCCATTTTATCGAGACTCAGGCGGAAGAAACGGTACGCAGACGCAGAGCAACCAATATTTCGATCAGCAGCAAGACCAGCAGGAACCCGGCGGTTGCATCCCACCCCCCGGCGCTCCAGAACCAACCGGCGGAGGAGCCGATGATGCTGGAGCCGAGATAATAAGCCAAGAGATAGAGCGAGGCGGCATGGCCTTTGGCGCCAACGGCAATCCGCCCAACCCAGCCGCTCGCGACGGCGTGGGTCAGGAAAAACCCCAAAGTGAAGAGGATCAGCCCGGCCAGCATCGTCGTCAGATGGGCCGGCACAGTGAGCGCCACCCCGATCCCAGTTGCGGCCACCCCGGCCGGCAACACCCACTGCCGGCCGAATCGTTCGATCAGAGCCCCGGCCCCCGTCGAACTGGCGATCCCAAACACATAGACGACAAAGATCATCCCGAGCGTGCCCTGGCTGAGGGAATAAGGCGGCGCGGTCAGGCGAAAGCCAATGTAATTGTACAAAGCGACGAAGGTTCCCATCGACAGGAACCCCATCATGAACAGCAGCCGCAACGCCGGGCTGGCAAGATGACGGCCCCAGGCGGCGAGATGGTAATGCGGATCGAAGCCCCGGCGTGGGGTGAAATTGCGCGAGGGGGGGAGGAGGAGCAGGAAGCCGATGGCCGCCAACAGCCCAGCCAGCCCGATCCCGCCCAGGGCAATGCGCCAGGAGAAGGCTTCGACCAACTGACCCGTCAGCACCCGGCCGAGCATCCCGCCGAGAGCGGTGCCGCCGATATATAGCCCCATCGCCCGTCCCAAACCGCGTGGTTCAATCTCCTCGGCGAGATAGGCCATCGCGACAGCCGGCACTCCCCCCAGCGCCAGCCCTTCCAAGGCCCGCAGCAGCAGCAGAAGCGGCCAAGTGGGAGCCAAAGCGGCGGCGATGGTGAGGAACGCGGCTCCGATCAGCGAACCGAACATCAGGCCGCGCCGGGCCATCCCTTCCGACACCGCGGCCGCACAGAAAACCGACAAAGCGAGCAGGCTGGTCGTAAAGGACAAAGCGAATGAACTGTGGGCCGGCGTGACTCCGAACGCCGTCACCAGTTCAGGCAGCAGGGGCTGCACGCAATAGAGCATGGAAAAGGTCGCAAATCCGGCCAAAAACAGGGCCAGATTGGCGCGGCGGTAGGCCGGACTGCCTGGGGCGATACCGCCGGCGGGGGGAGCGGGGGACTCGGTCATGGCGGGGGGAGTTCCGGGACTATTCCCATCACCTCTATCCCCCCCGCCGGATTTTGCCAAGGCAGGCCGCCGGACGGCAGGGTTGGCGAAATCGCATATCCGCCGCAGCGGAACCGATCAGCGCCGACCGATTTCGCTGTCCCAGATCGTTTCCGGCATCTCGAATCCGGCCATCGCCGCCAGCAGGGCCTCGGGTTCAGGCTCGACCGCGACCATCGCCCGATGACGGGTCCGCATGAAGCCCTCCTCGGCCACATGATCAAGGAACAGCATCAGATCGCGGTAATAATGCTCGACATCCAGGAAGCCGAGCGGCTTGGCATGCAAGCCGAGCTGGCCCCAGCCCCAGATCTCAAACAGTTCGTCGAGGGTGCCGATTCCCCCCGGCAAAGCGATGAAGCCATCGGCCAAGGCCGCCATCGTCGCCTTGCGCTCATGCATCGAGGTGACGACTTTCAGATCGCTGAGACCCTGATGGGCGACTTCACGGCGCACCATCCCCTCCGGGATGACCCCGATGACCCGGCCCCCGGCGGCCAAAGCGGCATCGGCCACCACCCCCATCAGACCGACCCGGCCCCCGCCATAGACCAGTTCGCGCCCGCTCTCGGCGAGAATCCGCCCCAACTGCTGCGCCGCCTCGGCATAAGCCGGACGGACGCCCAGACTCGACCCGCAGAACACGCAGACCCGCTGCATGACCTACCCCTCCGCCATAATCCGATCGAAAGCCGCGACCGCTGCGGCCGGTCCCTCGGGATGGTTCCAGACTCCCCCCGATACGGCCAGGAAATCGGCCCGGGCCTCGATCAGCGGCCGGCAATTTTCGACGGTAATCCCGCCGATCGCGACGCAGGGCACCAGGAACAGGTCGGTCCACCAGTGCAGCAGATCAAGATCGGCTCCGGTGGTGGCGGCTTTGGTTTCGGTCGGGAAGAAGGCGCCGAACGCGACATAATCGGCCCCGGCCTCACCCGCTTCCATCGCCAGATGGCGGGACTCATGACAGGTCACGCCGACGATCCGGTCGGGTCCCATCGCCTTGCGGGCTTCGGCGTAGGGGGCATCACTCTGACCGATATGCACCCCGTCGCAGCCGGTCTCAAAGGCAAGGTCGGGACGATCATTGAGCAACACGGCAACGCCACGCCGCTGGGCTGGCGGTCGGATCTTGTCGATCAGCCGGGCCAAAGCATCATCATCGAGTCCTTTGACGCGAATCTGAAGACAGGCAACGTCGCCGGCGTCGAGGGCCTCCTCCAGGGTGCGAACCCAGGCGAGCGGCTGTTCGATCTGGGGCGGCGTGATCAGATAAAGCCGGGTGTGACGGGTGGAAATGGCGGGCCTCGATCGGCTGGGGGGAAGATGTGTCCGTTGAAGCATGGATCACCCCTTGCTGGCAACCCGATGCCCCGCGACGCTGCCTTGAAAAGATCACGGTTCGTCCCTGATCTTGCCACAGGCGGGAGCGATTGTTCCTCTTGCCGCCGCACCAAACCGATGCCGGCGCCCCTCAGGACAAGGACGTTCCACCATGCAAGCCCGTCGTCTTCTCGCTGCCGCTTTCGTTGCCGCCTCGCTGGCTCCGGTTGCGGCCCTGGCTCAGAATGCGGCTCCCGACGACCAGAGTCCTCCTCCGGCCCGCCCCCAGCCCCACAGCGATCAGGGCAAGCCGGATTCGGCCAAAGCGCCCCAGACCAAGGACCATGCCAAGCCGGTTGCGGCCAAGCATGAGCACGCCCAGCCGGCCAAGCCCGCCGCCGCGACCGCGCCGATGACGCCCCAGACCGGGACGACCGGATCGACGAGTCCCACCACGACCGGAACAACCAGCACGCCGGCCAACTGAGCCAACCCGGGGGAAGAGAGACCCGCCTCTTCCCCCGGTCTCCTCTTTTCCCTGCGCTCCCGGCCGCGTACAAAGGAGCCTGCTCCCCTAAGCCGTTGCGAGGATCTTCCGATGTCGTTCCGTTCATTGCTTGCTGCTGCCGCTCTGGCTCTGACCTTGAGCCCCCTCGCGGCGGTGGCCCAACCCGCCCCGGACGGCCCGCCGCTGCCGGCACGGGTCCAGCCCCAGACGCCGCACCGACTCGACCCTGGCCCCCATCACCGCAAACCGCCCCACCACCGGCCACGCCCCCACCGGCCGTCCCGTCCCACTCCTCCCCCTGCCCGTTAACCAGCTCAAAAAGAAAGGGGGTCCGGGGCCTCGCCCCGGCCGGGTGCGGGCGGGAGCCCGCCCATCCGTCGGGGCGGGAGAACCTCACCGCCTAAAGCCGGGGCCAGCGCCTCCAGCGCCGCCCGCGCCGGCCCCTCTCCAGCCAACCGAACCGCCTCACAGCCAGCCCGCAACGCGGCCAAAGCCAACCCCGGCGCCGAGCCGCAATCCAGCACGGCCCGCACCTCCCACTCTGGCGCCGCCGCCCGGGCCAAAGCGACCAGCTCCCGCCACCAGCCAATCCCCTGCCACCCGGCCGCCGCCGGTGGACTTTCCAACACCAACGGCACTCCCGCCGCCCGCGCCGCCGCCAAGGCCGCAGGAAACGACGCAAGATCGGCGATTTCGACCCGAAGCCCTTCGCTCACGATTCAAGCCAAGGCAGATCCTGCTGGCGAAGGCGATGCCACGCCCGACTGGCCTCCCCCAGCAACGCGGCCTTGTCCGCCTGATGCCAAACGGCAACCCGCTCCGCCGCCCCCGGCGCATCCACAACCGGCAAGGCGGCCAAACGCGGCAAAGCGACGGCAAGGTCGTTGAGCTGCCCGAGTTTGCCCTGCAAGCAGGCCAAATCCTCCAGAAACAGCGTCACCGCCTTGCGTGGCAGCAACGCCGAAAAAAATTCGGCGGCATACCGGGCCTGCTTGCCGCGAATCCGCACCTCATGACGGTCCTCCGCCGATAACCGCCCCAAATCCCCGCCCCCCTGACGAAAAAGCCGCCGGGTTATCTTGCCCAGACGGCGCAGGGCGAAAGGGGTGATCGGCGCGGCGAGACGGGTCCGCGCGGCATTGCCCGGCGGTTCGCGCCAGTCGCCGGATTCGATCCAGGCCCCGAGATCAAGCATCAGCATGGCAAAACGGCGGTCGCGCACCGCAGCGATGGCGGTATCGAGATGTCCGGCCAATTCGAGTCCGGCGGCAGCATCGAGGGCAGCCAGCCCCTGATCCTCCGGTCGGGCCTGACGAACCGGGGCCAGAATCTCGCTCTGCACGACTTCGGCATCGCGGGCCGGCCCCAACCGCTCCAACAGCCAGCGCATTTCCGCCGCGATTTCAGCCAAGCGGGGACCATCCACCACCGGACGAAAGACCCGGATCGCCGATCGCAACCGGCGCAGCGCGACTCGCATCTGATGGATTGCCTCCCCATCGCCGGTCGCCAACAAGCACTGTTCATTGGCGAGCAGATGATCGAGGCAGGAGCGGGCAATGGCCTGAAACGCTTCCGCCACACTCTGACGCGGCGTCAGAGCCGGTGCCCGCGCTTTAACCGGGCGTAGTCCGTCACCACAGGCCAAACGCACCCCCCGTTCTGATTTGCTGAACGACAGCGGCCGTGCCGAGACCGTTTCAAGGATCTGACGGGCCAGATCGAACAAACGGCGCGGCGTCCCGCGCACCAGTTCGAATTCCAGTTCGCAGATTGGCTCGGACATCTCTCCTGCGACCACCCGGCCCTGATCCAGGGCCGCTTCGACTTCCCATCCCCCTTCTTCCGCCCCGGTGTCGCCAATCCGGTAGGTGGTGCGGTGGATCTCGGTCGAGAACCTCGGGCGCAGCGCGCCGAGCAAAGCCGGATCGGCAAAAGGAGCCAGACCGGTCGCGCGGAGGTGGGCCAGATCGAGATCGGGCTCGACCCCGGGCAAGGCAATTTCCCATTCCGGCCGGTCAAAGAGACCGCCAACCCGATTTCCCGCCGTTTTGACCGTCTGCACCAGACCGCGTCCGGTCGAACGGACCCGTAAAGCCACTCCAGCCCGGGCCAGGGCGAAATCGGGCGTGTCAAAATAAACCGAGGCGAGCCGGTGGGCGGCAGGAGGATCAAGAGCAGGAGAGATCAGAGGCGGTGTGGAGGAAAGACGGGCCAGATCCTCTGGCATCAGTCTCAGTTTCAGTTCGATTTCGCGGCCGTCGGTCATCGCCCCCGCCTTTTCACTGATCGCGGTCTTATACCAGCCTCCCCCCGATCCGACCAAGCGCGGCCATCGCGGGGGTGCCCCGCCCGCCACGTCAACGATTTGTTCAGATCGTCCTGGCTATTCTGACAGACTAACAAGCGGCCGGCGCCCTTTCGGTCCCAGACCGGGCGAAAGTCAAGGCAGGCCCCGGACGGAAGACCATGGTCGATGATACGAGGGCGATACCGATGACAACCCGACGCTTCGCTCCGGTGCTGCTGGCGGTGGTTGCTGCCATCACCCTGCCGGGCTGCGGCATGCTGGTCGATCCTACCCCATCGACCAAAAGCGCGGTCCGCCAATTGTTTGATGGCGGCAGCCATTCCGATCTCGCCCTCAACGCCCTGACCGCCGGTCAGTTGACCGAGGCGGAACGCCAGGCTCTGATCGCCTTGCGGCTCGACCCACGCGACCCTTACGCGCTCTATGTGGCAGGGATGGTCTATCAGGCCACCGGCCGCTATGATTTGGCTCGCCAGTATTATCAGGTGTTGATCGCCAATCAGCCGCAGGTCACCATCGTCGTTCCCTCCCAGGGGCAACCCCAAGTGCGGAGTCTGGTCGATCTCGCCCAGGCCAATCTGGCGGCAATCGATCGTCTGACCGGGCGCTATGTGCCCAGAACCATCGCCCAATCGGGCCAAGTCCCCATGATCCCGCTGGCGGGTGAGCCCCAAGCGCCTTATCCAGGAGGGGCAGAGGGCGGTTTCGTCCCGGGGGCGCCGGTTCTCGCCCAACCCTTCCCCCTTGGAGGGGCGGTGGCCTCTCCGATCGAGGCCCCCGCCGGGATGAATCCGGCCGAGATCAATGTTTCCAACCGGTTTCGCCTGCTCAAGCGTCTGCTGGATGAGGGGCTGATCACCGCCGAAGAATATAACCGTCGTCGCAGCGCCAATATCGGCGCGCTGATGCCCTATGCGACGTCGGTCCCGCCCGCCCGGGGGCTCGACCGGCCGCCGCCGGACGAATCGGCAGTGTTCTCCCGTCTGAAATCGCTGAATAATCAACTGGAGGCGCGGGCGGTAACCCCGGCCGAACTGGCGGCCGAACGGGGCATGATCCTGGAGGCCCTGTTGCCCTCCCAGCCACGCGACCTGGAATTGCCTCCGGCTCCGCTGCATGACGTGATGGCGGCGGCCAGTGCCGTCGGCCGGGCCGAGCGGCTGCGGGGGGCCGGTTTGCTCCGCCCCGAGGAGGCCCAAGCGGAACGGATCGCGATCGAGCGTCAACTTGATGGACCGTCGCAGTTCTCTGCGGCCCCGCCGCCCCATCCGGCCGCGAGCCGTCGCCATGCCGCCCGGACATCATCCGGCCTGGGGAAGGGCACCGGTCTCGGTCTGATTCTCGCGGCGGCGCCAAGCGAGGATGAAGCTCGCACCACTTGGCAGCAGATCAAGGCTAAATATCCCGAGGAACTTGGGGTCTTGGACGCCAGCTTCCGTCAGAGCGGGGCCAGCTCTGCGCCGCGCTGGCGGGTGATCGCCGGGCCGGTCAAAAGTCGCAATGAGGCCCGTCGCCTGTGCAAGGCCCTCAAGCTGTACCGCCAATCCTGTGAGGTCGGGGCTCTCTGACCGGGGCTACCGACAAAACGGTCAGGGGGTGTCGGCGCGGACAGAGGGCGAGGCCGGCGTCGTCCGGCCCAGCACCAGCCCGAGCGCGCGCATCGGATCGACATGATTGGCGGCAGCAATGCCCTTCAACGACTGGCCGGAATGGGCCACGGCGAGTCCCCCTTCAGCCAGCCGGCGCTGTGCCTCGTCGGCTTCGATGCCGATGATCGGGGCCAAGTGGGTCAAGGGGGCCTCCAAGGCCAGCGCCACCAGCCGATGCGGCGGCTTGGTGTCGGTCCCCTGGGGAGCGGCGAGGAACAGGGTCAGCGCGACCACACTGGCCCCGAGTAACGCATATAGGCGTCTGTCGCTCAGCATCCGCACCACGTTCTGACGATGCCGAAACCCGTGCAGCAGCACGGCCCCGACAAACACGATCCCCAGCCATTCATGGGCGGTCTCGATCGGCCCCCGAGCGAGGTGGAAAAACAGCACGATCCCGCTGAGTCCCACCACCAGGGCGAGTGCCGTGGTCGCTTGGGTGGCGTAACGGCGCAGCCAGCTGTCGAAGCGTGACAGTGGTAAAGTCTTTTCGGTCATGAAACATGCTCCCAAAGAAATTCAGAGGATGGTTAGGATCCTGCGCGGCCTTGGTAACAGCATGATGGCCGCTGCGTGACCGAGGGTGACGGTGGGTAACGGCGACTCGCCGCTTCCCTTCCGCAGCGGCCCGCGCTAATCAGTGCGGCTTGATCCGATTGAAGAAGGGGCGTTCCGGGATGACGCGCACGCTGTTCGGCACCGATGGGGTGCGGGGGACCGCCAATACCGAACCGATGACTGCCGAAACCGCGTTGCGGCTCGGCATGGCGGCCGGGAGTCATTTCATCCGTGGCGAACACCGTCACACCGTCGTCATCGGCAAGGACACCCGGCTGTCGGGCTATCTGCTGGAACCGGCGCTGACCGCCGGATTCGTTTCGGTCGGGATGGAAGTGGTGCTGCTCGGGCCGTTGCCGACACCGGCGGTAGCGATGCTGACCCGCTCGCTGCGGGCCGACCTCGGGGTGATGATCTCCGCCTCGCATAATCCCTATCAGGATAATGGCATAAAATTGTTCGGTCCCGACGGCTATAAATTGTCCGACGAGACGGAACGGATGATCGAAACCCGGATGGCCAACGGGATCGAAACCTATCGGGTTGCTCCGGACCGACTGGGCCGAGTCCGCCGGCTTGACGATGCCGGGGGCCGTTATATCGAATATGCCAAGAGCACCTTTCCGCGCGGCCTGCGCCTCGACGGGCTGAAGATCGTGGTCGATTGTGCCAATGGTGCCGCCTACAAGGTCGCGCCCCGGGTGCTGTGGGAACTCGGCGCCGAGGTGGTGCCGATGGCGGTCACCCCCGACGGGTTCAATATCAATCGCGCCTGTGGCTCGCTGCATACCGATGCCCTGGGCGAACAGGTGGTGACACATGGGGCCGATCTCGGCATTGCCCTCGATGGCGATGCTGACCGGTTGGTGCTGTGTGACGAGACCGGCCGCCAGATCGACGGTGATCAGGTGATGGCCCTGATTGGCGATCTGTGGCACCGCTCAGGCCAGTTGCATGGCGGCGGCGTGGTGGCCACGGTGATGTCGAATCTCGGCCTGGAGCGCTTTCTGGCCGGGCGCGGCGTGACCCTGGTCCGGACCCAGGTTGGCGACCGCTATGTGTTGGAGCGGATGCTGGCCGATGGCTACAATGTCGGGGGCGAACAATCCGGCCATATGATCCTGTCGGATCATTCCACCACCGGAGATGGTCTGGTGGCGGCGCTTCAGGTTCTGGCGGCGCTGATCCGCTCCGGCCGGCAGGCGAGCGAAGTGTTGCGCCTGTTCACCCCGCTGCCGCAATTGCTGCGTAACATCCGGGTCGAGGGCCGTTCAGCGGCGGAGATTCTCGCCGCTCCGACCGTCAAAGGCGCGATTGCCGCCGGCGAAGCCCGCTTGGCCGGCCAGGGCCGCCTGCTGATCCGCAAATCGGGGACCGAACCCTTGATTCGGGTCATGGCGGAAGGAGAAGACGAAAAAGTGATCGAGATGGTCGCCGCCAGTATCATCGACGCCATCCGCACCGCTGCCGCTTAAACGCGATGCCGCTTCATCGGATGTCCTCCCCCCTTCGCTTCGGACTGATCGCCCTGTTCCTGCTGGTTCCGGCGACTGAGGCCCGCGAGGCCTCCTCTGTGCGCGAGACAGACACCCCGGCCTTGCGCGACTATGCTGTCGTTGCCTGCCTGACGGCCGCTTACCGTCAGGGCGGACCGGCGATGGCCGAGACGGTGGCCACGCTGGAAAAAGAGCAATGGGCCATTGTCGAGGAAACCGGGGCAGGACCAGAGACTTACGCCAGCCTGCACGCGGCCGCCAGCGCCCAGGGCAGAGGCTTGCCTCCCCCGGCCGCCGTTCGCGGCTGCCTGCACTGGGGCGAGAGCGAGGCAGTCCGCCGCCTCCTCCCGAAAAAATAAAGGGGGTCTGGGGCTTTGCCCCGGGTGGGTGCGGGCGACAGCCCGCAAAAGCCCCCCCTACAAACCGCGCGCGAACGTATCCGGGGCGCGGAGATAGGCCGTGAAAACATCCGGCAGCTTGCGGCGCAGATCCGCTTCCGGATCGGCGGGGTCGAGCCGGGTGGCGGTGATCTTCTCACAGAAAATCTTGACCAGCTTCTTGTCGCCGGGAAGCCCAAAGATCTCCGAAAACTTGGCCTCACCGAGGGTGCTGTTGCCGGCGTCGAGAAAGATCGGAATCTGGGCGAACTGAAGACAGCGGACGATCTGATTAATGGAATCCGCTGATAAAATATGGAGATAGGGCGCCATCTGCTCCAGATCCTTGGCGTTCTGGGTCTCCATCGCTTCCAGCCGGTCGCAATCGACGCACATTTCCCAAAAACGCTCGCCCATTTTGTCGTAAACCGCGCCACGCAAGAAGTCGTAACGCTCCTGGCCCAGGAAGGCGATGCCCTTGGTGGCCAGGGGCTGGGTATCGAGCATCTCGCGCATTTCGGCGTTGGACAGGATCCGCTTGGCCTGTTCCAGGCTGTGACGGCCGATATCCGCCAGAGCCGAAATTCCCTCCGGTGTCCGTAGAGTGGTGACACCGCGCCCCAATTCCCGAATCAGCCGGGGCGGCAGTTCGGCAAAATAAGGGATCAGCGGCACCTGCCAGTCATAATCAAGGAAATCCTTGACCGCCTCGTAGAATTGATCGGCCTGATTCGGCTGCCGCTTGGGGACTTCGGCTTCGTTCCATTTACCCAAAACCAGAGCGGCAATTTTCTCCAGCAGCGTGCGCGGCTCCGTCTTGGCCGGGGTGGCAAGCTGTGCCTTGTTGGGCGGGGCGAAACGGTGTTGGGCATAGGCCTTGGCGCCGGAGCGCACGACCATGCTGACCACCTGATCAAGACTGCGTTCGCAGCGCAGCGGCAGATCATCGACGGTGACCGGAACCCCATTGCCGTCAACCAGGAAGTCCTGGAACCGGTCCCGCCGGGTGCGGATCAGCTCAAGGCAGGCATACAGCAATTCGGGGCTGGCCATCACCGCCAGATAAGGATTGGGGAAAGCCCGCAGTTCCGGGATCAGCTCGATCAGCCGGTCCAGGATCGGTCCCTTAATGGTATTAATGATCTCGCGACGGTTGCGGGCGTCACGGTCAGCCGCGCTGACGGCAGCGGCGGGCGTGGTGGTGGTTTTGGCGGGCGCGGTACTCATCCCGAAATCCTTCATCTGGTCCGGGGCGGCATGGTCATGGACCGCTCACCGACCCCGGCAGGCGATTGAGCTTGGCCAAGAGATACTCTAGATCGTCATTCTCGAACTCGACGCCAAGATCGCCATACTGAGTCAGGATTCGTTCGATCATCCGGCGGGAGAACCGTTCCCGGTCGTTGGGGCCGCCGTCATATTCCATTTCAGTCGAGACATCGACCGCCGCGCGCATGGCGGCGAAGAATGGCTGTGGCAGCCCGGCTTTTTCGAACAGCGCCTCGAACCCGCGCTTGCCGGCATCGTGAATCAGCGTCCGGGCGTTTTCGAGCTTGATTCCAGCCAGTTTGGCCAGTCCCACCTCAAAGAAGGTCATGTCGCCCATCGAGACGGCCCGGAGGATGATCGAGGGGGTCAGCCGGCCGACACGATGGAGGTGATCGACCAGCGGCCCCGCTTCCGCCTCGGAACCGGACAGCCCCAGCACCGCCAGTTCGCGGGCCTGGATCATCACCGCCGTGACGGCCTCCGGCGACAGGTCGCGCCGGGCCAACAGAGCGGTCCGGAGATTTTCCGACACCCGGGTCATCAGCCGTTCGGCCACGGAGACGGGCAGGGCCTTGCGCTCGACCAGGGAGCGTCCGACGCTTTCCGCCTCGCCGTACCGATCGACCACCCGGTCGAGCGAGGTTTCGGTCAGTTCGGCGCCATCATTGGCGACCAGGGTGGCTACCGCCCGCTCGTTGCCGCTGTCGATCAGGGCATCGGCGACGCTGGCGGAGACGCTGGAGCGACCGGCCACGGCGGTCTGTTTCGCCGGGCTCTGACTATGGACGATCTCGACCAGATCTTCGTCGGTCAGGGCCTCGGAGAATTGCAGCATCGGCAGCGAAACGGCTTCGACATCATTGGCCAGCGCCCGGGCCACATCGTGGGGAACCGCCGGATTGTCCTTGAGCTGACGCACCAGCGCCTCTCGGACCCGGACCTCGGCGTCCTGCACCATCACCCGAAAGATATCCTCGGCGATGCGGCGTTGCTCGGGATTCAATCCGGGATGTTGCGACGCGATTTTGGCCGCGATTTCAGCGCGGGTTTCCCCGTTGGGATGGGAAAGCAGGCGCCTGACGTCTTCCTCGTTGAGCATGTTGTCCAAGGCGTTCGGTCCCTTTGCAATTCCCCCGGAGGGCGGCGGCGGCGGGTGCTGGCGGTGGACAGGCCAAGCCTGGACCGCGAACTCAGACTCCGTCGAGAAACCGGGCCAGCAGGCGGGCGCCCCGCGCTTCAAGCCCTGGTGCGTGGCAGGCGGTGGCGGCGCGCAACGCCGGAACCGACAGACCCGCGACGGAAAGTTCGGCGGCATGGCCAATCAGCCAGCGTTCGAGGCCCCGCGCGGTCACCTCGGGATGAAATTGGAGGCCAAGGGCGCGGCCCTGGCGGAAGGCCTGATGGGGAGTCAGTTCGGTCGCGGCGAGCGGTATGCAGCCGGGCGGCAGATCAAACATGTCGCCATGCCAATGCAGCACTGGTGTTCCGGCCAGTTCGCCGAGCGGCGAGGCAGTTCCCGCCGGGGTCAGGGTCAGCGGACTCCAGCCGATCTCGCGTCCGGCGGGGTTGGGGGCCACCCGGGCTCCCAGCGCCCGCGCCATCAGTTGGGCGCCGAGACAGAGGCCCAGCAGCGGAGTGTCAGCCGCCAGCCGGGCCGCAATCAGACGGATTTCCGTTTCGAGGAACGGATAAAGTGCGCCGTCATAAGCGCCGATCGGTCCGCCCAACACCACCATCAGATCGGGGGCGAGCGGGTCGAGGGTGGTGAGGTCGTCGTAACCGGCGTCCCGATAGATCACCTGATAGCCGGCCGCCTGCAACAGCGGTTCGAACGATCCGAGATCCTCGAAAGCGACGTGACGAAGGGCGAGACAGGTCTTCATAGAAAACAGATAGCCCGTCCCCACGATTTCGTCGAGTCCCGAGACCGCAAAACGGGTAGGTTCAGATCAGTCTGCCCCCTGCCGCTCGGCGTGCTGGCCCGGGAAGACGGATTTTCGGGCTTTTCGTTCCGGGCAAACACTTATAACGTCGCGGGAGGAGCCGGCCGGGACCGCGCCGTCCGTCGGTCCCGCCGTTTCTGCGTGGGACGGGGGGTTGACGGTGACCACGCGCCGCGATGACCAGCAGTTCCAGGGGAAACGATGTCGCTCAAGATCAATCTGGCCCAGGGCGAATCCATCCTGATCGGCAAGGCCAAGGTGCAAAACGGCGGGAACGGCCGGTGCGTCCTGATCGTCAGTGGGAGCGAGAATGTCCTGCGCGAAAAGCGCATCATGCGCGAGAGGGAGGCCACCACGCCGATCCGCAGGTTATATTTTCTGACTCAGAGCATTTATCTGGCCGATGACAAGCCGAAATTGTTCGATTTGTATCATCGGGTCGCGCGCGAGGCGGTGGTGGCTTGGCCGATGCTGACCGGGGCCATTACCGATGTCGGCGAATTGATCCTGGTCGAGCGTTATTATGACGCACTGATGGCCTGTCACACCCTGGTCGAGGTTGAACGGGGTCTGATGGGAGAAAATGAGGGAGAGGCCGGGCGCTAGGCGGGGCTGCCGCCCCGCGCCCTGCTTGGGGGCACGCCCCCAAACCCCCTCTTTTTTCAAAAAGACAAGGGGGTCCGGGGCTTCGCCCTGGCTGGGTGCGGGCGGGAGCCCGCTAATCTTCGCGGTGAGTCCGCTCCAGCCGTTCGTGACGTTCCTGCGCCTCGATCGACAAAGTGGCAATCGGCCGGGCTTCCAGCCGGCGGATTCCAATCGGCTCGCCGGATTCTTCGCACAAGCCGTAACTGCCATCCTCGACCCGCTGCAAAGCGGCATCGATTTTGGCGATCAGCTTGCGCTCGCGATCGCGGGTTCGCAACTCCAGGGCGCGGTCGGCTTCAGCGGAGGCGCGATCGGCGATATCCGGCTCTTGCAGGCCACCTTCCTGGAGGTGTTGCAGAGTCTCGTCGGAATCGCGCAACAATTCAGCGCGCCACCGCAACAGTTTGAGGCGGAAATACTCCTTCATGGTCTCGTTCATGAAGGGTTCGTCCTCGGACGGACGATAATCCGGCGGCAGCGTGACGGTCATTCGAACCCTCGAAGTCGCGGTCGGTCCTAAATCGCTGCGGAATATATGGACCTAATCCCCCCCCCGCAAGCACCCTCTTCACCAACGGGCAAGAGAATGCACTCAGGCAAGTCTCGGCGCGGCAAGGATTCCCTCCGAACCCTCAGGCACGGGGGGACAGTTTGGCCAGCTCAACCGCCACCCTCAGCTCGATTTCGTCGAGGATCGAACTCAACCTCGGGTCGTCGCAGCTGTCACGGCGGGCGCGCAACGTCTGGGTCAGCGCCGCCACCCGGGCCGCCGGGATTTCGCCCAGCAGCAGGCCATGGCGCAGGGCTTCCAATCCGTCGATCAGATCCTCGCCCCGGCGGACCAAGCGTCGTCGCGTCTCGCGTCCGGTCGCGCTGTCCTCCTGCTGGAGCATCAACAGCGCATCAACCGCAGCCAAACCAACCGGCGCTTCGATCATGGCCGGCTCGTCGCCCGCCTCCACCGAATCCGTCAGGCTGCGGCGGAACCCGTCGCTCTTGCTGCTTTTGTCCGTCCGGCGCGGACCGCCAGCGGCGGCCCCTCCGGCCCCAATTCCGGAAATCTTCACGGTTCCCTCGGGCTGCGTTGCCATCCACTCTGGCCCGCGTGCGGGACCATTCTTTCGATATTAGCACATTTTGCAGGGGTGGCAGGCGGCAGGATTTGCCGGGTGCACAGGGGGAACTTGCCCGGTCCCGGCTCCAGGCGATGCGGGGAAGGGAGATTTTCGCCCTGTATCCCTGGTATGGTATTTGCTTATAAGAACCTTGCAGCCTTTCAGCCCGTTCGTCCAAAGGGATGATCCGCCATGCCGCGTTTGTCGTTTGCCCGTCTTTTGCCCGCTCTCCCGTTGCGCGCCCTGCTGGCCGTCGCGCTGTTGCTCGGGCTGGTGCTGGCCGCCGGGCCGGCCGCCGCCGTCTCCTCCCGGATCAAGGATATCGCCGAGTTCGAGGGAGTCCGCGAGAACATGCTGGTTGGGTATGGTCTGGTGGTCGGTCTCAACAATACCGGCGACAAAATGACCAACACCCCCTACACCAAGGAAAGCCTCGCTGGCATGCTGGAACGTCTCGGAGTCAATATCCGGGACAAGACCGGCACGATCAGCACCCTCGATCCGAAAGACGTTGCGGCCGTGATGGTGACGGCAACTCTGCCGCCCTTCGCCCGCCAGGGGAGCCGGATTGATACCAATGTCGCGGCGATGGGCGATGCCAAGGATTTGCGCGGCGGCACCCTGCTGGTCACGCCACTGATCGGCGCTGATGGCGAGGTTTATGCCGTGACCCAGGGGCAGGTCGCCACCGGCGGGTTCAGCGCCAGCGGCGCTTCAGGCAGTTCGGTCACCAAGGGGGTTCCCACCGCCGGCCGGATCGCCAACGGGGCGATCGTCGAACGTGAACTGCCCTTCGAGATGAATCATCTCGATTCGGTCAAGATCAGCCTGCGCAATCCCGACTTCACCACCGCCCGCCGGATCGCTCAGGCGATCAATTCCTATCTCGGCAATGAACTGGCCCGGCCGATCGATCCCGGCACGGTGCAGATGATGGTTCCGCCGAACTCACGTCAGAGTGTGGTCGATCTGCTGACCGACATCGAGCAATTGCGGGTTGAACCCGATCAGATGGCCCGGGTGGTGATCGACGAGAATTCCGGTACCATCGTCATGGGCGAGAACGTCCGGATCAGCACGGTGGCCATCGCTCAGGGGCAATTGACCATTCGCATCAGCGAGACGCCGCAGGTGTCGCAGCCTTCCCCCTTCTCGGAGGGCGGGACTACCCAGGTCGTTCCCCGCTCGGATGTCGAGGTCGATGAGGGCGGCAACAAAAAGATGGCGGTGATGCCGAACCGTGTCACCTTGCAGGAACTGGTGGAGGGGCTCAACAGCCTGGGCATTGGTCCGCGCGATCTGATCAGTATTCTTCAGGCGATCAAGGCTGCTGGCGCGTTGCAGGCTAATCTGGAGGTGTTGTGATGACCAGCATTACGGATCCGGTCGCGTCCTACTACAGCCCGCGTCAGGCAACCCAGGCTGGCGCTCCTGGCGAGGATAGTTTGACCAGCACCGCCAAGGCGTTCGAGGCACAATTCCTGTCGCAGATGTATCAGTCGATGTTCGAGGGGATCGACCCCGATGGCATGTTCGGCGGTGGCCAGGGTGAAAAGATGTTCCGCTCCCTGATGTTTGACGAATACGCCAAAATGTCGGTCGAGCGTCCGGGGGGGAGTGGTTTCGGCATTGCCGATGCCGTGCAGAAGATGCTGTTGAAGCAGCAGGAGGTGGGGTGAGATGACCGCCCTCGGCGCCGAGGCGGACTCTTCCGCTGGCGATGTCGATCCCGTCATTCTGATGACGGCCTGCGCCGATCTGTGCGAATTGCTCGACATCGAAAACGACGCTCTGGCCCATCAGGATCCCGAGACAGTAGCGGCTCTGCTCGATCGCAAGGAGGCGTTGACCGGGTCTTATGCCGATGCGGTGCGGCGGCTGGCCGTAGGGGCTCCGGCGGTGGCCGATCGCTTCAGCCCAGACCAGCGCACGGCCCTGCTTGGGGTGGCCCGTCAGCTCGATACCCTGATCGAGCGCAATGCTATTCTCCTGCAAGCGGCGATCGAAGCCGCGCGGATCGCCCTGGAGGTGATCGCCTCCTCGGCGCGGGAGGCTCAGGATAATGACCCGGCGAAGGTCTATAACCGTGCCGGCACTTTGTCCGGGTCCGAGGACAAAGGCGGCCGGCGCAGTTTCGATAATCTTCTCTAGTCCCGCCTTCGTTCAAGGGGCGGGGGCGGCGCGGTTCGCGGCCTCGTTGGCGGTGGTCTTGCTGGCCAACGCCTCAAGCAGCGGTTCGATTCGCCCGCCGGAATTCCGCAAGACCGAGGTGAAATCCTCGTGCATCGCCCGGATCAGGCTGATCCCGTCAACCGTCAGATCGATAATGCCGGGCCGGCCGTCCGGGGTGAAGCCGACGACCCATTCGACCTGAGAGGGCGGCAGGGCGCCGGGGCCGCTGCGTTTGACTTCCGCTGGAATGCGTACCCGGTTGCCCAGATCCTGGCCCTCGCCGACGACAAAGGTCACGCCATCGGCGGGTTCACTCAACATCCCGACATAGCTTGAGACCATGAAAGCGATCAGCCGCTCGGAAAAAACCGTCTGCTGATCCGGCTCCAGCCGGCTCCAGCTCCGCCCGAGGACCGCCGCAGACAACAGGCCGGGATCGGTGTGGTGCCGGACAATCCCTTCCAACAGGCGGGTGCGTTCCTCCAGGGGGTAGGTTCGTCCCGAAGCGAACGTCCCGATCCCCTCCTGCATTGCAGACTGAACCGTGGCCCGCGCCACGGTAACGTCAGCGGCCTGTGCTGGCTGGCCGGCAATAGCGACCGCGACAAGTCCCGCTGCTACGATTTCCCGCCATCTCGTCATGCTGTCCCCTTCGCTTATTGCTGTTCCGCGTCAGCCCCTCCCGGCGGTGATACTCCCCAAGACCGGGGGAGGCAAGATCGGAGGGCTGGGTCGGCTCGGCAGTGGCGGGAAGATCCTCTTATCCGTTTGCGCCTCTTGCGAGCGGAGGGATCTGTCGCCTATAAAATAGCCCGAAAATAAAATCTGGCACTTTATTAAGCAATAATGAAGAAATTCAGGGGGCGAAAGACCGATGAACGAGACAGAAATCAAATGGGGCGAGTCTCCTTCCGGCCGAAGCCTCGGGGACAGTGAAATCGATTTCGGCCCTGATCCGGGCGCGACGCCCGGCGAAAGCCTGCTGGCACAGGCCCGTGGCGCCCGCCTGCGTGATTTGGCCGCCGGGATCATTGGTTTGATCGAACAGGATCTCGACCAGCGTGAAATCGCGTTGCGGCTTTGGGCGGAAGAAGCGGTGATTCGGGCCGGGCTCGATGGGGCAGCGAAGGCGGCCAGCCGGCGGTTGGGGATGGCGCTGGCCTGCTATGGCGGGATACGGGATCTGTGGCTGATCGATGCTGACGGCCAAGCGGTGGCGTGGGGGCGGAACCAGAGCCCGGTTCAGGAAGATTGGGCGGCACAGCCCTGGTTCGCGTCGGCCCTGGCTGGAAACGGCGGGCTCAAGGTGAGCGGTTCTGAGGAGGTTGAGGCCATTCTCGCCGTTCCGCTGCGCGATCCTACCGGCGGGCCGGCACGGGGAGTGCTGGCGGCGCGTCTGGATTGGCCGGCTCTGGCGGGGCGGGTGGTCGGGCGGGTCCGTCAGCGTCAGGACCGGCGCGCTTCGACCCGCTGTTTGCTGATCAATGCCGAGGCTGGGGTATTGGCGGCCTCTGACGGCACCACTGGCGAATCGTTTCCGCTCCGGCGGGGTGGGCCGGCCGGGTTTTATCTGGAACGGGATGGGGTGATGGTTGGGTACGCCCGCAGCCCCCGGGGGTGGTGTGGGGTGGTCGCGCAGCGGCCGCGCGAATTGGCGTCTCGGGCGCATTAAGCGAGAGCCGAAACGCATTGTGGCGGAACCTGGAAGGGTCCGCCACATTTCCCGGAACATTTTGGAAGGGAAAGTGGCGCGAGTGACGGGGCTCGAACCCGCGACCTCCGGCGTGACAGGCCGGCGCTCTAACCAACTGAGCTACACCCGCGCGGTGTGGGGGGGCTTATATCGGTCCAGAGAGGAGGGCGCAAGAGGGATTCGCATCCTCCGGTCAAAAAAATGTAGGATTATCGTTCCGGCAACGAAATAAGGCGGGGGGATGGCCGAGATCATCAACCTTAACCGGGCGCGCAAAGCCAAACTCCGGGCCGAGCAGGACGCCACTGCTGCGGCAAACCGGCGCGCGTTTGGGCGGACCAAAGCGGAACGGCAGGCGGAAGACGCCGAGCGCAAGCGCAGGGCGGACAGTCTTGAGGGCAAGCGGATCGATCGGGAGGAAGAGCCCGTTTAACCGGAATTCTGGGCTGCCGCCCAGACCCGCTCGGGGAGCAGGCTCCCCGAACCCCTCTTCTTTTTAAAAGAAAGGGGGGCTGGGGCTGGCCCCAGGCGGGTTTGGGCGGCAGCCCAATAAGGGACGGGTCGACGGTCTTGCCTTTCGCCGGCAAACCCCGTAAAAACCAGCCTGTCGGGGAGTAGCTCAGCCTGGTAGAGCATGGCGTTTGGGACGCCAGGGCCGCAAGTTCGAATCTTGTCTCCCCGACCATTCAGTGTTACCAAGCCCGGCACTGCCCTTGACAGCTGTCGAATCAGAGCGGACACTCGCTCTCCTCGGTTGTCGCGGAGATGTCTTTTGACTTCCCTTCCGCTGGAAGACGGCCCTGTGCGGGCGGTTGCCGATCCCGGCCTGCTTGATCTGATCTCAGCGTTGGCGTGCCTGATCGATAAAGACAAGATTGTCTTTCTCAATCAGGCTGGCGCGCAAATGCTGGGTATCGCTCCGGCTCAGGCCGCACTGGGGCGTTCCTTCGCCGACTTTCTCGAAACACAATATCGTGATCTGATCGCCGAAGCCGGTTGGGCGCTGCTGGCCGAAGAGGCGTTCCTGCCGCTCAAACTGTGTGGAGCGCAGGGACAGTGGTTTGAGGCTGAACTTCGGGTCCGTCGTCTCCCCGGCAGCGTTGAAATTTATCTGATCGAAGCCCGCGACATCTCCCGTTTCGTCCGGTCGGCCGAAGCCCTGCGTGAGCGTGAGGAGCGTTTGCAAGGGGTGTTGCATTCGGTGATCGAGGGCATTGTCACGATCGATGAACGGGGCATCATTGAAGCGGTCAATCCGGCTCTGGGACGGATCTTTGCCACCGAGCCGGCCAGTCTGATCGGTCGGCCGCTGGATGAACTGGTCACCGGGATTGCGCCCGACCGCCGGCCCGATCCCACCCGGTCGCAGCCGGCGCTGCTGCCGACCGGACGGGCGATCGAGGCTCTCGGGCGGCGGGCTGATGGCGTGTTATTTCCGCTTGAACTCTCTCTGAGCGAATTGCATCACGGCAAAAGCCGATTATTTACCGGGATCCTGCGCGACATTTCTGAACGCAAGGAGGCCGAGGCGCGCATTAACCGTCTCGCCCATCATGACACCCTGACCGGTTTGCCCAACCGCAATCTGTTGGCGGATCGTGTCGCTCATGCTTTGGCGCGGGTGCGTCGGCATGGCGGTCATCTGGCCATCCTCTATGTCGATCTCGACCGATTCAAACCGATCAACGACGCTTTGGGCCATGAAGCCGGTGATGCCGTCTTATGCGAAGTGGCCGCGCGGCTCTCCTCCTGCATCCGGGGCTCCGACACGGTCTCCCGGGTCGGCGGGGATGAATTCGTGGTGGTGATCGAGCAGATTACCCGCCCGGTCGAGGCGGCGATGGTGGCGCGTAAGATTCTCGAAAAACTAGGGCGCCCGATCGATTACCAGGGCCATGCCTGCGAGATCGGCGCGTCAATCGGGATCGCCGTCCATCCCTTCGACGGGTCCGGCATGGATGAAATCTGCAAAGCCGCCGATATCGCCATGTATCGGGTCAAAAACAGCGGCCGGAACGGCTTCTGCTTCTTCTCCGAGACCGATGACGTGGGTCTGGTGTCCCAAGACGCCTCCTGACCAATCGGTCAGGGGCGGGCGCTGTCCAGGGCGAGGCGGGGCGAGCGTTGCTGCGGCAGGAACAGGATCAGGCGGCCCGGATTCTTCATCCGCCCGGCTTCCAGAAAAGCCGCTTCTCCCCCTCCCCAGAACAGATCAGCCCGCACGGCGCCCTTGATCGCCGCCCCGGTATCCTGGGCCATCACCAGACGGCGCAATGGCCGGCCATCCGGGTCGGTGGTGTCGAGCCACAAGGGCGCCCCCAGAGGCAGGAAGCGGGGATCAACCGCCACCGAGCGCAAGGGGGTCAACGGAACGCCCTCGGTCCCAAGCGGGCCTTCGCCGGGGTTCAGAGCATAGAAAATATACCGTGGGTTGCGCGCCATCAAGGCGGGGGCACGGTCGGGATGCCCTTTGAGCCAAGCGCGGATGCCGGCCATTGAGCCGGAGGTCGAGTCCAGCACGCCCTCATCGCGCAGCAAGGCGCCGAGGCCGACGAATTTATGGCCGTTGCTGGCGGCAACGCCGAAGCGCTGCAGGCTGCCATCCTGGAAGCGGATCCGGCCGGAGCCCTGAATCTGCATGATCGCAAAGGCGACCGGATCGTCGGTCCAGGCCAGCACCGGGGCGCGGCCGTCGACAGCTCCGGCTTCGATCTCGGCCCGCGAGGGGTAGGGCATCAAGCGGTTGGCTTCGACCCGGCCGACAATCTGCTCGCCGCGCCAATCGGGGCGGAACCGGCCGAGATCGACCGTCACCAGATCATTCGGCCGTCCCAGCACCGGCACGGTAAAGCGGCCACCGCGCTGACGCGATCCAGCGATTTCCGGTTCGAAATAACCGGTGATCAGCCCTTCGGCCCGGCCGGATTCGCTGACCTGCCAGGGCAGAAAATGGGTTTCGAACAAAGCCCGGGCGCCAGCATCATCGCCGGGGGCAACCCGGGCCGCTGCGGCGCAGGGGGCATACCAATCGGCTGCGGTGCCGGCAATGCCATCATGCCCGATCGAGCGATCGGTGGGCAGACGCAACAGCCGGTCACAACTGCGCTTGAGGGCCGGCAGCACCTCGGCCGCGCGATCTTCGTTCCAGCCGGGCAGATCGGCAAAACTGACCGGATCAAGGCCCAGCGAGGAACGGTCGGACGCCGGCGGCGGTGCCGGATTGTCCGGGCTACAGGCCGCCGCCAGGAGCAGGAAGAGAAGCGGCGCGAGCCGGCGCACCACCCGGCGGGGTTTCACTCCTCGGGGGTACGAGTGGCGACCAGCAGCCAGTTCGGATCGGCGGCACGGGGATCGCGGTGGAAGGTCCAGTCGTCCGTCACCTCAATCACCCGGTCGGGGGTTCCTTCAATCACCCGGTCCTGGGCGTCGCGCAGCAGATTGACCTGCTCGGTGACGAAACGCAGGGTGATTTCGGCGAACGTCCCATTCATTCCGGCGGCCACCGGGGTGATGGTGCGGAAACTGACCAATTCCGTTGTCAGGCTTTCCTGCCGGGCTTCACGGGCGTCGATCGCGGCGGAGAAATTGGCGAACACCTCGGGGGCGAGCAGCCGGCGCAAGGCATTGCGGTCGCCGTCGGCAAAGGCCTGCACGATCATCGCAAAAGCGGCGCGGCCGCCCGCGAGGAAGGCGTCAAGATCAAAGCCGGGATCCAGCGCCCGAATCTGCTCCAGCCCGCGCGATACCGGGCTGCCGGCCTCAGGTTCGGCGGCAGAACGATGCGGGGTGGGGAAGGCGATTACCGTGCCGGTGGTTGGCTGTCCGGCGCCCCAACGCTCCGGCGGTGGCTCCGAGCCAGTCCGGCGTCCCAGGACGCTGCGCAGCCGCAGAACCAGAAAGGCGGCGACCATCGCGAAAAAAATGATATCGAGATAATGGAATCCGTCGTTCATCGAGCGAGTCCGGGATAGGCTTGGGGTGAACCGCGATGTCCGGCCAGGATGGCCGGAGAGGACGAGGTGCAACCCCGGCTTCACAGTCAAGACATAAGCCGTGACAGGGGAAAGAGCAAGCATGGGTTGGATGCTGTTTGCCGGCGTGATCGCCTTGCCGGTAGCCGAGGTGATGACGTGGATGAAGGTGGCCGGGATGATCGGCGCCGGAGCGACGATTTTGTTGGCGGTCGGATCGGTGCTGTTGGGCCTGTCGATCCTGCGTCGGCAGGGCCTGTCGATCCTGCTCGATGCCCATCGTCGGCTGGAACGCGGCGAAATGCCGGTCGAAGCGGCCTTTGACGGTCTGTGTCTGTCCGCCGCCGGCTTTTTGCTGGTGGTGCCAGGCTTTCTGACCGATCTCGCCGCCCTCGCCCTGCTGATCCCGCCCGTGCGCGGGCTGCTGCGGGGATGGCTGGAACGGCATCTGCCCCCGGCGGTGCCGGCAGCGCAACCGGCTTCGGTGATCATCGAGGGCGATTTCGTCGAGGTCGATCCGGCCGCCGCGCGGCGTGACCGTCGCCTCGATCCCCGGGGCTGAGGCATGACCCAATCCCTGTTGGCCGGAGGCGAGTCCGCCCCCGGCCCACTTGATTTGCTCCGCTGGTATCTTGATGCCGGGGTTGATGAATGTATCGGGGCCGAACCGATCAATCGTTACCGGCTGCCCCCGCCGGCCGCTCCCGAACCAGCGGCTTCCACCGCCGCCGCCGCCGCGCCGCGCCGGCCGTCCCCGGCCAGCGGCGGGGAAACCGGACTGCCGCGAACCGCAGCGGCCATCGCCGATGGCTGTACCAGCCTGAGCGAATTGCGGCATGCCCTCGAAGCCTTTGACGGCCTGCCACTAAAACTGGCGGCCCAGAGCACGGTCTTCGCCGATGGGCCGGAACACCCCCGATTGATGTGCCTGGGCGAAGCGCCGGGCCAGGAAGAGGACCGCCAGGGCCTGCCCTTCGTCGGGGCGAGCGGGCGGTTGCTCGACCGGATGCTGGCCTCGATCGGATTGGACCGAAGCGATGTCTATATTACCAACGTCCTCCCATGGCGCCCGCCCGCCAATCGCAAACCAACCCCGGATGAAGTGGCGGTGTGCCTGCCCTTCGTGATCCGCCATATCGAACTGGTCGATCCTCCCGCGCTGTTGCTGCTGGGAGGGGCCGCTGCTTCCGCCCTGCTGGCCCGTTCCGAAGGGATCAACCGCCTGCGGGGCCGCTGGTTCAGCTTCAGCGCCCCCCGCCTGCACCGCCCGGTGCCCACCCTGGCCACCTTCCACCCCGCCTACCTGCTGCGGACCCCGGACGCCAAACGCGAGGCTTGGCGCGATCTGCTGATGCTCCAGCAGAAACTGACGTGACAGCGGAGGTCTGGAGGCGCCAGCCTCCAGGCGGGGCCGGGGCGGCAGCCCCGCGCGCTTTATCGCGCTTTCCGCTGTTCCCTCTGCTGACGGAACGCGAGACAAGGATCGTCACGCTCGGCCCGGCCGGTAAACCAAACCAGATCAAACGGCAGAACCGAGGCTTGAAACCGCGCGGCATAAGCGGCCGGATCATTGACCCCCGCCTCAACCTCAATCAGGCCAATCGCGATCTGATCAAGCCCGGGCACCAACCCCCGTAACCGGGCCGGAACGCCGCGATCGGTGCGGGTGTGCCCCGATCCGGCGATCAAAACCACCGGCCCAGTCTCGGCCAAAGCCGCGACGGTCTCGGCCAAACTGGCATCGCGGGCCCGCTGGACCCGAACCATCCCAGGAATCGCCGCATCCGGCATCAACCCGCAATGACTGACCCGAATCTCCTCGGCCAGCGCTTCCTGATCAGCCGCAGGCAGAGGTTGATCCAACCCGAGACGGCTGACCAGTTCGGGGGCCGCCGTCCCTCGGGCCAGCGCCCGGGTTGAGTCGGCCGGCAGATTGGCGGCGGCAAGATGCCCCCCGGCTGCCAACGCAGCGGCGGCAATCGGCTGATAGAAGCGCCACGCCGGCCAGCCCCGGGCCTCCCAGCCTACAGCCTTCCCCAATTGGTCAAGATCGGAGGTGGCAGCTTCCAGCTCGGCCTGATGGTCGCGGTCGACCATCTCAAAAGCAACCGATGGCGCCGCTCCCTGGGCCACCAGCGCCTGCACCGCCCAGGCCTGAAGCGCATGATGATCCGGATTATCATGGGTTTCGCCCAGGCTGATCACCCGGGCGGCCGCGAACCGGGCCGCTGTTTCCGCCGGAGTCACAAATTTATGCACGGCCGGATCCCAGATCTGCCCGGCGAGGGGATGCGAGTCCGTCAGAGCGAGCGGCGGGAGCGCCGGAACCGGGGCGGCGACGGCACAGGCCCCGGCCAGCAGCGGCAGCAGGCAGGCAAGAAAAAAAGAGCGAGGCATCAGTTCTCCCCCAGGTCAGATCCGGTGTTCCCCGCGCGGGTTGTGACAGCGCATGCTGGCAGATTATACCTTTCCCCTCAGGCGTCGCCAAAAACGGTGCGTCGGACCAATCAGGAGAAGCGGCATGGGAGCGGGAAGTAGATGGCGCAACGCGCTGTCGATCCAGGCCATGCCCGTGCTGGCGATCGCCCTGGTGGTGCTGCTGCTCGGGGTGCTGCTCTGGCTGCTGCGTCAGAACGAGCATGAAGCCCGCGCCCAGGCCCTGGTCCAGGACGTGCTGTGGGTCGAACAGGGAGTCCATTTCCATCTCGCTGCCGCTGGGGACGGGCTGGTCCGACTGGCCGACCGGCTGGCGCGCGACGGGTTCGAAAGCGAGGGATTTCACGCCGAAAGCCAAGCCCTGATCGCCGCCACGCCCGAATTGCGCCGAATCGTCCTGCGCGATGCCGAGGGACGGGTCCGCCACACCGCGCCGCCGATCGATCCGCTCCCCTCGGCCGAGGTGGCGCCCGACTGGTACGAAACCTTCGTCCTGACCCGCCCGCTCGGTCAGCCAGCCTATGGCCGTCCTTATTGGGTGCCGCATGGGGGCGGGGTGGTGCTGGCCCTGTCGGTGCCCGTGCTGCGTCCAGGGCAGGCCCGGGGGATCGGTCTGGTTACCGCGACCCTGTCCCTCAACGACCTGCTGGCCCAGCGGGTCCCCTGGTGGTTCGCCCGGAAATATCGGGTCGAGATCATCGACGATCATGGCGTGGTGCTGGCCGAGCGGGCCGAGTCTGCCCCGGACGAGCCCGGTCTGTCGCGGCTGGTTCCGCTTGATCCCCCCGGCAATGGGCTGTCGCTCCGGATCAATGCCTATCGCGGCGACCTCGATCTGGCCCGGACCCTGCTGGCGGCGGCCATCTTCGCGCTGGCCCTGTCGGCAATCCTCAGTTTATGGGCATTACGTCGTCATCTGCGCCGCCGCCTCGCCGCCGAACAGGCGTTGCGGGCCGAACATGCCTTTCGCAAAGCCATGGAAGATTCCCTGACCATCGGCATGCGCGCGCGCGATCTCAACGGCCGGGTGACCTATGTCAATTCCGCCTTCTGCCGGATGGTCGGCTGGGAGGCCGGGGATCTGGTCGGCGCGACTCCGCCGATGCCCTACTGGGCGCCGGAGGAGGTCGAAAGCTATCAGGCGATGTTCGATACTGTGCAACGGGGAGAGGGAAGTGGTCACGGCTTCGAGCTGATCTTGTGCCGTCGCGATGGCGAACGCTTCAAAGTGTTGGTTTACGAAGCCCCGCTGATCGACAGCGAAGGGCAGCAAGCAGGCTGGATGGCTTCGATCGTCGATATCACCGAGCGTGAGCGGGCCGCCGATCTGTCACGCCAGCAACAGGAGCGTCTGCAACGAACCGCCCGTCTGATCACGATGGGGGAAATGGCCTCGACCCTGGCGCATGAACTCAATCAGCCTTTGTCGGCGATTGCCAGTTATGCCGCCGGCTGCCTCAATCGTCTGGCCAGCGGCACCGTCCCGGCCGAGGAACTGGAAGGCCCCCTGATCCGGCTTGGGGCTCAGGCCCAGCGTGCCGGCCAGATCATCCGCCGGATTCACGATTTCGTCCGCAAGAACACGCCGCTGGTCGCGCCCTGTGCCCTGAATCGGGTGATCGAAGGCGCGATTGGTTTTGTCGAGGCGGATGCTCGCAAGCATGGGATCCGGGTCATCGTCCGGCCCGATCCGGCCGATCCCGAAGTCCTGGCCGACCGGATTCTGATCGAGCAGGTGATGCTGAATCTCGCCCGCAACGCTATAGAAGCGATGAGCAACACCCCCTGGTTTCTCCGCGAGATTGATGTGTCGATCACCTCATCCCCTTCCGTGGTGACGGTTCGGGTCGCCGATCATGGCGGCGGGATTCCGCCCGACGTGGCCAAAGGTCTGTTCACCCCCTTCTTCTCGACCAAGGAGGAAGGGATGGGAATGGGCTTGAACATCTGCCGCTCAATCATCGAATCTCACCGGGGACGGCTCTGGCACGAGCCTAACCCTGGCGGTGGTAGCGCCTTTATCTTCACTCTGCCGGAAAGGGATGGGAAGACGTGACGGAGACGGGAGAGGCCGTGGTGTTCGTCATTGATGACGATGAGGCTATTCGGGACGCTTTGTCGTGGCTATTTCAGTCGCGCGGGGTGGCGGCCCGGACGTTTGCCTCGGCCGAGGCTTTCCTGGCCGTCTGGACGCCCGGTCTGTGCGGCTGTGCCGTGCTGGACATCCGGATGGAGGGCATGAGCGGAATCGCTTTGTTCGACCAATTATGTCTCCTTGACCCGGCTTTGCCGGTGATCTTTCTCACCGGTCATGGCGATGTGCCGATGGCGGTGGCGATGGTCAAGAAAGGCGCCCGCGATTTCGTCGAAAAACCGTTCAATGACAATGATCTGGTCGATCGGGTGATCGAAGCCCTGACTTGGGCACGGCAGCGGCGGGAACGGGTCGGGGCGGCGGCCGACCTTGCGGCGCGAATCGAAACCCTGACCCAGCGTGAGCGTCAGGTGATGGAACGGGTGCTGGCCGGCAAGCTTAACAAGGTGATTGCCGATGAACTGGGCATCACCATGCGTACCGTTGAGGTTCACCGCTCCCGGCTGTTCGAGAAAATGGGGGTCAAGACCGCGGTTGAACTAGCTCAGGCCCTGTCGGCACCCTGGCGTCTGTCGCCGTGATCCGGGAGGGTCTGCGTCTGATCTGGGGGCATCCGGCTGGTCGGCTGTTGGTCTTGCTGCTGGTCTATCTCGTCCTGGAATGGCTGGAATTTCGCCAGGACTGGCTGTTGCCGGGGGGGGCCCCGCTTGATGCCTCGGTCGGGCTGGCCTTTGTGGCCCTGCTGGTAGGCGGCGTCCGGGTGTTGCCGGTGGTGGTGCTGGGGGAAATCGGCTCGGTTGCGCTCCGCAGCGGGGGCGGGGAGATGCTCTTCTGGCTGCCGGCCCTGGCCGGGGCGGTGCTGACGGCGGCCAGTTGGGGCGGGGCAGCCTGGATGTCACGCCACCGGGTCGGGTCCGCCCTGACCGATCAGCGCAGTCTGGCGGCGTTGATTGCGGTGGCGGCGCTGGCCGCGCTGGGCAGTGCCTCCGGCAGCCTGTTGCCGCTCTGGTTCGCCTCCGGGGGCGAGGGGGACTGGGCGCAGCCGTTGATCCGGGCCTGGACCGGCGACATGATCGGGGTGATGGTGGTGGCGCCGCCGTTGCTGGCGCTGCGGGCCGGATTGCCGGCGCCCGATCGCGCCACGCTGGCCGAAGCGGCGCTCCAGATCCTGGCCTCGCTGGCGATGCTGGCCCTGTTGTTCCATCTGCCCGCCGCCGCTGAATGGCAGGTCTATGATCTGCTGGTGCTGCCGGCGATCTGGGCGGCGGCCCGGTTCGGCGCGGGCGGGGCGATGATGATCAATCTCGTCCTTCAGGTTGGGTTGATGGTCGGTTTCGTCACCGTGATGCGCGATGCCGAGGGGCTGACGGCCTATCAGGCGCGGATGTTGATCCTAACTCTTTCGACTCTGTTTCTCGGCGTGGCAGTCACCGGGCGGCGGCGGGCCGAAGATGGATTGCGCCGACGCCAGGACCAGCTTGACCGCTGTGCCCGGCTGTCGCTGGCGGGGGAAATGGCGGCGGCGCTGGCCCATGAGATCAATCAGCCGCTGTCGGCGGCGCTGACCTATGCCCGGGCGGCCGGACGGCTGCTGGAGTCCGCCAGCGCCGATCCGGTTCGACTGCGGGCGGCGCTGACGGGAGCGGCGACGCAGACCGAACGGGCCGGGGCGATCGTCCGCTCACTGCGGGAATTCATCGGTCGGGGGGAACTCGACCGCCGGCCGCAGGATCTGCCGGGGCTGGTGCGTGAGGCGCTGGCCCTGGTCGATTCCGACCGCCAGCGGGCCGGCATCCGGGTCGAACTGGCTCTGGCGCGGGGCTTGCCGCCGCTGCTGGTCGATGCGGTCCAGATCCAGCAGGTGCTGGTCAATCTGCTGCGGAACGGGATTGAGGCGTTGGAAAGCGGGGGGCAGGCCGGTCGGCGCCAACTCGCCCTGACGGCATGGCGCGATCCGGCGGGAATGGCAGTGGTCGAGATCGCTGATAGCGGCCCCGGACTTGATCCGGAACTGGCCGGGCGGCTGTTTCAGCCCTTTGCCACCACCAAGGCCGCCGGCATGGGCTTGGGACTGGCGATCTGTCGTACTATCATCGAAGCTCACGGTGGGCGGTTGTGGCTGGCTGGCAATGGTCCGCGCGGCTGTGCCTTTCGGTTTACCCTGCCGGTGGTGGAACAAGGAGGAGGCGAATGATCCAGGCCCTGGTTCATGTGGTCGATGACGATCAGGCGGTGCGGGATTCGCTGACCATGTTGCTGGAAGCCGCTGACCTGCCGGCCCGGGCCTATCCTGATGCTGAGACCTTTCTGGCTCAACTCGGCACCGCCCCTGCAACGGTTCCCGCGCCCGGTTGCGTCGTCGCCGATGTGCGGATGCCCGGTCTGAGCGGGCTCGATCTGTTGCGGCTATTGCAGGAACGCGGAGTCGGGTTGCCGCTGATCGTCATTACCGGCCATGCCGATGTGGCGATGGCGGTGCAGGCGCTGAAGGCCGGGGCGGCCGATTTTATCGAAAAGCCGTTCGATGATGAGACCTTCCTGAACAGTGTGCGTGATGCTCTGGACCAGGGCGAGCGCAGCTTCCGCCGCCGCCAGCGCCGTGAGCAGATCGAAACCCGCGCCCGGACCCTCACCCCGCGCGAAAATGAGGTGATGGCGCGGGTTGTGCGCGGCCTGCCCAACAAGGCCGTCGCCGCTGACTTGTCGATTAGCGTCCGTACCGTCGAGATTCACCGCGCCCGGGTGATGGAGAAGATGCGGGCCGACAGCTTGTCCGCTCTGGTGCGGATGGCGCTGGAACTGGAGCCCTCACCGCGCGGGTGAGGCCGCCTGCTTCCCGCTCTTGGGTATTGTCCTTAGAGCCTCCCGCTTCGAATCTGGATCGGTGTTGCGGGGCTGCCGCCCCGCACCCCGCTTGGGGGTGCCCCCCCCCAACCCCCCTTAATTTTTGAGAAGAAAGGGGGGCCTCGCCCTGACCGGGTGCGGGCGGGAACCCGCTAAGATGCGATCCGGATTGAACGCTTTCTGCTCGTTTCCCTTTCAGGGATGTATCGCTCTGCCTCTGAATTGAATGTCAGGTTGAACATCGGCGGGCACCTTGCCAATGAGGGGGCGCTTGTGCTGCCGGTCTGGAGGTAAGCACGATTCCATTCACTCCATCAGCCAGATGGGCTTATCCATTCCGTTCCCGAAAGCGAACCGTCTTCTTTTGACCGATCACCGCATGACCTTGTTCCAGTCGATCGCGTAACCGGTAGCCTGCAGCTCCTTGCCAAGAATTTGCTTCCAAGCGCCACCGTCATCCATTGGCGCCCAGACGACACCTGCAAAGTCGCTTGGGATCTCGACCTCGCCTCGTTTCAATGTACAAACCTTTGACCGACCCAGGTGACCGATGAAATACCCAAGCTCAAGAAGTACATTTTGCCGAGGCCGTGGCTCTGGGGTCCCGCCCTTTGCACACCCAGTGTCATCGGGCGTTAGGAGAACGACTGCAAAACCGACATCAGCATGCGCTTCGACTTTTTCGATGACTGTACGCCCCTGGCTAGCCTGTTCGTGCAGAATGATTGGTTCCAATCCAATTTGGGCAACAAACCGCGCCACCGCCTCCCGGGCTGCCACCTCGTGGCCATGCACAATAAAAACTTTATTCGATTCTGTCATAATTAACCTTGGGGTGATGTTTCCGCAATTAATCACGTAGGCTTTAAAATCCCGGACAAATGGGATTAATAGCTGGCGTACAATGGCATGCACGCCAGCGATTATTTTGTTACCTCTATTGTAAAATGTAAACCCGAATTGAATCATAAATTCGGGTTTTTCCGCGAATTTATGAATAAGAAGCAGTGTAAGCCCTAATATCTTTTCCTGTTCTTCTGGCCATGCAAGCTTGGCGCTCCCCGCGAATGAGCCCTGCGACTTGTTGCTCTCGGCCAGGAAAGCTTCCAGGTCGAGGCCCTCGGTTAGGACCCTGTTCGCCTTCTCCAAATCCGGGTTTTTTAGAAGCCGCGCCAAAGTCTTGAGAGGACGTTCATACGACTGGAAATCCGATCCCTGCAGGTCAAGTATTGCATTGTTAATCTGTATAAAGAGATCATGATCAATAGTCATTCCTTATGATCCTCACTCAGTCGAGTCGCAGCAGCCTTTTCGATGATGACTTCCCGGTATTTTTCTTTCATGGCTGCGGCGATCGGTCCGATAATCGGGTTGGATGCGTGAGCGCCGAGCTTTTCGTCGACAAGCCTTTCCACCTCCTGGATGGCCTCCTCGATGCTCGCTGGGTCATTAGGATTGAATTGCACATCGTCCAGCTTGCCGTCGAGTCCTTGAAGCGCCTTTTGCGCTTCTTCAAGGTTAAGGGTGAGCTTGTCCAGACCAGTGATCTTAAACATGGTGAAGCTCCTGTTTTCTAATTGAACACCGAGCGTACATCCGAAAGCTTAGTGCGGCTATGGTATCAAATCCTCTGCGCGCTATTTTAAGTTGATGATGGTTCCCTGGCGAGAGGCGTTGACGCCAGCAAATGCCGAAGGACTAACTCGGCAGCATTGTCCACTTCGCCCATTTCGTGCCTAAAAGCTGACAGTCCGCTCCTGGCCCGTAGCGGAATCAAGCTGAAACACCCCCTCGGTCCGGCGTGGCTTGCCGGGGCTTCGCCCCCATGTCATTGTTGAGCCCGATCGGGAGATGAGGCCGTGCCCCAGCGCCCCCCAGGCGGAAATATCCTCAAATTCGATAATGTCGGACTGCGCTACAAGCTCGGCCCCGAGGTGCTGCGCGATGTCTCCTTCGCCGTGGCGACCGGGTCGTTCCATTTCCTCACCGGCCCGTCCGGGGCGGGGAAATCAACCCTGCTGCGGTTGATGTATCTCGGGCTCAAGCCGAGTCGGGGGCGGGTGCTGGTGTTCGATCGCGATGTGGCCACCACCGATCGCAGCGAATTGCCGGCCCTGCGGCGGCGGATCGGGGTGGTGTTCCAGGAATTCCGCCTGCTCGATCATCTGACCGCCCTGGATAATGTCGCTTTGCCGTTGCGGGTCCGGGGCTTGCGCGAACCGGATATCCGCCGTCATGTTTCCGAATTGCTCTCCTGGGTCGGACTGGCCGATCAGATCGAGGCCCGTCCCTCGACCCTCTCCGGCGGGCAGAAGCAGCGGGTGGCGATCGCCCGCGCGGTGATTGGCCGGCCTGATCTGCTGCTGGCCGATGAGCCGACCGGCAATGTCGATGATCAGATCGCGCTGCGGCTGATGCGGCTGTTTGAGGAGTTGAACAAACTGGGCACGACCATCCTAGTGGCCACCCATAATGAGGGGCTGGTCTCCCGCTTCCCGCATAATCCGCGCCTGCATGTCGAGCGCGGGCAGGTGACCCGGGTGACCTGAGGTGATGGCGCGGCGTCATACCGATCTGCCGCTGTCCGGCGATGCCACCAGTCGGTTTCTGCCCTGGCTGGTGGCACTGATGGTGTTTCTGGCGGCGATGGCTCTGGCCGGGGCGTTCACCATCGGCGGTTTGATGGGGCGCTGGGACCATGATGTCTCTGGCACTTTGACGGTGCAGGTGCTGCCGGCCGGTGGCGAGCGGGCCGAGGCGGCCACGGATGAGCGGGTGGCCCAGGCGGTGGCGTTGCTGCGGGCGGTGCCGGGAATCGAGGCGGTGACCGCGCTCGATAAGGCCCGGACCCTGGCTTTGCTCGAACCCTGGCTGGGCGGAACCGAGGTGGTGCGCGATATGCCGCTGCCGCGTCTGATCGATGTCTCAATCGACCCTGAGGCCCGGATTGACCTAGCCCGGCTGGGCGAGCGGCTGTCGCGTGAGGTGCCGGGAACGTCGATCGATGATCATCGCGCCTGGCTGTCCCGTCTGATTGCGTTGTCGCGGACAATTCAGGCGCTGGCTTTCACCGTGGTCGGGTTGATCGGGGTGGTGACGGCGGCGACGGTGGTTTATGCCACTCGCACCGGCATGGCGGTCCATCACGAGATTATCGAAGTGCTGCATCTGATTGGCGCTCAGGATGAGTATATCGCCGGCCAGTTCGCCCGCCGCGCCTTCTCCCTCGGGGTGGGGGGCGGGGTGATCGGGCTGGCGCTGGCCCTGCCGGCGCTGTCGGCTCTGGGCTGGGCAGCGCGGCGGCTGGAGGGTGGCTTTTTGCCGACAGTCTCGCTCCCGCTGGTCGGTTATATCGCGATCGGGCTGTTGCCGCTGCTGGCGGCGGCGCTGGCGATGTTGACCGCGCGTCTGACTGTGCATGGCGTGCTGGCACGGATGTTATGACCGGGGGGCGGTTGATCCGGCGCGGGTTCACCGCGTTTGCCACCCTGGTCATGGCGGCCGCCCTGGCCTGGGGTGGGGGGTTGGTGTGGTTTGCCGCCATCCTGCCGATCTCGGTCGAAGATCCCGAGACGGTCACCGATGTGATTGTGGTGTTGACCGGCGGGGCAGAGCGGGTGGCCGGCGGCCTCGCCTTGCTGGAAGCCGGCAAGGCCCCGGTCCTGTTCGTGTCCGGGGTTCATCGCGGCGTTGATCTCGCCGATCTGGTCCGGCTCAACCAGCCCAGCACCAGTCCTCCCGCCTGTGCGGGGCATTGCATCACCCTTGGTCATGCCGCCGATGACACGATCGGCAATGCCAGCGAAACCGCGGCCTGGATGCAGGCCGGTCACTTCACCTCGTTGCGGTTGGTCACCGCCGCTTATCACATGCCACGGGCCTTGCTGGAATTTCACCGGGCGATGCCCGATTGCAAGATCGTGCCGCATCCGGTGTTTCCGGTCGCGTTCAAGCGGGATCAATGGTGGCGCTGGCCGGGGACGATCCATCTGTTGGCGATCGAATATTCCAAATATCTTGGCGCCTGGGTGCGCCCCCTGTTTCCCTCGCTGATTCCGGAGAGAAAAACGTGATCCTGTTGCGGTCGGTCCTGTTCATTGTGTTTTTGTGGCTGTGGACGGTGGTCATGACGACGCTGTATCTGCCGCTGCTGCTGTTGCCCCGGCTGTGGTCGGTGGCGGCGTCCCGTTTCTGGATCCGGGGCGGGCTGCTGGCTTTGCGGGTGCTGACCGGTTTGTCCTGGCAGGTGCGCGGCCGGGAAAATCTGCCCGAAGGCCCGGTGACCATCGCTTCGAAGCATCAATCAACCTTCGAAACCTTTGCCTTTCATCTGATGTTCCGCGATCCGGCCTATATCCTGAAGCGCGAATTGTTTCTGATCCCCTGTTTCGGTTGGTTTCTCTATAAGACCGGGGTGATTGCGATCAATCGCTCGGCCGGAACCCGGGCCTTGAAGGTGATGATCAAGGGCGCCGGTAAAGCGGTGGCGGCAGGGCGGTCGGTGGTGATCTTCCCCGAAGGCACCCGCGCCGCGCCGGGCTGCAAGCAGCCTTATCATTCCGGGGTGGCGATGCTCTATGGCGCGCTCGACCGGCCGGTGGTGCCGATCGCGGTCAATTCCGGGGTGTTCTGGCCGCGCGGATCGCTGCGGAAATATCCCGGGACGATCACTATCGAAATCCTGCCGCCGATCCTGCCCGGGTTGGACCGGCGCACTTTTATGGCCGAACTGGAACAGCGGATCGAGACCGCATCCGACCGGCTGGTGGCCGAAGCGCGGGAGTCGCTGCGGGCGCAGGGGATTGATCCGGTCTGATTGTCCGACCGGGGCCGGTTGCATCGGCGGCGGATTTGTCCTAACACCACCCGATCTTCGATTTTCGCGGAAAGGGGCGTTTCATGGCGGACGGGACTTCCACGCCGGTGCTCGGCATCATCGGTGGCAGCGGTGTCTATGACATTGATGGGCTGACCGGCAAGGAATGGCGGACGATCGACAGCCCGTTTGGTGCGCCGTCGGATCAGCTGCTGTTCGGCGAGCTTGATGGCCAGAAGCTGGTGTTTCTGCCCCGCCATGGCCGTGGCCATCGGATTCCCCCCTCGGAGCTGAACTTCCGCGCCAATATCGACGCGATGAAGCGGGCCGGGGTGACGGAAATTCTGTCGGTGTCGGCGGTCGGGTCGCTCAAGGAGGATCTTCCGCCCGGCACGTTCGTCATTGTCGACCAGTTCATCGATCGCACCTTCGCCCGGACCAAGAGCTTCTTTGGCACGGGTCTGGTGGCTCATGTCAGCATGGCCCATCCCACCTGTGACCGGCTGTCCGATCTGGTCGAGCAGGCGGCGACTGAGGCCGGGATCGTCGCGGTGCGGGGCGGAACCTATCTGGTGATGGAAGGGCCGCAATTCTCGACCAAGGCCGAGAGTGAGTTATATCGCCAATGGGGCTGTGACGTGATCGGCATGACCAACATGCCGGAAGCCAAACTCGCCCGTGAAGCTGAGATCTGCTACGCCAGCGTGGCGATGGTCACCGATTATGATTGCTGGCATCCCGATCACGACGCGGTGACCGTTGATGCGATCGTCAAAGTGTTGCTCGAAAATGCCGATCGTGCCCGGTTGCTGGTCAAGACGGTGGCGCCCAAGGTGCGGGACCGTCAGGCCCCCTGCGCCAAGGGCTGCCACACCGCGCTGGATACTGCGATCATCACCCATGGCCCGGCGCGCGATCCGGCCTTGGTAGCCAGCCTCGACGCCGTCGCTGGCCGGGTGCTGAAATAGGATCTCTGGCCGGTTCCGTGAGGGCGGGACCGGCCAGGACCCAACACGGAGAAGCGCGCATGAGCGAGAGCGAGGAAGAGCGTCTGATCGCGCTGGAAAGCCGGCTGGCTCATTACGAGCGGATGGCGGAGGAAATCTCCGACGTGCTGGTGGCCCAGGGGCGGACGATCGAACGTCTGACCAGCGAAGTTCGGCGTTTGCGCGACCGCGTGCGTGAGTTCGAAATGGCGCCGTCTCGGGCCATTCAGGACGAGCCGCCGCCGCCGCATTACTGAGATTTGGTGCGGTGAAAAAAATGCAAAAAAGGGCTTGCGTCATGATTTGGACCATGGCATAAAGCGCGCCTCGCCGCTGACCGGCTCCGCCGGTGAGACGGAGAGAAAAAAGATTGCTGCCGTAGCTCAGTCGGTAGAGCATACCCTTGGTAAGGGTAAGGTCGATGGTTCGATTCCATTCGGCAGCACCATGAAAGCCTCTTGGGAAACCAAGAGGCTTTCGCCGTTTTTGATAGCTCTCGCGTCAAAAACGCCATAGCGACAACGCAGCAACGGCCCTCCGGAGAGAGTCCGGGGAATGTTTCTTGTCCCCCCTTGGGTGCTCCGAGCATTCTGGCGACCTCTTTCAGGTCAACGCCGGCCACCATCATCCATGTTGCGGCTGTGTGGCGGGGGGCGCGTGACGTTCTTCATCTCCGTCCGTTTCACCGCCTTCCCAAACGCGACCTTGACGTTTCCCGTCGTCCGCCGCCGGCTATCCTGCGGGCATGAAAAACCGCCAGCTTAACGCTTGCCGTTCAACGCGCCACGTTATAGCCTGCGGCGATGATCAAGGGCTTCGCCGATAAGGATGCCGAAGCACTATGGCGGGGCGAATCTCCTCGCCGGCTTTCGAGCGTTACCCGAGCGGCCTTGCGCAAACTCGATTTGCTTGATGCTGCTGTTGAGTTGATCGATCTGCGGGTGCCGCCGGGCAATCGGCTCGAAGCCCTCAAGGGAGGCCGTGCTGGACAGCACAGCATACGGATCAACGACCAATGGCGGATCTGTTTCGTCTGGGATGGTGATGGTGCGGCCCAGGTTGAGATCGTCGATTATCACTGAGGGAGGAGGCTATGCGCGTTCGAACCCACCCCGGCGAGATCCTGCGGGAAGAGTTCCTGACGCCGTTGGGCATCAGTGCCCACCGCCTGGCGGTCGATCTGCGCGTGCCCGCCACCCGGATCGGCGAGATCCTGCGGGAACGGCGGGGGATCAGCGCGGATACCGCGCTCCGTCTGGCGCGCTATTTCGGCACCACGGCACAGTTTTGGGTCAACCTCCAGACAGCCTATGACCTGTCAAAGGCCGAGGCAGAAACTGGGGGGCTCATTGCCGAAGAGGTCAAGCCTCGGGCGGCTTGATCCCCGGGTAAAGATAGGATTTTGGTAAAACACTCTATATTGGGGGTGTTGGTCTGATGTGCCGCCATATCTCTGAGACCTTATGCTTGGTAAAGGTAAGGTTGATGGTTCGATTCCATTCGGCAGCACCATGAAAGCCTCTTGGGAAACCAAGAGGCTTTCGCCTTTTCTGGCTCCCTGTTGCCGAGTCCGGTAGGCTGTGCCGGGCCGCGCGGGAGCGGTGGTTCCCGGGGCAAGCGACGAACGGATCATTGCCGGATGCGTAACCGGACCAGGATCCTGTTATTGACCTTGGGTACTCTGGCTCTGACCGGCATGGCGGTTGGCGCGGTTGGGTATTGGTATGCTCTGCCGAGTGTGGTGACGATCGCGGTCGGTCCGGATGAGACGCCGGAAAACCGGTTTGCGCGTCGTCTGGCCGATGCCTTGGTACAAAGCCATGCTTCGGTTCGGTTGGTGCTGGAGGTTGCCGACAGTTCGGCCCAGGCCACCGCTCGTTTCCTGCGGCACGAAAGCGATCTTGCCATCCTGCGTACCGATGAGCGGCGGATTCCGCCCTCGGTTCGGGCGCTGGCGGTGCTGGAGCATGAGGCGATTCTGGTGATTGGGGCGCCTGGCGCCTCTCTTGCGACTTTAGCCGGATTGGAAGGGCGCAAGGTTGCGGTGATCGGTCGCGATGGCCGCAACGAGGCCTTTCTCCGCCGCCTACTGGAACAATACAAAATCGATTTCCGCCGTACCGAGATTCATACCGTCGTGCCCGATTCGTCCCTCGACACGGTGCTGGGGCGCGGGGTTGATCTGCTGGTGCTGTTCGAGCCGCTGTCGCGGCTGCAATCGGCCAGCGAATTCGCCATTTTGGCCGAGGACGGCAAGCGGGAGATCGCGGTCTATGGCATTGGCGATGCCCGGGCGCTGGAACGCAAGGTTCCCGGCCTGTTTGCCGAGACGATCGAAGCCGGGCTGCTGTCCGGCGCCCCCCGTCTGCCCGAGGAAGATACCGAGACGGTTGCCCTCTACAAAGTGCTGGTGACACGGGCCAAGCTGCCGGTTTCCGATGTGGTTGAGCTGATGCGCGCCTTGTTTGAAACCGGGTCTCAGCTTGGGGGTGAGAAGAGTTTCGGTACCCGGATCGAACCGCCCGATACCGAAAGCGGGGCACTGATCCCGAGTCATGAGGGGGCGAGCGATTATCTGGATCGCGACGTGCAGACCCTGTTCGACCGCTATGGCGACCTGCTTTATGTCGCGATGTCGTTCGGCAGCGTGTTCGGCTCGGCGGCGATTGCTTTGTATAGCACGGTGATCCGGCGTCGGCCGCTTCAGGTCACCGACCATCTGCCGCCGCTGGTTGCCTTGCGCGCCCGGGCTCGGACGGCGGAGAGTCTCGATCAGTGTGACCAGATCGAACGCGACTTCGAGGATCTGGTCGATTTGGTGTTGCGGGATCTGGCTGAGGGGACGCTGTCCTCGCGTGGGTTGGAGGCGTTTCATCTGGCCTGCCAGCAGGTGCAGGCCGCCTTGGCCTCCGCCCGCGCCCGTCTGTGAGCGGGGCTGCCGCCCCGCACCCCGCTTGGGGGCAGGCCCCCAACCCCCCCTTCTTTTCAAAAAGAAAGGGGGTCCGGGGCCTCGCCCCGGCCGGGTTCGGGCGGGAGCCCGACTATAGCGTGGCCAGGGCTGTCGCGAGATCATCCCGCAGATCGGCAGCCGCCTCGATCCCGACCGACAATCGGACCAGGGAATCCCCAATTCCGATCCGCGCTCGCTGCTCCGCCGGAATGGTGGCGTGAGTCATCAGCGCCGGCAGTTCGATCAGGCTTTCCACCCCGCCCAGGCTTTCGGCCAGGGTGAAAATCTGGCAGGCCTTGAGGAAACGGCGGCTGCCGTCCAGGTCGGTCTTCAACACCACCGAAATCATCCCGCCGAACCCGTGCATCTGGCGTTTGGCCAAAGCATGCTGGGGATGCGAGGGCAGGCCGGGATAGATCACCCGCTCAACCTTGGGATGGGTTTCCAGCCAGGAGGCAAGCGCCAGAGCATTGGCGCAATGACGCTCCATCCGCACGTCGAGCGTCTTGATCCCGCGCAACGTGAGGAAGGCATCGAACGGCCCAGAGATTGATCCCACCGCATTCTGGAGGAAGCCGAGCCGCTCGGCGATGCCGGGCGATTGCGATTCTGGCGCGGCGATCGCGGCGCCGCCGATCACGTCGGAATGGCCGTTGAGATATTTCGTGGTCGAATGCACCACCACATCAAAGCCCAGTTCCAGCGGCCGCTGGACCCAGGGGGTGGCAAAGGTGTTGTCGGCAACGGTCAGGATGCCGCGTTCCCGGCAAATCTCCGCGATCGCCGCCAGATCGACCAGACGCAACAGCGGGTTGGTTGGGGTTTCGGCCAGCACCAGTTTGGTTTCCGGCCGGATCGCCGCCCGCAGGGCATCCGGCGAGGACAGATCGACATAATCGATCGTCAGGCCGGCACTCTTACGCCGGACCCGTTCCAGCAGGCGGTAGGTTCCGCCATAGAGATCCTCGCCGGCGATGATATGGGCGCCGGCCTCCAGCAGTTCCAGCACGCTGGCAATCGCCGCCAGACCCGACGAAAAGGCAAAAGCCCGGACGCCGCCTTCCAGGTCAGCTAGACTCCGTTCCAGGGCAAAACGGGTCGGATTATGCGAACGGCCGTAGTCAAACCCCTTGTTAACCCCCGGCGCCTCCTGGACATAGGTCGAATTGGCGTAAATCGGGGTCATCACCGCGCCGGTGGTGGGGTCGGGCTCCTGGCCGGCATGGATCACCCGGGTGGCGAAGCCGGGCTGACGGAGAGAGGAATCGTGGGTCATGCTTCAGGCCACTTTCTTACGCAGATGGTTCAGCAGATCGAACCGGGTCACCAGTCCGTGGAAGGCCTGGCCATCGGCGATGATCGCGACCAGACCGCGATCAAGCACATTCTGCAAAGCTGTCAGATCGGCATCGGGCGCGAGAATTTCCAGCGCCGTATTCATCGCGCTGCCGGCCGGCTCGCGGAAACTCTCCGGATTGGCGCTGACCCGGTTGAGCAAGTCAGTCTCATCAATCAGGCCGACGATCTGACCGCCCTCGATCACCGGAAGCTGGGAGATATCCGCCGCCCGCATCCGCGCAAACACTGTCTGGAGCGGATCTTCCGGGCTGGCGCTGACCACCGTCCCATCCTCGTGGCGCCGGCTGATCAGATCGCGCAGATCGCCGAAGCTGTGGCGGGCCAGCAAGCCCTGATCAACCATCCAGGTGTCATTATAGACCTTCGACAAATAGCGGGTGCCGGTGTCGCAGACAATCGTCACCACCCGTTTCGGCTCGGTCTGTTCACGGCAGTAGCGCAGCGCGGCAGCGAGCAGCGTTCCGGTCGAAGAACCGCCATGAATCCCTTCGGCGCGGAGCAGAGCCCGGGCCGCCGCGAAGCTTTCCGCATCGGGAATGGCATAAGCAGTGCTGACGCCGCTGAGATCGGCGATCGGCGGAATGAAATCTTCACCGATTCCTTCCACTGCCCACGAGCCGGCGACGCCAATCTCGCCGGTCCGGACGTAATCGGCCAGGATCGACCCCTGCGGATCGGCCAGGACAAAGCGGGTGTCCGGGCTGGCGCGGCGGAAGAAGCGGGTCAGGCCGGTCAGAGTGCCGCCCGAGCCGACCCCGCAGACGATCGCATCCACCGCATGTCCAGCCTGAGCCCAGATTTCCGGCCCGGTCGAATGTTCATGTGCGGCCGGATTGGCCGGGTTGTTGAACTGATCGACGAAGAAAGCCCCGGGCAACTCGCTGGCGATGCGGGCGGCGTAATCCTGGTAGTAATCGGGATGGCCCTTGCCGACATCGGAGCGGGTGACATGGACCACCGCGCCCAGGGCCTTCAATTGCAGAACCTTTTCCACCGCCATCTTATCCGGGACCACCAGCACCAGCCGGTAGCCTTTGGCACGGGCGACCAGAGCGAGGCCCAGGCCGGTATTGCCGGCGGTCGCCTCGACAATGGTCGCACCGGGGGCAAGGCGGCCGTCGCGTTCTGCGGCCTCGATCATCGCCAGACCGACCCGATCCTTGATCGACCCCCCCGGATTCTGGGATTCCAGCTTGAGAAACAGCTGGCACGGCCCGGTATCAAGGCGGGTGACCTCAATCAGCGGGGTATGGCCGATCAGCCCGAGCACAGCCGGGCGGGAAATCTGGGACATGATCGATCCTGCGTTGTTGGACCTGAGCGGTATCAAAACGCCGTCATTGAATCATGTTCGATTCGCTTTAGCTACTAGAAAAGTAGATAATCTTCCGCCCGGATCGGACCCCGGGCGGAAGTCGACGGTTTCAGCCGAGGCGAATCGTGCTGTCGTCGAGGAAGGCGTAGGGCGGAAGATCGAGATTACGTGGGGCCGGCCCTTTGCGCGCCCGGCCGGCCGTGTCGTATTGCGAGCCATGGCAGGGGCAGAACCAACCGCCAAATTCGCCCCGAGGTTCGCCGTTTTTCTGCCCGAGCGGGATGCAGCCCAGATGGGTGCAGATCCCGATCACCACCAGCCACTCCGGTCGCTTGACTCGGGTCGCGTCGGTTTGCGGGTCGCGCAGGCTGACGGCATCATCCTGGCGGGCCTGTTCAATCTCCTCGGCGGTGCGGTGGCGAATGAAAACCGGCCGGCCGCGCCAAGTGACGGTTAGGGAGCCCCCGACCGCAACTTTGCTCAGATCGACATCGACGGTGCTGACCGCCTCCGTATCCGCAGCGGGATTCATGCTGTCGATCAGGGGAATGGCCGCCGCCACCAACCCCACCGCCCCGAGTCCGGCGGTGGTATTGGTCAGAAAGTCTCTCCGGTTGCAGCTACAGGAGGAGGGGGAGGGGATGTCGCTCATGTCCGCTGTCTCCATCGGTGAACAATCGCGATATTAAGCCGGACCCCCGTTGCGTCCGGCCTTAAGAATTGTCAATAAAAAATTTTTTAAAATTGATGGTTTTGAGTCTCTTAACCCTAGAATTCTTAGGGATTAGTCTTGCCCGTATCTTTTGGTCTATTCTGGTCAGCAGATTTCCCCCCGAACCACCGCCAAGAGAGTCCGGACGGCTAGAGCATCGAGCTTTTAATCTGCTATATATCCTGCGTTTCGCAGATAATTCCAGCATTCCTCGGGCGTATAGAGATCGCAGATACAGCCGATGGCGTCGCATAGATCGCTGATGGTGCGTGCTCCGATGCGTCGAAGGTG
>Ga0209373_10000503_pt1 | contig 62665 bp, 58 predicted proteins | sample Higcelweek5metaG_FD_187173 | JGI IMG/M metagenome (GOLD analysis project Ga0209373, IMG submission 187173) | Freshwater pond sediment microbial communities from the University of Edinburgh, under environmental carbon perturbations - High... | ecosystem: Environmental > Aquatic > Freshwater >...
ATCGTCAATTTTAAGAAAATCATTGATAAAAACAACACCAGAAAATTTGGGGTCTTCCGAAGCCATAATTCAAAATCTCCTTAAATTTTATCGGGCAAAGGTTGAGAGGTTCTGTTTCTGACTCATCGGGATATCTTTCATATTTGGTGTTGTCTTATCAAACAAATTTCGTTCCGTTGCAGTCTCAAAAAAGCCCGATCCGCAGCCGTCTTTTTTAGAAGGCACCGAGGATAGGCATTGTCACCAGCGGTGTCGATACCGTTTGCCGTGAACCAACCTTCCGACGTTGGGCGAGTCCTATCCCCCCTTTAACGAGTCTGCAAGGGGAAGGAAATTTACCAAACTTATGCAGATCGACCAGGCCTTTATAACCGAAACAGAAAGAGCCGTGCATCAACATTAATAGGGTTACCGCACGGGTCAGCCCTTTTCTTGGGTTGCTCAAAAAACAAAAATTATTTCTTTTAATTGAATTTTCAACGAAACACCCCAGCAATTTTCCGAGCCGGGGTCTTGAGGTGAGTCACGTCTAAATCGCTTTATAGGATAAGATAAAAACCTGTTTTAGGCGCTCTTTCTCTCAGAGAGCGTTGAATATCCAGACTCTTTCTTACCTCTTTGGGGGGGCTTCTGTCTGTTAAGGCGCTCATAAACGGCACGACACAGCATCCCCTCAAACTCAGCACGCCTCGCGGCGCCGCCCCATGTTTGCGCTGTAGACCGATACCTGGGATGTAGACGTCCCCCTCTGATTTAAGGCCTCCCGGATACGGATCCGAATGGAACAACTTTGTTGTCAGCATCGTGGCCGATGTCAGCCCGGCCGAGATAGGGAATCCCGGCGCGGCCGCACCAGCCCCGGACGATCGCCTCTTCATCCTCGCCGAAGGCCGGATCGTTGGGGGGAATCGCACTGCACCGGCCCAAACGGATCCCGGCCACCTGCCGCAAGGCCGGACAGGAGGTGATCTGGCCCAGGGCACGGTCAATCCGATAGAGCGGTTCAGACACGTCTTCCAGCAGCAGAACGTGGCCGGTCAGATCGGGTAAAGCCGGAGTGCCGATCAGATGAGCCAGGATGGTGATATTGAAGGCGGCCGCCCGCTGCCCCGGCGTCAACCCGGGCTCAAGCGAGGTCCGGTCCCCCGCCAGAAAGGCGAGACCGCGCCGGACTGCGGCGGCGCCACCGGGACGGGCCAGATCGGCCGGCATTGGCCCATGCGCGACCCGGCCGATCCCGGCCCGGTAGAGAGCAGCCAGCAAAGCCCCCGCGTCGCTGTATCCGAGATAGGTCTTGCGCCGGGCCACCGGGCCAAGTTCAGGCAGCACGGTTTCAATCAACCGGAACGAGCCATAGCCGCCGCGTCCGAACCAGAGCGCATCAAAAGCAGGGTCATTGGCGACGGCGCAGAACGCCCGGCTCCGGGTCGCATCGTCCCCGGCAAAATGTCCATGCGATTCGAAACACTGAGGATGAAACCACAACTCCGGACGACCGGCAGCGGGCAACGTCTCCAGCAGGGAGACGATCTGGCCGGGCAAGGCGGGATCGACCCGGTTGCTCGGCGCCACCACTCCGATCCGAAGGCCTTTGCCTCCCCCCACTTTCCGTCTCCTCGTTTGGTTGCCAAGAGTGCGGGCGGAAGTGTAGCCTCCGCCGATGAGCCTGGATAAGCCGAATTATTTTTTCTGCGGCCTTGGCGGCAGCGGGATGCTGCCGCTGGCGCTGATCGTCCGTCAGAGCGGGGCGAGGGTCGCCGGGTCGGATCGTTCGTTCGACCAGGGACGGATGAGTGCCGAGAAAATCGCCTTTCTCGCCAGCCAGGGGATTTCCCTGTTTGCCCAGGATGGCAGCGGACTGACCTCTGCCGAGACCACCCTGGTCTGTTCGGCGGCGATCGAGGAGACCGTCCCCGATGTCCGATCCGCGCGGGAGATCGGCGCCCCGATTCTGACCCGGGCGGACCTGCTGGCCCGCTTGTTCAATGCGGCCTCCCGTCCGGTCGGCATCGCTGGAACCAGTGGCAAATCGACCACCACCGGGATGATTGGTTTCCTGCTGCGGCGGGCCGGGCTTGATCCGACCGTGGTGAATGGGGCGGTGATGCGCGATTTCGTCCGGCCGGATCTGCCCTTTGCCGGGGCATTGGTCGGTCACGGCCCGCTGTTTGTCGCCGAGGTCGATGAGAGCGACGGCTCGATCGCCCATTATTCTCCCGAGGTGGCGGTGGTGACCAATGTCACCCTCGATCACAAGCCGCTGGAGCAGTTGCGCGGCCTGTTTGCCGGCTTTGTCGCCCGGGCGCAGCGGGTCGTGCTCAATCTTGACGATCCCGAAACGGCCCGGTTGACGGCTCCCCTTCCGGCCGGCCGGGCGATCACCTGGTCATTGCGGAATCCGGCGGCCGATCTGCTTGCCGCTGAGATCGTTCCCCGTCCGGATGGAATCGATTTCACTGTTTCGGTGCCCGGCGGTGCGGTCTTGCCGGTCCATCTCCAGGTGCCGGGCCGGCACAATGTCGCCAATGCTTTGGCGGCCCTGGCGGCAGCGCAGGCGACCGGGCTGGATCTCGCCACGGCGGCGGCCGCTTTGTCTGGTTTCAGCGGGATTCGTCGCCGCCTTGAACGAGTCGGTCAGGCGGCCGGGATCACCGTGATCGATGATTTTGCCCACAATCCGGACAAGATCGCCGCCTCTCTGGCGACCCTGCGAGAATTTCCCGGCCGGCTACTGGTGCTATTCCAGCCGCATGGCTTCAGCCCGCTGGCGATGATGCGGGATGGGTTTGTGTCTGCTTTTGCGGCGGGCCTGGGGCCAGAAGACCAACTGATTTTGCCGGATCCGGTTTATTTTGGCGGCAGCGTCGAGCGCCGCGTCACCAGTGCCGATCTCGTCGCCGATCTGCGCGCCCGCCATTGTGCCGCCCGTTACCTGCCTGACCGCGCCGCCTGCGGCGAGCTTTTGCTGGCCGAGGCTCGCCCCGGGGACCGGATCGTGGTGATGGGAGCACGGGATGATACCCTGTCGACCTTCGCGGCGGATCTGCTGCGTCGGATCGCGATTCACGCCTGATGAGCGGGCTCCCGCCCGCACCCGGTCGGGGCGATGCCCCGAACCCCCTTTCTTTTTAAAAAGAAGGGGGGTTTGGGGGGCCCCCCCCAAGCGGGGTGCGGGGCGGCAGCCCCGCCTTAGCGAACCCGCAACACCAGCGCCGACAGGGCCGGCAGAAACAACAGGGTAATCACTGTCCCCAGAGCGGTCCCGCCGATCAGCACCACCGCCAGCGGCCCCCAAAACGTATCAAACGCCAACGGAACAAACGCCAGGGCGGCCGCCAGAGCGGTCAAGGCCACCGGCCGGGTTCGCCGCACCGTCGCCTCGATCAAGGCCGTCGCTGGATCCAGCCCCGCCGCCCGATTCTCCTGAACCTGCTGGACCAGAATCAAGGTATTGCGGATCAGAATCCCCGACAGACCAATCAACCCAAGCAAGGCAACAAAGCCGAACGGTTTGCCGGACAGCAAGAGCCCCGCCACCGCCCCGATAATCCCCAGCGGGGCCGTGGCCACGACCAGCAACAAGCCGCTGAAGCGCCGGATCTGGAGCATCACCGCCGACAGCAACAGAATCAGCATCACCGGCTGCATCCGCTGAATCGAGGCGTCACCCCGCGCTGATTGCTCGACGGTGCCGGCCGGCACAATCCGATAGCCCTCGGGCAGATGGGCGCGCACCTCAGCCAGATCACCCCATAACGCCCGTTCAACGTCGGGGGCCTGGGCGCCTCGCGGATCGGCCTGGACCCGAATAAAGGGTTCGCGGTCAATCCGGCGGATCACCGGATCGGTGAAAACCGGCACCAGACGCCCCAATTGGCTCAAAGGCACCGCCCGGCCATCGGGAAGACGAATCGGCAAATTCTCGAACGCCTGAGGCGAACGGTCGGCCCCGCGCAACACGATGGCCACCGTCCGATTGCCCCGCCGCGCCTCCGACACGATCCGGCCGCTCAGGGCCAGATTAAGTTGCCCGGCCACCGCGGACGGGGTCAAACCAAGCGCCAGCAAACGGTCCTCGTCGGTCTCCAGCCGCAGTTCCGGGCTCCGTCCGCCCCATTCCAGATGAGGATCGAGCACTGTGGTCCGGCGGGCCATCACCTCCCGCACCTGCTCAGCCAGATCGCGCAGCACCAGCGGATCCGGTCCCACCACCCGGAACGCCACCGGCCAGGGCACCGGCGGCCCGAACAACAGATTGGTGACCCGGACCCGGGCCTCGGGATAGGCCCCCTCGGCAACCTGGGCGCGCAAGGCATTGACCACCGTCACCCGTTCGCTAGCCGAACCGGTAACGGCAACGACCTTGGCGAACGCCGGATCGGGCATTTCCGGATTGAGGGCGAGGAAGAAACGCGGAGCCCCCGCGCCGATCGAGGCGGACAGAGACCGCACCTCCGGCCGCGCCCGTAATGCCGCCTCGACCCGGGCCGTCACCGCCATCGTCGCGGCCATCGACGAGCCCGGCGGAAGCTGGATATCGATCATCACTTCCGGCCGGTCGGAGGCAGGAAAGAACTGCTTCGGCACCACCAGCACCAGCCCGGCAACCGCCAGCGCCAAGCCGGTAAAGGTCAGGATAACCACACTCTTGCGGTGAGTGACGCAGCCCCGAACGATCCGGCGCCAGCGCTGATAAAACCGGCCGTGATACAGGTCATGGTCGGCCGCCGTCGCCTCGGGCCGGGGCTCGCGCAGGATCAGAGTCCCCAGCACCGGGGTAAACACCACCGCAACCAGCCAGGAGACCAGCAGGGCGATTCCCACCACCCAGAAAATATTCCCGGCATATTCGCCGACCCCGGAGCGGGCAAATCCGATCGGAACGAAACCGATCACCGTCGCCACCGTCCCCCAGAACATCGGCGCCGCCGTCACCGTCCAGGCATAAGCGGCCGCCCTGGCCCGGTCCCAGCCCTCTTCGACTTTCACCAACATCATCTCAATCGAGATGATCGCATCATCCACCAACAGACCGAGGGCGATGATCAAGGCGCCGAGGGTGATCCGGTCGAGATTGATCCCCTTCAGCAGCATGATCAGCAGGGTCAAGCCGAGGGTGATCGGCACCGCAATCCCGACAATCAGGCCGCAGCGCAGGCCAATCGCCAGGCAACTGACCACCATCACCACCCCCAGAGCGACGAACACCTTGGTCTGGAACAGAGTGACAGCGCGGGTAATCGCCTGGGACTGGTCGGTAACCCGCGACAAAGTGAAACCGGCCGGCAGATTTTTTTCCGTCTCGGTAATGAAGGCGCCGATCCGTTCGCCCAGATGCAGCCCGTTCTCCCCTTTGGCCATCACCACCCCGAGGATCACCGCATCCTCGCCGCCGACCCGGATCAACGTAGACGGCGGATCCTCAATCCCCCGGCGGATGGTGGCGACATCACCCAGAGTAAAGACCCGTCCTCCCGCCGTCAGCGGCACCCGGGCCAGCGCCTCGGGGTCAATCCGGTCCCCCGCCGCGCGCAGGATCAGACGCGGGCCGGCACTGTCGATCTGTCCGGCCGCGTCAAGCGTATTGGCAGCGGCAATCGCCTCGGCAACCTGGGTCGGGGTGAGGCCGTAGCCGGCAAGGCGGTCGAGATCGAGGTCGACGAACAGCCGGGGCGCCCGTTCGCCCAGAATCCGCGCCTTATGGACCCCGGGAATTCGGGACAATTGGTCGCGCAGCCGGTCGGCTTCCTCGACCAGCAGCCGATGCGGCAGATCGGGCGCGGACAGGCCAAGCAGATTGAAATAAACGTCGGAAAATTCGTCATTGACGATCGGGCCGGTGACTCCCCGGGGGAGCGAGCTGGCCAAATCCCCCATCCGGTTGCGGATCACCTGGAACCGGGTCGGAATTTCCGGCGAGGGAACGTAATCCTTCAGTTCGACCGTGATATCGATCCGCCCCGGCCGGGCGGTGGTCTCGATCCGGTACAGATCTTCGGTATCCTGCAACCGCTTTTCGATCGGATCGGCGACCTGACGGACCATTTCCTCGGCCGACGCCCCCGGCCACAGCGCCGACACCACCATCACCCGTATGGTGAAAGAGGGATCTTCGGCCCGACCGAGCCGAGCAAAAGCGATCGCCCCGGCCAGGGCCGCCATCAGCAGAAAGAATAAGGTCACCTGACGCTGACGCACCGCCAAAGCGGAGAGGTTGAAGCCGCCGGACGTCATGGCAGCACCCGGACGACAGCACCAGCAGCGATCCGATTGACTCCCATCGCCACCACCTGGGTTCCGGCCGGCAGATCGGTCTCGACCAGGGCTTCCTCATCCAGGATCCGATTGACCCGCACCGGATGGGCCACCACTTGGCCCTCCGCGCCGATTCGCCAGACGAAAGGCCCCCGTCCGGCATCGGCCAGAGCGGTCAGCGGCAGGCGGACCTGCCCGGGCGCAGCATCGGCAAACAGCAGGGTCAGAGAGGTGCCGATCGGCGTATCATCAGCCATGCTCGGGATTGCATAGCGGGCGCGGAAACTGCGGCTGGCGGAATCCGTGGTTGCGGCCATTTCGCGTAACCGCGCCGGCAGGGGGTCGCTCCGTCCCATCAATTGGGCCTGTCCCTCCGCCGGCAGGCTGGCACGGCGGGCCTCGGGGACAAACACTTCCGCCTCGCGTCCGCCGCTATGAGTCAGGAGGGCCAGTTGCTGGCCAGCCTGCACCACCTGATGCGGTTCGGCGGTGACTTCGACGATAATGCCGTCTGCTGGGGCTTTCAGCACCGCATAGGATAAGGCATTGGCAGCCTGTGCCCGGGCCGCTTCGGCCGCCCGCTGCCGTTCCACGGCGGCAACAGCCTGGAATTCAGCCCGGTCGGCCGCCTCGGCCGCGACCGCCCCGCTGCGGCGCAATTGCAGCCGGCGGTCGGATTCCCGCTCGGCAACGATGGCCTCACTCCGCGCCGAGGCCAGAGTAGCTTCGGCGGACTCCAGCGCCCGGCGCAGGTCGCGGTCATCGAGCCGGAACAGCACCTCTCCAGCCCGAACCGCCTGCCCCGCCACCACCCGGCGCTCGACAATCTCACCGCCAACGCGGAAGCCCAACGGCACCTCGCGCCGGCCGCGCACCACCCCCGACAATCGCCAGTATGAAACCGTTCCCGGGCTGACCGTCACCGCCCGAACCACGATCGGGGCGGCGGGAGGCGGGGGAGGGTCGGCCGCCAGCCCGGCAGAAACGGGCAGGAGGATGACAGCCAGCAGGAGGCAGGCGCGGAGGAACAGAGCGGGGCTCATGATGAAATCCGGGCGGCTGAGAACAAGGGGAGACGACGATTTTTCCGTACTATCGAGTACAGTTTTAGGGGGGCGCTCCTCCCCTTGTCAAGAAAATGCCGTACTATATAGTACGCTTATGACTGAGACCCCGACTGTGCCCGCCCTGGGCCGCCGCGCCGCCCGCAAGGAGGAGCGGCGTAAGGCTATCGTCGCCGTTGCTCTGACCGTTTTTTGCGAGCAGGGCTATGCCGCGACCACGATGTCAGCGATTGCCGCTCGTCTGGGCGGATCAAAGGGGACGCTATGGTGTTATTTTAGCTCCAAAGAAGATCTGTTCCTGGCGGTGGCCTGGGAAGTGTCCGGCAAGGTTGCGGAAAGTGTCGTGCCCCTGCTCGACACCGCTTTGCCGTTACCGGAAGCCTTGAACCGATTCTGTCGACATTTCATTCAGACCATTTCCAGTACTGAAGCGATCGCGATTTACCGCATGATCGTTGGCGAAAGCGGTCAGTTTCCCGAACTCGGCCGGCGGTTTCGCGACCGGAATGTCCGACGGATCGAAACGGCCCTGACCGCTTTCGTGGTCCGGCAGATCCAGGCCGGAACCTTGCACGAGGATGACCCGGCGATGATGGCGGCCGCGATCACCAGCTTGTGTCAGATCCGGGCTTATCGTGACGTGCTGTGGAGCAGCGACTCGCCCGATCCGGTGCGGATTGCCGCAGATGCCGATTTCGTCACCGAGCTGATTCTCAAAGCCTATCGAGCGTGAGAGTCTCACGCTCTCGTCCGGCCCGCCGGTCTCAATATTTGATGTCGCGGGCCGAAGTGAAATCGCGATAGGGCCAAGCCTGGACCTGATGCCATTGGCCGGGGGCGTCGCCGGCAATCAGATAACGGGCCCCCTCCGGCAACGCCAGTCCGACCGCTGCTTCAAGGGCTGGAGTCGCATTCAGGACGTAAGCGAAAGCGGCCCGTCCATCCTCCAGCAGAGAACGGTAGGTGGTTTCCGGCTCGAAATAGGAAATCGTCCCGGCCACCTGCTGACCGAAGCCGAGGTCATGGTGTCGCGGATCACGGCGCTTTCCCCGGGCAAGAACGGCGCCTTATAGCACGGGCCCCCCAGGGAGCCCGATCAGGAAATCAGGTCGATCTGGCGGTCGCTCAGGCTGCCGGGAACGATCGTCACCGGCAGCCGTAACCGGCCGACCGCACGCCCGGTCAGAGCGGTCACCAACGGCCCCGGTCCCTTCGGGCTGGGGTCGGCGGCCAGCACCAGTTGCGAAATTGACGGCTCGTCGGCGATCAGGCGGAGCAATTCCTCGCGGAGCGCCCCCTCGCGAACATAGAGAGTCGGCACGTCGCCGGCGACCGCTTCGACCTCGGCCGCAAAGCGGGTCAGCAGCATTTCCGCCTCGGCCCGGGCCTCATCGCGCATCAGGGCCCCGATCGCGGCGAACTGCTGAAATTCAGCCGGCTCGATCACCCGCAGCAGGGCCACCCGTCCCCCGGTGGCCGCCGCCCGGCGGCTGGCATAGCGCAGCGCCACCGCCATTTCCGGGGAATCATCTACCACCACCAGGAACACCCGACGTCCGGCCATTTTCCCCTCCCCCCGTCGATCCCTACCCCTTACGGAACACCCAGGCCGCCAGCCAACCGGCAAAGGCCGCCAGCAGCACCGCGCCCGCCCCATAGAGTCCGGCCTCGCGATGGGCAAAACGATGGATCGCCGCACCGAGGCCAACCCGATCGACCGCCAGCGGGGTTTCCTGGCTGGCGATCAGTCGGCCATGGCTGATCAAATGAACCTCGACCCGATAGAGTCCGACGGGCACGGTCGCGGGAAAGTGAACCTCGGTCCGAAACAAGCGGCGCCCCGGCTGGAGGACCTCTCCCACCCCGTCCTCGATCAAGCCGCGCGCCCGCATCAGCCGCAGCAGCGCGGCGCGATAGGGCGCGGGATCGCTCTCCCCCTCCTCGACCGACACTCGCAGCGGCACAGACTCCAGCCCAAGTTCAAGCCGATCGCGCAGGGCCGGCGGGGCGATCTGCTCCAACGGCCGGGTCGCGGCGATCCGATAGAAGCCCGGCACCCCTTCGACCCGGGCCGAGCCGCGATTGATCCAGAATCCGGCTACCGGTTGCTTGCGCCGGATGGTCTCAGTGAGGGCGGGGCCACGCACCACCACCACCACATCAGGGGAATCATGGCCGTGGAGCGGCTCCAGCGCGCCGAACAACAGCAAATCGGTTCCGGAAAAACCGGTGGTGATCTCGACCCGATGACGCGACAGATCGACCACCAGCGGCGGTTCGGCGGCCTGGACCGTCGCCCCACCACTGCCGAGGATCAATCCGGCCAGCCCCCAGACAGCCCAAGGGGGGATCATGCCCCAGCCCCGGAGACGAGGCCGAGGGAAAAGGGCTCCCCCGGGGGCAGCAGCAAATCAATCAGCAATTTGACCGCGACCGCCAGGACCAGCAGTCCGAGCAGGCCGCGCAGATGCTCCCCTTTCATGCCGGCACCGATCCGAACCCCGATCTGTGCCCCGATCACCCCGCCCAGCAGCAGCAGCAAGGCCAGCACCACATCAACGGTGTGATTGATCGCGGCATGGAGAAAGGTGGCACTGGCAGTGACGAACACGATCTGGAACAGCGAGGTGCCGATCACCACCGCCGTTGGCATGCCGAGCAGATAAATCATCGCCGGCACCAGGATGAAACCGCCACCGACCCCGAGAACCGCCGAAACCACCCCGATCGCAGCGCCGATCCCAGCCGGCAACAGGGCACTGAGATAGAGGCCGGAGCGGCGGAAGCGGATTTTCAGCGGCAGGCGGTCACTCCAGCGGCGCGGATGAGGGCGACGCGGGGCCAGCTCCCCGCCTCCGGCCCGAGCCCGGCGCAGGGCGCGCAGGCTTTCCACCACCATCAACCCGCCGACTCCGCCGAGCAGGACGATATAACTCGCCGAGATCACCAGATCGATATGACCGAGCCGGCGCAGCCAGCGGAACAGCAACACCCCCAATCCGGAACCGACCAGACCGCCGAGGATCAGGATCAGCCCCATCTGGACATCGACATTGCCACGCCGCCATTGCGCCAAGGCCCCTGACACCGAGGAGGCGACGATCTGGTTGGTCCCGGTGCCCACCGCCACTGCGGGGGGGACGCCGAGAAAAATCAGCAGCGGAGTCAGCAAGAAACCACCGCCGGCCCCGAACAGACCGGACAGAAAGCCGATTCCGCCGCCCACCCCAAGGATGACGAACACATCCACCGACATTTCGGCGATGGGAAGGTAGATCTGCACCGCTCCTCCTTCCGGGCGCGCGTGATCCTGACCTGGCGTTACCCGGACGGTCTCAACTCAGCGAGAATCTGAGTGGCCTGAAGCCGGGCCTGAGCGGCATAGAAGCCCTGGGCCAGCAGATGGTTCGGCAGCAGACTCGAATCCGCCGGGGCACTCCACAGCAGGGTCGGTCTAGGCCGGGCGGCGGTTGCGAGCGCCTCCACCATCCGCCCCCAAGCCGGGCCAAGCTGATGCTGGGCCAGCACCGCCTCAAAATCGCTGCCAAGCTCGCGCATCACGATGGAATCCGCGTAAAGCCGGCCCTTGTTGCGGTAAAAGACGCCATTGATCGCGAAATCGAGCAGAACCGGCCGGTCCTCGGCCAGATGATGATCGACCGCTTCCAGAGTCTCGTCGAGATCGCGGGTCAGGGCCTCAACCACCAGAGCGAGACTCTGGGCGGTGCGCTCAAACGGGACCGTCCCGACAATAAAATTCTGATTAAACTCATCCAGCGACCGCTGGGCGTTGCGATATTGCTTTTCCGCCGAAGCGGTGGGCAACCAGGAGGTCCGGGTATCGAATTTCCATACGGTACCGGGATATTTCAGCAGACCGGCGGCATGATTGAGGGTGACATCGGGACCATTGGCGGTCCAGCCGGCGCCATTCTCGACCACCAGCGCCCCGGTAAAACGGGCCAGCGCCCCAACCAGCCCGAGCTGAAACGCCGGCATGTCGCGCAGCCAGCCGCCAGGGAGAAACAGCGGATCATTGGCCCGCCATTTGTTGACTTCGAGTTCCCGGGTCAGCAGCGCCCCGGTCACCGCCAGGGCCTGCAACCGGCCGGGCAGGGGATGGGGGGCCATGAAAGCGGGATTGTCGTCAATCCGGCTGATCACCACCATCGAGATCGGGAACACCAGCAGGACGAGCAGTCCCGCCGCCCCCGCTGCGGCCAGCGGCCAGCGCCGCCGAGGCAGCCCCCGCAACCGGCCGACGCCGGCGAGGGCAACCCGGCCGGTGGCCGGCAGGAGGCGGACGAGGGCGGCGGCCCGGCTCACGGACGCAGGAACCCGACGGTGTCGTAGACGTCGCGCAGGATCGGATTGGCGATGGCGTTGGCGCGTTCGGCGCCCCGGTGCAGCACCGCATCGATATGGGCGGGATCGTCCATCAGCCGCTTCATCTCGGCATTGATCGGCCCCAGCACCGAAACGGCGAGGTCGGTCAATTCCTGCTTGAACTGGGAAAAGGCCTGACCGGCGAACCGCTCCAGCACTGCCGGCTTTTCCAGATCGGACAGAGCCGCGAAGATGCCGACCAGATTTTCCGCCTCGGGCCGTTCCTCCAACGCCCCGAACGTGTCGGGCAGAGGATGGGGATCGGTCTTGGCCTTGCGGATCTTGAGGGCGATCGTATCGGCATCGTCGGTCATGTTGATCCGCGAATAATCGGATTCATCCGATTTCGACATCTTCTTGGTGCCGTCACGCAGGCTCATCACCCGCCGCGCCGCACCGGGAATGATCGGCTCGGGCAGGGGGAAGAAATCAACGCCGTAATCGCTGTTGAACTTCTGGGCGGTGTCGCGGGCCAATTCGAGATGCTGCTTCTGATCCTCGCCGACCGGAACATGCGTGGCCTTATAGATCAGAATATCGGCGCTCATCAGGTTGGGATAAGCATAGAGACCGACCGAGGCATTTTCCTTGTGCTTGCCGGCCTTGTCCTTGAACTGGGTCATCCGGTTGAGCCAGCCGATTCGGGCGACACAATTGAAGATCCAGGCCAACTGGGCATGGGCTGGAACCATCGACTGATTGAACAGGATGTGCTTCTCGGAATCGACCCCGGCGGCAATCATCCCGGCCGCGACTTCCCGGGTGTTGCGCAGCAGATCTTTGGGATCCTGCCACAGGGTGATCGCATGCATGTCGACCATGCAGAAGATACATTCGTACTCATGCTGGAGGCGAACCCAGTTGCGGATCGCCCCGAGGTAATTGCCGAGATGAAGGTTTCCGGTCGGCTGGACGCCGGAAAAAATGCGCTGCATGGCCCCTGGTCTCCGGGTAGGAAGCAAGAATTTCACCTATACCCCGGCATGTCACCGCGTCAAGGACGCTGGCGCCGGATCATCCCTTTGATATCAGCCGGTTTCGCTGCCCCAAACAGCAACACCGCGCCGCCATAGGCCAGTCCGCCGCCCAGGACCAGCGCTGCCAGAACCAGTCCGGCCCGTCCCGGCCCGGTTGCAAAGGGCTCCAGCACCTGGCGCATTTCCCACAACACCGCGCCCATCGTCAGCGCCGCCGCGAGCAGACGGGGAAGACGGCGGCGCAGACGGGCATCAAGGCGGAAGAAGCCGCGCCGGTACAGCACCCAGGCCAGCAGCAGAACATTGACCCAGGCGGCAAGAGCAGTGGCCAAGGCCATACCGACATGGGCCAGCGGCCCCAGCAGGGCGAGATTGAGGCCGACATTGAGCAGCATGCAGAGTCCGGCGATCCGCACTGGTGTCGAAGTGTCCTCGCGGGCAAAGAAGCCGGGGATCAGGGTCTTGACCAGCACATAGGCGGGTAGGCCGATCGCGAAAGCGACCAGCGCAGCAGCGGTGGCACTGGTTTGGGCCGGGCCGAAACTGCCGCGCTCGAACAACACCCGGATCACCGGCTCGGCAATCACTCCCAACGCCACCGCCGCCGGCAGAGTCAGCAGCAGACCCAGTTCCATTGCCCGATTCTGACTGTCGGCCGCCGCTTCCAGCTCGCCGGCGCGCAATTGACGGGACAGCAAGGGCAACAAAGCGGTGCCGATCGCGATTCCGACCACTCCGAGCGGGAGCTGGTTCACCCGATCGGCATAATTGAGATAGCTGACCGCCCCATCGGCGACGGTCGAGGCGATCATGGTGTTGATCACCAGATTGATCTGATAGACCCCGGCCCCGACCGCGCCCGGGACGATCCGGCGGAACAGCAGCCGCACATCCGGGGTGAAACGGGGCCAGACCGGACGCAGAAGCATCCCGGCACGCTTGAGACTGATCACCAGCCAGAGAAACTGGACGATTCCGGCGATGAACGTGCCCCAGGCCATCGCATGGCCGGCAGTGGCGGTATAAGGCACCAGCGCCCACAATCCCGCCATCGAGGTCAGATTGAGCAGCACCGGGGTTCCGGCCGCAGCGGCAAAACGGCCGAGGGCGTTCAGCACGCCGGCCTGCAACGACACCAGGGAAATGAACAGCAGATAGGGGAAGCAGATCCGGGAAAAGGTGACCGCCAGGGCCATCTTGTCCGGGGTGTCCTCGAAGCCGGGAGCCAGTCCCCGCACCGCCCAGGGCATCGCCAGCTCCATCACCACGACAAAGACGGTGAGGAGAACGACCATGACGGCAAAGGCCCGTTCGGCAAAAGCACGGGCCGCAGCCTCGCCGTCACGGGTCAGGGTGCCGGTAAACAGCGGGACAAAGGCGGCGTTGAAAGCACCTTCGGCGAACAGCGAACGGAACAGATTGGGAAAGCGGAAGGCGACGAAAAAGGCATCGGCGATCGCGCCTGCTCCGAGGTAATGGGCGATCATCATCTCGCGGGCCAGACCGGTGACACGCGACAGCAGGGTAAGGCCACCGACGGTGGCGACGGAGCGGAGCAGCGACATGAGGTTCGTTGTAGCCGAGAAACCTCGCCCGGGCCAATCCGGGGCTGTGACGATTTTTTGCGATGCGGTGAATAAAAAGGCTTGTTTTTCCCCGATGGTCCGGTTAAGAACTCGCCTCGCCTCGAGCTGTCCCCATCGTCTAGAGGCCTAGGACACCGCCCTTTCACGGCGGTAACAGGGGTTCGAATCCCCTTGGGGACGCCAAGCGTTTCAATGGTTTGGCCATTGTTTCTGCGTCTTATGTCTCGTTTATGCCCAGTGAGTGTCGATAGACGGCATTGCGGGCAGATCGAGCTTCCCCTTCTGTTTACGACGAAAAATGGAATTGGTGCTGGCTATGTCAGTGCTGCTTCCGCCAAGCCGTGCTCGCCTGACCGGCAGGCTGCCGGACGCCCTTCCTGGGGCCACTCTGCTGGTCTCAAGGAGGGGGCGTCATCGGATTCATTCCTGCCGCCCCGAAAAACGCATCGATTGCTGACCAGATCCCGACCGAAACAGGCATCAGATGCCGGCGGCGACCCATCAACGCCAGTTTCCGGAAGTGTCCAACTGACGGGGCGGATCACCGAGCCAGCGGTTTGGTGTTGAGTCCCTCGACAAAGCTCACAACTTCGGTTCAGTCTTGTGCTGGGTGTTCGCCGCCTAATTGCCGTAATTCTCCAACGCCGTCGTCTTGGAGCCCGGCGAGGTAGGCAAGGGCGTGGAAGTTAGCGCCGGGTCGGATTGACTACGCGCTAATGGGTTCGTCGGGCGGTCAGCAAAATCAATAGCTCCAGACATTCCGACCAAACGGAATAGCACATCTATTCATACTTATTTCTCGTCCCATCAGATCACCTCTGTCTGCACATGAGACTCCGCGTGAGGTCACTGATCCCGCTTGGCCCCAGCAGGAGCGCAGCGATAAGGGGTCGCGACTGTTTCGGTTATTGCGTTTGTTGTGGCGATACGCCATGTATCGGAAACGCAGAGGGGACCGCGCGTCTGGACGCGAACGACGGGAGAGAACAATGTCCGACCTGAAGAGCTACGACCCGGTGGTCCCGACCGAGGACGAGACCCGGATGGCCGAGGAAGCCGGGCGCATCCTCGCCGGCCATACCCGCTCGGAGTTGCGGGTGCAGCTTGATGATGGTCAGGCCCTGGTGTTGCCGCGCTCGGTGTCGCGCCTGCTATCGCACATCCTGACCGAGATGACTCACGGCAACGCCGTCACCCTAATCCCGATCCATGCCGAGATGACCACCCAGGAAGCGGCCGACTTCCTCAACGTCTCGCGCCCGCATCTGATCGGCCTGCTGGAAGGCGGCACCATTCCCTTCCACAAGGTCGGTACTCACCGCCGGGTCTGCTTCCACGACGTCAAGGCCTACAAGGACCGCCTCCACGCCGACCGCACCCAAGCCCTCGACGATCTGGCCCGCCTGTCCCAGGAGTTGGGGATAGGCTATTGAAGTCCGGCAACTTCACCGTTCTGCTCGACGCCTGTGTCCTGTATCCGGCACCGTTGCGCGATCTGTTAATGCAACTGGCCGTGGCCGACCTGTTCCGGCCGCGTTGGAGCGATCTGATCCACGAGGAATGGATCGGCAACCTGCTCACCAACCGCCCCGACCTCGACCGACGGCAGCTTGAACGCGTCCGCGACCTGATGAACGCCCACAGCCGCGACAGCGTGGTGACCGGCTTCGAGCCCTTGATCCCGACGATCGAGGGCTGTCCCGACCCAGACGACCGCCACGTCATTGCCGCCGCCTATCATGGTCAGGCCGACGCGATCGTCACCTTCAACCTGAAGGACTTTCCGCCCGGCCCCCTGGCCCGCTATGGGCTCGAGGTGATCCACCCCGACGATTTCATCCGCTATCAGTTCGACCTGGATCTTGCCAAGGTGCTCTCTTCGGTCAGCGCCTGCCGGGCGCGGCTGCGGACCCCACCGAAGTCGATCGGCGACTATCTCGACACCCTGGAGGCGCAACGTCTGCCCAAAACGGTTGCCGAACTCCGCCGCTACGCCAGCATCTTGTAGCCAGCAGGCCGACGCAGTCGCCGCTCGTCATTGTCCGCCGTTGCCCACTGTGGTACGTTGTCCATCATGGACAACCTCCTTTCATAAAAAATATTACTAAAATTTTCATTTTAGTATCAATGAATTAGTATTTTCCGTTCCTCTCCCCTTGGGGACGCCAAGCGTTTTAATGACTTAAGGCCGCCTTCGGGCGGCCTTCGTCGTTTTAAGCCCCGGACCGGGCGGGAGCCCGCCAAGGCCGTCTTGGTTTTCTGAAACGGCGCAGCTTACCTGAGTCCGGCCTTCCCGACGCGGCGGACCCGCCACAGCACGGCCAGATAGAGTAGATCGAACAGCGAGCACAGCAGACCGAGAGCCAGAATGAACGGGTTGGGACCGTTCATCCCCTCAGCCCCCACCACGCCAAACAGCAGCGTCGGCGCCAAGGTCCCAAGCCATTTGCAGAGCGCGATCGTCACACTCTGTCCCTGAGGGCCGCCCCGCTGGGCCAACATGACCAGGAACAGCACCGACATCAGTAGGTTTTGAAGGAACGCGGCATAAGCTCGGCCATCATACAGACCGAACCACAGGATAAATCCCTCCTCGACCACAAAAGCGGTGAACAGGGCCAGCAAACTCCAGGGCAAAAACCAGCCCGCCGGCAGGACAGATGGAAAATCTTTGCGCCCATAGCGGAAATAGGTGGCCAGAATACCCAGATCGAACACCGCCCACACCGCATTGATCACCACCTGCACCGCTATCCCCGCTGCCAGGGCGCCATGAATGGTGTTGACCACCTCCCAGGCAAGGTTGAGCGCTAGCGCCCAGAATGGAATTGCATAGCTGCGGTCGCGCACCCCGACCCGAATGCCCTCAAGATACACCAGCGTCCAGAACAGGCCGCTGCACAGGGTCAACAGCAGGGAAAGGGGATCGGTGGTCATGGGCAGCTCGTCTCATTTCTGGAGAGAAGGGCGACTATACTCAACCAGAAGACAATCCCGCGTCAGATTTTCAGACTGGTTGGACAGTTTGGCGGCGGAAAAAGCCGTCGCCTCGTTGAAGCACGCCCTTTGCCCGATGGTGCCGCCACCGGCATGTCCACCTTCCCCTGACCGTCGATCCGGTCTAAATCTGCCTTGGTTTGAACCTGCGACGAGGGCGCGATGAAAATCGGGATCTGTGGCTGTGCCGGCCGGATGGGACGGATGCTGATAGAGGCGGTGCTGGAGGGGGAGGGCAGCGTCCTCGCCGGCGGCAGCGAACGGCCGGAAAGCCCGGCTCTAGGCCAGGATCTCGGAACCCTGGTTGGTCGGGCTCCGCTCGGCCAGTTCGTAACCGGCAGCGTTGCCGGCTTGTTTGACAAAGCTGACGCTTTAATCGATTTCACCACCCCAGCGGCAACGGTGGCCCATGCTGCCCTCGCGGCCGAGCATGGCAAAGTCCTGGTGGTCGGCACCACCGGCTTGTCGGCCGATGATGAAGCGGCCCTGGCCGCCGCCGCGCGGCGGGCGGTGATCGTCCACGCCCCCAATTTCAGCGTCGGCGTTACCTTGCTGACCGCCCTGACCGAACGGGCTGCCGCGATCCTCGGCCCGGACTACGATATCGAAATCGTCGAAATGCATCACCGCCACAAAGTCGACGCCCCCAGCGGCACCGCGCTCGGTCTCGGTCGCGCGGCAGCGAGTGGCCGGCGGGTCGCGCTCGACCAGGTTTGGCGCAAAAGCCGCGATGGCCATACCGGCCCCCGCCCCACCGGCGAGATCGGCTTCGCCACCCTGCGCGGCGGCGATGTGGTCGGCGATCACAGCGTGATTTTTGCTGCCGAGGGCGAACGGGTCGAACTGACCCACAAAGCCTCCAGCCGCGCCGTCTTTGCCCGGGGCGCCGTGCGCGCGGCCCTCTGGGCGGAAGGCCGGGCGCCCGGCCTTTATTCGATGCGGGACGTGCTCGGTTTATAAATCCCCCCTCTTTCTTTGAAAAAAAGGGAGGTTTGGAGGCATCGCCTCCAAGCGGGGTGCGGGGCGGCAGCCCCGCTCCCTCTCACCGCATCGTGTTCCAGAGACAGACGTCGGGGCGAACCGCGCGAAAATAGGGGAAAAAATGAAGCAGGTGATCCAGAGCGCCCGGTCGGGCAAATTGTCGCTGCGCGACGTGCCGCAACCCCGAGTCCGGGCCGGACATCTGCTGGTCGCGACCCGGGCCTCGCTGATCAGCGCCGGCACCGAGCGGATGGTGATCGATTTCGCCCGGAAAAGCCTCGCCGCCAAAGCGCACTCCCGGCCCGACCTGGTCCAGAAAGTGCTCGACAAAGCTCGCCGCGACGGCCTTGCCGCGACCCTCAAAGCGGTGATGGCCCGTCTCGACGAGCCCCTGCCGCTGGGCTATTCCGCCGCCGGACGGGTGGTCGCGGTCGGGGCCGGACTGGAAGGGGCCTTCCAGGTCGGACAAAGAGTGGCGGTCGCCGGGGCCGGACTGGCCAATCACGCCGAACTGAATGTGGTTCCGTCAGCGCTGGTGGCCCCGGTTCCCGACGATGTCGAAGACGAAGAAGCAGCCTTCGCCACCGTCACCGCGATCGCAATGGCCGGCATGCGCTCGTTGAACGCCCAACTCGGCGATGTCGTCGCGGTGATCGGAGTCGGGCTGATCGGTCAGCTCGCGGTCGGACTGCTGGCGTTGCAAGGCGCGCGGGTGGTGGCGTTCGATACCAATCCGGCCCGGCTGGCCCTGGCGCGGACGATGGGCGCCGAACTGACCCTCGATCCCGCCGGAGACGGACTGGAAGCGGCGGTTGCCGCCTTGAACCCGGGATTCGGCTGCGATTCGGTGCTGATCGCTGCCGCCACCGAGTCCTCGGAACCGTTGGCCCTGGCCGCGCGCCTCGCCCGCGATCGCGCCCGGGTGGTGCTGGTCGGCAAAATCGGCACCGAATTCGATTATGCCAGCTTCATGAAGAAGGAATTGACCCTCAGCGTCTCGCGCTCCTACGGCCCCGGCCGTTACGATCCCGAATTCGAAAACCAGGGGGTCAAATATCCGGTCGGGTGGGTCCGCTGGACCGAAACCGAGAATCTGCGCGAGGCGGTGCGGCTGATGCGGCGGTCCCAGCCGCGTCGGCTCGATGTCACCGCCTTGATCACCCACCGCTTCCCCTTTGCCCAGGCCGAAGCGGCCTATGATCTGGTCACCGGAGGCCACGAGCCGCATCTCGGGGTGGTGCTGACCTATGACGAGACCACCACTGCGGCGACCCCGGTGGTTTTCCCTGCCGCCGCTCCGGTAGCCTCCGGCCGCTGCGTGGTCGGGATGATCGGGGCCGGGGCCTTTGCCCGCACTGTGCTGTTGCCGGAGTTGGCCCGCCTGCCCCAGGTCGAATTCCGCACCCTGTGCACCCAACGCGGGGCCAGCGCCGACCATGGCCAGAAAACCTTCGGCTTCGCCCAGGCGACCACCGATCTTGAGACGGTGTTGAGCGATCCGGCGATCAATGCGGTGGTGATTGCGACACGCCACAACAGCCACGCCGATCTGACCGCCCGCGCCCTGGCTGCCGGCAAGGCGGTGCTGGTCGAAAAGCCGCTGGCGATGGATGCGGAACAGCTCAACCGGGTGATCACGGCCCGCCAGTCTTCGCCCGGCTTCTTCCTGGTCGGGTTCAATCGCCGCTTTGCCCCGCTGGTCGGAAAAATTCAGACGCATCTCGTCGCCCACCCTGGTCCGCGCCTGATTCAGATCCGGGTCAATGCCGGAGCGGTGCCGCCGGACTCCTGGGTCAATGCGACCGATGAAGGCGGCGGACGGATTCTCGGGGAGATGTGCCATTTCATCGATCTGGCCCGCGCGCTGGCCGGAGCCCCGATCGTCAGCGTTGCCGCCGAGGCGGTGGCCGCCGGGTCGGGACCGTGTGACGATGTGGTGGTCAATCTCAGTTTCGCCAACGGATCGCTCGCCACCCTGCTGTACACCGCGCGGGGCGATACCGCGGCCGGCAAGGAGCGGATTGAACTGTTCGCCGGCGGCAGTGGCGTCGTCCTCGATAATTTCCGCACCCTGGCGGTGACCACCAACGGCCGGACCCGAATCGAGAAAAATCTCGGCCAGGATAAGGGCCATCGCGCCGAACTGACGGCCTTCGTGCAGGCGGTGGCCAACGGTGGGCCGGCCCCGGTCGATGAGGCCGAACTGATCGAGACCAGTTTTGCCACGCTGGCGGTGTTGGATTCCCTGCGCGAAGGCCGCCGGATCACCCTGCGCGATGAGATCCCGTCTTGAACGGGGGGACGGAACTCGCCACTCTGGCCACTCTGGCGGGGCTGATTGCCTTTGCCTTCGCCGGGCTCGGCACGCGGGCCGTGTTGGGGTGGTTGCAGGATCGTCAGATCCTCGATCGTCCGAACGACCGCTCCAGCCACGCTTTGCCGGTTCCCCGGGGCGGTGGGCTGGCGGTGGTGCCGGCGGTGGGGCTGGTCTGGATCGGCCTTGCCACCACCACCGGGGCGATTGGACCGCTGGCCCTCGCCCTGGGCGCCTTCGGACTGATGGCGCTGTCCTGGCTCGACGACCGGGCCGGCTTGCCGCCATTACCCCGTCTGACCGCCCATGCCGTGCTGATCGCCGCCGGGCTGGCCCTGCTGGAGCCCGAGGCCCTGGTGTTCCAGGGAGCGTTGCCCTGGTGGGCGGATCGGCTGCTGACCGGGTTGGGCTGGCTGTGGTTCGTCAATCTCTACAATTTCATGGATGGAATTGACGGCTTGACCGGGACCGAAACCGCTTGTCTCGGTCTGGGACTCAGCGTCGTCGCCGGGCTGGCCGGCCTGAGCGGGATGATCCCCTTTGCCGCCGCCATCGCGACCGCCGGACTCGGCTTCCTGCTGTGGAACTGGCCCCCGGCCAAACTGTTCCTGGGGGATTGCGGCTCGGTCCCACTCGGCTTTCTGCTCGGTGGCCTGCTGATCGGCCTTGCGGTTCATGGCCAGTTGGTGGCCGCTTTGATTCTGCCGGCCTATTACCTCGCGGATGCGACCATCACCCTCCTTTGGCGCCTGATCGACCGGGAACGGATCTGGCAGGCGCATCGCCGCCATTTCTATCAGCGTGCGGTGCGGGGCGGCCGCTCCCATCGCGCCGTGGTCTGCGCGGTACTGGTCGGCAATCTGCTGCTGATCGGCTGGGCCGGGCTAGCCGCTGTCGGCTGGCCCGGGGCGGCGATCGCCGGGGCCGGGGGGACAGTGGCCGCTCTGCTCGGTCTGCTGACGGTCTGGTCAAACGGGGTGCGGCGATGAGGCGGATTCTGGTCACCGGGGCCAATGGCTTCATCGGCTCCCCCCTCTGCCGGGCCTTGTCCGCCGCCGGCCAAGCGCCGGTTGCGGCGGTGCGGCCAACGGCGGTTCTGCCGGAGGGGATCGAACGGCGGCCCGTCGGCGCCTTGTCGGCCGAGAGCGACTGGCGCCCGGCCCTGACCGGGATTGAGGCGGTGATTCATCTCGCCGCCCGAGTCCATGTGATGCAGGATCGCAGCGCCGATCCGCTGGCCGAATTCCGCGCCGCCAATGTCGCGGCAACCCGCGCACTGGCCGAACAGGCAGCGGCGGCCGGGGTGGCTCACCTGCTGTTCCTCAGTTCGATCAAGGTCAATGGTGAGGAAAGCGGCTCCCGGCCGTTCGTCCCTGAAGAGGCGGCTCCGGCCGATCCCTACGGACTGTCGAAATGGGAGGCTGAACAGGCTTTGGCCGAGGTGGCGGCGGCGCGGGGATTGGGCGTCACCATCCTACGTCCGCCCCTGGTGCATGGGCCGGGGGTCAAAGGCAATCTGCGCCGGTTGCTTCTGGCGATCGACCGTGGCCTGCCGTTCCCGCTCGGAGCGATCGATAACCGCCGCGCCCTGATCGGGGTGGAGAATCTGGTGGCGGCGATCCGACGGGCGGTGGAACGGCCCCCCGTTGCCGGGCAGGTGCGAACCTATACCCTGCGCGATGCAGAGACGGTTTCAACCCCCGAGTTGATCCGCCGTCTTGCCGCCGCGCGTGGCCGGCCGGCGCGGCTGTGGCCGGTCCCCGTCTCCTGGCTGCGGCTGGCCGGGCGTCTGACCGGACGCAGCGAGACGATTCGCCGTCTGACCGGAACCCTGGAAATTGATGACCGGTTGATCCGCACCGAGCTTGAGTGGAGCCCGCTTCAAAGCCTCGATCAGGGTCTACTGGCGATGGCCCGGCGCGACTGATTAACCGGCCGGGGGGCGATCCGGGGTCGCCTCGGTCTGGGCCGGCTGATATTCCGGCACCAATTGGCGGAGCAGGGCCAGAGCCTCTGCGCCCTCGCGGCCCGTGCAGGCAGCGCGCAAAGCGTCGATCGCCTGCCCCAGCGACACCGCATCGACCGCCCGTGGCGCGGCAATCAGCAGGCCGGGCTCCCCGGTGGCGACCGGCGGTTCAGCGCCATGGAAGATTTCCTCGAACAATTTCTCCCCCGGGCGTAACCCGGTAAAGGTGATGGCAATATCCTGTTCGGGGCGCAGACCGGCGAGGCGAATCATCTGCCGGGCCAGATCGACGATCCGCACCGGCTCACCCATATCGAGGACGAAGATCTTGCCCCGGGAGTCCGACTGAGCGACGCCGAAGCGGGAGGCCTGCAACACCAGTTCAACCGCCTCACGCACCGTCATGAAATAACGGGTCATCTCGGGGTGAGTGACGGTCAGCGGGCCGCCGGCGGCGAGCTGCTTCTGGAACAGCGGCACCACCGATCCGGTTGAGCCCAGCACATTGCCGAAGCGGACAGTCACAAAGCGGGTGCCGCCGGGGCTGGCTTCGGTGGCGAGGTCGAGCGCCTGGGTATACATCTCCGCCACCCGCTTGGTCGCCCCCATCACATTAGTGGGATTGACCGCTTTGTCAGTCGAGATCTGGACCATCACCCGCACGCCGGCAGTGACACAGGCATCGGCCACGATCCGGGTGCCGACGGCATTGGTCAAAATCCCTTCCTCGGGATTACGTTCGACCATCGGCACATGTTTCAGCGCCGCAGCATGGAACACCAGATCAGGACGATGGCAGGCCATCGCCTCACCGACCCGCCCGGCGTCGCGGACATCGCCGAGCATCGGCTCCACCCGAGGGGCGTTCGGCAAAGCGGCCAGTTCCTGATCGATCGTATAGAGGTTGAATTCACAGGCCTCAAACAGCACCAACCGTTCCGGGCCGCAGGCGGCGATCTGGCGCACCAGTTCGGAGCCGATGCTGCCGCCCGCTCCGGTGACCATTACCCGGCGGCCTCGGATCATCGCTTCCAGCCCGCCCCGGTCGAGCGCCTGCTGGGGCCGGCCGAGCAGATCCTCGACCGCAATCGGCCGGATCGGCACCGCCTCGCCAACCCCATTCAGGTCGGTCAGGCGGGGAATCCGCCCCAGCGGCAGACCGAGCCGGTCGGAGGTATCGAGCAGACGGCGGACACTGGCCCCGTCGAGACGGGGATCAGTGATGATCAGCCGCTGCGGCGCTTGGCCCCGGGCACGAAGCTCTTCCACCACCGTGTCGATTTCATCGATCGAGCCCAACACGTCAATGCCGTGGATGTTGCGGCCGACCCGGGACCCACGCTCGCTGATCACTCCGACGGCTCGATAGTCGGCCTCGGGCGAACGGGTGGCGCGGATGAATAATTCGGCCTCGTCACCGGCCCCGATCAGCAGAGCCGGGACGGCATCAGGATTGGCATGCAGACGAACCTGACGCCGATCCTTGAAATTGCGATAAATAAAGCGGGGTCCGCCGAGCAGGGTCAGCAGCACGAACCAAGTGATGATCAGCACTGAGCGCGGCACGGTTTCCAGCCGGTTGACCAGAAACAGCACGACGGTAAAGATCAGCACGGTCAGGGTTGTGGCCCGCACCAGCCGAGCCATGTCGTGGGTTGAGGCGTAGCGCCAGACTCCGCGATAGAGCTTGAGCGACAGGAACACCGGCACCGCAACGGCCACGAACAGCCCGACATCGAGCCACAGATCGCCGTTGCTCCACAGCAGCCACAGCCCGTCTCCGAGCCGCAGATATAAAGCGGCGACGAACGAAAACGCGGCCATGACGACATCGTGGGCGAAGGCGACATGGGCGCGCGACGGCTTGAACTTCATTCCCAAACCTCGGGGCGCTATACAGGGTTCCTTTTAGCCCGCTTTCCCCCCCCTGTCACGGAAGTGAGCAGGAGTCCGCTTGCCCGACCTGGAGGGGGGAGGGGATTCCGTCTTGCCCCCCCCTATCTTTCGGCCCATGCTGTTCGCAGGTTGGCGGCGAACGGGGGGGAACGATGTTCGAAGCGGCGGAATTGGGGCGCAAGATCTCGCGGGAAGATTTCGACGCGCTGGCCCCCGGCCTGCGAACCGATCTGCTGGCCCTGCAACAGCAGCTCCGTCAGGCCGATTTCCCGGTGATCATCCTGTTTGCCGGGGTTGATGGCGCCGGCAAGAATGAGACCGTCAATCTGATCAATGAATGGATGGATCCGCGCTGGATCGAGACTCGGGCCTATGGCCAACCCTCCGATGAGGAACGGGAGCGGCCTCTGTTCTGGCGGTTCTGGCGCGACCTGCCGCCGAAAGGCAAGATCGGTCTGTTTCTGTCGTCCTGGTATCACGATCCGCTGATCGAGCGGGTCGAAGGGCGGCTGAGCGTGGCCGAACTCGATGAGGCGCTGACCCCGATTCTGCGTTTCGAGAAGACTCTGGCCGATGAGGGGGCTCTGGTCCTCAAATTCTGGATGCATCTGTCACAGCCGGCCCAGAAAAAACGGCTGAAGAGCCTTGAGAAGGATCCGCTGACCGCATGGCAGGTCACCGAGGACGATTGGAAGCATTACGAGCAATACGACAAATTCATCGCTGCCGCTGAGCGGATTATCATGCGGACCAGCAAAGGTCATGCCCAATGGCGGATCGTCGAAGGGGTCGATGGACGCTATCGCTCGGCAGTGGTGCTGCAAACCCTCAAAGAGGCGATCGGGGCTCATCTCGCCGCCCGGGGGGTTGCCCGCAAGGTGGTGGCCGAATTGCGCGAGGAGACCCGCGACAATGGCGCCGCCGTAACGGCGGTCCTGCCGCAGCAGCCCTCGATTCTGTCCTCGCTGGATATGAACCGGACCCTTGATCCCGACACCTACGCCCAGGCGTTGCAGGAACAGCGCGCCCGGCTAGCCCGGCTGTATCGCGCGGCAATCGAGGCTCGTCTCTCCACGGTGTTGGTGTTCGAGGGGTGGGACGCCGCCGGCAAAGGCGGCACGATCCGCCGTCTGACCAATGCACTTAACGCCCGTGATTATCAGGTGATCCCGATTGCCGCCCCGACCGAAGAGGAGCGGGCGCAGCATTATCTGTGGCGGTTCTGGCGCCATCTGGCCCGCGCCGGCCGGGTGACGGTGTTTGATCGGTCTTGGTACGGCCGGGTGTTGGTCGAAAGGGTCGAGGGGTTCTGTTCGGCGGAGGCTTGGCAGCGGGCTTATGCCGAGATCAATGATTTCGAGCAGCAATTGACCGGTCACGGAATCGTTCTGTGCAAATTCTGGCTGCACATCACCGCTCAGGAACAGCTCACCCGTTTCACCGCCCGGGGCGAGATCGATTACAAGAAATGGAAGCTGACCGAAGAGGATTGGCGCAACAGGGAGAAATGGCCGCTGTATGAGCAGGCCGTTAATGACATGGTCGAACGGACCTCGACCCGGGGGGCGCCCTGGACTTTGGTGGAAGCCAATTCCAAGCCTTACGCCCGGGTCAAGGTGATGCAGACCGTGGCCGATGCGCTGGAAAGTGCCTTATTTAAACGGAAGAAATAGCGGGGCGGCTATTCGCCCATGAAGTGGGGGGCACGCTTTTCTTTGAAGGCGCGCACCCCTTCCATGTAATCCTCGCCGTCATAGATCTGCCGGCGCAATCCCTGGACCCGCTCGAACATGCGGGGGGTGATGGCGTGGGCGGCGACCAGCACCCGTAATTCTTCTTTCATTACGGCAATCGCCAGCGGGGCGAGACGGGTGATCCCGGCGGCCATTTCCTCACAAAAAGCGGTGATGCGGTCGGCCGGTTGGAGATGATTGACCATGCCGAGGGCGTAAGCGCGCTCGGCACTGATCGGCTGAGCGGTGAAGACCATCTCCCGCACCGCATGCAGACTCGCGGCATTGACGAAGGTCAGCAGGCCGGAAATGTTATAGGGGATTCCCAACCGGGCCGGGGTGATGGCGAAGCGGACCTCGGGGGTGGCGACCAGGATATCGCAGGCCAGGGCCATTTCGAACGCACCGCCCCAGACCCCGCCTTCGAGCAGGGCGATTACCGGAGCGGGGAATTCCTCAATGGCGCGGATCACCACCCGGAGCGGATCGCCCCAGCCGAGGGGATCACGGTGGCTGTGCGGCAATTCACCGATATCATGACCGGCCGACCAGACCGTGACTTTCGGTTCGGCGCGCAGGATCACGCAGCGCGCTTTGACGGTGCGGGCCTGCTCCAACCCGGCGAGAATCTCACCGATCAGCGCCTCGCTTAAGACGTTGCGGCGTTCTTGGTGAGTCATGGTCAGAGTGACCAGGAATCCCTTTTGCTCGACATGAACCAGACTCATCGGGTTTTTCCTCTGGGTTAATGACGGCCGGTGCGCCGACGGTGACGACGGCGGGGGGCAAAGGGATCGTCCCATTCTTCGGGGCCGTTTTTATCCCCGTCTTGATCGTCACGCGGCCGCGCGACCAGTCGCCACACCCCGAAAACCAGAATCGGAGGCAGGACGATCAGGACCAAACGACCGACCGCATTGAAGAAATTATGGCGATCGGTCTCGATCACAATCGCATTCTTGCATTCGTACCGTTGTTGAAAGGTGCCGATGCAATCGCTCATCCGATCTTTGACCGACAACGAACTGTGATTTTCGATTTCCTCGTCGGGTAGGGAGAGAAATTGCGTCCACACCCCCCAGCCGATCCACAGCAGGCATAGCGCGGTGGCGACCGCCTTGCCTCCTTTGCTCTGTCTCACTGCCGGTGCCCTCTCGCGATGGGGTTCATGGAGGATATTCTAGCAAGCAACCGTTCGCTATGCGAAGCGGGCTCCCGCCCGCCCCCGGCCGGGGCGATGCCCCGGACCCCCTTTTTTTTAAAAAAGAGGGGGGTTTGGGGGCGCGCCCCCAAGCGGGGACCGGGGCGGCAGCCCCGGCTGCTCCAACCGCAGCAGGGCCGCCTTGGTGACCAGACCGCCCTGGCCGGAGTAGCCGCCCAACTGGCCTCCGGACCCGATCACCCGGTGACAGGGGATCAGCAGCGGAATCGGGTTGCGGCCACAGGCCCCGCCAACGGCTCGGGGGCCAGATCCCAGACTCTGCGCCAGAGCGCCATAGGTCCGGGTTTCGCCGAACCCGATCTCCGTCAGCGCCTTCCAGACCCGGCGTTGAAACACCGTTCCGGCCGGCGCCAGCGGCAGGGTAAAGCGCCGGCTCTGGCCCGCAAAATAAGCCGCGAGCTGATCCCGCGCCGCACACAGCAGCGGGGTCTCCTCCGACGGGGCCGAATCGCCCCAGCGCAAAGCGACGATCGCGCCGTCGCGCTCATGCAGCACCAGCCAGCCGAAGGGCGAGGAAACGGACAACAGCGGCATGGGTTCAGGATAACAGGCCGATGCCAGAGAGGGGAGGGGCAATTGCACCCGCCGGCGCCTCGGCTTAGGCTGGAGAGACCCGACACCGCGTCGGGCTGTCAGGGAGTTCGGGATGAAAATCTCCTTCGATGTCGAATGTACCCCGGAAGAATTGCGCGTCTTTCTCGGCCTGCCCGATGTGCAGCCGATGCAACGCGCCCTGATGGGACAGATCGAGGAACGGATGGCCGCCACGCTCGCTGTCGCCGATCCCGAAACCATGATGAAAGCCTGGATGCCCGCCGGGGTTCAGGGAATCGAGCAATTGCAGAAATTGTTCTGGTCACAATTCGCCACCGCCGGTGGCCGTCGTAAGGAGAGCAAAGCGTGACGTACCGCCTGCATCTGTTCATCTGCACCCACCAGAGGCCGGAGGGCGAGCGGCGGCGCGGCTGTGGCGATCTCGGCGGCGCGGCGGCCCGCGATCACCTCAAAAGCCGCGCCAAAGCCCTCGGGCTCGACGATGTCCGGATCAACAGTGCCGGCTGTCTCGGTCGCTGCGAGTCCGGACCGCTGCTGGTGGTCTATCCGGATGCGGTCTGGTACCGCTTCGATTCCCTCGCTGATCTCGACGAGATCCTCGACCGTCATCTTAGCCGGGGACAGCGGGTTGACCGGCTGTGGCTCGATCCGGCCCAGGCGCCGGTTCTGACCGCCTGAGCGCCATGGCTGACACCATTTATGCCCTGGCCAGTGGCGCCGGGCGGGCCGGAATCGCCGTCTGGCGGCTGTCCGGGGCCGGCAGCGGCGCCGCGCTCCAAGCCCTGACCAAGCGGGATCTGCCCCCGCCCCGCCGGGCCACCCGGGTCGTGTTGCGCGACCTCGGCGGCGAGATCATCGACGAGGGACTGGCCCTGTGGTTCCCGGCCCCGCACAGCTTTACCGGCGAGGCGGTGGTCGAACTGCATCTCCATGGCAGCCGGGCCGTCGCCCGCGCGCTGGCCGCCAGCCTGGAACAGCTCGGTCTGCGGCCGGCCGAACCCGGCGAGTTCAGCCGCCGCGCCTTCCTCGCCGGCAAAATCGATCTGACCCAGGCCGAAGCAATTGCTGATCTGGTCGCCGCCGAAACCGCCGCCCAGCGCCGGCAGGCGTTGCGTCAGATGGACGGCGATCTGGCCGCCCGGGTTGAGTCCTGGCGGGCTCAATTGGTCGGACTGGCGGCCCGGCTGGAAGCGACGATCGATTTCGCCGAAGAGGATCTGCCCGAGGATCTGATCCTCCGGGTCGAAGCCGAGGCGGCGACCCTGGCCGCTGATCTCGCCGCCAGTCTGGCCGATGGCGGCCGGGGCGAGGCGGTGCGCGACGGGATCGAAATCACCCTGATCGGCGCCCCCAATGCCGGCAAATCGAGTCTGCTCAACCGGCTGGCCGGACGCGAGGCGGCGATCGTCTCGGCCGAGGCCGGCACCACCCGCGATGTGATCGAGGTCCATCTTGATCTCGGCGGCTGGCCGGCGATCCTGGCCGATACCGCCGGCCTGCGCGAGGCGGAAGCGGCTGTCGAAGCCGAAGGGGTGCGGCGGGCGTTGCGGCGGGCCGAACGGGCCGACCTCAAACTGGCGGTGTTTGATGCCAGCCATTGGCCGACACTGGACGCGGCAACCCGGGCGATGGTAGACGACGCTACCCTGGTGGTTCTCAATAAAAGCGATCTGGTGGCGCTTCCCTTGCCGGATTCGGTGGCGGGACGGCCGGCACTGGCGGTCTCGGCCCGGCAGGGCGACGGCCTTGAGGCGCTGCTCGACCGGCTCGGCCAGGAACTGGAACGCCGGTTGGGAGGGGGGGCGGCGCCGCTGCTGACCCGCTCCCGCCATCGCGCCGCCGCCGAAGCCGCCCGGGCTGCTCTGGCCGGCTGGCAGGCGCGCGGCGACCTCGGTCTGGCCGCTGAATCGATCCGGGCGGCCGCCACCGCTCTGGGACGGATCACCGGGCGAGTCGAGACCGAGGAACTGCTGGACGCCATCTTCGGCGAATTCTGCATCGGCAAATAGCCTGGACGAAAGGTGTGTTTCACGTGAAACAAGGGAGCGAGGCCCTCCGGGCCGACGTGGTGGTGATCGGGGCCGGTCATGCCGGCTGTGAGGCCGCAGCGGCGGCGGCCCGGGTCGGCGCCCGGACTCTGCTGGTGACCGACCGTCTCGCCACCATCGGCGAGATGTCCTGCAATCCGGCCATCGGGGGTCTGGCCAAGGGACAGATCGTCCGCGAAATCGATGCCCTCGACGGGCTGATGGGGCGGGTGATCGATCAGGCCGGGATTCAGTTCCGTATCCTCAACCGGGGTAAGGGGCCAGCGGTGTGGGGGCCGCGCGCCCAAGCCGACCGCCGCCTCTATCGTCAGGCGATGCAAACGGCGCTCGCTGCGGTGGCCGGTCTGACCGTGCTGGAGGCCAGTGCCACCGATCTCCAGGTCCGCGATGGCCGGGTCGTGGGGGTGGTGCTGGGCGATGGGCGGGAAATCGCCTGCGGGGCGGTGGTGATCACCACCGGCACCTTCCTACGCGGGACGATTCACCTTGGCGCCCGGACCTGGCCGGCGGGCCGGATCGATGAGCCGCCCTCGCTCGGTCTGGCCGACAGCCTGCACCGGCTCGGTTTGCCGCTGGGACGGCTGAAGACCGGAACGCCGGCCCGGCTCGATGGGCGGACGATCGATTGGGACGGGCTGGAGCTTCAGCAGGGCGACGATCCGCCGCGCCCGTTCTCTTTCCTGACCGAGCGGATCACCACCCGGCAAATCGCCTGCGGCATCACCGCCACTACCCCGGCTACCCATGCGCTGATCCGGGCCAATCTCGACCGGGCGCCGATCTATACCGGTCAGATCTCCGGCACCGGGCCGCGTTATTGCCCGAGCATCGAGGATAAGGTGGTGCGCTTCGCCGACCGCGAGCGCCATCAGATCTTCCTCGAACCCGAGGGGCTCGACGATCCCACCGTCTATCCCAACGGCATTTCCACCTCGCTGCCGGAGGATGTGCAAGCGGCGATGATCGCCACCATTCCCGGTCTGGAACGCTGCGTGATGCTGCGGCCGGGCTATGCGATCGAATATGATTATGTCGATCCGCGCGCCTTGTTCCGCTCGCTGGAAACCCGGACGGTAGCCGGGCTGTATCTCGCCGGTCAGATCAATGGCACCACCGGCTATGAGGAAGCGGCCGGGCAGGGGATCGTGGCCGGGATCAATGCCGCCCGGGCCTGTGGCGGACAGGCGCCGCTGCTGCTCGACCGCGCCGACGCTTATCTCGGGGTGATGATCGATGATCTGGTCGGGCGCGGCACCAGCGAACCCTATCGGATGTTCACCTCACGGGCGGAATATCGCCTGCTGCTGCGTGCCGACAATGCCGACCAGCGGCTGACCCCGCTCGGGCTCGCCGCCGGCTGTGTCGGGCCAGAGCGCGCCGCCGCTTTCACCGCCCGGTCGCGTTTGCTGGAGGAGGGGCGGGCCTTGCTGAAGGGACAGAAAGCCAGCCCGACCGAACTGGCCCGGGCCGGGCTGACGATCAATCAGGATGGCATCGTCCGCTCGGCGTGGGATTTGTTGTCCTATCCCGATCTCGATCTGGCCCGCCTGTGCGCGGTCTGGCCGGGGCTGGGCGCGCTGGATCCGGCCCTGGCCGAGGTGCTGGAAGCGGAAGGCACCTACGCCGGCTATCTCGCCCGCCAAGAAGCGGATATTCGCGCCTATCGTCACGAAGAGGGATTGAGCCTGCCGGCTGATCTCGATTATGACGCGATTAGCTCGCTATCGAATGAAGTCCGGCAGAAGCTGAAAGCGGCGCGGCCAGAAAGCCTCGCGGCGGCGGCGCGGATTTCCGGGGTGACCCCGGCCGCCGTTACAGCCCTGCTGGGGCATGTCCGCAAACAGAGCGCCGGGCGAGGAGATTCCGCATGAGCGAACGACCCGATCGGGCGACCCAGGCCGCCTTCGACCAGCTTGCTGTTTCACGTGAAACAGTGGAGCGGCTGGCGGCTTATGCCGAGTTGCTGCGGCACTGGCAGACCCGGATCAATCTGGTCGGCCCCGACACTCTGGCCAGCCTGTGGCAGCGACACATGCTGGATTCGGCCCAGCTCTGGCCGCTGATCCCGGACGGAGCGCGGCGTCTGGTCGATCTCGGCAGCGGCGCCGGCTTTCCCGGGCTGGTGCTGGCGATCCTCGGCGCCCCGGATGTCCATCTGGTCGAAAGCGATGCCCGCAAAGGGGCGTTCCTGCGCGAAGCGGCACGGATCACCGCCACCCCGATCACCCTGCTGACCCGACGGGTCGAGCAGATCCCCCCCCTGGCCGCCGACGTGATCACCGCCCGCGCCCTGGCCCCTCTGCCGCGCCTGCTGGCCTGGGCGGTACCGCATCTCGCCCCGGGCGGGCAGTGCCTGTTTCTGAAGGGACGCGGGGCGGAAGACGAATTGACCGCAGCAGCGAAAGATTGGAAGATCGCCCCCCGCAGGATCCCGTCCTTGACCGATCCAGACGGAACCATCCTCCAGCTTTGCGAGGTATGTCGTGGCCCAGACCAACCCTAACAGCGACGCCGTGCCGGCGGCGACGCGGGTGATTGCGATCGCCAATCAGAAGGGTGGGGTGGGCAAGACCACCACCGCCATCAATCTCGCCACCGCTCTGGCCGCCACCGGCCGCCCGGTGCTGCTGATCGATCTCGATCCCCAGGGCAATGCCAGTACCGGCCTCGGCATCAACCGGGCGATGCGGGCGGTCACCGCCTATCACCTGCTGCTCGGCGAGGCGAATCTGGCCGAGGCGACCACCACCACCATCGTTCCCGGTCTCAGTCTGGTGCCCTCTGCCGTCGATCTGGCCGGGGCCGAACTGGAACTGATCGATTTCGACCGCCGCGAACAGCGCCTGCACGATGCCCTGAGCGCCGGAGCGGGGGCCTTCGCCTATGTCCTGATTGACTGCCCGCCGTCGCTCAATCTGCTGACCCTGAATGCCCTGGTCAGTGCTGATGCGGTGCTGGTGCCGTTGCAGTGCGAATTCTTTGCCCTCGAAGGGGTCAGTCATTTGATCACCACCGTCGAGCGGGTGCGGCAGGGGCTCAATCCCCGTCTGTCGGTGCAGGGGATCGTCCTGACGATGTTTGACCGCCGCAACAATCTGTCAGAGCAGGTTGCCGGCGACGTGCGGGCCTATTTCGGCGAGACGGTGTACAGCACGGTGATCCCGCGCAACGTCCGGGTGTCGGAAGCCCCCAGTCATGGGCGGCCGGTGCTGCTCTATGACGCCAAATGCAGTGGGTCCGAGGCGTACCTCGCCCTCGCGACCGAATTTTTGCGACGGGAACAGGCCGCCGACGCCCCGTCCGCCTCTCCCGCGATCTGAAGGGCACCGCACCGTGGCCGAAGAGAGAAAAAAGGGACTGGGACGCGGCCTGTCGGCCCTGCTGGGAGACCCTCAGGTCCCGGTCAGCCCGCCGCCGGTGGTTGCGGTCGAGTCTGCCGTCCCGTCTGGCCCACTGCGGACCGTGCCGGTCGAATGGTTGCAGCCCGGCCGGTTTCAGCCGCGTCGGGTCTTCCATGAGGAGCAGATTGCCGATCTGGTCGAATCGATCCGCGACAAAGGGGTGTTGCAGCCGCTGCTGGTGCGGCCGCTGCCGGACCAGTCCGGGCGGTTCGAGATCATCGCCGGGGAACGGCGGTGGCGGGCGGCCCAGCGGGCTCGCCTGCATCAGGTTCCGGTGATCGTCACCGATCTGAGCGACCGCGAGGCGCTGGAAGTTGCCCTGGTCGAGAATCTGCAACGTCAGGATCTGTCGGCCCTGGAAGAGGCCGAAGGCTACCGCCGGCTGATGGAGGAATTCTCCCACACCCAGGAGGAACTGGCCAAAGCGGTGGGCAAAAGCCGCCCTCATGTGGCGAACATGATCCGCCTGCTGGCCCTGCCCGAACCGGTGCGGGGCCTGCTGGACCAGGGTGCGCTGACCGCTGGCCATGCCCGGGCGCTGCTGACCGCGCCCGATCCGGTCGGACTCGCCCGCCAAGTGGTGGCCAAGGGACTGAATGTCCGTCAGACCGAGAAGCTGGTGAAGAGCGCGGAAAAAACCGGCGCAGCCCCAAGCCGCCGGTCTGAGCCGCCGCCGCGTGATCCCGATCTGGTCGCGCTGGAACGCGATCTGACCGACCTGTTGGGCTGCCGGGTCAGCCTGTGCCCGCAGGGGAAGGGCGGTGAACTGACCATCGCTTATGGTTCGCTCGAACAACTCGATGATCTGCTGTCGCGCCTGTCGCACCGTCCTGAGGGGAACGATTGCCGCGACTGAAACCCGCTCTGCGTTTTCCGCTGCGGCTCCGGGGGTTCCGCCCTGGGGGTCGCGATTTTTCTGTTCCTGCTTGTCCCACCTGATCGTTTTCCGAGGTTCTGATGACGTCTTGTCCCTGTGGCTCCGGGCGGAGCTACGAATCCTGCTGCCAGCCTTACATCGCCGGAACGGCACTGCCGCCGACCGCCGAGGCGCTGATGCGCTCGCGCTACACCGCCTTCACCGTCCAGGCGATCGATTATCTGCGTGATACCCTGGCCGAGGAGCGGCGCGGCACCTTCAACCGTGCCGACACCGAGCAATGGGCGCGCGAATCGACCTGGGCTGGGCTCGACATTCTGGCGACCGAGGCCGGTGGCCCGGAGGATGAGGTGGGCCGGGTGGCCTTCCGCGCCCGTTTCACCCTGCATGAGAAGAATGAGACTCATCTGGAATTGTCGCGCTTCCGCAAGGATCAGGGCCGTTGGTTTTACGTCGATGGCGAGGTGGGCAAAATGATGCCGGTGACCCGCCAGAATGACCTGCCCGGCCGGAATGATCCCTGCCCCTGCGGTTCGGGCAAGAAATTCAAAAAGTGCTGCGGCGGCTGAATCCGAACCGCCGGCCGGGCGTCTTGCGCCCGGCCTTCCGGTGATCCCCCCTTGGAAAGGCCGTCGCGTGATGACCCCGAGTCTTGATCTCAGTCCCCGCCCCCAGCCGGAGGTTGATCGTCCGATGATCGCGGTTGATCGCGCCATCGCCGAAGTCCGGCGCGGTCAGATCATCGAAGTGAGAACCGGCGAGCGCCGGCTGGCGATGCTCGCGGCTGAAGCGGTGACCGGACAGAGTCTGGCCCGCCTTGCCGCCGTCTCAGCCGAAGCGCCGACCCTGCTGCTGACCGGTCGCCGGCTGGCGGCCCTCGGCCTGGATAATGCTGAAAATGGCGAAGCCAGCGTCGCCCGCCTGACCGGCCCCGAATGCGGTGATGCCGAACAGGTCTCACTGCTGGTCAATCCCTGCGCCGAAGCGGCGCCGATGCCCCAGCCGGAACGGGTCACCCCCGGCGACAGCCTCGATCAGGCCTGCGTCACTTTGGCCAAGCTGGCCCGCCTGCTACCGGCGGCGCTGGTGGTGCCGCTGACCGCCAGCAGCAGCGAACGGCTGAGCGTCACCGCGGATGATGTGCTGAACCATCAGGTCAACGTCGCCCGCTCCCTGCGCCCGGTGGCCGAGGCCCGGGTGCCGCTGGCCCAGGCGGAAAATGCCCGGATCGTTGCCTTCCGCCCCTCGGACGGCGGGATTGAACATCTCGCGGTGGTGATCGGCGATCCCGATCCGGCGCAACCGGTGCTGACCCGGCTGCATTCGGAATGCTTTACCGGCGATTTGCTCGGCTCGCTGCGTTGCGATTGCGGCGACCAGTTGCGCGGCGCGATCGCCGAAATCGCCGCTGCCGGCAGCGGCGTGCTGCTGTATCTCGCCCAGGAAGGACGCGGCATCGGCCTAGTCAATAAATTGCGGGCCTATCAATTGCAGGATGCCGGCTTCGATACCCTCGACGCCAACCTCCAGATCGGCTTCGACGATGACGAACGGCTCTACCTGCCGGCGGCGCAAATGCTCGACCGCCTGGATATTCATAAAGTCCGGCTGATGACCAACAACCCGCGCAAAGTCGAGGCGCTGGCCCGCCATGGCGTCGATGTGGTCGAACGAGTGCCTCACGTCTTCCCCTCCAACGACCATAACCAGGGCTATTTACGGACCAAAGCCCGGCGCAGCGGCCATTTGTTCTAAAAATAAAAAAAGCGGGGCGCGGGGCGGCAGCCCCGCAAAAGGGGCTCACAACCGGCGAAAGATCAGCGCGCTATTGACCCCGCCAAAGGCAAAATTGCTCGACAGGAAATGGTCAGTTTCAATGCGCCGGGCGGCCCCCAGGATGTAATCGGGACCAGCACAGCGGGGGTCAACCGTCCCCAAATTGGCGGTCGGGCAGACCCAGCCCTCGCGCAGCATTTCGATTCCCAGCCAGGCCTCGATCGCCCCACAGGCCCCAAGACTATGGCCGAAATGGCCTTTCAGGGAATGAAGCGGAATTCCTTCGCCCAACGCGGCGCGGGTGGCCTCGGCCTCGGCGATATCCCCCCCCTCGGTGGCGGTACCATGGCCGCTGACAAAGCCGATTGCCTCCGCCGGCAGACCGGCCTCGGCCAGGGCCAGAGAGATCGCCCGACTCATCGTTTCCGGCTGGGGCTGGGTCACGTGATTGCCGTCCGCATTGGTAGCGAACCCGACCAGTTCGGCAAAGATCGTCGCGCCGCGCGCCCTTGCATGCTCATACTCTTCCAGCACCAGCGTGGCCGCCCCCTCGCCGATCACCAACCCGTCGCGGTCGCGGTCGAACGGGCGCGGGGTCAAAGTCGGGAAATCGTTGCGGGTCGAGGTGGCAAACAAAGTGTCGAACACCGCCGCGTCAGTGACGTCGAGTTCCTCGGCACCGCCGGCCAGCATCACGTCGGCCGCACCAAGGCGGATCGTCTCAGCGGCAAAGCCAATCGCCTGACTCCCCGAGACACAGGCATTCGAGGTCGGAATCAACCGTCCGGTCAGCCCAAAAAACAGGCCGAGATTGACCAGGGTGGTATGACCCATCATCCGGATATAAGTGGTGGCGTTGAGCGCCTTCGACTGGCCGTGCAGTTTGAGTTCATAAAAGCCCAGCACCGCATCGGGACTGCCAAACGACGAGCCATAAGCGGCCCCGGTGCGGCCGGAGCGCAGTACCGGATCTTCCAGCAGCCCAGCCACCGTCAGCGCCTGTTCACTGGCCGCCACCGCGAGTTGGGCGACCCGGCCCATCGTCCGGGTTTTCTTGCGCGGCCAGTGGTCGGGGAGGAGAAAGCCCTCGACCGGGGCGGCGAGGCGGGTATTGAGCCCGGAAAAACGCTCCCAGCTCTCCATCCGGCGGATCGCCGTCCGCCCGGCGGCAAAAGCGGCGCGAATCGTCGGCCAATCCGTCCCCAGTGCGGTAATTCCCCCCATCCCGGTCACCACCACCCGGCGCATCAGATCATCCCCCCATTAACCGCAATCACCTGACGGGTGAGGTAAGAGGCCTGATCCGAGCAGAGAAACGCCACCACCGCCGCGACCTCCTCGGGCTGTCCCATCCGTCGCATCGGCACCAGTTTGGCCATCTCCTCGCGCGGCAGATCAGCGGTCATCGCCGTCTCGATGATCCCCGGCGCAACGCAATTGACCGTGATCGCCCGTTTCGCCAGTTCGAGCGCCAACGCCTTGGTCGCCCCGATCAATCCGGCCTTGGCCGCCGAATAATTGACCTGACCGCGATTGCCGACCTGTCCCGAAACCGAGGACAAGGTCACGATCCGCCCGCCCCGCCGGGCCGACACCATCGGCATCACCAGCGGATGCAGCACCGCATAAAACCCGTCGAGATCGGTATCGATCACCCCATCCCATTCCGCCTCGGTCATCGCCGGAAAAGCGGCATCGCGGGCGATTCCGGCATTCAACACCACGCCCCAGGGGACCCCATGCGCCGCCAGTTCTGCTTCCAGCGCGGCCCGGGTTCCCGCCCGATCCGTCAGATCGAACTGCAAGGAATGAGCCTCGCCCCCACCGGCCTGGATCGCTGCGACCGTCGCCGCCGCCCCAGCCTGATCGCGGTGGTAATGCACCCCGATCGCGAATCCGTCCGCGCCCAGTCGCAACGCAATTGCCCGGCCGATTCCTTTGCTGGCCCCGGTGACCAGAATGCGGCGGCGTGCGGTTCCCTCATTCATGCTGATGTCCCTCCCTCATGTCCCGGCTCCAGGGTCATCATCCCGTCATCGGGCTGATAGAGCGTCAACCGGGCTGAGGCGATCAGACCGCCGTCACGCACAATCCGGCCCTCATAAACCCCCATCCCCGCTTCGTTCAAAATCTGCTCGACCTCGATTTCCAGTCGCTCCCCTACCGCGAAACCGGCCGGATCAACCTGGAAATCCCGGGTGCCGAGTAGAAAGCCAATCCGGATCGGAGTCCCCTGGTCGCGGGCCAGGGCTCCGACATGGGCGCCGCAGGCCTGAGCCATCAGTTCGAGCCCGACATGCCCCGGCACCCGCCCGGCGCGGGCAAAAGGATGGCCTGGGTCGAGCGTCACCTCGGCCCGGGCCTGGAGCGCATCATACGCAAGCAGAGCATCGAGCAGCCGCAGCGGTGGGGCGTGCGGCAGCAGGCTTTCGATCGGCCAGGGACAGGGTTTCATCAGGGGCTTCCCAGGATCAGGGCACAATTGCTGCCGCCAAAGGCGAAGGAGGTGCTCATCGCCACCAGGGGACCGGCCGCCGGCAGGGTTCGGCCCGGCCCGATCAGATCGAGCAGCGGAATCGCCGGATCGGCGAGGCCGTTCCAGCGATGGGGCGGCAGGCGGCGATCGGGGTTCCAGTCCGGCGACAGGGTCAGCCAGACCAGCCCGGCCTCGACCGCCCCGGCCGCGCCGAGGGTGTGTCCGGTCAGGCCTTTGGTTGAGCCGCAGGGCGGGGCGGAGCCGAACAGCCCGGCCACTGCCTGTCCTTCCATCGCATCATTGAGCCGGGTCGCGGTGCCATGCAGATTGAGATAATCGACCGTCGCCACGCCGGCCTCCTCCAGCGCCCGGCGCATCGCCAGCGCTGCACCGCGTCCGCTCGGATCGGGGGCGCTGACATGATAGGCATCGGAGCTTTCCCCCAGTCCGAGCAGAGCGACCGGCGCCGGATCGGGACTGAGCAGGAACAACGCCCCGCCCTCGCCAAGGGTGATCCCGGCGCGGTCGGCGCTGAACGGCTGGCAGGGCGTGGGGGCCACCGCTTCGAGGGCGGAAAAGCCGGCGACGGTCATCCCGCACAGGGTATCCGCCCCTCCGACCAGAGCCGCCTCGGCCAGACCAAGCCGGATCAGCCGGCGGGCGACGGCAAAGGCCTTGGCCCCGGAGGAGCAGGCGGTGGCGACCACCAGAGCCGGCCCGCTTAGGCCGAGGCCGCGCGCCAGCAGTACCGCTCCGGCCTGGAGTTCCTGCTGGCGGTAGTGAAATCCGACCGGCCATTCCCCGTCGCCAAGGCGTCGGGCCAGGGCGGCCTCACCCTCGGCGATGCCGCCGGTACTGGTGCCCACCACCACGGCAATCCGGTCAGAGCCGAACCGCGTCACCGCCTGGGTGATCGATCCGGCGATCTGGCCGCAGAGCTGCCAGAGCAGTCGGTTGTTGCGACATTCGAGGTCGGCAAGATCGCTGGGCAGCGGCGGCAGGGGCGTGGGAATCGCGCCGACCAGGGGACCGGCTCCACGCCAGGGGGTAAAACAGGACGGTGGGGATGGGGCGAACAGGGCTTCGGCATGGGCTGCCTTGTCGAGGCCGAGACAGGAGGCGATGGCCAGATCGGACAGATAGAGCGGATTCATTGAGGGACACGGGTTGAATGGACGGTCAGGGCATAGTGCCAGAGGCGATGATCGAGACTGGCGCCGCCATTCCAGGGATCGGGATCGCGCCGGATCAGCATCAGGTCGGTTCCATCGCGGCGCAGGCGGCGTTCTCCGGGCGTTTCGATCAGTTCTGCCCCGGTCAGATAGGACCGCACCGTTTCCGCCGGCCAGAACATCAGCATCAGATCGGCCAGGACATTGGCGGGGGGTAACTCCTTCGGCACCCAGGGGGCACGCTCGACCGTCAGGGTTTCGTGCTGCCACTCCAGCCGCAGCGCCCGCCGTCCGAGCGGATCGGTCGCAATCAGCAGCAGATGGCCCGGTTCGGCCGACAGAACTGCCGCCAGGACGAAGGTTTCGCCCTCACGCCGGGCGGTCACCATCTGGTCGGCTTCGATTGAAGGGCCGGCCCCGGCGGCGGACAGATCAAGGGTTACGCCTGGGGCCAGGGTGGCGACGCGGGCGGGGGGCGGTGGAGTACAGCCGGATAACAGTAACAGTGCGGCCAGCAGGATCGGGCTCCCGCCCGAACCCGGCCGGGGCGAGGCCCCGGACCCCCTTTTTTTTCGAAAAAAAGAGGGGGTTTGGGGGCGTGCCCCCAAGCGGGGCGCGGGGCGGCAGCCCCGCCCATAAGGGGCAAACACCACCGCCAAAGCCAGCCCAAGCAGCATCGTCGCGCCAAAACCACGCAAACCAGCAATCGCGCTGAAAATCATCAGACCAAACGACAATTGGGTGGTCAGCGCCGACAGCAAAGTGGCGAGCAAAGTCGGGGCGTCGCGGCGCTGCTCCGCCTCGGCGCAGAACACCGCATAATCCACCCCAATCGCCAGCACCAGCACCAGAGCCATTGCCGCGAAGAAACTGAACGGCACCCCGGCCAGAGCCAGCAGCGGCGGAGTCAAAACCACCGCCAGCAGCGGCGGCAGAATCACCCGGACCCCACCGCGTCCGCCATAGCGCCAGCACAGTGGCAGCAGCATCACCCCGACTGAAAGCGCCAACAGCAGCAACGCCCGCTCCCGATAGTGCGCCAGAAGGACACTGAGATCGGCGGTCGGATCGAGGAAATGGACCCCCTCAAGCCCGGCCGCCGCCGCGCGCAGCGCCGCCGGATCAAACGGCGGATCAAGCATCACCAGATGCAGGCCGGGCCGGATCACCAGCAGATCAAGCAGCGGCAAAGCCCCGGTGGCCCGAATCACTCCAAGCGACAAAGGCCCGACCGGCGCAGACGGAGCCGTGGTCTGTAAACCGATCTGCTCTCGATAAGCGGCAAGATGAGGCGCAAGCAAGGTCGTTTCGACCAGAGCCTGCGTCTCGGCCTGTCGCGCCGCCGAGGGAACGAACCGGGCCGGGCCACGCCAGCCGCCCAGAGGCAGCACCGCCAGCCGCGCCCCCAGCGCCTCCTCCTGACGCAAGGCCGTTTCGGTATCCCCGGCCACAATCACGAACCCCTGTCCGCCCAGCGCCAGCCCGGTCAGACGGACCAGTTCGGCCTGTTCGGCTTTCAGGATCGGGTCAAGCGCCTGCTGGTGGCGGATGTCATCATCCGCTTCCAGTCGGGTCGCTCCCACTCCGGCCGCCAGCAGCAACAGCCCCAGCCCGATCCGGCGCCACCAGAGCAGGCGGGGCTCGTCCCACAACCGCCACAAGGCCAGACTCGGCCACGCCAGCGCCGCCGGCATTGGCCGGGCCGGCGCCCGGTCAAGCCGGGGAAACCACAGGATCACCGTCAAAAAAGCGGCGATCAGCCCGACCGCCGAGAACCATGCCACCTGTCGCAGCCCCGGCAACGGGGCCAGCGCCAAAGCGGCATAGCCAATCAAGGTCGTCAGCAGACCAAGAGCCACGCCGATCCACACCCGCGCCAGTCGCTGGCGCGGACTCAACGGGCCGGCGAAACGCTGGGCAAAATAAATCAGAGCGTAATCGATGCTGACCCCGATCAAACTGCCCCCGAATCCCAGAGCGGCGACGTGAATCCGGTCAAACAGCAGCAGAGTCGCCGCCGTCGCCACCACCATCGCCGTTGCCGTCAGGAGCAGACCGAGCAACAGCGGGCCAAAGCCGCGAAACACCAGCAGAATCAGAGCCAATGTTCCCAGGGCAGACCAGCCCCCGATCAACGAGGCTTCGTCCATCCCCTGCCGGGCCGCCGCTTCGGCATAAAACACACTCCCCAGCCGCAACACCCGGAGCGAGGGGATTTCAGCCTGAATCTGCCCGATTTCTGCGGCGCTGGCGCTGACAAAGCGGTGCTGATCGTCCAGGGCCTGCGGATTGCCGGCGAGACGGCCACTGACCAGCACCCAGACCATCCCCCCGTCATGCCGGGTGAGCCAGCCCTGCTCCAGACTCAGCCGGGTGGCCGGTAGCGGCAATGTGGTCAGAAAGGACGGGAACAACAAAAAGGGATCGGCGGCGAGCAGACGAGCATCGGCCATCCCGCCAATCCCGTAAAGCTGGGACAGAGCCCTCCCGAACAACGCCTCTCCCTCCCCCGCGATCAGGCGCTGGCGATCCGCTTCGGCCAGCAAGCCAGCCCGATGGGGGAAATAAGCCGCCCCCAGCCGGCGCAGAGCCTCGGCATCCGGGACATCCTCGCCCGGTTCCAGCAGGCCCTGACGGTGCAGCCCATCGCGCAACCGGGCCGCGGCGGTGCGGGCCTGCTCCGCTTCCGCCGCCCCAACCAGAAACACCACCCGGCGGGCCAGATCCCGCTTGATCCGGGTCTGGGCCTCGGTCAGGCCGGGATCGGTCTGTTCCACCGGCAGCAAGGCAAACAGATCCGTTTCCAGCGGGAACCCGGCCCGACTCTGCCACCCCAGCCAGACCACCGTCAGCAGCACCAGCCCCAGCCACCCCAGGGCCGCCAGACGCCCGCTCATCGGCCGGCAGCGCGGTCAAACAGCGCCTGCTCCTCGGCCGACAACGGCCCCGCCTCGATCTGCTGTCCGGAGAAGGTCAGGCGGTCGTGATCGCCGCCAGGGCGGGTGATCGTCACCGTCTCGACAAAAGACCCGACCCGGGCTTCGATCCGCGCCACTGGCAAACCCGCCACCGGGGTTTCGGGACGGGGAGTCAACTGGACCTCGCTCCCCGCTCCCTGCGGGGTTCGGGTCAGCAGAAACGCCTGCTCCAGCGGCCGCCATTCCCCCTGCATCGCAGCGGACAGGATGTCATGCAGCGGCCCCAGAAACGGCAGTTTCGCCGCCGACAGATGCAGGGTTTCCTGACCGTCGAGGGTCTGGCGCAGCCCGCCCGGGGTGATCACGCTGACCAGGGCGAACGGCACCGTTCCACGCCAGATCAAGCCCTGGCCGGGGGCGAGCAGAAACGTGCCTTCGGAGCGAATCGGCCGGGCGAAACCGGCCAGAGTGCGTTCCTGGATGAAATGGCCCCGCAACACCTCACCCGGCCCCAGCCGAGCCGGCTCTGCGGCCACGGCCGATCCGGTCAGCAGTAGGAACAGCAACAGGGCGGTGGCAGCCAACCAACGGCGGTTCATCCGAGCACCTTCTGGACCCGATCGCGCAGCGCCACCGGGGTTTCCAGGCAAAGCTCCCGGCTTGCCGCCACCACGGCGAGTTGGATCGTTTCCGCCTTGGTCAGAACCTCGCCGCTGTCGTCATCGAGGATGCGATAGGCCAGACGCAGCCGGTTTTCATATTCAACCAGGGTGGCGATCACCCGTATTTTCTGGCCGAACCGGGCCGGGCGGACATATTTCAACCGCAGATCGACCACCGGCCACAGATAGCCGGATTCCTCCATCTGCGGATAAGAATAATCCAGCCGGTCGAGCAGGGCACAGCGGGCTTCCTCCAGATAGCGCACGTAATTGCCGTGCCACACCACCTGCATCGGATCAAGGTCATAGAAGGGGACCGTGATCGTGATCTCAGCAGAAATCACCGCCTTCCCTCCTGTTCGGCCCAGAAATCGTAAAAATTGAACCATTGCTCGGGGGCGGCGCGACATTCCTGTTCCAGCCGGGCCGCGTAAGCCGTCACCAGCGGCAGCAGCGCCGAGTCTCGATCGGCGCGCGGCAGAACCACCTGTTCGGCAAAGGGCTCCAGACTGAGTCGCCAGGAGTCCGGCCCGATCCGGCGGCAAAACAGCAGATGGACTCGACATCCGAGCAATGCGGCCAACAGCCATGGCCCCTGGGGGAAGGGGGCCGGCGCGCCGAGAAACGGCACCCGGATCACCCGTCCGTGCGAGGCCACCGGCACCCGGTCGCCGGCAATCGCGATCCATTCGCCGCGCTCGATCCGCTGTTGCAACGCAATCACGGTCTCCGGGCCGAAATCGGCGACTTCGACCAGACGCGCCGCCGCCGCCGGGGCAAATCCGGCCAGCACCTGATTGAAATGAGCGGCATGGCGGGTGTGAACCAGCACGGTCAAGCGGTCGCGCAGGGCCGGCGCCGCCAGCGCCCGCGCCAGTTCGACCGCGCCATGATGCGACACCACCAACACCCCGCCGGCCGGATCGGCAATCATCGTGGCCAAAGCGGCGGGATCGGTTGGTTGCAGTGCTGTCAGTGGGATCTGTCCGGCCCAGGCGGCGACACTCTCCAGGGCGCGGCTCGCAAAGGCAAAAATCAGCGGCAAAGCCGCCAGTTGGCCGACAGGGCGGCCATGCAGCCGGGTCAGATAAGCGACGGTAGCGGCCCGCTGGGTCCGTCCACTGAGGAAGAAATAGAGCAGGGCCGGACTGAGCAGGGCCAGGGTCACCCGCCGGCCGCAATGACGCATTTGCCACGCCGTCAGCGCCAGCCCCCAGCGGGCCCCCCGTTCGGCCAGCCCGGCCCAATGGGTCGGCGGCGCCGCCAGTGGGGGCGGACGGTGGGCCAGGATTGTCGGCAGGCGGGCCAGCAGGGTGAGAACCAACCGGGTATGCATCGCACTCAGGCGTAAAGTGTCGCGCCAGGGGTCGAAATTCGAACGATTGCCGGGGGGATAGGTCACCGCCACCGGCAGCATCAGCGGCGGCACCCCGCGCCAGAACAGCCGGACCATGATTTCGGTATCAAAGGACATCCGCAGCCCGACCGGTTGCTCGGCCAGCACGGCCAGAGTTGGCGCCAACGGATAGACCCGAAAACCGCACAGACTGTCCCGGATCCGGAACGACAGAGTCTCGACGAACACCCACAGATGGGTCGCCCACCGGCCGATCCGCCGCGCCGGAGGAACCGTGTCATCATAAACGGGGAAACCGCTGACCAGGGCTTCGGGGTGGGTTTGGGCTGCCGCCAGCAGGCGGGGCAAAGCGGCGCGGTCATGCTGGCCATCGGCATCGATCTGAAGGACATGAGTCAAACCGGCCGCCGCCGCACGGTGGAAACCTTCGATCACCGCCGCTCCTTTCCCCCGGTTGTGGGCGAAGCGGATCACCTCGACCGCTTCCGCCGGGGCATGCAGCCGGGCAATCGCCGCCGCCGGTTCGGGCGGGCTGCCATCGTCGATGATCCAAACCGGCAGTCCCAGCGCGCGCAAGGCCTGCACCAGAGCAGGCAGAGCGACGGCATGATGATAGGTCGGGATCACCGCCCCGGGGCGAAAGTCGTTCATGTGGAGGCCACCTGGATGCGACCGCTGGCGCAGAGGGTGCCATCGCGGTGATAGTCAAAGCGGAGACGGTGCCGGTCCGGTTCCCAGCACAGGACCAGGATCAAGGCGTCTCCCGGGTGGATCAGCGCCTTGAATTTGACCTGCACCGCCTGGGCGGCCAGCGGGCCGAGACCGAGCCAGCGTTCCGCCAGCGCCAGCGCCCAATCGAGCTGAACCACCCCCGACAGGACCGGAAAACCCGGGAAATGACCGGTAAACCAGCCGGCAGCCGGCGCCAGATCCAGCACCAGAGCGAGGCCGGCGCCTTCGGGATAACAGGCGGTCACCGCCGGCAGGGCAAGGCAGGGATCAGACATCGGCCACATCCTTGGGAAAGAGCGCCGCCAGCGCTGCCGCTGGGCATTTGCCCAGGCCGTCACGCGGCAGAGCGGCGACGAAACGCCAGCGCCGGGGCCGCGCGGCCGGCTCCAGCCGGTCGGCGACGGCGGCGCGCAACCGGCGTCCCAGCCGGAAAGCGCCCTCCGCCGCCAGATGCGCCTGTCCAGTCTCGCTCAGGACCACGGCGGCGGCCAGCGTGTCGGCAGCGGCCTCGGGCAGGACCAGCGCCGCCGCTTCGACCACTTCGGGCAGAGCGGCTAGCGCCGCCTCGATGGCCGCCAGACCGACCCGCTTGCCCTCGATTTTGACCACCCGATCGGCCCGACCGAGCAGGGCGAACCCTTCGTCGCCCCTCCGGCAGATCTGGTCGGCACCGTGTGCAGGCCCGACAATCCAGGGCGCCTCAACCGTGAGCAGCCCGGCTGGATCAGGCCAGACCCGCGCCCCGGGCAGGGGACTCCAGGGCGCCGCATCGCCGCCAGGGCGGGAGGCAATCGCCCCGGTTTCGGTGCTGCCGAGGATCTCCGTCACCGGACAGGCGAACAGACGGGCCGCCGCTGTCGCTGCGGCAGCGGGCAGGGCCGCCCCGGCCGACAGCAGCAAGGCCGGCCGCCGGGCGGCAACCAGTCCCTCGATCCGGCGCAGATGGGCCGGGCCACTGATCAGCCAGTCGCCCTCGGCGAGATCGGCCAGCAGGGGTTCCCATAAGGGGTAGGACCGGGCCGCAAACGGACGTCCGGCCAGCAGTGGCCAGAGCAGTTTGAAGATTAGACCATAAGCATGGTGATGCGGCACGGTGGCACGGTGACAGCCCGTCCCCCCCGTCCCCAGAAGCTCGGCCACGGCGTTGGCTTCGCGCACCAGCAGGCCGAGCGAACGCTCGATTCGTTTCGGCTGCGCGGTGCTGCCCGAGGTGAAGACGCTGATCGGGGCGGCCTCCAGATCGAATTCGGTGGGAACCGCCGCAAAATCCCCGGTCAGGATCGGTTCGCCACCCTCGCCGAGCAGACAATCCCACTCCGACGCTAGGTCGGCCAGCAGGGCTGGCTGCTCCGGCGGCAGCAACAGCACCGGACAGCCGGCACAGGCGGCGGCAAGCAGCCCGACACAGAAAGCGTATCCATCCTCCTCGCGTAAGGCGACCCGTGCCCCGCGCAGCCGCGCCGCCAGCCCCCCGACTGCCCCGCGCAGATGCTCCCAGCAGACCGGCTGACCGTCGCGCCACGCCACCAGCGCCGTTCCGGATCGGATCCGCCCGTCCAGCAGAGCCTGGAGCGGCGGCAGACTCATCGGGTCTCCCGGCCGAGCCGGGCGGCATAGAGGGCTTCAAGATGGCGGACCAGATGCCGCGCCGCGATCGGACGGAACGGCTGGTCCAGAAAGGCGGCAATTGGAATCCGCTCCCCCACCTCCAGCCGGAAACGGGTCCGCCGTGGCGGTGCCCGCCACCAAACCTGCCCCTTGGCCAGCAGGGGCGGATCAACCTCGATAAAAATTGTCTGGAGGTCACTCGGGGCCAGGGTCGCCAGATTGGCAAAGCCGCGCTGGAAACGGGGCAGCGCACCGGGCGGGGTGCGGGTGCCTTCGGGAAAGACGATCAGGGTCTCTCCCCGGCGCAGCCCCTCCAAACAGGCCTCCAGCAGACGCTCGGGCGGCAGATCATTGCGGATATAGCCGGCCCCGGCGACGGTGAGGCGAAAAAACGGGTTCGACCACAGGCCCGCTTTGACCACGCATTGCACCCGGGGCACCAGGGCCATGATCATCACCACATCGAGCAGGGATGGGTGATTGGCGATGATCAGGGTGCCGGACAGATCGCCCAATCGTTCGGTGCCGACAAATTCGACATCGGCCACCCGCAACAGGTCGATTCCCCGGCAATAGAGGCGGAACAGATGATGGAGCAGGCCTTGAATCCGCCGCCGCCGGGTCTCTGGACTTCGGCTGATCAGGGAGAGGAGAGGAAAGACCGTCAAAGCGAGCAGGGTGCCGCCCATCCCGATCAGGGCCAGGAACAGACCAACGCCGAGCGCCCGCCACACCTGTCCAGGATCAGGCATCATCGCTCCCTTCGCTCCGGCGCCACTGCCATTCGAAGCGGGAACCGCGCGCGCTGACATCGGACTCCCCCGCCAGCAGGCGGAGGAACGAATCCGTTAGGCTGGGATCGCCCGGCGCTGGGGGACTCGGGCGCAACGTCAACGCGAGGGCCAGACCGCTGTCGGGAGCCAGCCGCAGGGCCAGCACCCGCGCCGGGGGACGGGACTCGATCACGGGCTGGTAGAGTTCGGGCAGCGGCGCGTCGAAATGGAGCAGGATCACCCCGGCCCGGTCTTCCACGACGCAGCCCGCGGCCTCGATCAGACCAAAGCCGAAACTGTCGGGGCCGGCCGAGAGGGCGGTATGACCGGTGGTGCTGCCGGTAGCGATCGAAAGCAATCCGGCCAGGGCATGATGAACCGACAGGCTGAAATCGGCCGGCGATACGCTGTTGCTTTCGGCCAATTCCTGCAACAAACCGAAGGTGCGATCATATTCGCCATGGCGTGACGACAGCACCAGCCGGGGCATTGGCCCGTCCGGCAGCACGCTCCAGGCGGCTTCCAGGGCTCGTCGTCCGATCGGGGTAATCCGTCGGCGCAGTAAGACCGGCAGGGAACGCGCGGGGGCAAGCGTGCCGCCCCGGGTCCAGGTGTCGTCTTCTTCGCGCCAGCCCGCCCAGGCTTCAACGCAAAATCGTACCTCTCGGTCCGCGACCGCTGCTGACACCCTGTTGTTTTCTCCCCATCCCCACGGTTACAACCCTAACAGGATGTTCCTGGCGACGAAAGAGCAGGGATCTCACGTTTTGCGGGGCTGCCGCCCCGATCCCTGCTTGGGGGCAAGCCCCCAAACCCCCTTTCTTTTCAAAAACAAAGGGGGTCTGGGGAATCTCCCCAGCCGGGTGCGGGCGGGAGCCCGCTCTTTTCAGAGAGCGAAGCCGGGGCCGACCCGATCGAGCGCACCGCGCAAGGCGAGATGAGCCGCACGCGACTCCAGGCCGAGCCGGATCAGCCCGGGGAGTTGCCAGGGCCGCAGGGCCAGACGGGCCAGCACCGCGAAAGGACGCGGCTTGCCGTCAGGGCCAAGCCCGGCCGCCGCCGCACTGGGCAGAGAAAAACCAGCCGGATCGGCCACCGCGCGCAGCACCGCAAACGGACAGCCGACCCCGGTCGCAACCCGGGCAACGGCGCCGCTTTCCATATCCACCGCCCGCGCCCCGACCGAGGCAAACAGGCCGCGCTTGGAATGAGAGCCGGCAATCACCCGGTTGGCCGCAAACACCGGACCCCGCCGCGCCTCGGGCAACGCGTTGAGCAGACGGCACATCCACACCGAATCGACCGGAAAATGGTCAAGACCGTCGATCACCTCGGTGGCGATGATCAAATCGCCCGAAGCCAGAGCCGGATCAGTTGCGCCGGCAATGCCGAAACTGAGCAGGGCCTGGGCGCCCTGATCCAGCAGACGGCGGGCCTGATATTCGGCCGCCACCGGATCGGCACCGGCAATCCCGACCAGCACACCGGGCGGCAACAAGGCCGCTTCCGATTCCATCCCCACCACCACCCCGACCGGAACTCGGCCGGGGGCGCCATCGGGCCAGCAGGTGGAGGGAAAAGACTCCTCGTCAGAGGGCATGCAGCACCGGTCCGGCATTGCCACTGGTCAGGTTGCGATAACGCGCCAACGCCCACAGCGGGAAGAAAGCACGGTAGCCATGGTAACGCAGATAGAACACCCGGGGAAAGCCGACCGCCGTATAATGCGCTTCATCCCAGGTACCCTCTTCGGTACGGGTCTGAATCAGATAATCGACACCGCGCCGAACCGCCTCGCTGTTGGTTTCTCCCACCGCCATCAGGCCGAGCAGTGCCCAAGCCGTCTGGGAGGGGGTGCTGACGCTGGCCTCGCCACGCGGCTGACCCTCCCAATAAGAGCGGCCATCCTCGCCCCAACCGCCGTCAGCGCGCTGCCGGCTTTCCAGCCAAGCCACCGCTTTGCGGATCGCCGGGGCATCATGCGGCACCCCGGCGGCATTCAGCGCGCACAGGGCTGACCACGTCCCGTACACATAATTGGTTCCCCAGCGGCCGAACCACGAGCCGTCCGCTTCCTGTTCAGCCAGGATATAAGCGACGCCCTCCTTGGCCACCGGGTCGGCACCGCCCTTGCCCAACACCGACAGCACCGAAACGCAACGGGCGGAGACATCGACCGTCGGCGGGTCGAGCAGAGCCCCATGATCGGCAAACGGAATGTGGTTGAGGTACTGGGCGTCATTCTCGGCGTCAAACGCACCCCAGCCGCCGTTCTTGCTCTGCATCCCTCGCAGCCAGACCGCGCCTTTCTCCACCACCCCGGCATAATGGGTCGCATCGAGCCGGTCGAGCGCGGCCATCACCACCGCCGTATCATCGACGTCGGGATAATGCGGATTGGCATACTGGAACGCCCAACCGCCCGGGGGCAGGTCAGGACGCTGGATCGCCCAATCGCCCACCACGTCGGTGATCTGACGCTCAACCAGCCAGTCAGCCGCCTGCCGCGCCGCCGCCTCGGCCACCGGGCCGCCAGCTTCGAGCAGGGCATGAGTCGCCAGCGCAGTATCCCACACCGGAGAAACGCAGGGCTGGACCCAAGCCCGGTCGCCCTCTTCGACCACCAGTTTGCGGATCGCCTGCTTGGCGGTCACCACCCGGGGATCATCCTTCGGTACGCCGAGGAGGTCATACATCAGCACGGCATTGACCATCGCCGGGAAGATCGCCCCCAGCCCGTCCTCGCCATTCAGCCGTTCATCAACAAAGGCCACCGCCTTTTTGACCGCCAACTGGCGCAAGCCCTGGGGGAAATACGGCTGGACCCGGTGCAGCACCTTGTCCAGGCCCCGGAAGAAATAAGCCCAGCCCGACCGCGCCGGTTCCAGATTCCAGTTGGTGACCTGCTCCGGCGGAATCGGGAACAATTCGCGGATGTTGATCCGCAGCGGGTTGCGCGCCTGCGGCTTCAGGCTCATCAACACGATCAGCGGGACAATCACCGTCCGCGACCAATAGCTGACCCGGTCGAGATGGAACGGGAACCATTTCGGCAACAGCATGATCTCGACCGGCATCACCGGAACCCCGGTCCAGGGGATCTGGCCGAACAGGGCCAGCAGGGTGCGGGTAAAGACATTGCTGGCGACAGCCCCGCCCCGGGCCAGGATCGCCTCGCGCGCCCGCTTCATGTGCGGGGCATCGATATCGTCGCCGATCGCTTTCAGGGCGAAATAGGCTTTAACCGTCGCGCTGATATTCAGCTCGCCCCCGTGGAACAGCGGCCAGCCACCATGATTGGGATCCTGGATCTGACGCAGATAGACCCCAATCCGTTCTTCCAGCGGCGGATCCCGTTCATCGAGATAATGCAGATACAGCACAAACTCGGCGGGAATGGTGGCGTCAGCCTCCAGGTCAAACACCCAGTGCCCATCCGGCCGTTGACGCTTGATCAGAGCGGCAGTGGCCTGTTGCACCGCGTCTTCCAGCGCCTCGGCGGCGGGATCGAACGCGGTCGAACGCTGTTTCAGTTCACTCGCAAGCACGTCGGACCTCATCAAACGGAAAAGGAAGCCCCGGGGCGGGGGCAGCGGCGGCCGATCTCAGATCAGGCCGTGACGCAGCACACACCAGAGTTTGGCCCCGGCGGGCAGGCGCACCGGCGGCAGACGCGGCTGGAAACCCTCGGCTTCCAGGCAGCGAAACACCCCCCGGTACATCTCTTTCATCAGGGTCGCCGGGCGCATCGCCCGACGGGAACAGGTGGCCATCGCCACATCAGACTCCGCAAAATAACCGCGAGCCTGTTCGGCAAGGTCCCGGCAGACCTCACCCAAAGCCGGATGCGCCAGCACCTCAGCTGGATCAGCACTGGTGATCCCGTGCGCTGACAGGATCTCATCGGGCAGATAAAGCCGGCCGATCGCCGCATCCACGGCAACATCGCGCAGGATATTGGTCAGTTGCAGGGCCATCCCGGTGGCATTGGCCACGCGCTGGCCCTGAGGCCGGCTCTCGCCAAACACCCGCACCGACAACCGCCCCACCGCCGCCGCGACCCGGTCGCAATAGAGATTGAGCTGATCCATCGAAGGACGGACCATCGCATGGTCTCCATCCATCTCGCAGCCATCGATCACGGCCAGGAAGTCAGCCTGAGGCAAAGCATAATCGGCAACCGGTCCCAGCAGAGCCCGGGTCACCGGATGGGTTGGCCCGCCCTGATACAAGCGGGCGATCTCCTCACGCCACCAGCCGAGGCGACGGCGCTTATCGGCCGGGTCGCCCGGCTCGTCGGCAATGTCATCAACCTCGCGGCAGAAGGCATAAACCGCATAAATGCCGTAACGGCGCGGCTTTTCCAGCAGGCGCATGCCCCAATAGAACGAGGATCCGGACGCCCGGACCCGGGCCGCCATCTCCTCATGTAAAACGGGATCGACGCTGCTCATCAGGCCCCCTCCGGCCGTTGGTCCTGCACCCGTCCCTTCCAGACTCCGCCCCGACCCCGGTGCCAGCTCACCCCGGATTCGATCGTGGCGCCGAGATAGAACAACGCTACCGCCGGCATCGCAACCGCCCACAGCGGGCTCAGGCCAAACCGCCGAACCGTCGGCCAGAAAGCACAGCTCATCGCCGTCCAGGCCAACAGACCGAGCATCGAGCCCGACAACGCCAGCACCGGCGGCAGGACGAAAACCAGCCCCATCGCGGCGACGGTGCCGGCCAACAATAACGGGGAATGCTTGAGCTGGGCATAGGCCGAACGGGCAATCATCCGCCACAATCCGGCCGGGCCATGATAGGAGCGCGAACTGGACGTCTCCCAGCTCAGATCGATCCGAACCCGCCCGCCGACCCGCTTGACCACTCCGGCCAGGGTGCAATCATCAATCACCGCGCCCCGGATCGCGGCAACCCCCTCGATCCAATCAACCGCTGCCGGGCGGATCAGAACGTACCCGCCAGCGGCGGCGGCGGTCGGCCGGGCCGGATCGCGCACCCAGGCAAAGGGATAAAGCATGCGGAAAAAGAACACGAAGGCCGGGATCACGGCGCGTTCCCACCAGCTTTCGGTGCTCAACCGGACCATCCGCGAAGACAGGTCGAGCCGTTCCGCCAGCGCCCCGGCCACCACTCGGCGCAACTCGCCCGGGGCGTGGGTGATGTCAGCATCGGTCAGCAGCAGGAACCCGACCTCGGGATGGGCCGCGCGGGCGGCGGCAATCCCGTTATGCACCGCCCACATTTTGCCAGCCCAGCCGGGCGGCAGATCGGGCGCGGTCACGATCGTCAAACGGTCGCTGGCGCCCAGAACCTCGGCGGCAGCGCGGGCAAGATCGGCGGTACCGTCACTGCTATGATCATCAACCAGGGTCACACTCAACCGGCCGGGATAATCGGACGACAGCAGCGAAGTGATGGTGGTCGCGATTTCCTCGGCCTCATCCCGCGCCGGAATCACGGCGGCAACCTCCGGCCAGGAGGAGGGGGTGGGCGCGTCGGCCGGCGTGTCGATCCGCCAAAATCCACCCCGACCCGCCAGCAGCCAGCCCCAGGCGCCCAGCCCGGCGAGGCCAGCCAATCCCGTCAAACTCATTGTGTCACCTGTCCTTGCGCCTGAAACCAGGCAACGGCATCGGCCAGGGCCTGTTCCGCCGGACGATGCTGGTAGCCGAGGTCGGTCTCGGCCTTGGCCGAAGAAAAATACATCCGCCAGCGGGCCATTTTCAGGCCGTCACAGGTCAGGAACGGTTCGCCCCCCCGGAAACGCGCCCAAAGCTCGGCTCCGAAAGCCAGTGGGAACAGCGGCAGGCGCGGCAGACGCACCTTGGGCGGACGCCGGCCGGTCAGACCGGCAATCCGGGTCAGAATCTCGGACAGGGGCAGATTATCCCCCCCCAGAATATAGCGTTCGCCAATCCGGCCCCGTTCCATCGCCAACAGATGGCCCTGGGCGACATCCTCGACATGAACCAGATTGAGGCCGGTATCGAGATAGGCCGGCATCCGCCCGCTCGCCGCCTCAACAATCATCCGGCCGGTTGGAGTCGGCTTAACATCGCCCGGTCCGATCGGAGTCGAGGGATTCACGATCACCACCGGTAAACCGGTTTCCGCCGCCATCCGTCGCACTTCGGCTTCGGCCAGAAATTTCGACCGCTTATAGGGACCGACCATGTCAGCCAGATCGCTCGGAACGGCTTCGTCAACCACGCCGCTTTCCAGATGGCCGAGCGTCGCGACCGAGCTAGTATAGACGATCCGCTCCAGTCCCGCCGCCTGGGCCGCCTGCATCAGCGCCCGGGTCCCTTCGACATTGGCGCGAAGCATGGCCGCCTCATCCGGCACCCATAAACGGTAATCGGCAGCGGCATGATACAGCCGGGCACAGCCGGTCAGAGCCCGGGACAGCGAGGATGAATCCTCCAGCCGTCCTTCCGCGATCTCGACCTCCAGCCCGGCGAGATTGCTCCGGTTGGAACCGGGCCGGGCCAGCACTCGCACCCGCTCTCCGCGTGCCAACAAGGCCCGGGCGATCGCCGAACCGACGAAACCGGTTGCCCCGGTGACAAGGGTGATCCCGTTCATGAAACAAAATCCCTCAGCACCCGGGCGATGGTTCACGCGGGCGGTCGGGTTAGTTACATCTTTTGTGTTGGCATCCGCCACAGTTTCTTTGATCCTGTCAACAAATCCATACTCCCGTAATAGGGGAATTCTTCATAACATGCTCGCGGCAAGTCTGATAGGCGGTGTCTTCGCCGTCGGTGGTTACGCTTACCTCGCGTTGGCCTTCCGTCACCTTCGTTCCGTCCTTCCTTCCGGCCCGCTTCCGACCTGGCGGCCGCCGGTGACCGTGCTGGTCCCGGCCCATGGCACCCCGCCTCGACTGGAAGAGTGTCTGCGTTCGATCTGTGCCCAGGACTATCCCGGGCTTCAGGTGGTGTTCGGCCTGCATAGCCCGGAGGACCCGGCGCGGGCGGTGATCGAACGGGTTCGTGCCGCTTTTCCCACCCTCGATACCGCTCTGGTGATCGACGGCCACCGCCTCGGCAGCAATCCGAAAAACGCCAACCTTGCCAACATGTTGCCGGCAGCGAAGCATGATATCCTGGTGATGATCGACAGTGATGTGCTGATCGAGCCGGATTTCGTGCTCCGCTTCATCCAACCTTTGGCGGAACAGGGGGTCGGCGGGGTCACCAGCCTTTATTCGGGCGCCCCGGAAGCCAATCCGATCGCTCAGCTCGGCGCGCTCTATCACAACGATTGGTTTATTCCCTCCGTGCTGGTCGATCTGTCGCGGCGTGAGATGGACATCTGTTATGGCGCGGCGATCGCCGTCACCCGGGAGTCCCTGGCGGCGATCGGCGGATTCGAAGCGATGGCCGATGCGGTGGCTCAGGATTACGTGTTTGGCCACCAGCTCTATCGCCAGGGGTTCAAGGTCCGCCTGGCCCAGCCGATCGTGGCGACCGTGGTGTCAGAACACCGCCTGAATGATCTGATCCACCATGAATTACGCTGGAGCCGGGCGATCCGCGCGATTCGCCCCCTCGAACATCTCGGCAGCCTGTTCATGAGCCCGCTTGCGCCGATGCTGCTGATGAGTCTGCTGGGCTGGACGTGGTGGATCGCCCTGCCGGCGATAGCTCTCCAGATCGGCCTGCGCCAGCATCTGCATCACCGCCTGCGCCACTTTTTCCCCAACCTTCCCCCGGCCAAACCGTGGATGATCGTGGCCCGCGAACTGCTCAATGGTCTGGTGCTGACCTGCGCCTGGTTCGGCCGCCGGGTCCGCTGGAACAATCAGGTGATGGAAACCCGGAACGGCCTGCGGATGAACCAAATCAGCTAAAAAACAAGGGGGTCTGGCGCCTCGCTCCAGGCAAGAGCGAGATGCCCCCCGCCCCAATCCCAGTGCCCGACCCACCCGGCGCCAAACCGGCACATCCCATTGCGACCCGCCAGCAACGCCGCCCCGTCGAGGGCCAGAGCGGCCGCCAGGCCCCCTCCGGTCAGCTTGGCCACGGCCTCGCGCATCGTCCAGCAAGCGAGAAAAGCCGCTTCGCCCTCAGCGGCGACCCAACGAATTTCCGCCGCCGAAAAATAGGCCCGGGCCAGCCGCAGCGGATCCCGCCCGGGACGGGGGATTTCCAGATCGATCCCGACCCGTCCCCGTGCCGCAACCCCCGCCGCGACCCAGTTGCCACTGTGACTGATCGACACATCCGGTCCCCGCGCACCGGCAGCATTGTGCAGACAGGGCCGCCCCTCAGCATCCGCCCCCCATTGCCAGCTTTCGCCCGGGAGCAACCCCAAAGCCAACCGCCGTGCCTCCACCGATTGCCAACGCCGCCGGGCGGTGCGCTCAGCCGGCGCCCCTAAAAAGGGCAGCCCCGCGACAGCCAGACGTAGCGGGAGCCGGGCGAAGGCGGGGAAACCGGGCATCGTCCCGACTGGACATTGAATTCGTCCTAAGGTATCGCTTCGGCTCATCGTTCCGCCCTCGTTCCCAGGTCGATACCCGCATGGATAGCCTTGACTCTGATCTGAAGCGACTGATCGTCTCGGCGCTGAAGCTCGAAGACATCACCCCCGAGGACATCGACTCGGACGAGCCCCTCTTCGGCACCAGCGGCTTGGGACTGGATTCGATCGACGCGCTTGAACTCGGGGTCGCCCTGCGCAAAACCTACGGGATCCGGATCGAAACGGTGTCGGATGAGATCAGAGGCCATTTCGCCAGCGTGCGCACGCTGGCGGCCTTCATCGCCAGCCAGCCGGGGGAGCCGGGATGACACGGGACGAAATTTTCACCGCTTTATCGGGCTATCTCCAGGAAATGTTCGAGATTCCGGCGGAAAAGATCAGCCTGGAGGCCCATCTGGGTGAGGATCTCGACCTGGACAGTATTGATGCAGTCGATCTGGTGGTCCGGCTCCAGGATCTGACCGGGCGCAAAATCTCGCCCGAACAATTCAAGACAGTCCGGACCATCGGCGATGTGGTCGAACGGGTGCATGAACTGTTTGTGCCGTGAGGACGGGGCGGCTGCCCCGCACCCCGCTCTCTCTTTTTTTCAAAAATAAAGGGGGTCCGGGGCCTCGCCCCGGGCGGGTTCGGGCGGCAGCCCGGCCTTTGATCCTGGCCGGATTCGGCCTGCTCTACCCTGGTCTGGTCTTTTTCACCCTCGACCGGATTCCCCCCGGTGCCCTGGTCCTGACCGCGCTGGTTCTGGTCGCGGCCCGCCTCGGCCTGCTGCGGGGCTCTCCGCTCGCCGCCACCCTGTGTCCCCCGCTCGGACTGGTCTTTCTCACCACGGCCCTGCTCGGACTGGTCGGGGCCGAACAGGCCGCTCTGGCCTATCCCATGCTGATGTCGCTGGGCATGGCCGCCGCTTTCGCGTGGTCCCTCCGTCAGCCCGCCTGTCTGGTCGAACATTTCGCCGCTCTGACCGAGCCCGATCCAAGCCCGGCGGCCCGAGCCTATATGCGCAAAGTCACGCTGGCCTGGGCGCTGGTCCTGACCGGCAACGCCCTCTGCTCCGCAGCAACCATCGCCAGCGGCGACCGAACCCTCTGGGCCGGCTATAATGGTGGGGTCAGTTATCTGATCCTCGGCGGGACGGCCGGCCTGGAAGGACTGATCCGCCGCCGCGTCAAAGCCGGAAAAACCGCCCCGCCGGAACGGGACGGCCCCGGGTCTCAGCCAAAACGGACGTTGACGATCTCGTAGGATTTCGAACCACCGGGGGTGGTGACTTCCACCGAATCCCCGATATGCTTGCCGATCAGGGCCCGAGCCAACGGCGAATGCACCGACATCCGCCCGGATTTGATATCAGCCTCATGCGCCCCGACGATGGTGTAAGCCACCTCATCCTCGGAATCCTCATCCGCCAGCGTCACAGTCGCCCCAAAGCGGACCTGATCCCCCGACAGGGTCGAGGCGTCAATCACCTGAGCCCGGGAGATAATGTCCTCCAGTTCGACCACCCGGCCTTCGATGAAGCTCTGCCGTTCCCGCGCCGCGTGATATTCGGCGTTTTCCGACAGATCGCCGTGCTCACGCGCTTCTGCAATAGCGCGAATCACCGCCGGACGCTCAATCGTCTTGAGCGTCCTCAGTTCATCCTCCAGCTTGGCCAGGCCGGGAGGAGTCATTGGGATTTTTTCCATCAAGAAACCCCGGTCAAACGGAACCACCAGACGGCACGCCACACAGCGACCGTCCCCCTTGCCGCTCTCTAGAACGAAGGATCAAAATACGACTGCAACGGCGCCACATCAAGGGTGCCGCGACGCAATGCCTCGATCGCCTCCACCGCCGCGCGAGCCCCAGCCACCGTTGTATAGTGCGGGATGTTCCGGGTCAGGGCGGTATGGCGGATCGAGAAGCTGTCTTTGACCGCCTGACTCCCCTCAGTGGTATTCACCACCAGATGAATCTGGCCGTTCATCATCGCGTCCACGCAATGCGGCCGCCCCTCCAGCACCTTGTTCAAGACGCCAACGTCAGGAATGCCCTGCTCGCGCAGATAGCGGGCGGTGCCGTCGGTGGCCATCACCTTGAAGCCCATCCCCAACAGATCGCGGGCAATCCCGACCATCGCCGGCTTGTCACCTTCCTTCACCGACAGGAAAACTCCGCCCTCCACCGGCAAAGTGGTCCCGGCGCCGAGCTGGCTCTTGGCAAAGGCACGGGCGAAATCGGAATCGATCCCCATCACCTCGCCGGTCGATTTCATCTCCGGCCCGAGCAGAATATCGACACCAGGGAAGCGGGCGAAGGGGAACACCGCCTCCTTGACCGCCACATGGCGCATCGTCGGCCGGGTGGTCAGGCCAAAGGCCGCCAGCTTTTCGCCGGCCATCACCCGGGCGGCAATCTTGGCGATCGGCACCCCGGTCGCCTTGGCGACGAAGGGAACCGTCCGGCTGGCGCGCGGATTGACTTCCAACAGATAGACCGTGCCGTCTTTGACCGCATATTGGACGTTCATCAGCCCGACCACGTTCAAGGCCTTGGCCAGCGCCTCGGTCTGACGTTCCAGTTCGGTGATAATCACCGGATCGAGCGAATAAGGCGGCAGCGAGCAGGCGGAATCCCCGGAATGGATCCCGGCTTCCTCGATATGCTGCATGATCCCGGCGATATAGACTTGGCTGCCGTCACACAGGGCATCAACGTCGATTTCGATCGCATCTTTCAGATAGAAATCGATCAGCACCGGATTGTCGCCCGACACCACCACCGCCTCACGCATATAGCGTTCGAGCGCCTCATAATCATAAACGATCTGCATCGCCCGGCCGCCCAGCACGAAGCTGGGACGGATCACCACCGGATAGCCGATCCGATCCGCCACCGCCTTCGCCTCTTCCAGCGAGCGGGCGGTGCCATTGGCCGGCTGACGCAGGCCGAGCGCACTCAGCAGATGCTGGAACCGCTCGCGATCCTCGGCCAGATCGATCGAATCCGGGCTGGTGCCGAGGATCGGAATCCCGGCCTGTTCCAGCGCATGGGCCAGCTTCAGCGGAGTCTGGCCGCCAAACTGGACGATGCAGCCCAGCACCTTGCCGGCGCGTTGCTCGACCCGGACCAGATCGATCACCGTTTCGGCAGTCAGCGGCTCGAAATAGAGCCGGTCCGAAGTGTCGTAATCGGTCGAGACCGTTTCCGGGTTGCAATTGACCATGATCGTCTCGCGGCCGGATTCAGCCAGAGCATAGGCGGCATGGACACAGCAATAATCGAATTCGATCCCCTGGCCGATCCGGTTGGGACCGCCGCCGAGGATCACCACTTTGTCGCGCCCGGTCGGCTCGGCCTCGCATTCGGGCGGATTGACCCCGTCACCCTCATAGCAGGAATACATATAAGCGGTCGAAGAGGGGAATTCGGCGGCGCAGGTGTCGATCCGCTTATAGACCGGCTTGACGTTGAAGACGTCGCGGCGGAAGGCGGTCTCGGTCAGGCTCTTGCCCGACAAGGCGGCCAGACGCTGGTCGGAGAAGCCCATCTTCTTCAGCCGCAGCAGGCCGGGGGCGTCGATCGGCAGGCCGTGGGTACGGACCTCGGCTTCGGCTTCAACGATCCCCTTGATCTGATTGAGGAACCAGCGATCGTAGAAGCAGGCGGACTGCACCTCCTCGACCGACAGGCCGAGGCGGAAAGCCTGAGCGATCACCAGCAGGCGATCGTGGCGGGGCTGGGCCAGCGCCTTCTTGACCGCGTCCTTCATGTCACCGGCATTGGCGCCGGGAATCTCGACCTCATCCAGGCCGGTCAGGCCGGTCTCCATCGACCGGAGACCCTTCTGCAACGATTCCTGGAAGGTGCGGCCGATCGCCATCGCCTCGCCGACCGACTTCATTGATGTGGTCAGATTGGGATCGGCGCCGGGGAACTTTTCGAAGGTGAAGCGCGGAATCTTGGTAACGACATAATCGATCGTCGGCTCGAACGAGGCCGGGGTCACCCCGGTGATATCGTTGGCCAATTCGTCGAGGGTATAGCCGACCGCCAGCTTGGCCGCGACTTTGGCGATCGGGAAGCCGGTGGCCTTCGAGGCCAGCGCCGAGGAGCGCGACACGCGCGGATTCATCTCGATCACCGTCATCCGGCCATCCTTTGGATTGACCGCGAACTGGACGTTCGACCCGCCGGTATCGACCCCGATCTCACGCAACACCGCAATCGAGGCGTTACGCATGATCTGATATTCTTTGTCGGTCAGGGTCAGGGCCGGGGCCACGGTGATCGAATCGCCGGTATGCACCCCCATCGGATCGACGTTCTCGATCGAGCAGATGATGATGCAATTGTCCTTGCGGTCGCGCACCACCTCCATCTCATATTCTTTCCAGCCGAGGACCGATTCCTCGACCAGCACCTCATGGACCGGGCTGGCGGCGAGGCCGCCGGCGACGATCTGCTCATATTCGGCGACGTTATAAGCGATGCCGCCACCGGTGCCGGCCAAAGTGAAGCTCGGCCGGATGATCGCCGGCAAGCCGACAACGCCCAGCGCCTCGCGCGCCTCGGCCAACGAGCGGACCAGACGCGACTGTGGGCTGTCGAGCCCGATCCGATCCATCGCCTCGCGGAACAATAGCCGATCCTCGGCCTTGGCGATCACGTCGCGCTTGGCGGCGATCATCTCGACCCCGAACCGCTCCAGCACCCCCATATCGGCCAGCTTCATCGCGATATTCAGCGCGGTCTGGCCGCCCATCGTCGGCAGCAGCGCGTCGGGGCGCTCCTTTTCGATGATCCGGGCGACGAAATCGGGGGTGATCGGCTCGATATAGGTCGCATCGGCCAGATCCGGATCGGTCATGATCGTCGCTGGGTTGGAATTGACCAGAATGACCCGGTATCCCTCCTCCTTCAGCGCCTTACAGGCCTGAACGCCGGAATAATCGAACTCGCAGGCCTGACCGATGATGATCGGACCGGCGCCGATGATGAGGATGGACTGGATGTCTGTGCGTTTGGGCATGACGGCGGGTTCCCGGGGCGGTCTCGGTCAAGATGAACCAGAGCCTTCCGCGCTCCGAAGGAAACGCGGAAGGCTCTGAAACTCGGGGCTTCGGGGCGAAGCGGCGCAGCGGGGAGACCCCGCGCCGCGCGTCGCCCCGGGGCGCGTTCCGGCCAGATCGGCCCGGCCCGCGCCCCTGGGGAAGGTTTAGTCCGGCGCGATTATTTCGTGGCGGCGATCTTATCGACGAAACGGTGGAACAGGTAATGGGAATCCTGCGGGCCTGGGCTCGCCTCGGGATGGTACTGCACCGAGAACACCGGCTTGTCCGCGACCGCGAGCCCCTCAACCGAACCATCGAACAGCGAGCGATGGGTGATGCTCACCCCTGCCGGCAGGCTGGCTTCATCCACGACAAAGCCATGATTCTGGCTGGTGATCTCGACCCGTCCGGTCTCCAGATCCTTGACCGGATGGTTGGCGCCGCGATGACCGGTCTCCATCTTGAAGGTCTTCGCCCCCAGAGCCAGAGCGAGCATCTGATGGCCGAGACAGATCCCGAACAGCGGCAGCCCGGCCTCCAGCACCCCCTGGATCATCGGCACGGCATAGCGGCCGGTGGCGGCGGGATCGCCCGGGCCGTTGGAGAGGAACACCCCGTCAGGCTGGTGGCTTAGCAGCTCCTCGGCGGTGGTCTCGGCCGGCAGCACCGTCACCCGGCAGCCGGCACTGGCGAGACAGCGCAGGATGTTGCGCTTGGCCCCATAATCCACCGCAACGACATGGAAGCGGGGTTCGGTCTGACGGCCATAGCCGCCGCGCAGGGTCCATTCGCTCTCGTCCCAGCTGTAGGACTGGCCGCAGGTGACCTCACGGGCGAGATCCATCCCCTTCAGACCGGGCCAAGCCTGGGCTTGAGCCTGCAAAGCCGGCAGGTCGAACTGGCCGTCGGGGGCATGGGCAACCACCCCGACCGGCGCACCGAGCGTGCGGATCCGCCGGGTCAAGGCCCGGGTGTCGATCCCGCACAGGCCGGAAATGTCATGGCTGACCAGCCAGTCCTGCAACGGCTTGCTGGCCCGCCAGTTGGCCGGGGGGGTGATGTCGGCGCGCAGGATCAGACCGCGCGCCGACGGGGTCACGGTCTCGATATCTTCGGCGTTGGCCCCGACATTCCCGATATGGGGGAAGGTAAAGGTGATGATCTGGCCGGCGTAAGACGGATCGGTCAGGGTTTCCTGATAGCCGGTCATCGCGGTGTTGAACACCACTTCTCCGACCCTGGCGCCGGGGGCGCCGATTCCCTTACCCCAAAACACAGTGCCGTCGGCCAGCACCAGCGCGCCAGTGGCGCCGGGCGGACGCGGCGCATCGAAACCCGGCCCCGCAGCGAGGGAGCGGGGAGCGGTGGCGTCATGGTTGGACATGTCGGTTCCTTCGT